>Ga0181516_10000189_pt1 | contig 64785 bp, 49 predicted proteins | sample PEATcosm2014_Bin_25_FD_121104 | JGI IMG/M metagenome (GOLD analysis project Ga0181516, IMG submission 121104) | Peatland microbial communities from MTU Mesocosm Facility, Houghton, MI, USA - PEATcosm2014_Bin01_10_metaG | ecosystem: Environmental > Terrestrial > Soil > Wetlands > Peat | place...
CACTTTCGCCGGATGGTACACGGCGGTCAACGGAGGAGGGACGCAGTTCACGGCGAGCACCGCGGTGACGGCGAATATGACCGTCTACGCAAACTGGACGGCAAACACCTACACGGTGACCTTCAACAGCCAGGGAGGTAGCGCGGTCGGCAGCATCTCCAACATCGCGAGCGGAGCGACGGTAACTTTGCCCGCAGCCCCGACATTGAGCGGATACACTTTCGCCGGATGGTACACGGCGGTCAACGGAGGGGGTACGCAGTTCACGGCGAGCACGGCCGTGACGGCGAATATAACCGTCTACGCAAACTGGCTTTCACAGGACGCGAGTCTTTCCAGCGCGGTCTTGACCGATGCGCAAAACAATACCTATTCATTTACTCCGACTTTCGTCTCGACGACCACCACCTACACTATTTCGCCGGCATTGCAACAGACTGACTCGAACGCGAATACTCTCATTCCCTATACCTTGACGCTGACTACGACCAATCTGAATGCGACAATCACCTCCGTACAAGAGACGGGGATTGGGGGCCCATGGACCGATTCTCACATAGGTTCGGTTTACACCCTCACTCTGGCCGTGTATCAAGTGCAGGTCGTAGTCACGGTGACTGCCCAGGACGGAATCAGCACCCAAACCTATTCGATATCTCTGCATGCGAGTTGGAGAGGTTAAAGAATCTTGATGATGAGGGCGGAGACGACCTACCGACGATAGCCGATAGGCCGTCCTCGAGCGAAGTCGAGGTAGGCCTTGAGCCTAGCGCGGCCGCGAACCCCTTCGCTCCGCAGGCTCAATCCGGGAAGAGCGCCTTGAGGCCCTGTGAGGCGATGTACACGCTGCCGATCCCGCCGAACAGGTAGGCGACTCTCAGCGTTTCGATGATCTCTTCTTTGGTCGCTCCCGCTTCGATGGCTCGCGAAGCCAGACCCCTGACCCCGTCGATCGCGCCATCCGAGGCGTCGAAGGCCATCGCGATCAGCAGCTTCATTTTCTTCGGCAAGGCTCCGTCCGCGTAGACGAAATCCTCGGTGGCGGCGAGATGATCGGTCAGCTTCGGGTCCAGGGACCTCATCGTCTTCAAGGGATGGTCGGGCATGCGATTCCTCCTTCTGGATGCTTGAATCATAGCACGCCTCGTCGCCTATAATGAGACCCGACCGACGCGTGGTCCGACGAGAGGAGTCCTATATGGGCCTCATGGGAATCGTAGCCTACAGACCGAAGGAAGGATCGGAGCGGAAGTTCCTGTCCCTCATAAGGAAGCATGCTCCCCTGCTCAGATCGCTCGGAGGCATCTCGGAAGCCTCGTTCCTGATGAAGTCCGCCGACGGGGCCATCATAGAAGTCTTCGAGTGGAAGTCCATGGCCGCGAAGAGGAAGGCCATGAAGGCGAAGGAGCTGTGGGAGCTCTGGGAGGAGATCGAGCTGCATGGAAGCAAGGTGAAGCTTTCCTCCGTCCCCGAGGCGAAAGAGGTCATCTCGAACTTCAAGTCGATCTAGGCTATCGTCCCGCAGAGCTGCTCCGTCGAGGCCCCGACGAGGGTCAGCCCGAAGCCCTTCGTGTTCTCGAAGCCCACCGATTCCGAGATGCCCCTGCCGTTGTCCTCGACGGCGATCTATACCGCGAGCTCTCCGTCCCGCTCGACGACCACCTCGCTGCCGTCCGCCTTCGTCACGACGATGGTCGGCCTCGACACGAGGCCGTCGAGGTGGATGAGGGCCGGGGCGTCCTCGTCGTAGTTGGCTCCGATCGCGAAATGGCAGGTGCGGAAGGCCTTCTCGTCCTCGAGCATGTTGCCCACGACCATGGCCGCGGGGTTGAGGCCGATGCCGAGCTCGCCCAGGTTCCTCGCGTTGCGGGCGTAGGCCTCGGCCTTGTCCGCCGCCAGGGCGCCTTCGCGGCCCAGCTTCCTGGCCGCCTCCTCGCCCGCCTCAATGGCCGCCCTGAGGGCGGCCGCCTCCTCGCCTCCCGTCGCCTCGACGACCATGCCGGCCTCTACGCGGCACCGAATGCTCTCGCGGATGAGGATGTCGCCCTCGACCGCGGCGATGGAGCCGTCGAACACGATGATGCCCTCCGAGGCCCCGAGCCTCGGAGAGATGAAGACTTCGCCGGCCGGGAGGTTGCCTCCCGAGCCGGGGCTCGAGAAGTCGCCGTCGTCGGACTTGGGGGCGCGGCCCTTTATGGCGACGCGCATATCGGTGCCGCCGGGGTTCGTGACGTGCACCGAGAGGCCGCCCTCGAGGGCCGCCGCTACGGCGCGGCAGCGCCTCTTGAGAGCGTCGTAGTCGATGGGCAGGGTCTGTGCGAACATGGCCCGCGTGAGCCCGGGCGACCAGAAGGCCCGCAGGGTCTTGGCGCCGTAGAGCTGGTAGTGGAATATGTGGTCGTACTTGATCCCGTCCCATTCGTAGGGCGCGCGGATGCCGTCCCGGTCCTTGCCCAGTTTCTCGGCGGAGAGGGAGACGAGGACCTCGGGCCTGGCCTCGAAGGCCGCGATCACGCATTCCTCGGCGTAGTCGGTCTGCGCCTTCACGGGCTGCACGACGAGGGAGGGTTTAGCCCCGGCCGCGACCGAGGCGTCGTAGATCGCCGCGGAGATTTCGAGCAGCTCGCGCTCGGGGTTCGTCACGATCAGGACGGCCTCGCCTTCCTCGACCTTCAAGCAAGAGCCGACGGCGATTCCGGCCGCGGCGGCGATCGAGTCGTCGGGCGCGAAGCCCGAGGCCTGGGTCATGCTGGTCACCATTCCATCAAACGACTCCGGAAGGTCTCTGTCAAGGAGCCCCGGTTCGACGGGGCTCGCCGATGGCGGAGCCGCTCGATCGATTCGCCGGCGCCGCGGCGAAGGGAGCGAGCTTCAGGCGCAGGGCGAGCCTGGCCTCCACGGCGGCCGCGAAGGCGGCGGCTCCGGCCAGGGCGCTGGCTCCCTCGAGGCGATAGGCGGTATAGACGAGTTCCGCGTCGATCTGCAGGCTCGCCCCGAAAGCGCGCCAGGGAAGGTCGGCGATGGTCGCCGCGAGGCCGAAACGGTCGGGCCAGGCAGCGGGCTCCACGGCTACGCTCGCGCCTGGCGCTCCCGCCGGATCGGGAAGCCTGAGCTCGCCGAAGGGGAGAAGACCGCCGACGATGGCTCGGAGGCCGCTGCCCAAGCCTAGCTCGAAGTCCATGCGCAGAGCCCCCGAACCCAGGGCCAGGTCGTAGGCAGGCCCCGCGCGAAGGCCCGCCTCGAAAGGGACGACCGCGATGCCGAGCGACGCGTCGCCCGAAAAGCCCTTGAGCGGCCTGTCGATTCCGACCAGGGGGCCCGCCGAGAGCTCGGCGAAGAGAGCCGGCCGCGCCTGCGCGATGGGAGCCGAGGTCGCCAAGGCAAGGGCGACGGCGAAAGAGCCAAAGGATTTTCCGAGCATTCTGCCTCCGACGGCGTTACGCGGGGAGGGAGGAGGAACGATTGAGAAGGCGCCGCGTTCAGCCTGCCAGCCGGCGGAAGAGGGGGACTCGGGCACAGACCCCCGAGTCGAGGCTCGAGCTCTCCCCCCGCTCCAGGTACTTGCAGGCGATCCCGGCGATCATGGCGCCGTTGTCGCCGCAGAGCTCGAGGGGCGGGAAGACAGCCTCGATGTCGCGGCGCTTCGCGAGCTGGCGGCGGAGATAGGAGTTGGCGGCGACGCCTCCGCCCGCGACGACCCGCCCCAGACCGGTATCCTCGACGGCCCGGTACAGGCGCGAGAGGAGGAGGTCTATGGCGGCCTTCTGGAAGGAGGCGGCTATGTTCGCGGGCGATGCCTCGGCGCCGGGAGCCCTGAACCGATCGAGCTGCCTCACCGCCGCGGTCTTCAGGCCCGAGTAGGAGAGGTCGTAGCGGTGCTCTCCTTTATGCAGCGAAGGCGCGGGGAAGGCGAAGGCCGTATCGTCCCCGCCCTGGGCGAGGGAGTCTATGGCAGCCCCTCCCGGATAGCCGAAGCCATAGTGCTTGGCGACCTTGTCGAAGGCCTCGCCCACCGCGTCGTCGATGGTCGTGCCGAGGACCTCGATCCGGTCGAAGTCCTCCGCCTTGCAGATGATCGAGTGGCCTCCCGAGACGAGGAGGCCGATGAAGGGGTAATCGACCGCCCCCGCGGCCGTGAGTCTCGAGGCATAGAGATGGGCGAGGATGTGGTTGACGCCGACGAAGGGCCTATCGATCGCCCAGGCCATGCCTTTGGCGAAGCAAAATCCGACGAGGAGGGAGCCCACGAGACCGGGTCTGGCCGTGGCGGCGACGCCGTCCAGTTCCTCGGGGCGCATCCCGGCCTCGGCCAGGGCGCGCGAGGCCACGCCGTAGATCCACTCGCTGTGCTTGCGGCTCGCTATCTCGGGAACGACGCCCTGGTACTTTTCGTGGAAGGGTATCTGAGTGGCGACTACGTTCGAAAGGATGGCGCCGCCGTCCTCGACTACCGCCGCGGCGCATTCGTCGCAGGAAGTCTCAATGCCCAGGACTCGCATCGTCCTCCTCCGCCTCCTGGACCATGAAGCGGGAGATCGTGGACAGGGAAAAACCCTCCGCGACGAGCTGGGGATAGAGGTCGGTAAGGGTTTGCGCCAGCTCGGCCGACCAGACGTGGCCTATCATGATCGCCGGCCTATCCTTTGATGCGCGCTTCTTGCCGTCCTCGACGGCCCGAATGATCGAAGCCCGGTCGGGCACGTTGTCGAGGAACACATTTCGCTCCCAATAAGGAATTCCTACGAGGCGGGCGGCTTCCGCGACCGCCGTGCCCGAGGTGGTGAGTGAATCAACATAGTAAATTCCCCGTCTTTTGGCAACCGTCGCCACGGCTTCCATGATTCCGAGGTCGGCCGTGGCCGCCGAGCCCATGTGGTTGTTCATGCCAACCGCTCCCGGGACTGTCTCCAGGTTGGCCTCGATGACCCGCTCGACCTCGGCTCGACCCATGCCCAGGAGGATGGCCCCGGGGCCGGGATTCTGGCCGCCCAGGGCCTGCATCGGCTGGTGGAGGATGAGTTCCTTGCCCGCCGCGCGCACGGCGAGGGCGGCCTTCGAGCTGTCCGGCAGGCCCGGGAGGACGGATATCGTGATAGGGAAAGGCAGGCGAAGGAAGTCTTCGAGCTGCTTCATGCTGTAGCCGGCGTCGTCGATGATGAAAACCAGGTATTTCGCCCTGGCAGGAGGCAGATAAGGTCTGGGGGAGACTCTATAGGAAGCCGGCTGGGGGCGAGGTGCCTGGGCGGGCGGAGCCGCCGGGACAGGAGGATTCGTAGTCGCCGCCCTCGGCGCCTCGACGGGTTCGACGGAGGGCGCGGAAGGCGGCGAAGGAGGGGGAGGGGAAATCGCCGGGGATGCCGGAAGAGACGCCGCCGACCCGGGGAGGCCGGCGGGCTTGGCCGATCCCCTGAGATAAAGGCCCCCGAGCAGGGCAGCCAGCGAGATCGCCAGTACAGCCAGGCTGCCTTTCAGGAAATTGAGTCGGTTCGACCGTTTGACCGCGGAAGATTCTCTGGGCCTCGCGCCCGGCCTCGACCGAGCCGGCTTCTTGGGAGTCGCTGCCACTTTCCCCGATGATAGCCCGGATCAGGAGACGTAGGATAGATCGAAGGGGGGCGTGCTCTCCTTGAGCTTGCGCAGGGCGCGTTTCTCGATCTGGCGGACCGTCTCGGGGGATATGCCGAGCTCGGCTCCTATGCTCTTGAGCGTGTGGCGTTCGCCGCCGAGGAACTCGAAGCGATACATGAGGATGCGCTTCTCCTTTTCGAGGAGGAGCTCGAGCATTTCGAGGGTCTCCTCGCGGGAACAGGATTTCATCAGCTCGCCGTCGGGGCTGTAGCTGTTGTCCTCGTATACGTCGATTATGGAGCCCGATTCGTCCCCCCCGTCGTTCTCGAGCGATACGAGGGTAGCGGCCATCCCGATGACGTCCGCGACGGCTTCGTCGGACACGCGCAGTTCGCGGGCGATCTCGGCCACCGTGGGCTCTCGCTGGAATGTCTGGGTGAGCACGCTGTAGGTCCGCTGGATGCGCTTCAGGAGCTCCTCTTTGCGGTGGGGCAAGCGGATCGCCCGCCTGCTGTTGACGAGGGCGCGGGTAATGGCCTGCTTTATCCACCAGGACGCATAGGTCGAGAAGCGCACATTGCGGGCGCCATCGTATTTTTCCGCCGCTTTGATGAGACCAACATTTCCTTCCTGGATCAGATCGAGCAGCGGCATGTCGGGCGTGACGAAGCCGCGGGCGATCTTTACGACCAGGCGCAGGTTCGCTTCGATCAATCGCCGCCTCGCTTCCTCGTCCCCGCTGAAGACCCGCGTAGAGAGTTCGCGCTCCTCCTCGGCGGTAAGCAAGGAGATGCGCTTGATTACAGCATAGTAGCTTCTGAGACCGTCTTCGTAATTGTCGGATTCGCTTACTGCTTTCATTCTGTATCTCCGGCTTTTATAATGCATTTTCTATGCCAGGCAACGGAAAGCCTATTTGGAACTTACTAAAGATATATAGTTGAACAAAATATAAAAAACGTCAGCCACGCAGAGGCTAGCGGATGTTTCTACATGTCTACATATTCACACTTCTCGCCCTCTAGGGCGTATACGAAAGAGTACTATTGGTCAGGGAATGAGGGAAGACCGCATGTCGGCCCGGGATGTCTGCGACGAATTCGGCGTCGCCGAAGGATAATCGCGTATAAATGTAAAGAGCGCGAACAGCGCCACGAGTATTACCACCAGCTTTCTCATGCCGTTCTCCGAATTGGCCCCAGAATATCCCCGAAGCGGGAATCTATGCAAGCTCGCAGGCGAAAATGTGCTCTCATTTCAGGTATTTTAATGGGTTGAGGGCCAGGCTCCGGCGGAATATGCCGAAGTGAAGGTGAGGCCCGGTGCTGTAGCCCGTGTTACCGGAAAGAGCGATAACCGATCCTTGCGCTATCGTCGTCCCCACCGCCACCAAGGGGCTGGTCAGATGACCGTAGAGAGTCTGGAAGCCGTCGGCGTGGCTCAGGATGACGTAATTGCCATAGTTCGCGTTGTAGCCCACGTCAGCGACCTTCCCGTCCATGGCGGCTCGGATCTGGCTGCCGGCGTCCACCGCTATGTCGATGCCGGCGTGGAATCGCCGGATCCCCGTGAAGGGATCGGGTCTGTATCCGAAGAAGGAGGACAGTGGACCTCGTATCGGCCAAGCGAACTTGGGGCCGAGGGCCCGCTTGATGTCCGAGTCGGGGAGCCTGGCTCCGGGAATGAAGATGGACTGGCCCGCGAGGAGCCGGGCGCTCCCCAGATCGTTGGCGTCGACAATCCTCGTGGCGTCGATCTTGTAGCGCTTGGCGATCGTGGCGAGACTGTCGCCGGGTTTCACCTTCTGGATGAGGCCGTTGATGTTGGGTATGCGGAGCTGGGTGCCCGGCCTGACGGACGCGGAGCTCGATATGCCGTTGGCCGATATGATGGTGTCCACGTTGAGGCCGAAGCGCCTGGCGATGCTCGCCGCGCTGTCACCCGATCGCGCCGTATAGGTCGACAGCTCGAGGGTGGCGGGGGCCGGGGGCAGGGAGGACGCATCCTGCTCGGCGTCGCCTTTGCCGTCGGCGAGCTCGGGGGAGACGTAGTCGAGGAGGAGGTTCTGGACCGACTCGTCGGCGGGGAGGAGTCCCGACTCGGCTACGGGGAAGGCGGAGCCTCCGGCCAGGTAGGCCAGGACTGCGGCGGCGAGGCTAGCCGCGAGGGCGGCGCCGATCCCGATCGCGAGCCTCGCTTTGGGAGACGCCGCGGATTTCCTTCCGAGGGAGGGAAGGCCCCGGCGCAGGCGGAAGCCGATGGAAGAGCGCGCTCGCATGACGAAGAGGGCGAGCCTCGAGGAGAAACCCGGGGAACTCGTCCCCCGGAGCGAATAGATGCCCGCGAGGGCGGCGTCGGAGATTTCGATCGAGCGCTTCGCGCCGCCCCTATGGCGCTCGAGTCCTCTTCCTTTATATGGCACTATGGGCCTAGGGCGCGGGACCGAGCGTCTCTTGCCAATCTTCTGTCGGGCTATGATGCTTTCCATGGCTTCGTACCAGTCTTATCGACAATTCCGGGGAGCGACATTATAGTCGGAATCCAATCGATGCGATCACGAAAGTTCCGGCCGGGATGGGCGATACTCGCCGCCGCCCTCCTCGTTGCGCTCGCCAAGACCTTCGTCCTGGATGCCGCCGTGGTCGACGGTCCCTCCATGCGCCCGACCCTCCAGCCCGGCGCCCTCGTCCTCGTGCTCCGCTGCGCCTACGGGCTGCGCTCTCCCTCGGGCTACGGCTACCTCCTCCGCTGGTCCTCGCCGCGCCGGGGTGAGGTCGTGGCGGCGGCGAGCCCCAGGGACGGACTGGCCGTGGTGAAGCGAGTCGCAGCCGCGGGTCCCCTCTCGCTCTCGATCGCCGCCGGCCGGCTGGTCGGACCGGGCCTGGACTCCCCCATCTCGCCGAGCCAAGCCGCCGGCCTGGGCGTAGAGATCGAGCTTCCCCCGGGAAGACTCTTCCTCCTCGGCGACAACCCGGCCGAGTCCCTCGACTCGCGGGACTACGGGCCCGTACCGATTGAGGCCGTCTCGGGAAGGGTGCTACTCTTCGGTCGATGGGACCGGTCGTGAACAAGCGCTCCTTCCGCTATTGGTCGATCGTCGGCTTCCTCGGTCTCATGGCCCTTCTCGTCCTCGTCCGCTACGCCTATCTCGCCCTCAGTCCCGCCAAGGAGACGCCCCCCGCCGCCGACGCCGCCGAGAGGGGGACGATAGCCGACCGCAACGGCCGCGTCCTCGCGATGGATTCGCCCCTGTACAACGTGGCCGTCTGGAGGCCCGAGACGAAGCGGGAGGCCTTCCCCGCCGAGGCCGCGCGTCTCGCCTCTATCGTCGGCCTCCCCGAGACCGAGATCATGGACAGATGGTCCAAGGGGAGCTCGGACTTCTTCTATCTCGCCAAGCGAGTCGGGCCCCAGGCCGCGCGGGCGGTCCAGGAAGGCAAGGACACAGGGGCCTTCTCGGGCGTCGTCGTCGAGAAGGTGGCCGGCAGGCTCTATCCCGAGAAGCGCCTCGCCTCCCATCTCGTCGGCTTCGTCGGCGACGGCAACTCGGGCCTGGCCGGCATCGAGAAGCGTTGCGACGACGAGCTCCTCGGATCGGGCCGGGCCTTCGTGCTCACGATCGACGCCGACATCCAGTACTCCCTCGAGGAGATCGCCCGCAAGGCCATGGCGACGACGGGAGCGGAGGCCGTCATGCTCCTCGCCGCGGACGCGAGGACCGGCGAGATACTCTCCTATGTCGCCGTTCCGGATTTCGATCCCAACGACTACGCCTCCTCGCCTCCCGATGCCTGGTACGACTGGCCGAGCGTCTACCACTACGAGCCGGGCTCGGTCTTCAAGGTCTTCACCATGGCCTCGGTGCTCGACCTGGGCGGCGCTGACTCGAGCACCGTCTTCCATTGCGACGGCGCCTACCACAAGACCGCGCCCTCGGGGGAGAAGATCACGATCAAGTGCCTCGCCGTCCACGGCGACGTCAATATCCAGAAGATCCTCGAGTTCTCCTGCAACGCGGGAGCGGCCTACGCCTCGGACACGGTCGAGTCGGGCGACTTCTACGACAAGCTGCGCGGTTTCGGATTCGGCTCGCGCACGGGCATCGTGGTGCCCGGCGAGACCCCCGGCCTCCTGCGCTCGCCCGAGACCTGGTCGCTGCGCTCGAAGCCCACGATCGGGATGGGCCAGGAGGTCTTTGTCTCGGCGGTCCAGATGATGGCGGCCGCCACGGCCATCGCGAACGGCGGCATTCTCATGAAGCCCTACGTCGTCAAACGCGTACTGGAGCGGGACGGCTCGGTCGCCTACGCCAACGAACCCCAGCCCGTGCGGCGTGCCGTATCAGCCGAGACGGCCGCCTCCATTCTCGCGGCGATGGAGACGGTGTCGAGCGAGGCGGGCACGGGCAAGCGCGCCAAGGTCGCCGACATCCGCATGGCCGTCAAGACTGGCACCGCCCAGATGATCGACCCGGCGACCCAGCGCTACTCGGAGAAGGACTACATCGCCTCGACCCTGGCCATCTTCCCCGCCGACGCGCCCCGGGCGATCGTCTACCTCGCCATCGTCAAGCCGACTCTCGGCCCCTCCTACTATGGCGGGCGGATCGCCGCCCCGGTCGTGAAGGACGCCGTCGAGGCTATCCTCAACATCAGCGGCATGCCGCGCGGCGCCAATCCCACCGTGAGCCATCCCGGGGCGGTGACCCTGCCGGCCGTCACGCCCATCGCGATAGGCGACACCATGCCCGACCTGACGGGCGTGCCCAAGCGCCTCCTCATGCCCCTTCTCGCGCGCAAGGACATCGCCGTCAGGATGAAGGGCGAAGGCTACGTGGTGAGCCAGAGTCCGGCGCCCGGGGCCGCGGTCAAGCCCGGCACCGAGCTGGACCTGGAGTTCAGGTGAGTCGCTCCGAGACTGGGCCCGACGCTCTCCTCGCGGCCAATCTCTCGGCTCTCGGGCGGCGATTCCCCGATCTGGCCCGGCTCGTCGAGGCCGCGCGCGAAGTGGAGCTCGAGCCCTTGACCGCCGCCTCGGGAGAGCCGATCGCCCGCGTCCCCGGCGGAGCCCTTCTGCACTCGAGCCGCGACCCGCGGGCCGAGGCGAGCCGCGTCGCGCTGACGGCCCTGGACCAGGGCGCTGACACGACCGTCATCCTGGGCCTCGGCCTGGGCTACCTGGCCGAGGCCTGTCTCGAGAGCGGGATCCCGCGGGTCCTCGCCTGCGAGTCGGAGCCCGGAGCCCTGGCCGCGGCCTTTCGCCTTCGGGACCTGTCTTCCCTCGTCTCCGACGATAGGCTCGGCTTCGTGGTGGGAGGGGAGCCCGAGAGCCTCATCACGGCGCTCGAGCTCTCCGGCGGGACCAGGGCGGCCCTCTTCGAGCTCAAGGCGGCCACGGCCGCCGACCCGGCCTGGTTCGAGCGCGCGCGGCGCGCCGCCGAGCGCTGGAACGCCAAAGGCGCGGTCAACGAGAACACCCTGCGCCGATTCGGGCGGCTCTGGGTGCGGAATCTCGCCCGCAATCTCGGACAGGCCGCCGAGTCCGCTGGCGTCGAGAAGCTCGAGGGCCTCTTCGCGGGGATGCCCGCCCTGGTCCTCGCCGCGGGCCCGAGCCTCGATCTCGTCCTTCCCCGCATCGAGGAGCTTTCGAGGCGCGCCCTCGTCGTCTGCGTCGATACGGCCCTGCGCAGCCTCCTCCGCTTCGGCGCCGAGCCCGACTTCCTCGTCGTCGTCGATCCCCAGTACTGGAACTGGCGCCACCTCGCGGGCCTGTCCTCGACCTCTTCCTTCCTGGTGTCCGAGACCTCGGTCTGGCCCGCGGTGCTGCGAGCGTCCCGGCGCGGCGCCTTCCTGGGCGGCTCGCTCTTCCCCCTGGGGCGAAGGATAGACGCCCTGGCCGGAAGCAAGGGACAGTTGGGCGCCGGCGGCTCGGTCGCGACGAGCGCCTGGGACCTCTGCCGCATCATGGGCTGCTCTCCCCTGTGGGTGGCGGGTCTGGATCTCGGCTACCCCGGCGGGCAGACCCACGCGAAGGCGAGCCTCTTCGAGCAGCGCGCCCTGGCCTCGGGCAGCCGCCTCGCGCCGGCCGCGAGCGGCCAGGCAGCCGCCCTGGTGGGCGGGACGAGCTTCGAGGCAGCGTCCGCGGAGGGCGGCAGGCTGCGGACCGACGAGCGGATGATACTGTACGCCTGGTGGTTCGAGAGCCGCTTTGCGCGGCCGGGATCGCCGCCGACCCTATCCCTCGGCAGAGGCGGCCTCGCCGTCCCCGGACTCGCCCCGGGTAGCGTCGAGGAGCTCCTGGCCCTTCCCGATCGGCGCGGGGAAATCGACGAGGCTCTGGGCCGCGCCGAGGACATGGCGCGGGCCCTTCCCGGCTCCGCTGGAGAGCGCCGCAGGGCCCGCGTGGCCGAGGGGCTCGAGTCCCTGCGCGCCCAGCTCGGGGAAATAGAGCGCGAAGCCGAGGCGGGCCTCGAGGCGGCGCGCGCGGGCCGCTGTGTCTTCGCCTCGGGCGGCGACTGCGGGCCCTGGCTGGCCGCCCTGGACCGGGCCGACGCCGTCCTCATGGGCATCGAGGCGAGGGACGTCGCGGGCTTTCTCCTCCCGCCGCTGGCCGAATTGGTCGGCCGCAGGGCCCGGGACATCGGGGAGAGCCTCGAGCGCTCCGAGGCCATTTACCGCGAGCTGGCCGAGTCGGCGCGCTACCACCTCGAGGTCCTCTCTACAGCCGATCTTTCCGATCCGGCCGCTCGAAATCGCGGATAAAGATTTTCGCCGGGATTGCCGAAAATATCTGTGGAGGGAAACCTCTGCTACGGTATGCTACCTGACGTCCAGGCATACCGTTTTTTTTTACTCGAATTTTTTCCACTAATGACTTTTGTGCCGTGTAGCGAATGATGCAGCCGATTCCGACTGTCGCGTAAGTTCCATTTCTTAGTAGGCTCCGGGTCGCGATGGCACGATCGATTAAAACACGCAGGGGCCGTCCCGTTTTCAGGCACGGCCCCCTTGCTCTGCGCAGGGTCCTTTCGGACCCTCGACCGATCGGCTCAGAAGCTGAATGTCTTCGCGTTCTCGGCGGTGAAGTCGGTGGGCGGGCCCATGATGACCGTCTTGCCGTCGGGCCAAACGGTTATCTTGCCCACAGTAGGCACGTCTTGGCCGCTCGCGGGCTTCTTGCCATTCAGCATCTGATCGATGAGATAAACCGTGAGGTAGCCGAGCTTGCTCGGATCCCAGAGTGTGGCGACGCGAAGCGAGCCGTCCTCGAGAAAGGGGCGAGAATCGGTCGGCAAGGATGTGCCGACCACGGCGATCTTGTCTTTAAGGCCCTTTTCCTCGACGGCCTGCGCGGCGCCGAGCGGGGCGGGGGTGCTGATGCCGACGATGCCTTTGAGATTCGGATAGGCGGTAATGAGGTCGAGCGCTTTCTGATAGGCTATCTGCTGCTTCTCGTCGCTTGGGACCTTGTCGGTGACGAGATGGAGTTTGGAATATTTGATCTTAGCGTAGCTCAGGCCCGCGTTGATCCATCCGTTGAGATTCGCGGCGGAAAGGCCGCCGGTTATAATCGCATAGTCGCCGCTCGGACCCATCTGCTTGACAAGCAGATCCCAGATATGCTGGCCATACTCTTTGTCGTCGATCTGATGGATCGAAAGGTCGACGATCTTCTTATCGGCCGGGGTGTCCCAATCGGCGACGAGGATTCCGGCCTTCTTCGCCTTCATGAGCACGGGGGAAAGCGCGGCGGGATCATTGGGAGCGACCGCGATCGCGTCGACGCCTTTGCTTATCAAGTCCTCGATCATGCGGACCTGCTCCGCCGCGTCGGCGGTAGTGGGGCCGGTATAGATGACATTGATGCCGAGATCTTGACCGGCCTGCTTGGCGCCCGTCTCGGATGCGTTGAAATAGGGAATCCCGACGAGTTTCGGCATGACCACGATCGTGAACTTCTTGCCGGATTGGGCGGCGACGCCGAATCCCGCCACGACCGCGAGGACGAAGGCGATCACGAAGACTCTTCCAAATTTCGCTTTCATTGAAGCCTCCTGAAAACCGGTGATTTCGATCGGGTAAGCCCGACGATCCGATTCACTGAATCATGCGTATAGGCCGGACCCGTGGGCTTAGGATAAGCCCGGTTTTCAATGCTGCAAATGCACAAAATGGCACTTCGAGCTATACAAAGTGTACGTCGCGCCCTACCCTATATCTTGCGGATCTCCCGGCGCGAACTCAGGAAATTGAGCGCGAGGACGAAAATCAGTATGGCCCCCATGATGATGTTCGTCAGGTAGCGATTCACTCCGATGATGTTAGTGCCGCTCGAGATGACCTGAAGAATCATCACGGCGAGTATGGTGCCCGAGAGGCTTCCGTGGCCGCCGGCGATATCTGTGCCGCCCAGCACGGCCGCGGCAAGGCTCTGCAGAAGATAGGACGAGCCGTAGGACTCCTTTGCCGAGTTGTACCTGGAAGACATGATCAGGCCTGAGATGGCGCAGAGCAAAGCCGAGAACAGGTAGACGCTGAATAGAACCTTCTTTACATTGATGCCCGAGAACATCGTCGCTCGCGGGTTGCATCCGATCATGTACACGGAGAAGCCGAATCGACTCCTGCCGAGCAGATACCACGAAGCGAGTACGACGAGCAGAAAGAGAATCATCGGCACCGGAACGCCGAGGACGGCCTCGTTGCCGAACCAGAGGAACGCGTCCGGGAAACCGGAGATGGCCCCGCCCTTGGTGATGTTGAGACTGACGCCTTCGAAGAGCGTCATGGTCCCGAGCGTCACGAGCATGGGCGTAACGCCGACATACGCGACGACGAAACCGTTGATCGCGCCGCATGCCAGGCCGATCGCCAGCGCGATGACGACGCCCGCGAGAATCGCCTCCCAATCGGCCGCCCCGGCTTGGTTCATGGCGACGATCGCGACCGCGCCCACGATCGAGGACAGCGTGGCAGTGTATGTGATCGAGAGGTTGATGCCGCCCGAGACGATGACCACCATCATTGCGATAGCGAGGATCCCGAATTCGGGAAGCTGGAACGCCATCGACTGTATATTGTAGGGCCGCAGGAACTTTCCAGGCGCCAAGACGGACATCAAGGCGAATACGAATGCGAATATTACGAGCAATATGAATTCTTTTCGCTTGATAAAGGAGCTCAGGCTGTTCGATATCATGATTCTCACCCCTCGATCTGCTCGATGTCGACCCGCGTCATGCGATTTTCCGAATATCGCTTCTGGAGGATGTCCACGCTGATCGACGCGATGAGCACGGTTCCGACGACGATTTTCTGCCAAAATACGGGGATGTGCATCAGGATGAGGCCGTTATTGAGCACCGAGAAAAGAGCGACTCCCATTATCGTGCCGAACACCGATCCGTAGCCGCCGAGCACGCTGGCTCCTCCGAGCACGACGGCCGCGATGACTTGGAGTTCGAAGCCGTTGAAGGCGCCGGGGTCAACCTGTCTCATTATCGACGTGTGGACAGTCCCCGCGAGACCGACGAGAAAGCCCTCAAGCGCATAAATGAATATCGTGATCTTGTCGAGATCGTAGCCTATCCGTTCCGCGGACACGACGCTGCCGCCCATCGCGTAGACGCCGCGTCCGACGAGTGTGTAGCGCAAGACGAACCACATGAGAACGGCGGCTCCGACGAAGAACGCGAACTGGATCGGGAGGCCGATGGGTTCGCCCTCGCGGGCGGCTAGGACAAAGATGTCCGTGCGTCCGTACTCTATGAAATTCTTGGGAATGCCCGTAATCCAAGTCCCATTGGTAAGATATAGTACCACCCCGATGATGATGCTCATCGTCCCCAAAGTCGCCACGATGGGCGGGATTTTCAGTTTTGCGATGAGCAAGCCGTTGATGAGCCCCAGGGCTACGCCCGAGGCGCAGCCGACGACGAATACGAGAAAGATGTTGGAAGAGACTCCTATCATGAAATTACCGATAACGACCGTGACGGCCGCGATTATGGAAGCGACGGATACGTCGATTCCGCCGGTAAGTATGATCGGCAACATGGCTATGGCCATTATCCCGAGCACGATATTGCTTTTGATAAGATCAAAAAGGTTGTCGATCCTGAGGAACACGGGACTGCTTATGGCTATCACCAGGGAGATGGCTATAAAAACGGCGAATATGCCGGCTTCCTTGCCCTTTCGCATCTTCAGCTTCACATGATCCCTCCTGCGCGTGCCCATGCGCCGGGCTCGATTAGGTTCGCCCGATTCGAAGCGGCCGTACGGCGTCCTCAATTGACCTGTTGCTTGATTCCCAGGATGGCTTTCTCCATGATCATCTCTTGCGTCACGGTTTCGCCGTCGAATTGACCTGCGATCCTGCCTCGGCGCATCACGATGACTCGGTCCGCGATGGCGAGTATCTCGGGCAGCTCCGACGAGACGAGGATGATGCTTATCCCCGCTTCGGCCAGGTCTCTCAGTATCCGGTGTATCTCCATCTTCGCGCCGACATCGATTCCGTTGGTCGGCTCGTCGACGAGGAGGATCCTGGACTCCCTCGCGAGCCACTTCACTATCACCACTCTCTGCTGATTCCCTCCGGATAGCTTGGAGGCCTGCATTTCGGGAAGGTTCGGCCTGATATTGAGCCTTTGGATCCATTCCTGCGCGAGCTTGTCTTGCCGATCGCGCTCGATGAGCCCAAAACGGTTCGAGATCTTATCCAAGACGGTGACCACGATATTCTCGGCGATGGTCTTCCTGAGTACGAGTCCCTCCGCGAGCCGATTCTCCGGGACGTAGGCGATCCCATGGTTCACGCTATCGATCGGCGACCTCAATGATACTTCTTTGCCATGAAGCAGGATCTTCCCGGAGTCGGGCGGATTGATGCCGTAGATCGCCTGGAGTATCTCGGTCCGGCCCGCTCCGACGAGCCCGGTCAGGCCGAGTATCTCGCCGCCCCTGAGCTCAAAGGAGATGTTCCGGAAGCAGCCGATGCGGGAGATGTCCCTGACTTCGAGCACGGGCTCGGTGCGCTTTCTCTTGGGGAATATCGTGTACTCTATCTTTCGGCCGACCATGAGCGAGATGAGGCGATCGTCATCGAGGCCCTCCTCGTCGAATGTCCCGAGGTACTTCCCGTCGCGGAGCACGGTGAAGCGGTCCGAAATCGCAAAAAGCTCGTCGAGCTTGTGACTTACGAAAAGGAACGATATTCCCTCGGCTCGCAGCGATCGCATGATTCGGAACAGGAGGTCCACCTCGCCCTTGGAAAGCGCCGAGGTTGGTTCGTCCATGATGATGAGTTTCGCGTTGTACGTAAGAGCCCGCGATATCGCCACGAGCTGTTGCCTGGCGATGGAGAGCGTGCCGAGTTGGACGTCGATATCGATATCGACGCCGAGACGCTCGAGTATCTTGCCGGCCGTCCTGCGCATGTCCCTCCACTGCACGAAGGCCGCCCCCTTCTCGATACCCTTCGCCACGGCTATGTTCTCTCCCACGGTGAGGTTGGGGAAGAGCGAGAAGTCCTGGTAGATGACTGCTATTCCGCGCTTGGCCGACTCGATCGGGCTGAGTCCTTCGGCCCTCCAACCCTCGATGACGATCTCGGCACCGTCGTCCGGCTGATAGACCCCCGACAATATCTTGATGAGGGTGGATTTGCCTGCGCCGTTCTCCCCGATAAGCGCGTGGATCTCGCCCCTCCGGATGCTCAGGCTTATGTCGTTGAGCGCCCTTACGCCGGGGAAAGTCTTGCTGACCTTCTCGATACGCAGAAACTCGCTAAAATCCATGAAGGTTCACCCCCAATGGCGATTTTCTGAGAATACACCAGAAATCGAGCATAGAGAATGCACAAAATGGAATCTGGGACTATACTATTTATTCGTGATAGCATTCCCCATAATAATGCGCGGGAGAGATTGTCGGTGCTAGAAGATGGCGATCAATTCCTTCTTTAAGTACCTGAACCACGGCGTCAGGGACGAGGCCTGGGGGCTCTACGGTACGACTGTGGGAGCCGTCGAGATATGTCCGGGCGACGGATATCCCTACCGCGCTTCCGAGCATCCGCCCGCCTACACGAAGAACTGGCAATCCGGCCGAATCCTCAACGAGTTCCAGTTTATCTACATAGCGAAGGGACGAGGGCTCCTGCGCTCTGATAGCGCCGAGTATCGCATCTCCGAGCGGACTCTCTTCGCGGTTTTTCCCGGCATCCACCACTGGTACAGCCCCGAGCCCGAGCTCGGCTGGACGGAGTATTGGGTCGGCTTCGATGGAGACATACCGCGGCGGCTCGGCTCGCAGGGCTTCCTCGACGCGACCAATCCCATCCTCGCCACGGGCAACATCGGCGCCTTCGTGCCGGCCTTCACGAATATCCTGGATGTCGCCCGCGAGGAGCGACCCGGTTATCACCAGCTTCTCGGGGCATACGTCCTCGAGATACTCGCCCGCGCGCGCTACCTGGGCGAGGAACCCGTGCAGGACCAGAGAATACAAGAACTCGTGGAAAAAGTGAAAGCGATATTCCAAGAGCATATCTATGATAGCCTCGATGTGGAGGCCATGGCGCACGGGCTAGGCCAGAACTACAAGAGCTTCCGCGAGGAATTCAAGAACTATACGGGTCTCTCGCCCTACCAATACTTCCTTCAAATAAAGATCAACAAGGCAAAAGAGCTTTTGGGAGATGGAATCTATTCAGTCAAGGAAGTTTCCTACAAACTCGCCTTCCAGAATCCGTATTACTTTTCCCGTCTTTTTAAGAAGAAGACAGGCGTTTCGCCCTCTCAATGGAACGGACTGTCGATTCCCGAATCCTAGTCCCGCTCATCGCCGATCCGTAGCGGCGTCCAGGCATACCGTTTTTCATTTCTGCTCCATGACCACGGCGCCGACCCAGTCGGCGGGCGGGGGCGCCTTCAGGAAATCCGCGCAGCGCCTGATCATCATGGCGGCCGGCTCATCGTCGGGGATCAGCTCGAGGACGGAGCCGTAGCGGGCGCGGGCGGCGGCGAAATCCCGGGCCAGATAGGCGACCATGCCCGCCTCGCCCGCCTTCCAGGCCCTCTCCTCGGCGTCGGTCAGGACCTGCTTCGCGGTGTAGATGCCGATCCCGCTCGACTTTCCCTTGACCACCACCCGATCGAGGAGCCTGAGCCTGTACTCGCCCTCGACCTTCTCGGCCACGGACTCGGAGAAGATCAGCGACTGCTTGTAGATCTTCGTCAGTCCCTCGAGTCGGGAGGCGACGTTCACCATGTCGCCGATGACGGTGTAGTCCATCTTCTTCTCGGAGCCGATGTTCCCGACGGTGACCAGGCCGTAGTTGATCCCGATGCCGGCTCGGAACTCGGGCCGGCCGCGCTTGGATTGCCAGACATTGAAGTCCCTGAGCGCGGCTATCATCTCGAAGGCGGACTTCACCGCCTGGCGAGCCTCGTCGCCGGTCAGGACCGGGGCCCCGTAGAAGGCCATGATGGCGTCCCCGATGTACTTGTCCACTATGCCCGCGTTGCTCATGATGATGTCCACCATGATGCGGAAGTAGGCGTTGAGGGACTCCACGACCTCGTTGGGGAGCATTTTCTCCGAGATCGAGGTGAAGCTCCTGATGTCGGAGAACAGGAGGGCCAGGTCGCGATCCTCTCCGGTGAGCATGCTCTCGGGGTTGGTGAAGAGCTGGTCGATGACGTTCTTCGGCACGTACTTCTGGAAGATGTTCCGGATCTTCTGCTCCTTGTGCTGGGCGACGACGGCCTGGAGCGCGAAATCCTTGACCAGCCCGTCGGCCTTATGGAGCTGATCGGTCATCCGGTTGAAGGTGGACCCGAGCTCGCCGGCCTCGTCCCGGTACCTCACCTCGACCTTCTTGCTCAGGTCGCTCGTCGCCATGATCTCTTTGATCGTCCCGACCATGCTCCGCAGGGGCCTTATGAGGATGAAGGAGAAGCCGAGGAGGAGCCCGACGGCGCCGGCGAGGGACACCGCCAGGATGATTCCCGTCCGCCGATAGAGCTCGTTGACCGCGCGGTAGAAGACCGAGGTGCGCTCGGTGACCAGGAAGTACCACTCGAAGGGTCCGAAGGGGGCTATCTCGCAGACGCGCTCGACCCCTCCCAATCTCAGGGGTCTCCATCCGAAGCTTTTGTCGGCGATGAGCTTCGAGAGCGCGGCGCGCTCATCGGGCGAGAGGCTGAGGCTCGCGGTGCTCATGGCGACCCTGGCCTCGGCATCGACCGCGAGGATGACTTCGCTGTCGCTCCGGATCATGTTGCGGGCGAAGGCTTCGACGGCCGACTTAGTGGCATCGAGGAATTTCGAGCTTCCCGCGAGGCCGTTTTCGGTCAGGAGGGCCCATTGGCCTCCGGCGTAGGAGAGGAGCTCCTCCTCCTTGAACTGCAAAAGGCTCGTGACTACTCCGGTGATGCCGTTTCGGGCGGTCAGGGAGGCGACGTAGCCCGTGATGACGAGCGGCGCCAGGATCAGCGGGATCACAACGAAGATGATTTTCGTGCGGATGCTCATCGTCTTAGCCTTTGGCCGCCCTTTCATGAGTAATATCGTTAAATTCATTCGCGGGCTGGATCGCAAACGATCGATATGTGTCGATAGTTAATATCGGAAGGATCATGAACGGGCTATATCAACGGGCTCAGCAGATATACAGTCAGAGAAACAATCTCCGTCTCGTCCCAAAGGGGGAAGCGGGCGGAGCCATGGAGGAGATCCCGGCCGAGGAGCGGGATACCATCCTCCTCGAGATCGACCGTCTCCTGGCCAAGAACCGAGGGGGAGCCGAGACCATAGGGAAGAAGGTCGGGAAGAGCGGGGCCGGTCTCCCCATCCTCGCCAACCTGGTCATCTTCGCGGTCGTCGCGGCCGCCGTCATCTTCTTCACCCGGAGCCTGAACGGGGAAGAAAGCCAGCTCTCCTCGGGAGCCAGGGCGATCCAGGGCGCCGAAAGCCAGGTGGTCGAGGCCTTGCGGCAGGAGTCCGCCGCGCAGATAGGCCAGAAGGACCAGGAGATCGTCGCCTTCCGGAAGAAGCTCGACGAGGCCAGCGCGGAGCGCGAACGCCTCAGGAGCCAGACCGCCCAGGCCATACAGAAGCGCGAGGAGGAGCTGTCGGCCCAGATGGCCTCCACGCTGGACGCCGAGCGAAAGCGCCTCCAAGGCTCGGGCTTGAGCTCGGGCCAGCAGGACGAGAGGCTGCGACTCTACGAGGACAAGCTGAAGGCCGACACCGCCAGGCAGGCGGAAGCCTTCCAGAAGAAGGCGGAACAGGAAGCGGCCGCGAGCGAGGCGGCGGTCAACGGCCTCATCGCCGAGTACCAGAAAAACCTGGGCCAGGTGCAGGACGAGCGCTCGAGCCTCGAGCGGCAGTACCAGACCCGGGAATCGGATCTGAAGAATCAGTACGCGAAGGACACCAAGGCCCTCCAGGACGAGAAGAGCCAGGCTTTGGCCGACCTTGGCCGCCTCCAGGGCGCTCAGCGCCAGGAAAGTCTCGTCATGGAGGGGATTCTCTCCGATTACGACGAGATCGACGCGAGGATCAAGGCCCGGGACTACAGGACCGCGCTCAAGGACATTTCGGATCTCAGGGATTCCCTGGATAAGGAGCCCGCTAGGTCCCTCGCCGCGATCCGGAATCGACGGCCCGTCGAGCTCTTCCTCCTAGCTTCCCTCGAGGAGCTGGTCACTTACCGTATCGAGCGGGACTCGGGCGACGCCGCGTCCCTGGTCGACGCGAAGACCAGGATAGCGGCGCTCCGGGACAAGACCTCCCAGGCCGAGGCGAAGTTCCTCGGCAAGGACTTGTCGGGCGCGCGGGATCTCTACCTGTCGGCCCTCGCCGAGATCCCCGAAGCCCGGACCAGCTACGACCGCCTCGATTCGATGGCCCTTCTCGAGCGGAACGCGCAGCGAGACGCCCGACAGCGGGAGAGCCGCCGATCGGAGCTGGATCTCGTGGCCCAGGGTACGAGCCTCGCGCAGAGCGGGGCCTGGCAAGCCACTCTCGATCGCTATCGCCAGGGGCTCGGCCTCCTCCTCGACGATCAGACGGCCGCCGCCTCCCTTGTCGCCCAGGTGGCCGAGGCGGGCTATCGGCTGGGAGCCGAGCAGGACTCGGCCCGGGAGACCGCCAGACGCGCCGTCCTGCCCGATCGGATCGCTGCCATGAGACAGGAGCTGATGAGTCGATCGACCGATCCCGGCTCTTCCCATGGTCCCGACTTCGCGTCCCTCCTCCAGGCGAAGCTCCTTCTCTGGCAGATCATCGGTACCGATCCCATCAAGTCCAAATATCCCGAGCTCTACGACACCATGCAAAAGTACTTCGACACTTTCGCTGCGCAACAGCAGCAGGAAGGAAGGGACGCCGCCCTGGGTGAAGTCCTTGCCCTGACCGAGGCTCTGCAAAAGGACAAGGCCGCGGCCCCCGCCGCGCCCGGCTCGGACCGAGACTCGATGGTCAGGCTCCTCGACGAACTCGAGGGGCTGCTGAAGCAATAGCGGAAGTCGTCTCGGCTCAGTTTACGGTGACCGCCGATCCGGCCACGCCCACTCCGATCGACGCCGCGTCGGCCGCCTGGACCAGGGCTTTGATGTAGTAGAGGCCCGCGATGTCAGGCCAAGTTCCACTATAGGGGACCGAGGTATTGTTTCCGGGCACAATAACCGGGCCCGTCGTCCCGGTGGCAATGAGGCTATCGCCGGCCGTGACCGCTCCCGTATTGTTCAGGGACGCGAACACCGACCAGGCTATGGAGCTGGCGCCGTTTCCGCTCCCAAGTACGTTGTTTATAGTGAAACTGCCGCTCACCGGGCCGCCCTTGCTTGTTCCTGTCGGCAGCGAGACAGGTGTTACGGTATACGTAGGACCCGCCACCGCCACAGGGCTGGCGGACGCGAGTACTCCTACCGTCGCGTCGTCGGCCGCCTGGACTCTCACGATGATGTAGTAGGACCCCGCGACCGAAGGCCAGGAGCCGGAATACGTCGGGGGGACGAGGCTAGTCGCCCCGGAAGCCAACGCGGCTGTCGTCCCCGAGGCGATGAGGGCATCTCCGGCTCCCAATGTCGTGGTCGTGGACGCGAACACCGACCATGAGACGAGGCTGGCGCCGTTTGCGCTCCCGGTATTGGCTATCGTGAAGTTGCCGCTCACCGCGCCCCCCGCCGTGTTCCCCGTCGGTGCGCCGATGGATTGGACGATATAGTTCGGGCCCGAGACAATGATTGGACTCGAAGGCAGGACCTTTTTTCCCGTGCCAGCGGTATCGTCGAAAGCCGAGACCTTAGCGACGAAGTAGTAGGTGCCGGGAGCGGAGGGGTAGCTGCCTGTGACCAGGAAGGGCACCGAGACCGAGGCGGTAGGACCAAGGGAGGCTGTCGTGCCCGAGGCGATCGCCGTGTCCTGCTGCAGATTGATCGTCGTATTCGTCAATAGATAGACGGCCCATGCCACGGGATAATTCCCCGCGCCCGAGCCGATGTTGGCGATATTCAAGGTCTCGTTCGTAAAGGCCGCCGAGCTTTGGACCAGAGTCGTGAACATTGGCGAAACCGAGGTGATGCTGTAGGCGGGCTGCGGCCCGGAAAACGTGACGGCTATCGCGGGGCTGATCGTCTGATTGTTGGTTGTGTTAACGTCATCCAAAGCTGCCACGGCGATGATTATGTAGTGGGTCGCCGTGGCTGCGGGCCAGGTGCCCGAATAGGGAATGGAGCCCGAGACCGAGGAGGCCCCCATGGCGGGCAAGGTTCCGTTTTGGAGGGGGAGGGCGAACGAGTCGAGCTTGTTATCGGGCGATATATACACCTGCCAGCTCAGGGTATCGGCGCCCGCCTGGGAGGAGATGTTCTCGATCTTAAAGCTTCCCGTAAAGGCGGCGCCCCCCGCTCCCGGAACGGGAAACACCGTTGCCGGAGCGAGGGCTATCGTATAATCCGGTCCGGTCACATCCACGATATTCAACACGGCCTGGGCGCTTCCTCCTGCGCCGTCGGTGACTTGAAGCGTGGCGGTTCCCGCGGAGCCGGGGGCCGTATAGACCTTCGTGGCGGAGTTGAAGGTCCCCGGCCCCCCCCCGACGAGACTGAAGGTATAGTTTCCGTCCCCACCTGCGACCTGGAGGGTCAAGCTGCCGTTGATCGGTATCGTCGCCGCGGCGGGCGTAATCTTCAGGCTGCCCGCCAAGGCCGCGCCGTTCTTGCCTTCCATCAGGGTCCTGAAAAATCCGCTGGAACAGGCGGTGGCGACCGCCAGGGCGACGAGCGCCGCGAATGGGAACGTGAGTCGGAGAGCAGGACGCGTTTTTCCGTTCATGGCTTTTTCCCCAGGGGAATATCGATCTCGAAAGCCGGGTCGAAGCCCGCGATCAGATCGCTTCCGTCGAGAAACATAAGGTAGGATGCGTCGACCGAAAACCCGAGACCGGAATCCAGGACCCAGCCGATCCCGAGACCGGCTCCGGCGAAGGGCAGGACGGCGGATTGGGCGCCGTAGATCGCCGTCTGGAGGCTCATCAAAGCCGCTCCGGCGGAGACATGGAGACAGGGCCTGATCCGGCCCTGGTCGGCTGGCGCGGTCACGCGAAAGTCGAGGGCGAGGGGGGCCAGTATCCCCGTCGCGGACTCGAGGGGTCCCTGTGCCTGGAAATAGAGCCCGGCTGCCGCGATTCCGAGCCCGAAGGAAAGGTTCCTTCCCGGGAAATACCAGGTCGCCCTGGCCCCGGCTCCCCCCGCCGCCCCGAAATAGTCGCCCAGGGCTCCTCCTGCGACAAAAGGCCCGCCGTCGAAAGCGAGCTCGAGGCCGCTCGGGCCCGGCGGCGCCGGCGGTTCTTGCGCAACGACGGCCGCAGGCGCCGCCGGAGGCGCCGGCAGGGGTGGAGCTGGTTCGGCGGCGCCCTGGACCGATGGAGCTACGACCGCCGCCGGGGCCGCCGTTACCGCCGCCGGGGACTGGGTGGGTGGGGGGGCCGAAACGGCGGGAGGGGCAGGTGCCGGAACTGTTGCGGGGGCGGGAGCGGGCGTCGGTGCCGGAACAACTGCAGGAGCGGCAGCCGCGCTTTGAGCCGGCGTCTTGGGTGTAATGGGCTTTGTCGCGGCCACTCGATCCAGAAGGTCGCCGAGGGCCCCGAAGATGAGCTCGTCCATGAGCATATTCTCGGGTCCGCTCCGACTGAGGTCCGCGATCCACCGTTTCGCGTCGCGGTCGAACCAGGAGAGGCGCAGCGAGATCTTCTTCCCGTCGTCCGAGTACTCGACGAGGAGGAGGTAGCCCGCGCCCCGCGAAGCGGGTGTCGCGAGGACGGCGCCGGGATCGCGCGCGGCGGCATCGGGCTCGGGAACGACGACGCTCTTGAGCCCGTTCCGATCGAGCCGCAGGCCCGCGGCCAGGGTGATGATGTCGCCCAAGGACGCGTTGGTCGCCGCATCCAAGGGCCGCCCGACGATGGCTACGTCCGCCTCGTCTTGCCCGGGGGAATCCGCCCAGGAAGAGGCGGCGAGGGCGAGGCCGAAGAGGCAGAGCCCGCAGATCAGCTGCATTGTGCTCCATCGGGAATCCCGGAGCGATGCGCGGAGTATCATAGGCAGGTATAATAGCACATCGCTCGGGAAAGGGCGGCTTCAGCGCGACAGGAACATGCGATAGGCCGGATTGGCCGTCTCGTCCCAATAGCGATAGCCCAGGGTGTCGAGGAAATCGCGGAACTCCCCCATCTCCTCGGGCGGGACCTGCATGCCCACCGACACCCGCCCGACGTCGGCCCCGTGATTGCGGTAATGGAAGAGGCTGATATTCCAGTTGGGGCGCATGCTGGTCAGGAATTTCATGAGGGCTCCCGGGCGCTCGGGAAATTCGAAACGGTACAGCAACTCGTCGCGGGCCAGGGCGGAACCGCCGCCGACCATGTAGCGCAGGTGCGATTTGGCGAACTCGTCGTCGGTGAGGTCGAGCGCTTCGAAGCCGCGTCTGGCCAGACTCCTCGTCAGGGACGAAAGGTCGGCCCGATCGTGCACCGACAGGCCCACGAATATGCGGGCCCGGCTCGAGTCGGCGATGCGGTAGTTGAACTCCGTGACGTTGCGGCTGCCCACGAGGCCGCAGAACCGCCGGAGGGAGCCGCGCTCCTCCGGTATGGTCACGGCGAGGATCGCCTCGCGGCGCTCTCCGACCTCGGCCCGCTCGGCGACGAAGCGCAGGCGGTCGAAGTTCATGTTCGCGCCGCTCGCCACGGCGACCAGGGTCTCGCCCTTCGACTTCTCGCGCTCGACGTAGGCCTTGGCCCCGGCGACGGAGAGGGCCCCCGCGGGCTCGAGGATGGAGCGGGTGTCCTCGAACACGTCCTTGATCGCGGCGCAGACGTCGTCGGTGTCGACGAGGACGATCTCGTCCACCAGCTCGCGGCACAGCCGGAAGGTCTCTTCTCCCACCTGCCTGACCGCCACGCCGTCGGCGAAGAGCCCGACCCGGTCGAGGACGATGCGCTTCCCCGCCTCGAGGGATCTCGCCATCGCGTCCGAATCCTTCGGCTCGACGCCGACGATCTTGATCTCCGGGCGGACGCGCTTGACGTAGGACGCGATGCCCGAAATCAGGCCGCCGCCGCCGATGGCGACGAATATCGCCCGGATCGGCCCCTGCCGCTGGCGCAGGATCTCCATGCCGATTGTGCCCTGCCCGGCTATCACATCCGGATCGTCGAAGGGATGCACGAAGGCGAGGCCCCGCTCGGCCTCGAGCTCGCGCGCGCGGGCGTAGGCCTCGTCGAAGGCGTCGCCGAAGAGGATAACCTCGGCGCCGCGCGACTTGACCGCGTGGACCTTCACGGCGGGCGTGGTCACCGGCATCACGATGACCGCCCGCGCGCCCAGGCGCTTCGCGGCCAGGGCGACGCCCTGGGCGTGGTTGCCGGCCGAGGCGCAGATCACCCCGCGCTCGAGCGCCGCCTCGGGCAGCTGCGCCATCTTGTTGTAGGCCCCGCGCAGCTTGAACGAGAACACGCTCTGCATGTCCTCGCGCTTGAGGAGGAGCGCGTTGTTGAGACGGGCCGAGAGGATCGGCGCCTTCTCGAGAGGGGTCTCCGTCGCGACGTCGTAGACCCGCGCGGTCAGGATCTTCTGCAGATAATCCGGCGCCTCGCCGGCGATTTCGGCCATGATCCCCGACTATAGCACTTCGCCCCCCGCAGGGAACATCTTTTTTTTGCCGCCCGGGCCGCTAGCAGGCTGTTGAAATACTCGAAGCATTTCAACAGCCTGCTTTGCAATTGCTCGAAAACCTTCGGTTTTCTGCGCAATTGCGAGTTTCAAGGTAGTGTTGAAAAAGGCTCCGTAGCCTTTTTCAACACCCTGCTAGAGCAGTACCTTATGATCCTATGGCAGAAAGCCCGGCTTCAGTACCGATCCTGGAAGTGCGCGACCTGCATAAAGCCTACGGCAAGGTGAAGGCCGTGGAGGGAATCAGCTTCTCCGTCCGGGAGGGCTCCTGTTTCGGCATCCTCGGGCCCAACGGGGCGGGGAAGACCACGGCCATCGAGGTCGTGGAGACGATCCACGAGCCCGACTCGGGTACGATCCTCTACCGCGGCGAGAGAGTCGCCTCCTCCTTCAAGGAGAACATCGGCATCCAGTTCCAGGATACCTCCCTCCAGGAGTTCCTCACCGTGAGGGAGACCCTCGAGCTTTTCTCGAAGCTCTACCCCGCGCCGAGGCCCCTGGACGAGATCGTCGCCGCCTGCTCGCTCGAGGAGTTCATCGACCGCGACAACCGCAAGCTCTCGGGGGGCCAGCGCCAGCGCATGCTCCTCGGCATCGCCCTGGTGAACGATCCCGACCTCCTCTTCCTCGACGAGCCGACCACCGGCCTCGATCCCCACGCCCGCCGGAACTTCTGGCGCCTCGTCGAGGGCATCAAGGCCCAGGGCAAGACGGTGATACTCACGACGCACTACATGGACGAGGCCGAGTACCTCTGCGACGACATCATCGTCATGGACCACGGCCGCATCATCGAGTCGGGCCGCCCGCGCGAGCTCCTGCTTAAGCACTTCGGGGAGGCGGTCATCCGCGTTCCCCGGGCAGCCGTCCCCGCTGGCGCGGCCTTCAGCTGCCCCTCGGAGGCCGAGGAGGGCTTCGTGGCCTTCACCTGCGCCGACACCGACGCGAGCCTGCGCGAGCTTCTCGCGGGCGGGGTGGACCTCTCGGGGATATCGGTCGAGCGGCGCAATCTCGACGACCTCTTTCTCAAGCTCACCGGAGCGGGGTTGGATTGAATGGGAAAATTCCTGGCGGTGTTCGTGGCGCGGAATCTCGAGTTCTTCCGGGACCGGTCGACCCTGATCTTCAACCTGGTCTTCCCGGTCGTCCTGATCTTCGGCTTCGCCTACGCCTTCCCGGGCGGAGGGGGCACGACCTTCAAGGTGGGGACCATCGGCAGCCCTCCCGCCGCGGGGAGCGCCGCCGACGTCGCCTTCCTCCATTATAAGCACATCCAGTTCGTTCCTTACGACTCGCTGCGAGCCCCCCTGGACAGGCTCGCCCACCACCAGCTCGACATGGTCCTGGACTTCGAGGGGCTCGAGTACTACGTCAACGAGGCTTCCTCGAACGGCTACGTCCTCGAGCGGATGCTCGCGCCCGAAGGCCGGGCGCCCGCCGCCGCGATATTCGCCAAGAAGACGGTCTCGGGAGCGCCGATACGCTACGTCGACTGGTTCATACCCGGCATCATCGGCATCAACATCATGTTCGGCAGCCTCTCGGGCGTGGGCTTCGTCATCGTGCGCTACCGCCGCAACGGAGTGCTCAAGCGATTCAAGGCCACCCCGCTTAGCGCCTTCGAGTTCGTGAGCGCCCAGGTCCTGTCCCGGTTCTTCATCGTCGCCTTCCTCTCCCTCGTGATCTTCGCCGGCACCGACCTCGCCCTCCATTTCAGGATGGCGGGATCCTGGGCCCTCCTCGCCCTCGTCAACGCGCTGGCGATCCTCTGCATGATCGCCCTCGGCCTGGTATTCTCGTCGAGGATAAAGAGCGAGGAAGTCGCAGGCGGCATCATGAACCTCATCACCTGGCCGATGATGATCCTCTCGGGCGTCTTCTTCTCGCTCGAAGGCACCCCTCGCGCCATGCAGGCGGCCTCGCGCGCCTTCCCTATCACCTACTACATCGAGTCCTCGCGCGCGATCATGCTCGACGGGGCGGGCTTCTCCCGGATCGCAGGGGACCTGGGGGTGCTCGCCGCGATGACCCTGGTCTTCCTCGCCGCGGCCGCCGCCTTGTTCAAATGGGAATAGCCGCGTAGACTGCCCCCCGCCATGCAAGAACGGGACAATCGCTTCCTCCTTCCGTACATACGATCGAATGCCCGGGCCTTCGCCGCGGCGATTGCCTTCCTCTCCCTCGAGGCGGCCTGCGATCTCCTCCAGCCCACGATCATGTCGAGGGTCATAGACCAGGGCGTGGCGAAGAGGGACCTGTCCATCGTCCTCTCCCTCGGCCTAACCATGCTCGCGGTCACCGCGGTCGGGGCGATCGGGGCCACGATGCGGAACATAATCTCGAGCCGGGTCTCGCAGCGCTTCGGCGCCTCCCTGCGCGGCGACCTCTACCGGCGCATCCAAGGCTACGCCTTCAGCGAACTCGATCGCTTCGAGAAGGCCTCGCTGGTGACGCGGCTCACCAACGACGTCACCCAGGTGCAGAACTTCGCCAACGGCCTCATGCGGATCTTCGTCAAGGCGCCCCTCCTCGCGATGGGCGGCATCGTCATGGCCGTCCTCCTGGATCCGGCCATGTCCCTCGTCCTCGTCGCCGTCGTGCCCGTCGTCGCCCTCCTCATCGCGGCGAGCCTGCGGACGAGCTTCCCCTTCTATCGCCGCATCCAGGGCTCCCTCGACAAGGTCAACGGGGTCATGCGGGAGTACCTCTCCGGGGTCCGCGTCGTCAAGGCCTTCAACCGCTTCGACTACGAGGAGGCCCGCTTCGCCGGCGCGAACGAGGAGCTCTCGGCCTCGATGAGGAGGGCGATGCGCGTCATGGCCCTCTTCTCGCCGGCCATCAGCCTCTCGGTGAACCTGGGCATCTGCGCTGTCCTCTGGCTCGGCCACCGCCGCGTCGGAGCCGGCGGGATGCGGGTCGGCCAGGTGGTGGCCTTCGTCAACTACATGACCCAGATCCTCGGATCGCTCATGATGCTGTCCTTCATCTTCAACATGTTCGTGAGGGCGAAGGCCTCGGCCGAGCGCATAGGCGAGCTCTTCGCCACGGCGGCGCCCCTCTCCGCCCCGGTCTCCGCCACCGGGCGGCTCCCCGGCGGAAGCGGGGGAGCAGGCCGGGGCGGCGTGGCCTTCGAGGAGGTCTGGTTCCGCTACGAGGGAGCCAAGGAGGCGGCGCTCCGCGGGCTGAGCTTCTCCTGCCCGCCGGGGACGAGCCTCGGCATCATCGGGTCGACGGGCTCGGGGAAGACGAGCCTGGTCTCGCTCATCCCCCGCTTCTACGACGCGAGCGAGGGCAGAGTGCTCGTGGACGGACGGGACGTCCGATCCATGGATCCCGCCGAGCTGCGCGCCCGCATCGCCCTCGTGCCGCAGCGTTCCGTCCTCTTCACCGGGAGCGTCCTCGAGAACATACGCTGGGGCAAGAGCGGGGCGAGCGTCGAGGAGGCCGAGGTCGCGGCCCGGGCGGCGGCGGCCCACGATTTCATCTCCTCCTTCCCCGAGGGCTACGGAACCCAGGTGGGCCGAGGAGGCCTCGCGCTCTCGGGCGGCCAGCGCCAGCGCATCTCCATCGCCCGCGCCCTGGTCCGCAAGCCGTCCATCCTCATCCTCGACGACAGCACCAGCGCGGTCGACGCGGTCACGGAGGCGCGGATCCGCCTCGCCCTCCGCGACGCCTCGGCGGGAGCCACGGTCTTCCTCATCGCGCAGCGCATCTCGTCGGTGCGCGAATGCGACCTGGTCCTCGTCCTCGACGAGGGAAAGGTCGCGGGGCTCGGGAGCCACGAGGAGCTCCTCGCGGACTGCGAGGTCTACCGGGACATACAGCGCTCCCAGGCGGGGATCGCGGAGGCCCACCATGGCTGAGCCTGTCCGGGAGGAGCCGAGGCCCGCCGGTCTCGGAGGCGGGCCGAGAGGCGGCATGGGCGGGGGGGCCCGCTGGCTCCAGCCGGTCGTCCGGGCGAAGGACAGGCGCGGGACGATGGCCCGGCTCTGGGCCAGCTTCGGCGTGGAGCGCAGGAGGATCTTCCTCGTCTTCGGCCTCGTCCTACTCGACTGCGCGATCCTCCTCGCGGGACCCTGGCTCATAGGGCGCTGCGTCGACGCCATGGTCCCCGGCCCCATCGCCCCGCCGATAGCCTTCGCGGCCGCGCTCGGCGCCCTCCTCCTCTCCTACGGCCTGGACGCCGCGCTCGTCGTCGCCCAGGGATGGCTGATGGCCGGGGCCTCGCAGGAGATCGTGAAGTCCCTCCGGAAGGAGCTCTTCGGGAAGCTTCAGCGGCTCCCCGTCTCTCTCTTCGATTCGTGGAGCCACGGCGACCTCATGAGCCGCCTCTCGAACGACGTGGACAACGTCTCGAGCACGATAGCCCAATCCACGACCCAGCTCGTCTCCACTCTCCTGACGATAGCGGGCTCCTTCGCCCTCATGCTCGTCCTCTCGCCCCTGCTCACCCTCGCGGCCCTGGTCACGGTCCCCCTCGTCTTCCTCCTGACCCGGACCGTGTCGCGCCGGACCCGCATCCTCTTCAAGAGACAGCAGGCGGCGCTCGGCGCGCTGAACGGCCACATCGAGGAGACGATCTCGGGCATCGACGTGATCAAGGCCTTCGGCAGGGAGGAGGCCGCGATAGGCGACTTCGACGGACTCAGCGAGGAGCTCAGGGTCATCGGCACCCGGGCCCAGGTCTGGTCGGGCTACATCATGCCCCTAATGAACGTCATCAACAACCTGGGCTTCGCGGCGGTGGCCGCGGTGGGCGGCGTCCTCGCCGTCAAGGGCCTGGTCACGATCGGCGCGATCGCGAGCTTCATCTCCTACTCGCGCCAATTCTCGAGGCCGCTGAACGATCTCGCCAACACCTACAACACCCTCCAGACCGCCCTCGCGGGCGCCGAGCGCGTCTTCGAGGTGATGGACCAGGCCGAAGAGGCTCCGGACAGGCCAGGCGCCGTCAAGATCTCCGGCGGCGCCGTCAGGATCTCCGGCGGCGACGGAAGGACCGGAGGCATCCGCGGAATCCGGGGCGAGGTCGAGTTCGAAGGCGTCTCGTTCGGCTACAAGAGCGACCGGCCGGTCCTACGCGACGTGAGCTTCGAGGCCCGCGAGGGGAGCGTCACCGCACTGGTAGGGCCGACGGGGGCGGGCAAGACCACGATCGTGAACCTCCTCGCGCGGTTCTACGACACGGGCGCGGGCTCGATCCGCATCGACGGCCGCGACCTGCGCGACTACGTCCGCGACGACCTGAGGCGCATCTTCGGCATCGTCCTCCAGGACAGCTACCTCTTCTCGGGGAGCATCAGGGAGAACGTCCTCTACGGGAAACCCTGGGCGAGCGAGGCCGAGATGGCCAGGGCAGTGGCCGCGGCCAACGCCGCCTCCTTCATCGACCGCCTTCCCCGCGGCTACGACAGCGTCCTGACCGAGGGCGGCTCGCCCTTGAGCGAGGGCCAGCGCCAGCTCCTCGCGCTCGCGCGCGCCATCCTCGCCGACCCCGCGATCCTCATCCTGGACGAGGCCACGAGCAGCGTCGACACGAGGACCGAGCTCCACATCCAGGCCGCGATGATCAAGCTGATGGAGGGGCGCACCAGCTTCATCATCGCCCACCGCCTCTCGACGATCCGGAACGCCGACAACATCCTCGTCTTGGAGGGCGGCCGCATCGTGGAATCGGGGAGCCACGATGCGCTCATGGCCGAGGGCGGCCTCTATCACCGGATGTACTCGAGTCAACGTTAGCAGGCCTTTAATATACTCGAAGCATTTTTAAGACCTGCTTTGCGATTCCTCGAAGACTTTCAGTTTTCTTCGTAATTACCTAAACCGAGGTAGTGGTGAAAATGGCTCCCGAGCCTTTTTCACTATCCTTCTTTAGGGTATAATGAGTCATGGATTACGACCGCAGTCACTTTTCCTATCTCGCCCGCTACAACCGGGGCGCCAACGAGTATCTCGTGGGCCGCCTCGCCGCCCTTCCCGCCCCGGAGCTGTCCAAGCCGCGCGGCTCCTATTTCGGCTCGCTCCAGGGCGTCCTCGACCACATCATCATGTGCGACATCAATTGGCTCAGGCGCTTCCGCATCCTCTTCCAGGACGACGAAGCGCTGAACCGTCCTCGCCTCGCGCCTCCCGGAAGCGATTGGACGAAGTTCGAGTTTCCCCTCTTCGACGAGTACCGCCGGGAGAGGGCAGTCGTGGACGCCATCTTCATGGATTGGATTGGGGCGGCCGACACCACGCGATTCGGCGAGGTCCTCGCCTACTCGGACTCGGAGGGCCGCCCGAAGCGCTACCGCCTCCGCGAGGCCCTCGACCACGTCTTCAACCACCAGACCCACCACCGGGGCCAGGTCTCGCAGATCCTCGACGAAATGGGCATCGAGCACGACTATTCGAACCTGATAGGCTTCGCGGAGAGCCCCGCGGGCGAGTAGCCCGGCATCCTCTCGAAGAGCCGGCGCGCGTCGCCGACCAGCTCGAGTCCCGCGCGCTGCGCTCGGCCCTCGAAGAGGATCTCTCCCGAGCGGGTCCAGCGCAGGGCGATCTTCGCGTCGACGCTCTCCGAGATGCGCCTCGAGAGGAGGCCCTTGACGGGCGCGCGCAGGAACCCGCCTCGGCTGCGCGAGGCCGCGATCTCCAGGCGCGAGTCGCCCCTGGTCACCGCGAGGCTGAGGCGGCCGTCCTCGAGGCTGAAATCCCCGAGCCGCGCGCCCGTGTAGGTCGCCTCGCGGATCAGGCGCCCTCCGGCCGGACCCCGGCCGCCGAGGTAGCCGACGCAGAGGAAGCCCGTGAAGGCCGAGCCCAGCCAGGGGATGTCGGCGATCGAGAGCATGAAGGAGTCGCCCGCGGACTCGAAGTTGTTCGACTGCATCCAGATCCAGCTCGAAGGCATTGAGGAGCCCCAGTCCTTCTCGATGTAGCCCCGCCCCTCTCCGGAGTCGCCGCCGCCCGGCTTCCCCATCTCTATGGGACGGGAATCGTGCTCGAAGACGCCTCGGACCCCGTGGTCGAGGGAGACCAGGCCGTGGCGGCATTCCATGAAGGGGACGAAGCTGTAGGGGCCCATCACTCCCGGCCAGAGGAGACGGGAGGGTAATCTCCTGAAGGGGCCGAAGCTCAGCTCGCCCCGGAAGCGGCCCGACTCGCCCGAGAGGTCGAGGACGACGCCCCTCTCGGCGAAGACGTTCCCGCCCACGCGGATGTCGAGCTCGCCGGTCGAGGCCCGGAAGGCCTCGAGAGGATACTCGAACCACCAGGTCCTGCCGCTGCGGCCCTCGATGACCTGGACGAAGCTGTAGCCCTCGTCCTCCTTCTCGCCCCTCGAGATGCCCGGTATGAAGGACCAGATCTCGGAGCGGTCGGCGGAGACTTGCTTGAAGTACCAGCCCTCGAAGTAGCGGCGCCTCTTCCGCGCCCCTTTGTAATACTCGTTCCAGGGCCATGCCGGCATGTGGGCTCCTTCTTCGAAGGTAGCGAATGTCCGGCGGGCGGTAAAGAGTGGCGGGCATAGGCGGAAAAGGATGTTCCCCCGATAAACGAGGCGGCCCCTCGCGCCTTGCCCGGCGCCCTCGTCCCTGCTAGAATCGCGGCCACGGAGGAAGAGATGAGCCAGCCCGGACGCGAGGAATCGATACAGCTTTGGCGCAAGTACAACGACGACGACTATCTCTACAGACATGCTCTGTCGGTGGAGGCGTCCATGCGCGGCTTCGCGGCGAAGTACGGCGAGGACCCGGAGTATTGGGGCCTCGTCGGCCTCCTCCACGACATCGATTACCAGAAATATCCGGAGGAGCACCTCAAGCACGCTCGGGCCATGCTCGAGCCCGCAGGCTATCCCGAGGCCTTCATCCGCGCCGTCGAGAGCCACGGCTTCGGCATCTGCACCGACGTGGAGCCCCTCCATGTCATGGAGAAGGCCCTCTTCGCCGTCGACGAGCTCACCGGCTTCATCTCGGCCTGCGCCCTCATGCGGCCCTCGAAGAGCGTCATGGACCTCGAGGTCAAGTCGGTGAGGAAGAAGTGGGGCACGGCCGCCTTCGCCGCGAAGATCCGACGAGATATCATCCAGAAGGGCGCCGACATGCTCGGCATTTCCCTCGACGAGCTGATACAGGAGACGATCAATTCAATGCGGGCAGTTCATATCGAAATAAGGCTGTAAAATAAGGGTGAGATCATTGAACAAAGATATCTCGGAAGATAGTAGGGTATCGTTCCGTGAAAATTGTCTGTATAATTAAGCTCGAAATGTCTGAGGGAACAATTGCGAATGAAATAATCAGGATTCTCAAAGAGAAAACAGGTGTTGAGTACTATTTCAAAGAGAAACCGGACTCGAAAAATAGCGAAACCAAAGACATTGATATTATTCTCATCGATAAAACAGGTCGTCAAAAAGTGGCCGTTGAGCATACAACGATCGAGTCTTTTATTGACCAGAGGAAATATGGATCAGCCTGTATTTCACATCGGGGGACTTTAGAGGAAAAGCTCAAGGGATTACTTCCAAGTGATAAATATTTCTTTTTATGTTTACCAAACGAAATGTTTAGAAAAGAGAACCAAAGAAAACTCAATCAAGTTGACGCGCTTATTATTGATTGGATTGCAAAAAATGCGTCCGCACTCGGGGAAAGGGAGCAAGGGCGAATCGAGTTGCCGTGCATCGGGGCGTACGCATATCTACAGGCAAGATGGCATAATAAAAATCTTAATGGCACCGCAATAATCGCTCCATATGTTTCTGGTGATCTCGAAGCACAGAGAAATGATCGAATAGATAAAGCTATTGACGACAAAGTCGATAAGTTGAGCGAATATAAAACGAGGGGATTCCATACTATCTTAGCCTTGGAAGATGTCGATATTTACCTTTCACGCGCAGACCTTGTAGAGGCATCTTTGGTTCGCTATAAAGGTCAGTTGAATACGAGAATTGATTCAATCTACTATTTTCTTTCGAATGGTGACAATATCCTCGAGTCTGTCATTATCAAAGATAACGACGCTTGGTTCGATGAAATAGCAGAAAGAATATATATTGACGGTTCCCTGTTGACAAAGAGTTAAGGTCAGGGTCGAGACACGGGGGTTGGCTGATTAAATAGCAGTATATAAACGTACAATTTTGGCAATGAGACGATCCTGGCGATGCGCAAGGTGCACGAGGAGATAAAACTGTAGTAAGGTCGCGGGACCTGGCCGAGAGCCTATCGATGCGACTCGATGAATGTATTGATGACTTCCGAGTCTTCTTGCGTTATGTCTACGAAATGAATCCCGGCTATGCAGTTCGTGCCTTTTGACTTGCTGAAGGCGACGTAGCCATCGCAGCCTATTCGACGATTCCCTTCCACCGTCGGAACCGAAAAAATGAAATAGACCATGGACGCCGGATCGATCTTTGTTTTCGTCTCGAAGGAAATGCCGCTCAGCGAGATATCCAAGGTCCTGGCATTAAAGACCGCGGTATTCCCGAGCTTCGGCGACCCGGAGTCGTAAATGAGGATCTGTTCGATCGGAGCCGAAAATGGGACTCGTGTTGCCTTCCGTAAGTCTTCCATAATCATAGAATACCAATAATCGAGGCAGTCGGTGACATCAAAAAATATTTACGCATACATACGTCGCATTTCATTGAAATGGAGAAAATTCGCCCGTTATTGCGGGAGGCGTTTTGCGCACCGGGCACTCCCTCGGGGCGGAATCCCCGTCGGCGACCCGCGGGGTGCGAAGAAGCTTGAAGCGGAGGTCTCCCGCATAGACTTACATGGTAAGCTTCCATATATAGCGTGCCGGAACGAACCAGGGCATAGTAGGCGAGAGTCTCGATAATGCGAGACGAGCCGATATTCAGGCTCAAAATGTTTTATTCTGAGACTGAAAACTTTGAATTTTCAGCTTGAGATAGAAAAATTTTGAACTCAAAACAGGAAATTTCCAACTGAATACCGATTTATTTCAACTGAAAAGATTCCTCGCACAATCGATAGGAAGGTCGCGGAAAGGCGTAATCGGGTCTTCGCGAAAGCGTCGCGAGACTTTCAGGGAGGCGTCGCCGAAATTGCGGGACCGTCGACTTATTGGCGGTTTACGCTATAATAATTTCGTGGCGGTCCTCAGTCCTCGATATGTTATGGTCTATGGAAGCATTACGCGTTGGTAAGCGAGTTCCCTTTTCGGCCGCCATCGAGCAGCTCCTCCTGCGCCGCTCCAACTACCCGAGCTTCGGGAGCGACGACGAATACTACGACGCCAAGGCCTTGAACCTGTCGTCCAGCGGCATCGCCTGCGAGTCCCGGGCGATGATCGATCCTCTATCCCAGGTCTACTTCATCTTCTCCGTCCCGACCCCGGGAGGGAATCGCCGCATCGGCTGCGAGGGCTTCGTGGCCCGCGCAGTATCGGAGGGCGACCACTGCGTCCTGGGGATCCATTTCGTCGACATCTCGCCGGAGGATCAATCGGCCATCGACGCCTACATCGATTCCCAGGAGCGGCAGCGCGACAACGAGGAGATGCGAGAACCGGGCCTCGGCCTGCCTTGACCCATCCTCGGCCCCCGAGGAGGCGATAGACGCAGAGCCATCCGCCCGCGGGGCTCATCGCCCAGGCGCGGCCGTAGCTGAGCTCCCGACCTTCATCCTCCGGCCAGCTGCGGTAGTGGCGATAGGTGAAACGCCCATCTGGAGCGGAGGCGGGGCGGCCGTCAGACGGCCTCGATTGACTAGCCGGCGCCCCCCGGGGGATAATCGCCCACCATGCTCGAGAAGATAAGCGAGAAGCTCGGCGAAATTGCCAGGACCTTGAGCGGCAAGGCCTCGATCAGCGAGAAGAACGTTGAGGATGCGGTCGAGCAGATCAAGCTCGCCCTCCTCGATGCGGATGTGAATCTCCGCGTCGTGCGCCGCTTCGTCAACGCGACCCTCGAGGAGGCCAAGGGCGAGAAGGTGCTCAAGGCCGTCAGTCCCGGCCAGCAGTTCACCAAGATCGTCTACGACCGCATGGTGGCTCTGCTCGGCGACACGAGGCAGGAGCTCCAGCTCAAGGGCCCTGACACGCAGAGCGTCATCCTCCTCCTCGGCCTCCAGGGCTCGGGCAAGACGACGAGCGCGGCCAAGCTGGCCTTCAGCCTGAAGAATAAGGGCCGCCGCGTCCTCCTCGCGGCCTGCGACCTCCAGCGCCCGGCGGCCATAGAGCAGCTATCCGTCCTCGGCTCCCAGGTGGGCGTCGACGTCTACAAGGAAGACAGCAAGGACGCGGTCAAGGTCGCGAGGAACGCCCTCGACAAGGCGAGGCGCGAGCTCTACGACGTCCTCATCGTGGACACCGCCGGCCGGCTCCAGGTGGACGATGCCCTCATGGACGAGCTCGGTCGCGTCCGCGACGCGATCAAGCCCGTCGAGTCCCTCCTCGTGGCCGACTCGATGACCGGGCAGGCCGCCGCCGACATCGCCAAGACCTTCGACGAGAAGATCGGGATCACGGGCGTGATCCTGACCAAGTTCGATTCCGACGCGCGCGGCGGCGCCGCCCTGTCCCTCAAGTCCGTCACAGGCAAGCCGGTCAAGTTCATAGGCACGAGCGAGAAGCCCGAGGGCCTCGAGCCCTTCTACCCCGACCGCATCGCGGGCCGCATCCTCGGCATGGGCGACGTCGTCGGCCTCGTCGAGAAGGCCCAGTCCGTCTTCGACCAGAAACAGGCGGCCGAGCTCGAGCGCAAGATGGCCGACGAGAGCCTCAGCCTCGAGGACTACCTCGAGCAGATCCAGAGCATGAAGAAGATGGGCTCGATGAAGGGCATCATAGAGATGCTCCCGGGCCTCGCCGGCCAGATCGACGACGACAGGATCGACGAGGCGGGCATGAAGCGCGAGGAGGCCATCCTCCGCTCGATGACCCTGAAAGAGAGACGGAACCACCTCATCATAGGGCCCAGCCGCCGGACGCGCATCGCCAAAGGCTCGGGCACCTCGGTGGCCGAGATAAACCGCCTCCTCAAGAAGTTCGAGAAGACGAGACTCATGATGAAGAAGATGTCCAAGAACAAGAAGTACCAGCAGCAGCTCATGGGCAAGGGGCAGGCCTAGGAACAGCCATTCGGCAATCGATACATTTGATTCGGAGGCGGGACTCATACCCCGCAGCCGCGAGGCATCGTTCATTGCCGGAAAGTCCATAAATACGCGTTCCGCTATCCATGTCCATTAATTCAAAACCGTGCGAGCATGCCAGCACGGTATCCATGAGAACTGATGAAAGATTGGCGATACGATCCGTATGCAAGAGCTACGGTCCTATCGCAGCCGTCCGCGATGTCTCATTCGCGGTCGCGCCCGGCGAAGTGCACGCGCTCGTCGGCGAGAACGGGGCAGGCAAATCCACATTGGTCAAACTCATCACGGGAATGGAGCGGCCCGACTCGGGCGAGATAGCGCTCGACGGCGAGTCCCGATATTTCGATACGCCCATCGACGCGAGGCGATCCGGAATCACGGCGGTCTATCAGGATCCTAAGATCTTCCCGCACCTCAACGTGGCCGAGAATATCTTCATGGGCATCTATCCGCGGGGCTTCTTCGGCCTCGTCGACAGGAAGCGCATGTACGCCGAGGCAGGCAGGCTGCTCGCCGAGCTCGGTTCCGACCTCGATCCCCGTTCTTCCCTCATGCGCCGCTCCGTCGCCGAGGTGCAGTTCATCGAGATAGCCCGCGCCATGTGCGCCGAGCTCCGCGTCCTCGTCCTGGACGAGCCGACGGCCTCGCTCACGCCCATGGAGTCCGCGCGCTTCTTCGACCTGCTGCGCAGGCTCGTGGACAGAAGAGTCTCGATAATTTTCATATCTCACAGACTGCACGAAGTGCTCGAGTTCGCCGACAGGGTTACCGTACTGCGCGACGGCGAGCGCGTCGTCACCGAGGAAGCGGGCGCGCTGTCGGAGTCGGACCTGGTCAAGTACATGGTCGGCCGCGAGCTCGGCTCGAGGTTCTCGCGCGCCGACGCTCCCATAGGCGAGGGCGTCGCACTGGAGGTCCGAAGCCTATCCCTCGCGGGATCCTTCGAGGATGTGAGCTTCTCGATCCGCGAGGGCGAGATAGTCGGCCTAGCCGGTCTGGTCGGCGCGGGGAGAACCGAGATTGCCGAGGCCATCTTCGGGATACGGCCTCCTTCCTCGGGGAGCGTCGCGATAGGCGGCGAAGAGACGAGGCCGAGCGGCCCCCAGGAGATGGTCGGCAGGGGAGTAGCCTTCGTACCCGAGGACAGGGACGCAAATGGCATCATCGCCGACATGGGTGTCGGCTCGAACATTTGCCTGCCCGCCCTGGGCAGGATAGCCCCGACTGGGCTCATCCGCCGCTCGTCGGAGTCGTCCTTCGCGGAAGGCTACGCGGAGGACTTCGAGATCGTATCGGAGTCCTTGGAAGCCCCGGTCTCGCGCCTGTCCGGCGGCAATAGGCAGAAGGTCGTCCTGGCCAAATGGCTCGCGACCGCGCCGAAGGTGCTGATCCTCGATGAGCCTACCCGAGGCATCGACGTGGGCACGAAGTCTCAGGTGCATCAGCGCATTTCCGAGCTCGCCTCCGCGGGATTTCCGGTCCTCCTCATTTCCTCCGACCTGCCCGAGATCCTCGCGATGTGCGACAGGATACTGGTCGTCGCCGGAGGGAGGATCGTGGCCGAGTTCTCCAGGTCGGAGGCGACACAGGAGAAGATCATGACAGCGGCTTCCGGGGGCGAGCGGGGGAGGGGCGAGGGCCTCTCCCTCGTCGGAAAGAATTAGGCCTTTCGGGCCGGCGGGAGATTCCTAGTATGGCGGAGAATCCGGACTATAGGCTTAGGGTCGAGGGAGTGAGCAAGAGTTTCGGGCCCGTGGTCGCCGTCCGCGGCGTCTCGTTCGCGGTAAGAGCGGGGGCGGTGCATGCCCTCGTAGGGGAGAACGGGGCGGGCAAGTCCACCCTCGTCAAGATGATCACGGGCATGTTGAGGCCCGACGAAGGCGCCATCCTCCTCGACGGCGGGGAATGTCGCTTCGGTACCACCATCGACGCGAGGCGAAGGGGCATTACGGCGGTCTATCAGGATCCGAAGCTCTTTCCGCACCTCGACGTAGCGGAGAATATCTTCATGGGCTTCCAGCCTCGCGGAGCCTCGGGCCTCATCAACGAGAGACGAATGTACGCGGAGGCCCGCCGCATACTCGACGAGCTCGGCGTCGACGTCGACCCGCGCTCCCTGCTCGCGAGACGCTCGGTGGCGGAGATCCAATTCGTCGAGATCGCCCGCGCGATGATCGCGGACATGCGCCTCCTCATCCTCGACGAACCCACGGCTTCATTGACGCCCGCGGAGGCGGGCAGGCTCTTCGAAGTCGTCGGCTCGCTTAAACGTCGCGGCGTCTCGATACTGTTCATCTCCCACCGCCTCGAGGAAGTGCGCCGCATCGCCGACGACGTGACGGTGATGCGGGACGGCGAGCACGTGATCACCGCGCCCGCGTCCTCCTTCTCGGAAGAGAGCATGGTGCACTACATGGTCGGGCGCGAGCTCAAGTCCTTCTTCGTACGGCAGGAGCCGCCGCCCAAGGGCGCGGTAGTCCTCGAGATAGCCGGGCTTTCTCTGCCCGGCGTCTTCAAGGACGTGAGCTTCTCCGTAAGGGCAGGGGAGATAGTCGGCCTCGCCGGGCTCGTGGGCGCGGGCCGCACCGAGATCGCCGAGGCGATCTTCGGGATTCGCCCCCCCTCGGCGGGTACCGTCGCCATCGACGGGGCGAAGACTCGGCCCGCGAGCCCCGGCCAGATGCTCCGCAAGGGAGTCGCCTACATCCCGGAGAACAGGGACGAGAACGGGCTGGTCGTCGAGCTCGGCATAAGCTCGAACATCTGCCTGTCTGTCCTGGACAGGATCGGGAAAGCCGGCCTGATCAGACGCTCGACCGAGTCGGGCTTCGCGAGACCCTTCTCCGAGGACTTCGAGATAAAGGCGCCCAGCCTCCACTCCGCCGTCGCGAGTCTGTCCGGGGGCAATCGCCAGAAAGTCGTCCTCGCGAAATGGCTCGCGACCAAGCCCAAGGTGCTCATCCTCGACGAGCCGACGCACGGCATAGACGTAGGTACCAAGGCCCAAGTGCACAAGCGCATATCGGAGTTGGCGGCCGGAGGCTTCCCCGTCCTCATGATATCCTCCGACCTCCCCGAGGTGCTCGCGATGTGCGATCGCATACTCGTCGTGGCCTCGGGATCCATCGTCGCGGAATTCTCGCGCGAGGAGGCCACTCAAGAGAAGATCATGACCGCGGCCTCGAGAGTATCGAAGGCGGGCGCGCGCGCCGGGGAGGCCGGCGATGGGCGATAAGGGCGGCGCCACCCTCGCGCGGCGCTTCTCGAACGCCGTATCGAGGAACACTCTGCGCCTGCGCGTGTTCAGCGTGCTGTTCTCGCTAGTGGCGCTTACGATCGTCTTCGCTCTCACGACGCCCAACTTCCTCAATTTCCAGAACCTCAAAGTCATAGCCTTCAACTCGGCCCTGCTCACGATCGTCGCCTGCGCCGAGGCTTTGGTGGTGATCACGCGCAACCTGGACGTGTCGGTCGGCTCGATCATCGGCCTCGCGGGTTTCGTCGCGGCCAAATTCGCCGCCGCGAACCCCGGGTCGGGAGCGCTCATCGTGATCGTCGCGGTCTCGATCGGCCTCCTCCTCGGCCTCGTCAACGGCCTGGCCGTGGCCTACGGGAAGGTGCCGTCGATCGTCGCCACGCTGGGAACGCTCGCGATCTTCCGCGGCGTCACCTACATCGTCGGCAGCGGCATCGAAGTGCCCTCGGGGAACCTGCCGAGATGGATGATCCACGGGGCCGACGCGACGCTGCTCGGCATGCCTCTCGTCGTCCTCCTGGCGGTCGCGGTCGCGCTCATCCTCGCCTTCCTCGGCCGCGGCCTCCCTATCCTGCGCCGCGTGTACGCCGTGGGATCCAATCCCGGGGCGGCCGTCTTCTACGGGCTGCGCGCCAACCGCGTCGTGCTCTTCGCGTTCGCCTCCTGCGGCGCCCTCGTGGGCCTCGCCGCCTTCCTCTATATATCGAGGGTGGGGACCATCACGGTCAACCTCGGCCGAGATTGGGAAATGACCGCCCTCGCGGCCGTCGTCCTCGGCGGCGTCAGCACGACGGGCGGATCGGGCAGCTTCATCGGCGTCCTCTTCGGGGCCCTCATCCTTTCGACCATCGACAACGGCCTCGTCCTGGCGCGGGCGCCGGAGTTCTGGAGGATGTTCATTCAGGGCGTCGCCATCGTCGGGGCCATCGCCCTCGACTCGGGGATAGAGAGACGGATACAGGCCATCTTCAAGCACGGGAAAGGCTAGGGCGAGACATGAATCGAGCCATAAAGGACCACAGCTGGGAACTCTTCATCGGCGGCATGGTGCTGCTCGCGGCCGTCTGGGCCACGAGCCTCTCGCCCTATTACCTCAACGCCGAACAGCTGCTCTTCTCGTCGCGCAATCTCGTGTTCACGGGCGTCATGGGTCTGGGCCTCAGCCTCGTGATACTCACCGGCGAGATGGACCTGTCGCTGCCCTCCATACTCGCCGTCTGCACGGTCCTCCTCTCGAAGGCGTCGGCCGCGGGGCTGCCGCTTCCCGTCGCCCTGGCGGGCATCGTCCTCGTCGCCCTGGCCCTGGGCGCGATCAACGGCTTCCTGGTCGCCGCCCTCAGGCTCCCGGCCCTCGCGGTCACGCTGGGCACGATGGGCGCCTATCGCGGCCTCGCCTTCATCATCGGCTCCGAAGTCGGTTATACGGGCTTCGACGGCCGCTACAAGTGGCTGGGCGAGGCTAAGATCGGGGCATCCTCGATCCCGGTCATGCTCATCCCCTTCGCGCTCGCCGTCCTCGCCTTCATGGTGATCATGCACTTCAGCACCTTCGGCAGGCGCTGCTTCGCCATTGGCAACAACGCCTCGGCCGCTTCCTACTCGGGAATAAGCGTCGTCCGGACCAAGCTGGGCGCCTACATGATCGCGGCGCTCATGGCCGCCCTCGGCGCCTGGGTCTTCATCGGCCAATTCGGATCGGCCCGAGGCGACAACGCCAACGGCGTCATTCTCGGCATCATCACCGCGGTAGTCCTGGGCGGGGTGGATATAAACGGGGGCCGAGGAACCATACTCGGCGTCCTCCTCTCCACGATCTTCCTATGGACGCTCCGCAACGGCATGGGCCTGGCCAACATAGCGGGCCCGATACAGCAGCTCATCATCGGCGCCCTCCTCGTGACTGGCGTCCTCGCGTCGAACTTCATGGGCGGGCGGATAGAGTTCGCGGGCCCGCGGAAAAAGGCAATGACGGGACCCTCGGCCCCGTAAAATACTCTCACTGGAGGCTTACCGTGAAAAGGACCATCGCTCTCCTCGCCGTCCTCGTCGTCGCCGCAGGAATCGCCGTCGCGGCCCCGGCGAAGCAGTACCGCATCTTCATGAATCCGAAATTCACCGGACTGTCCTATTTCGAGGTTTGCGCCAACGGCGCCAAGGAGGCGGCCAAGGAGCTGGGCGTCGACTTCGTCTACACGGGCTCGGAGCAGCCCGACGTGCAGCTCCAGGTCCAGTCCCTCGAGAACATCGTGTCGCAGAAGCCCGATGCCATCATCGTCTCGGCGATCGACCTCAACGCCGTCGCGCCTCCGCTCGTCAAGGCCAGGGCGAGCGGCATCAAGGTGATATCCTACGACGCCGACACCGCGACCAACGCCCGCGACTTCTTCTGCAATCAGATGTCCTACGAAGGCGCCGCCCGGGCCATGCTCGACTGCGCGCTCCTCGACGCTCCCGAGGGCGGGGAGATCGCGTTCATCGCCGCTTCCCCGACGAGCCCCAACCACATGGCCCACATAAGGATCATGACCGAGCTCACCCAGAAGGAAGCCAAATACAAGGTCTTCAAACCCGTAGCCACCCAGTTCGCCGGCGACGACGAGGCCAAGAGCATCGAAGTCGCGACCAACCTCATGCAGGCCTATCCCGACCTCAAGGTGATCATCTCTTCCTCGGCCGTCTCCGCTCCCGCAGCCGCACGGGCCATCCAGTCCGTCGGCAAGGTCGGCAAGGTCTTCGCCACCGGCGTCGCTCTTCCCTCTTCCATCAAGTCCTATCTCAAAGACGGCTCGCAAAAGGCCTTCTTCATATGGGACCCCGCCATGCTCGGCTATATGTCGGTCTACGTCGCCAAGGCCAGCCTCGACGGAACCCTCAAGAACGCGGTCGGAGCGAAAGTAAAATGCGGTAAGCTCGGCGAGTTCACCGTGGGCAAGGACGGCGAGATCGTCTACGGGCGCCCCCTCATCTTCACTCCCCAGAACATCGACCAGTACAATTTCTAACAGGGTGTTGAAAAAGGCTACGGAGCCTTTTTCAACACTACCTTGAAACACGCAATTGCGCAGAAAACCGAAGGTTTTCGAACAATTGCCAAGCAGGCTGTTGAAATGCTTCGAGTATTTCAACAGCCTGCTGAAGGTCATCCTACGACCGGAGAGGGGCTGCCTGAAAGAGGCAGCCCCTCATTCGCGCCCCGATCGCGGCGGGTCGCGTCAGCCGACGCTTCTCTTCACGAATTCCTTGGGCGGGAAACCCCTGTATTTCTTGTAGACGCGCGAGAAGTAAAATTGGTCCTTGTACCCGATCCGCTCGGCGACCTCGCCGATGGAGGGGGCCGATCCCTCGGTCATCAAGGACTCGGCGGCTTCGAGCTTTCGCTCGATAACCAGGCGCTTGAAGGACATGCCCGCCTCTTTCCTGACGACGTGCGACACCGTCGAAGCGCTCTTGCTCACATAGGCCGCCACTTCGTCCAGCATGATGCTCGGCTCCGAAACATGCAGGCGAACGTAATCGACGATTCGCTCGAAAAGGGGACTCTTGAATGACCTGATGAATCCTCTCGACAGCGCGTGCTCCGCGACTATGCCGAACAGCTTCGTCACCTGCCTCTCGGTCTCGGGCCCGAGGCGAGGAACCGAATTGAAATCGTCCAGGAGCCTGGCCAAAGACCCAACATCCCTTTGCCAATCGGCCAGGACCGTATCGCTGGGCTCCTCGCCGTAGCGGAAATCCCCGATCGTAGCGACGGCTAGAACCCGATCGCCCTTGCAAATGGGGAAGGCGCAACATCGCAGGCCGGCGTGGCAGGTATAGACGAGGCTCTCGCGGCGATCGGCGGCTATATGGCGCATGCGGCGCGCTTGGGCCTGACAGGGACCAGGCCCGTAGAGCCAGCCTCCAATCTTCCTGCAAAAAGGCAGGGGGTGTCGCTTGGGGCTGGCGAGGATCGGGACACCGACGGCGGAATAAAGGGAAAGGGCTACATTGAAGCCTCCGCAAAAATCGTCCAGGAGAGTGCGTAAGCCTTCGGGAATGAACCCCTTCGTATCGCCCATACGTAATGTATTTTACACCCATCGTAAAGTCCGCGCAATCGATCGATATGGCATGGCCCAGGCCGGCAGGCTTCTACTCGTTTGCGCTATCGCACAATAGTTGCGTCGTAATATTGACGAGGACATCCTTCTCGTCGGGCCTGCTTTCGGAGATCATCAGCGTGATCGCCACCAACGCCGCGTCCGAGACCAATCTCTCGCCTGGACGCGGGTAGAGGATTCCGTTCGCGGCGCTCGACGACCTCCGAGATCAAGCGTACCGCCCGATTCAGGTCGCGAAGCCGATTGCCATTGACCGTTCTGGATGCGCTTCTGGCTCGGGTCCGTCGTCCTCGCAAGGGACGGGCACTAGAAGCGATAGTCCGCGAGGGCCCCGAACGAGCAGCTGGGCATCCCGGCTCCGAGATAGAAGACGTAGCGGAACGAGGCATCGGCGCCGAAGCTCAGGTGCGCCAAGGGGCTGAAGCTCAGCTCGAGGCCGCCGGCGACCAGGGGATCCAGCGAGCTCAGTTCCGACGAGTCGCCGCCCTGGAGGCTCGCGAGCGAGTAGGCCATGCCCCCGTCGATGTCGATGACCAGGCGCGCCGCCGCCACGGGCAGGCTCAGGCTCGCTCCGAGCTCCAGGCTGTTCGCCGCGAGAAGGGATTCTACGAACGTGGTAGGGTCTCCGCCGAAGGGGTAGGTCGAACTGCGCACGCGCAACTCCATGCCGAGCTCCCAAGGCTCGCCCCCGATCGGCGAGCGAAAGCCTGCGAGACCCAGGCGCGCGCGGAGGCTGGCGACCTCGGCCGTGGAGGGGTACAACACGCTCCAGCCGTTCCCAAGGACGAGGCAGTACTCCCACGCGAGCCCGATATCGAAGGGCATTCCCGGCCTTTTCGATGTCCTGACGATCGTCGTGGGCGTCGCTGGTGCCATAGATGGCTCCTCTCCATTTGTTGGCAGTTGGGACTCGGCGACGCCAGGCGGGACCGCGTGAGCCACAGGCTCAGGAGCAGCGGGCGCGGGGGCCTGTTCGACGACAGGCTCCGTCGCCTGGTCCGCGGCAGCCTCAGGCAGGGCTATCAACGACAAGGCCGAGGGCAGCAGGAGGTCCTTCGCCCCCTCGGGCGCCGCGGGATCGGCCGCGGGCGAGGCGGCGTTCGAGAGCAGGAGGTCGTAGCTCCCCGCGGCGAGCTCGGCAGGCAGACTCAGCACGAGGCGGCCCTCCTCCCGCTCGATCACGGGCGCCTCGATCTCGGTCTCGCCGGAACGGAGGGTCGCTTTCAGCTCGGGGCTGAAATCGCCGCCCTGGACCTCGATCGTGCGCTCCTCGGCGTCGACGCCGATCGACTCGGGTTGGACCGAGGCGACCTCGGGAGGAGGAAGGACGAGGCGCAGGGCGGCCGCGTTCCGAGAGATCGAAAGCGGGTCGTTTTCGATCACGAGGTCGTAGTCGCCTTCACCCAGCCGCGGGGGAAGGTCGAAGGTGATCGACTCGCCATTCCTCGAAACGATCGGTAGCGCGCAGGCCTGCCCATTGCGCTCGAGCTCGATCCTGGCCTCGTCGATCGTCTTGTCGGCTCGGATCGAGAACCGCAGGGTAGGAGCGGACAGGAGGTCGAGCGCGGATGGCTCGACGAAGAGGAGGATCGGCTTCTCGTGGGTCGAGGCGACGCAGTCGGGGAGGACGAGGCGGTAGTCGGGCTTGTTGTCGAGTTCCAGCGAGTAGCGGGCGATCTCGGGAAGGGGCGGGAAGTCGTACTGGACGCAGCCGGGGCCGAGCTCGCGCGCGGCGAGCGGGAGGATCGGCTCGCCGTCCGGGCTTTTCCGAAGGCTGGCGGCCGTCTCCTCGTCGATGTTCTCGCCGCTGACGAGGAGGCTCAGGGGGGAGCCGGGGTCCGTGCGCGCCGGGCTCAACGAGTCTACCGCGGGCTGGCCCTTCCGCACGACCCTCACCTGCTTCCAGGCCGAGGCGCCCTCCGGCCTCAGGAAATTGTCGAGGCTCACGACGCGGATGGAGTAGATTCCGGGCGGAAGCGACAGGGTTATCTTCGTCTCGTTGGTCCTGCTGGTCGGCAGGCTCTTGCCCGACGCGTCCTTCACGTCGACGAGGTAGGCGCCGGCGCCTGGTACGCTCTTCCAAGCGAAGGCCACCGTGGCCGGAGCGTCCATGGCCGGGAGGGCCGCGCCCGTGTCCGAGCCCGCTTCCGCGCCCTGCGCCGCGAGGCTCGGCGGCGCGGCCGAGAGCGCGGCGGCGAAGAGCGCCGCGCGGGCGAGGCGAAGCAGGGGCCGCGCCCATGCTTTAGTGGACATAGATGAGTCCGCGCGGGCGGAAGTCGGCCGGCAGGTCCGCGCTTTCGCCGGGGGTCGAGACGAGGATCGAATCGGCGGAGCCCACGGGCGAAGACTGGGTTATCGTAAAGTAGCTCACGACCGTCGCGCTGCGCCCGCTCACCTCGGGCTCTCCCGTTCCGCCTTTCCTGATCGCGGTGAGCTGCCAGGCGTAGGCGTCCGGCGCCAGGAATTCCATCGATTCGACGGCCACCGAAGTCCCCGAGACGCGCCAGTCTCGCAGGCCGATCATCGCGCTCGCGGTCGCGCGGAAGAGCGAGAGGCGATACTCCGTCGCGCCTGCGGAGGGCTTCCACGCGAACGCGAAGCCCGGGCGCTCGAAGGCGTCGATCGTCTCGCCGTCCCTGGGCGAAATGGCGACGGGCGAAGGCAGGAGGGCGGGCAGGTTGAAGGAGGATGGGGCCGAGGAGAGGAGGGTTCCGCCGCCCTCGTCCAGGGCGATCACCCGCCAATGGAGCTCGCCCGCGACATACTCGGGCACGCGGATACGGGTCTGGGTCCTCGGGGCCTCGGCGCTCCAGGAGACCGAGGAGAAGTCCGCGTCGGCGGAGAGCTCGACCTTGTAGCGCTTGAGTCCGTTCGGGTCACGCCACGAGAAGTCGAGCTCCCGTTCCTCGGGCGCGAGATCGGCGCCCCGCGCGGGAGAGACCGGCTTGATAGCGTAGGGCTTCGTCACGACGAGTAGGCGGGGCGGCGAGGGAGGCCCCTCCCTGCCGCCCGCCGTGGCGCGCACGGCGACATAGTACTTCCCCTCGGGGAGGTCGGCGGCGATCGCGGTCGAATTGCCGCCGGACTCCGAACGCGCGACGACCTCGTGGAGACCTTCGTCGCGGGCTATCGCGACGCGGTAGGAGTCCGCGCCCTCCACCGGGTCCCAGGAGAGGCGGAGCGCTCCTTCCTTTGCCCCGATGCGCGAGACCTCGACGGCCGCGTCCTGGGTTCCCCTCCAGCGGGGCGCCTCCCCCAGGCTTCGGGCGAGACGGAAGGAGCTCGTCGTCGAGACCGCCTGGGCGGCGCCGGCGGGGAAGAGCGCGGTGACGCGGCAGTACCAATCGCCCGGCTCGAGCCTGTCCGTGGAGAGGGCGTTCCGATCGCAGCGCAGCTCGAGCGCGGTCTTGCCGAAGCCGGGATCGCGATCGAGCTCGACGAGGTAGGACGAGGCCCGAGGCGAGGCTGTCCAGGCCAGGTCGACGAGGGGCTTCTCTTCGCCGGCGAACTCAAGGAGCTCCGAGGGCGAGGGCTTGACGAGGGTCGGCGCCGACGAAGGCACCAGGTCGAGCCTCATCGCGCGGGAGGCTCTGGACCCGTTCTCCAACCGCCAGTACCAGACGCCCTGCCCGAGCTCCATCCTCGCCGCCCCGCCCGAGACCTCGCGGGAGGCCGAGATCCGCGAGAAGCCCGGGTCGCCGGCGAGGACGAGGCGGCCCCGGTAGTCGGCGGGCCCGATCCAGGAAAAGTCCACTGGGACCGGCGCGCCGAGGCTCACGAGCTGCTCGCCGTTGGGTGGAGCCGAGGGTTCTACGCTCGCCTCCGAGACCGAGCCGTCCGGGCTCAGCCTGAGCGCCTCGCCTCCGCTTAGAGCGTGGACGGGGCCCTCGCCGCTGGGCTCGAGTTTCGCCTCGCCTCGGGCCAGGGCCACATCGAGCGAGCCCGCCTTGTCGGACACGGCCGCCGCGGCTCCCGAGCCGAGCGACAGCTTGCCCGACGCAGCCCGGACCTCGAGCGTCCCCTCCGTACCGGAGCCGCGCGTGATTCTCAGGCTTCCTCCGGAAAGGCCGAGCCTCTTGGCCTCGATGTCGAGCACGAGGAGGCTGTCCTCGCCGAGCTCGATCCTAGTGCCGTCCTCGAGGTGGATCGTGGCCGAAGAGCTGCCCGCGGTGCGGATAGTGTCGAGGTTGAAGACGGGGCCGTCCTGGGCCAGCGAGTTCCACAGGACCTGCCCCGTGGGCTTGCGCTCGGCCTGGCGCAGCTTGTAGGTGATGGTGCCCACGAGCCGCCCGCCTGCGAGACCCGAGGCCTGGAAGGCCCGGTAGAGCCCGTAGCCCGAGAGGAGGAGCTGCAGGGCGAAGAGGGCCAGGGCCAGGCGCTCCCAGCTACTCGAGTATCTTGAACTTTTCTTCATGCGCTTCCGCGTCCACGTCCTCGACGGGGCCGGCTTCCCAGCCCACCATCCGCCTCACGGAATCCAGGCAGTCGGGGCAGGCGGGGTCGTCCAGCCTGCCCAGCACCGCGTAGATCTGCTGCGGCAGGGCCTTGCCTTTCACCGTGATCTTCCTCATGGGCTCGACCTTGAAGATGCCCGCCACCCGTCCGTAGGACTCCTCCGAGATGAGGATGTCCGTCCTGAAGGGCTTGTTGAGCGACTCGATGCGCGAGGCGAGGTTGACGGCGTCGCCGATGACCGTGTACTCCATGCGCTCGAGCGAGCCGATCTGGCCCGCGACGATGCGCCCCGAGTTGATGCCGCATCCGATCTTGATGAAGGGCTTGGTCGTGCCCTCGCGCGAGGCGTTGTACTCGGCCAGGGCCGCGCGCATCATGAGCGCGCCGTTGACGGCGTTCTCCGTGTCGTTGCCGACCGAGTAGGGCGCGCCCCAGACCGCCATGATCGCGTCGCCGATGTACTTGTCCACGACGCCGTGGGTCGTGTTCACGCAGGCGACCATGCGCGTCATGTAGTCGTTGAGGAACTCGACGACCTCGTGCGGCGCGAGCTTTTCCGAGATCTCGGTGAAGGAGCGGATGTCGGAGAAGAAGATCGTCGCCTCCTTCGTCTCGCCGCCCAGCGACACCTCGCCGCGCGCGACGCGCTCCGCCACCTCCTTGTTGACGAACTTGCCGAAGGCGCTCTTGATCCTCTCGCGCTCGGCGAGGCCCTCGCCCATCTCGTGGAAGGCCGTCGTGAGCCTGCCCAGCTCGTCGCGGTTGGCCACGTCGACGCTCACCCGGTAGTCGCCCTCGCGGATCCGCGCCGTGGCCGCCACGAGGCGCTTGATCGGCGTGGTGAGCGTGCGGGAGAAGAAGAGGGCCATGATGAGGGCGAGGGCGAGCACGATGAGCGCTATAAAGATGTTGCGTTTCTGTATCTGGTACACCGCCGCGAGCGCGGCCCCTTCGTCCACCACGGAGAAGACCGTCAGCGCGCCAGAGAGGATCCGCTTGTACGAGCCGAGGTAGCGCTTCCCGCCCTCGACATAGCCCATCTGCTTGAGGTCGACGCTCGAGGAGAGGCTGTCCCGCACGATGGGCGATTCCCGGAGGCTGCCCGCCGCGAGGACGAGGTTCCCGTCGGGGTGGGCGATCACCTCTCCGCCCGAGCCGGTGAGATAGTTGACGTAGAGCTCGCGCGAGGCCAGGGATGCCTCGACCCGGCCCAGCGACTCGAAGGCGACCACGACCGAATCCGCGCTGCCCGCGGCGCGCATCACGTACGGGGCCGCGAGCGCGAACACGGGCGATCCGAACTCCGGCGAGACATTGCAGGCGGCGGGAGCCCCGGCGAAGGCCGCGTCCAGGCAGCCCCCCATTCCCGCTATCCAGGCCTTCGCGTCCCCTCCCTCGGCTCCGATCGCGGCGAGCCGGTCCTGGCTCGAGGCGTATTTCTGGACGTAGTACTTCGGCCCTGCCGCCCCGCGCCGCGCGATGCAGACGGCGAGGAGCCCGGGGTCCTGCTCGAAGAAGAGCGAGGAGAGCTTGGCCCCCGTCCCGCCGAAGCTGATCCCCCCGTCGAGCGATGAGGCGAAGAGCCCCGCCCGGTCCCGCAGCGCCCCCAGCTCGACGTCGAGCTTCTGCGCGATGAGCTCGGCCCGCTCCAGCGTGTCCAGCTTGGCTGTCCGTTCGGTCGCCTGGGTGAAGAAGCCCGTGGCGAACAGGGTCATGGACCCGAGAGCGACGACGAGGAGGAGGGAGATGATCCCGATAAGCTTGAGGCCGATGGGGATGAAGCGATCGCGGGTCTTCGCCATGATTGGCTTCTCTTCACTGTTCGAGCTCGAACTATCCATCATGTCTCATCCTCGAACGATTCTTCGCCCGCATCCCGTTCTTTTTTCGACTCGCCGAGACAAAAATCGGGACGGGGCATCGTGTCGCCCTTGGGGGCGGGATTCTTCTGGCTCCGCGAGAGCGGCACCGCGACGGCCGCAGTGGCTCGGGCATTGAGAGCGGGCACAGCATTTTCGCTCGCGGATACCGGTAGCGGCCGGACATCAGTCGTTTCGGTAGCCGACGCTTCGGACGTGGTTTTAGGCACCGAATAGCGAACATTCTGGACGGGAGCGTGTATCGCATTTTCATTCTGCGTGGCGGCGACAGTGGCCCCAGTCGCCATCGCAGCTGCGGCCTTGAGGGAGCGTTGGATGATACTCAAACCGGAACTGTCGATGCTCGGGCCCGAACGGGCCGGCGCCACGGCGGGCGCAGAGCGCAGGCTTATCGGCTCCATCGCAAGATCAGGGCTGCGCTTGGAGGCCGCGGGGATTCGAGAGGACGGGATCTGGCTGTAGGCGGATGGGGTATCGGTGAAGACTGGAGTGGGGAAAGAGGGACGGGAGGAGGTGGAGTATAGAGGGTTCCGCGATCTGGCTGCGGTGGTAAGGCTCGTTGAGCTACTCGCAAAGAGAGATCTGGCGGTAATATTTGTTAGACTGACTCCAACCGAAATATTACCTGCAAAATCTTCCGTTGCTAACGTAAAATTGTAAATACCTGAGCTAACTAGACCAGAAAGAGTGTACGGGTTTGATGGCGTTCCCGCGGCCACGGTGGTGCTCCCAGAAGAAGACCCGGTCCACGAGATATCTAATTGTTTATAGTCTGATTCAACTGGTTCAGTCCAATATAGGAGCACATCGCCGTTTGTGGATCCAGTCGAGGCAGAATAGCCCGTTACCTCTGCTGGCGGGGTTTTATCATAGGTTATCCCGCCGCCAGAATATGGCGTCGCCGTATTCCCAGCAAAGTCAATCACATAGATCGTGTACGTGATGGGACCGTCACTGTCTCCTCCCCCCATCGAATAGGTCGCACTATAGGTCGAGTTGTACCCTGTTTGACTAACGGTGCCTGTCCCCAGACCTCCATTCACCCGTATCTCTACCATCGGAGCCCCGCTTATGCCGGATCCTCCACTGTTGTCCTGCGCTGTATAACTGAGCGTCACGGCGTCACTGGGGCCTGCATATAATCCATGCGGTGACGTGAAGCTCACTCCCGATATCGTCGGCGACACGTTGTCGTAGAACACCGGGCTCGCGGGCGAAACGCTGCTGCTGACGTTTCCGGCGACGTCATAGGCGACTATCGTCAACACATTATTGCCCTGAGCGGCTGCTGTCAGACCCGCGAAAGTGCCGGTCGTAGACGTGACCGGCACGCCCGTCACTCCGCTCGTTATCGCATAGTGGGATATGCCGGATGCGGCGGCACCGCCCGGATCGGTCGAGCCGTTGACCGTTAGGCCGAAGGTCGTGTTGGTCATCGTCGGCGGCTGCACCGTTATGCTTGGCGCGGTCGGCGGCACGTTGTCGAAGAACACCGGGCTCGCGGGCGAGACGGAAGTGCTGACGTTCCCGGCGGCGTCATAGGCGACTATTGTCAACGTGTTGTTGCCCTGAGAAGCCGCGGTCAGGCCCGCGAAGATGCCGGTCGGCGACGTGACTGGCGCTCCCGCTATGCCGCTCGTTATCGTGTAGTGGGATATGCCGGATGCGGTGGCTCCACCCGGATCCGTCGAGCCGACGGTAAATCCGAAGGTAGTGTTGGTCATCGCCGGCGGCTGCATCGTTATGGTCGGCGCGTTCGGCGGCACATTGTCGTAGAACACCGGGCTCGTGGGCGAGACGGCAGTGCTGACATTCCCGGCGACGTCATAGGCGACTATCGTCAAGGTGTTGTTGCCCTGAGCGGCCGCGGTCAGGCCCGTGAAGGTACCGGTCGTGGACGTAACCGGCGCTCCCGTCACCCCGCTCGTGATCGCGTAGTGCGAAAAGCCTGAAGCGTTGGCTCCACCTGGGTCAGTCGAGCCGTTGACCGTCAGGCCGAAGGTAGTGTTGGTCATCGTCGGCGGCTGTCCCGTTATGGTCGGCGCGGTCGGCGGCACGTTGTCGTAGAACACCGGGCTCGCGGGCGAGACGGAAGTGCTGACGTTCCCGGCGACATCATAGGCGACTATTGTCAAGGTGTTGTTGCCTTGAGCGGCCGCGGTCAGACCCGAGAAGGTACCGGTCGTAGACGTAACCGGCGCTCCCGTCACTCCGCTCGTTATCGTGTAGTGCGAAAAGCCTGAAGCGTTAGCTCCACCTGGGTCCGTCGACCCATTGACCGTCAGGCCGAAGGTAGTGTTGGTCATCGCCGGCGGCTGCACCGTTATGGTCGGCGCGTTCGGCGGCACGTTGTCGTAGAACACCGGGCTCGCGGGAGAAACGCTACTGCTGACGTTCCCGGCGACGTCATAGGCGACTATTGTCAACGTGTTGGTGCCCTGGGCGGCCGCGGTCAGACCCGCAAAGGTGCCGGTCGTAGAAGTAACCGGCGCTCCCGTTACTCCGCTCGTTATCGCGTAGTGGGATATGCCGGAAGCGGCGGCACCGCCCGGATCGGTCGAGCCGACGGTAAATCCGAAGGTGGTGTTGGTCATCGTCGGCGGCTGCACCGCTATGGTAGGCGCGCTTGGCGGCACGTTGTCGTAGAACACTGGGCTCGTGGGCGAGACGGAAGTGCTGACGTTCCCGGCGACATCATAGGCGACTATCGTCAGCGTGTTGTTGCCTTGAGCGGCCGCGGTCAGACCCGAGAAGGTGCCGGTCGTAGACGTAACGGGTACGCCCGTTACTCCGCTCGTTATCGTGTAGTGCGAAAAGCCTGAAGCGTTAGCTCCACCTGGGTCCGTCGACCCGTTGACCGTCAGGCCGAAGGTAGTGTTGGTCATCGTCGGCGGCTGCACTGTTATGGTCGGCGCGTTCGGTGGCACGTTGTCGTAGAACACCGGGCTCGCGGGCGAGACGGCAGTGCTGACGTTTCCGGCGACGTCATAGGCGATGATCGTCAAGGTGTTGTTGCCTTGAGCGGCTGCGGTCAGGCCCGCGAAGGTGCCGGTCGTCGACGTAACCGGCACGCCCGTTACTCCGCTCGTTATGGCGTAGTGGGATATGCCGGAAGCGGCGGCTCCACCCGGATCCGTCGAGCTGACGGTCAATCCGAAGGTAGTGTTAATAACCGTCGGAGGCTGCACCGTTATGGTAGGTGCGTTCGGCGACACGTTGTCGTAGAACACTGGGCTCGTGGGCGAGACGGAAGTGCTGACGTTCCCGGCGACATCATAGGCGACTATAGTCAGCGTGTTGTTGCCCTGAGCGGCCGCGGTCAGACCCGAGAAGGTGCCGGTCGTAGACGTAATCGGCACGCCCGTTACCCCGCTGGTAATCGCGTAGTGAGATATGCCGGAAGCGGCGGCTCCACCCGGATCCGTCGAGCTGACGGTCAATCCGAAGGTCGTGTTGGTCACCGTCGGAGGCTGCACCGTTATGGTCGGCGCGTTCGGCGGCACGTTGTCGTAGAACACCGGGCTCGCGGGCGAGACGCTGCTGCTGACGTTCCCGGCGACATCATAGGCGACGATCGTCAGCGTGTTGTTGCCTTGAGCGGCCGCGGTCAGACCCATAAAGGTGCCGGTCGTCGATGTGACTGGAGCTCCAGCTACTCCGCTCGTTATCGTGTAGTGCGAAAAGCCTGAAGCGTTAGCTCCACCTGGGTCCGTCGACCCGTTGACCGTCAGGCCGAAGGTAGTGTTGGTCATCGTCGGCGGCTGCACTGTTATAGTCGGCGCGTTCGGCGCTACCGTGTCTATTGTCACAGCCCCAGTCGCGCCGCTACTTAGGGTCGTGCTGTTCCCCGCCTTGTCCGTCACCGTCACGCTGTAGCTCGTAGTCCCCTGTGCGTCGCCGGATACGACCGTCCAGGTCGCCGTGTAGTTATTTCCGGTCGTGTTCGCGATCGTCGCCGTTTTTGAGGCGATAGAGCCTCTTACCACATTCAGGTTCGTATCGGACGCTGTGAAATTCAGCTTAATAATATCGCCGATTTTCGCGTAAGCGGGATTCGTGGAACTATTAGAACTAAAAGTATTCAATGTTAGTGTCGGTGCCGTGTGGTCGTATGTAATGTTCGTGCTTCCGCTCGACGCCCCCGCGTTGCCAGCTTTATCCGCCCCATTAATCACGTACCCTGCAGAGGTCTCCGGCTCACTCCCCGTAAACTTATAGCTCGCCGAATAGCTGGGATAGCTCCCGGTCACCGTCGCGGGCTGCCCGTCTATCGTCGCGCTTGGGGTGCCAGCGATTCCGGTACCTGTTTCCGTCGCGGTAAAGGGCAGGGTAATTGTATCTCCGGTCTTGGCGTATCCCGAAGCGCCGCTCGACGTGATCGTTCCGACAGTGAAGGCCGGGGCCGTCCGATCGTACACGATGCCCGTCGAACCATTGACTTTCGCCATCGAGTTTCCGGCCTTATCGGCGGCGTCGATTGTATACGGGAGGTTCCCTTCCGCGAGCGCGGCTTCGCCGGCCCCGATCGTAAGGGTGGCGGTATAGCCGGGGTAGCTTCCGCTTACCGTTGCCGACCGTCCACCGATAGTAACGCTCGGCGAACCGGCGCCGATTCCCGATCCGGCCTCCAGCATCGTAAAGCCGATGCTCACCGCCTGGCCGTTCCTCACGAACCCGAGGCTCCCCGTACTTGCGGCGGTTACCGTCCCGTTAAGGCTCGGCGGCGTCGAATCTCCTATTATCGCGGCATGCGTGCTGCCGATATTCCCGGCTTCGTCCTTTACGTAGACGTACACGTTCGAGCTGACGGAATCGCCGAAGCCGGCGATCGTATACGGTATCGAAGTCCCCGTAAAGCTCGTGGCGTTGCCTGGAAGGGACGTCCAACCCGCATCTCCGATGCCAGGGGTCGTCGGAGTTCCCGTCGAGTCTTTTATCATATATCCGGTCAAGACCGCGGCCGGCGCGGCTCCCTTGCTCGAGACGAAGCCGAGGCTGATAGCCCCGGATTTCGCATAGGCGCTTCCGGAATTCAGGCTGAGATTGGATACGACCGCCGGAGTCGTATCGTAGAGGATTCTATAAGTGTCGCAGACGGTCTGGCCGTTGACGACGGCGCCGTACAAATTGTCGGCGGCGCCCAGGATCGTCGACCATTGATTGTTATTGTCCTCGACCTGGACTTGCAGGAGCTTGTAGCCTTGCCCCGTGGTCTTTAGGGTATAGGGCATGGCCGCGCTGCTGTAGGTATGCAGGTCCGTCACGATCGGTGTCCCCGACGCGGCTCCCTGCGCGGTTAGGGCCGTCTCGATAATCCGTGTATCCTGTATGGACTGCCCCGGATGCAGCGAGGCGGAGACCGTAAATGCGAGCGCCCCGGTCGAAGAGTTGAACGCATTATCAGGCAAGCCGAGGGCCGTCGTGCCGTCGCCATTGGTGATCGCGAAGGCGCTCGGGGTCCAGTTGATCAGGCTGAAGTTCGCCCGGATCGTGGCGTCGCCCGTGAGGCTGATCGTGGTCGAAGCGCTAGCCGCGTTCCCGATCGTCGCTTTTTCCGCCCCGCTCGTGACTGTCCAGCCGGAGAAGACGTAGCCGGTGTCGGGAACGGCTACGATCGGGACCGGGGTCGTCTCCGCAACCACTTCGGATCCGGTCGATGGCGTCTGAATAGACCCACCCGCGGCGGCGAGCACGGTCAGGGTATGGGTCAGGTTCGTGAAAGAGGCCTTTAGCGTAGCCGGCCCGGTGAGGGCTACGGTCGTGGTGGCCGAAGAGGGATCGGCTATCGTCGCGTTGCCCGCGCCGGCGATCGCGCTCCAGCCTGCGAAGAGATAGCCCGAATCGGGAGTCGCCGTGATGACGGTTTTTGCGTTAAGGACGACCGATACGCTTCCGTTCCCTGTCGTCGGCGCCTTGATCGAACCGTGGTCGCCCGCAGTGAGCGACAGCTGGTAGTGGTCCGGGGTAAAGCTGGCCGTGATTTTGGCGCTCGAAGCCTGGGTGGTCAGGCTCGTCGAGGAGGAGGCGCAATCGACGACGGAAGCCGTCCCCTCCTCGATGGCCCACGCGGTAAAAGAATAGCCCGCATCGGACTTTGCGGTAATCCCGATCGTCTCTTCCTTGCCCGCTTTTATAGTGAGAACGGAGCTCTCCGAGTAGTTTTCTTTCGTTGTCGCCGCGGAAACCTTGCCTCCTGTTCCCGCGCTCAGGATGATCGTATAGGCCTTCGGGGCGCTGAGGACACTGTAAAGATCGTGCTGCAAGGGCGTGTCGCAGGCCGCCACGCTGAGGAAGAGGCAGAGCGAGAATTTAAGCGCTCGAGAGGACGAGGAGGTTCCCGAGGTACTTGAGGGGGGCAGCCTCCGCGGTCCTTCATCCACCGTTTTCGACAATTACGGTTCCTTCTGAGAAAGGCGATCCTATACCGAGAAGGGGAGGGGGGTCGTCCAAGTAAAAAAGTTGGACTTTTTTCCGTACTTTAAATGGCGTTCGGCTGGTAAAATGGCTGGCGACGGAGGAGATTTGTCCGGAGGTCTCGAGAGTTTGCACAACTACCTGGCATTCATCTATTTCGGGTGCGGTGTGTGCCTATTCCTCTTCGCGTGCAGCCAGCTCCTGGTGAGGAACAAGCAAGCTCTCCATTACTGGATGTTCTTCGATTGCCTTTTTCTGAGCTATTTGCTTATGTATTTCTGGGCTGTCTCCGAACGATCACTTCCCTACATACCGGCAGCCTTGGCCTCGAGCGAGATCTCGGGCACCTTCTGCATGGTACCGTTCCTTTATGCCGCGTCGCAGGCAATACTCTGGGGCGGAGCGCCGCCTATCAGACGCTTCGGGCTTTACCTGATCCCCCCCGCCGTCTTCGCCCTCGGCTTTGGCCTGTACAATTTCTTGACGCGCCCCGGATCCTGGATCGGCACGGCCGCCTTGCCGGGTCATTTTTTCACTCCCTTCCTCGCCTGGGCCATGACCGCGGCCTGTGTCTCGGTGACAGTCGCTTTAAGCCTGGGTCTCGTCGCGGCGTGGAAACTCCGGCGAGGAAGCAAGACCGCGCCGAGCCTGGTCTTCAAGACACAAGTCATTTTCCTGATCATCTATCTCGCCGAGTCGCTGCCCCTGCTCGTGGCCTGCGTCCAGCGAAGCGACCGCCTGCTCGATCTCGTCTTTGCGATGATCGGCCTCTCCGCGGTGGTCTTCACCCTGACCTGCACCTCGGTGGTGTATTTCTCCGGTGCCGAGGCCTCGCCCCTTCGCGGGATCGGCCAGGCGCGGCCCGACTGGGACCTGGGCGCCGGCGAGATCGCGGCCAAGCTCGAGCAGGCGATGAAGAGCACCGCCGCTTACAGGCACGCGGACCTGAGGTTGGACCAGCTGGCCCGGCTCTCCAAAGTGGAGCCGAGAAGGTTATCATATTATTTCAAGGCGAACCTCGGGACGAATTTCCGCGGCTACCTCAACGGCCTGAGGCTCCGGGCCGTATGCCGCGACTTGCGCGCGAAGCCCTTCGCCTCGATCCTCGACATCGCGATGGAGAACGGCTTCAGCTCCAAGAGCAGCTTCAACTCGCTGTTCGTCAAGGCCTACGGCATGACGCCGAGGGAATACCGCTCGCGCCATCTCCCATAAGGAGCGGAATGGGCGCGTCATGGGCTTTACACGCCCATTCAGCCTCGGTATACTCGATTCCACCAATTCGATCGGAGCATAGCATGGCTAGAAGATGCGAAATTTGCGGCAAAGGCACGACGTTCGGCAATACCGTTTCCCACTCTAAGAACCGCACGAGGCGGACCTGGCGTCCCAACCTCCTCGAGGTAAAGACCATGGTTAACGGCAACGTCTCCAACCTCAAGATCTGCACCCGCTGCCTCAAGGCAGGCAAGGTCGTAAAGGTAGTCTGATGCGCGGCCGGGGTTTTCTACCCGGCTTAGCCTAAGAACCCGCCCCTTCGTGGGGCGGTTTTTTTATCCGGGGCGACCGCTCGATTCGCGATGGAGGTCCTTCATGCCCGAGCTTCCCGACCTCGTGCACATCGTCAAGACCCTGGGGCCCGGGATCGAGGGGCGACGGATAAGCCACGCCGTCGTCAAGAATCCCGTCGTCCTCCGCGTCCTGGTGCCGGGAAACTTCGCCGATCTGGTCACGGGCATGACCTTCGCGATGCTCGCTCGCCATGGCCCCTTCCTCAAGTTCTCACTGAAAGGCGGCTCGGGCTCGAGCGAAAACGGAGGGGCCGACCTCGACCTGGTGATGCATCTCATGCTCGCGGGAAGGCTGAGGCTGGCCGCCCTGGGCGAGAAGGGCCTGCCCGCTACGGCTTTCAGTCTGGAGCTCGACGAGGGGCTATCCCTCCATTACGGCGACGACAAGTCGATGGGCAAGGTCTATCTCTGTCCCGCCGGCAGCTACGCTTCCATACCGGGCTACTCGACGCAGGGGATCGACGTGACCTCGCCCGGCTTCACCTTCGAGGCCTTCTCGGCCCTGATCGCGAAAAAGCGCTGCCAAGCCCGGGTCTTCATCATGGATCAGAGCTGCCTCTCGGCGATCGGCAACGCCTACGCCGACGAGATACTCTTCGAGGCGCGCATACACCCCAAGGCGCCCTGCTACTCCCTCGGGCCGGACCGGAGGCGCGCCCTCTACGACGCCGTGCGCTCGGTGCTCGCCTGGGGTATAGACGAGGTCGAGAAGGCGGGCCTTCCGCTCGAAGACAAGGCACGCGAGCACATGCGCGTCCGGGGCAGGGCGGGCGAGAGCTGCCCGCGTTGCGGCCAGACCATCAGGAGGACGGGCGTCCTCGGTTTCGACTCCTTCTTCTGCCCCAGCTGCCAGCCCGATCTCACTGGCCGCGGCCTCGACTGGACCAGGCTGCCGAGAAGATAGGGCCGCGGATTCACTCCTCCGCCGGCAAGGCGGCGAGGGCTTCCCGCCTCAGCACAGCTATGCGTCTCCCTTCCACGGCGATGAGCCCCTCGCGCGCCATGGCCGAGAGCTCGCGCGAAAGCGAGGGACGCGTCACGCCGAAGGTCTCGGCCATCTTTTCCTTGGACGCGGGAAGGAGGACCTCGCCCTCCGGGCTCGGCGTCTGTCTGAGGATCCAGTCGGCCAGACGCTCGCGCAGGCTCGCGAATTGGAGGAGCCTCAGACGCTCGGAGAGGGCGGCGACGCGCGCGCCCGAATCGCCCAGGAGATTCTCGAGGACGACGCGGCTCCGCCGGCAGATCGCGAGCAGCGATTCCCGCGGGATGCAGACCACTCGCAGGTCCTCGAGGGCCCGCACGGCGACGGGCAGGACGGGCTCGGGCGCGAAGAGGATGGCCGAGGCAATGGGCTCGGGTGCCTCGATCGTCTCTATTCGGACTATCTTGCCGGAATAGCCTTGCATCTCCGCGGCGACCGATCCCTCGACGAGTACCCAGAGCGAGTCGTAGGTCGAGCCCGCGGCGAGCACGAGGCTTCCCTCGCGAAATTCCCTGACGGAGGCCGCGACGGTTCCCACGAGCTCGTCGAGCTCGACGACGCCGATACCCGCGAAGAGGGCCGTGTCGGCGAGGGCCGCGATGTCTCGGCGCTGCATGGTTCGAGTATGCCCGACATCGCGCAAAAGCGTAACCTCGGATACGGACGATCCGTCGGGGCTTCATTATCCTGAGCCTATCGAAGGAGGCATCGTCATGGATGAGAAGCGCAGGGAAATCATAAAGTCCACGATACGGCGGATCCACGCTGGAGAGGAAATCGAGGCTCTCAAAACCGAGTTCGGCGGGGCGGTGGAGGGGCTGACCGAGGCCGAGATAGCCTCGGTGGAGGAGGAGGCCATAAAGGAGGGCGCCTCCGTGGACGACGTGCGAAGGCTCTGCGGAGCCCACCTCGAGGTCTTCAAGGCCTCGATGACCGAGAAGCCGATCGACGTGCCCCATTGGCATCCCCTCCACATCCAGGAGGAAGAGCACATCGACATGGCCAACAAACTCGCCCTCCTCAAGGGACAGGTGCACGCCTTGCTCCATGGAGCGGCAGGGGAGGCGAGGGCCGCGGCCGTCGACAGGCTCCGCGAACTCATAGTCTACTTCGGCCGGGCCGAGTCGAACTTCCAAAAGCAGGAGAACGTTTACTTCCCCCTCCTCGAGCGCCACGGCATCGCGCAGCCGCCCAAGATCATGTGGGCCGAGCACGATCTCATGCGCGCCGCGCAGAAGCGGCTGGCGGCCCTGTCGGGCGGCGATGTCGAGTCGAGTCTTGGCGCGCTCCGCGACACCGTCCTCGAATACGAAGGTCTCCTCCTCGAGCACATTATGAAAGAGCGCTCGATACTCTTCCCCGCCTCCCTCCAGCTCTTCTCGGAGAAGGAGTGGCAGGGCGCCCGGCGCGAGTTCGACAGCATCGGCTATTTCGCCTTCTATCCTATGCCCTTCGGATTCGAGCCTTCCGGGACCGATGCGGCGGGCGGAAATGGGAAAGGCGCGATGGACCTCGACACGGGCTATCTTTTCCCGCGAGGAGCTCGTCGCGATGCTCAAGGCCCTGCCGGTCGACATCACCTTCGTGGACGCCGACGACAAGGTGAAGTACTTCAGCGAGACTCCCGACCGCATCTTCGTGCGGACCAAGGCCGTCATCGGCCGCTCGGTCCAAAACTGCCATCCGCCCAAGAGCCTCAAAGTCGTGCAGGCGATCCTGGACGACTTCCGCGCGGGGAGGAAGGACCGCGAGGATTTCTGGCTGAGACTCGGCGACAAGTACGTCCTTATCCGCTACTTCGCGGTGCGGGGCGAGGACGGCGCCTACCTCGGAACTCTCGAGGTCAGCCAGGACATCGCGCCGATCCAAGCCATCGCGGGAGAAAAGAGGCTGAGTCAAGGCTGAAAGCCTTGACTCAGCCTTGATGGATCGGGGCGCTATGGCTCAGGCTGGCCGCGGTCTCGGGCATAATGAAAATAGGCCACAATAATCGAATGGGGTATCTGGAGCTTGTAGGTAGCTGCGATGACCGACGAATTCGTCCAGCCTGATTCGTACGCGATGGCCTTCAGCGTCTCGGTTGCGCTCAACGAAACGCTAGTAGATATGGGAAGACGGAGTGCAGATCCACCGAGGGCACATCGACGCTCCCCCCGAGGGTGATTTTTGTACTGCGCTCCAACCTCAAGCCCGAAGGTCGGGGCGATTGCGAACTTGAACCCGAGGCCGGCGGCGTAGGGGTCGCCCACCGAAGCGGAGAAGTCCTTGTATGCGGCGTAATAGTAGCCGTCCATCCGCTTTTGAAATTTGCCATAGAATATCCGCGACACCTCCCCGTAAAAAACGGGTTTTTATTAAGATTTTATCCCTCATCCTTTCGCGTTTTGGACTATAATTGAGGCTGACTCGAGTGGCATCTCGGTACAGCAACCTTAACGCCGACCACGATTCGGGCTCGATTGGGGCCATCGATTATCGGAGGTTCAATGCTGTGATTAATTATGAAAAAGTCCCTTGGCGAAAGGTGCATGAATACTTACTCGACATCGAATACGTCAGGACAAAGGAAGATTTCTTTGCTCGTATATTGTCGGGGGTAGAAAGACTGATCCCTGCCGACTCAGCGACCGCTTTGTTTGACGGCGCGGGGAGGGTAGTATTCAGTCATGGATTAGATGATGACGATAACCAAGCCTACAATGACTACTATCGCTTTCGTTTTCCCTTTGTGAAGGATCAACGACTACTCTTCGAAACTTGGCATGCCCTTGCGAAAGGGAATTCCTGTTCGCGCGTCGAATGGCGCACGTATCGCTATAGCGAGTTCGTCACCGACTTTGCGCTCCCACACCACCAAGATCATACCATTGTGTATAACATAAAAAATCCCATTGTCTTGGCCATAAATCGCACGCGACATTCTCGAACTTTTTGTGAAACTGATTGCGCAACTCTGTCTGTCATCAATCTCCACCTCGCTAATCTGTACTCGTGTTTTGAAAAGATCGATCGATCAAACCATTTGGCCGTGTGCGAAGACTATATACGAGAGCTCTTCCCGCGGGTGTCGTGGTGTCGGCGCGCAGTTTGAATTGACCAAATAAAGCACGTCTCTCGCGAATACCCTAGGACCGATTGGAAAGATTCTCACGATGAATTGACCGATAAAGGGAAGGGGCGGAAGTCTTCGCAG
>Ga0181516_10000190_pt1 | contig 64693 bp, 53 predicted proteins | sample PEATcosm2014_Bin_25_FD_121104 | JGI IMG/M metagenome (GOLD analysis project Ga0181516, IMG submission 121104) | Peatland microbial communities from MTU Mesocosm Facility, Houghton, MI, USA - PEATcosm2014_Bin01_10_metaG | ecosystem: Environmental > Terrestrial > Soil > Wetlands > Peat | place...
CACCGTGGAGCGCCCAGTGAGCAACTCGTCGATCAGCTTGTTGTCCAATCCCATTCGATCTCTCCTCTCTCTGTTTAACAGAGTCGAAAAGACCGTTTACACAAAATGTTTTACACCCTCGAATCTTATTGAGAATTTCTTTCAGAATCTTTTGTTGTAATTGTTTCAGTCTTGGTTTGGGCGCTTCAATAATTCGCACACTTCCAAAATCCTTTGCCAATATGCGGTAGTTATAGTGACTGAGGGGGCCTTCGATCTTGCCTTGCCCGAGCCGCGCTCCAAGTCTTTTGAGATCGGCAAACCATTCCAACTCGCCTGGACTTAGACAGAGCCAATCCGCAAGCGAACGCTCAGTTTCTATTTCCGGAACCTTCCATTCAGCGGCTGCATCCACGGGCTGCATTTGAAATGGCTCGTGAATCCACTCGGCGATTCTGACTTTATCGCCATATTTCCTGTGTGCGCGCTTGAGTCCTTCATCGGCGGCGAGAAACTCGACCACTTCTTTACGCCGTGGCCGGCGTTGCACTGCAAATCTCGCCAGGAAGCGCCGCACCAGCGGCCGGAGCCACGGCCACGGCTTGCCCAGAGTTCTATTCGCGCGATTCACAATGGAATCGGCGGCCATATCTCCCGCAAGAATCGACTTGGCCAGCGTGGAATAAAAGGATGAACTTAGCATGATTGCATAACAGCGAAGCGCTCCAACGAGTCTGACCTAGCGTGACCTGATCTGCGCAGCGCGCAGCATGGGTCGCGCGACGTAATTCCAGTTATTCACACTCCCCTGGGGTATCCCCAGAGAGAGATAAGTCGAAACAATTGTTTCGAACAGATCCCGGCTTGGAGCGCTCCGCTGCCAGAAAGATCATAACAGCGACGGGAAAACATGGTTTGAGAGGCAAGTAAGCGTTGCGAGCGAAGAGCGGCCCGCCGCAGGGGTCAGAAGCCCACCAGCACTGGCTCCATCTCCAGCCGAATTCCAAAGCGCTTTTCAACGGCGCCGGCAATCTGGTCGGCCAGCGCCAGTATTTCCGCCGCGCCAGCGCCGCCCAGATTCACCAGCGCCAGCGTGTGCCGCGAAGAGATTCCCGCCCTGCCCAGCCTGAACCCTTTGGCAAAACCGGCCTGCTCGATCAGCCATGCAGCGGGCACTTTGACACGGCCTAGATTCTCGGGTTCAGTTCCGGCGGGAAAGCGCGGCGGGGCCTTCTCGCTCGCCTCGGCAATCCGGCGCAACTGCTCCTCGTCCACCACGGGATTCTTGAAGAAGCTGCCCGCGCTGCGGCAATCCGCGTCGCCCTCGACCAGCAGCATTCCCTTGCTCTGCCGCACCCGACGCACCACGGCAGCGACCTCTGCAAGAGTTGGAGCGAAGGCAGGCTCGCCCGCGTCGCCCGCGCGCTCGGCAAGAGCCTTTTGCAGGTCAGAGTAACGCACCGTAGGCGCGCCGCCAGCCGTCAGCCGGTAGTCCACGCGCGTCACCACGTAGCGGCCGCGATCCACCGAATTGAATCGGCTGCGGCGATAGGCAAAGCCGCATTCGGCATTGGCAAACTCGACAAAGCTGCGGCTCTGAAGGTCGAAAGCCCGCACACGCTCAATCGCCGAGGCAACCTCTTGCCCATACGCGCCCACATTCTGCACCGGCGTTCCGCCCACCGTGCCGGGAATGCCGGCCAGGCACTCCAATCCTGCGCATGAATCCTCAACGGTTCGCTGCACAAACTGGTCCCAGTCTTCGCCCGCCGCAACCTGATAAATCGCCGCATCCGGCTCGACCGTAATTCCGCGCAACCCAACCCGCAGCACCAGCCCATCAAAGCCGCCGTCTGCGACCAGCAGATTACTGCCGCCGCCCAGCACAAACAGCTTCACGCCGCGCTCTGCCGCCCACGCCGCGGCCTCGGCAATCTCCGCTTCGCTTGCGGCCTCCGCAAACCAGCGCGCCGGCCCGCCAATACCAAATGTTGTAAATGGCGCTAGCGGCTTGTTCTCTTGCAGGATCATGAAATAAAGCCTACCTCACGGGCATTTCTGCATCCAACCAGCAGGCAATTCCCTGCCGGAGGCGAAAATGTACCCAGAACTGATGGTAATCCCCATGCGCGAAGAGATGTCCCGCGCTGGATTCACTGAAACCCGCACCGCCGAGGCCGTTGACGCGGCGCTGGCCAGGCCGGGCACAACCTTGCTAGCGGTCAACTCCATCTGCGGCTGCGCGGCGGGCAAGATGCGCCCCGGCGTCCGCATGGCGCTGGGCAATACAGCCAACCTGCCCGACCACAAGATCACCGTTTTTGCCGGCCAGGATAGCGACGCCACCGAGCGCGCCCGCGACTATTTTGACGGCAACCCGCCCAGCTCTCCGGCAGTCGCCCTGCTGCGCGACGGCAAGCTGGTTTACCTCATGCAGCGCGCCGTCATCGAGCGCTCCAGCGCGCCTGAGATTGCTACAGAGCTAGTCCGCGCCCTGGACCAATTCTGCGCCAAAGCGACGGCGTAAGGGGCTCTGGTCAGACTTTTCGGATGGGGCCGGGGTATTGCGCGATCACCGCATCTGCCGTCAACAAAGTGATCCCCTCGACCCTGGCCTGCGCAATCAGGATGCGGTCGAAGGGATCTTTGTGGATGGGAGGCAGGGAGTCAACTTCAACTGCGTGCCTGCTTTGGATAAGCAACTCCTCGTAACCATTGTCAATGAGATATCGCCGAATCACGCGTGGATCATGATCGAATCCTGGCTTCTTCAGTCCTCGCTTGATCGCAATCTCCCAGATATTGCAGACGCTGAATTGAATTTCATTTTTAGTGTCGTTCAAGATTTTATGTGCGGCTTGGCTCAGAAGAGGGTCATCGAACAATGCCCAAATTGCGATGTTTGTATCGACAAGATACTTCATTGCTCGTCTTCACCAAGAAACACCCGCTCAATCTCCTTATCCAACTCCCTATCGATCTCTTCATAATTTTCCGGGAGTGTATAGAGACCTTTCATGGAGCCGATACGCCGCTTCGGTTGGGCGGGAATTGCATCAAGCCGAATCACCTGCACCTTCGGCTTGCCCGCCTTGGCGATGATGAAGGAATCACCTTGCACGGCCTCATCGACCAGCCGCGAGAGATGAGTCTTGGCTTGGTGAATATTGATTGTCCGCATCAAGCCCTCCGAGTAAACTAAGTTTACTTAGTTTAGTTCAAAATACAGATTGGGGCAAGAAGCGATCCAAACGCCAGAACGGCCCCCTGCATCGGAGGCCGTTCGGTAAATCCAGCTTGGGCGGAATCAATTTCCCCGTTCCGCCTCAGTCAACGCCTGCACCTTGCTGTGCTTCACCGAATACGTGAAATAAACCACCAGTCCGATGAAGAGCCAGACAAAGAGGCGCACCCAGTTTGCCTCACCCAGGGAGTACATCAGGTAGCCATTGGCGATGACGCCCAGGCCGGGAACGATCGGCAGCCAGCCTCCGCAAAAAATCCCCGGCGTGCGGAATGGCCGCGGCTGATCCGGTGATTTGATGCGCAGCACGACAATCGATATACAGACCATCACAAACGCCAGCAGCGTGCCTATGTTCACCATCTTGCCAATCTTGTCGATGGGCGTAACCGAGCCAACGCCGGCGGCCAGCAGGCCAACCAGAATGGTGTTCTTCCACGGCGTGTGAAACCGGGGATGAATGGCGGCAAAAAACTTCTTCGGCAGTAGGCCGTCCGAGGCCATTGCGTACAGCACGCGGGTCTGGCCAATCAGCATCACCAGCATCACCGATGTCAGCCCAGCCAGCGCGCCGCAAGTGATGATGTTGCTGGCCCAGCCGACGTTGTGATCCAGAAACGCATGAGTAATCGGCGCGCCGATGTTGACCAGTTGCCAGGGCACCATGCCGGTAAGCACGGCAGCCACGCCAACGTAAAGTATGGTGCAGATAAACAGCGATACGATGATGCCGATGGGCAGATCGCGCTGCGGATTCTTGGCCTCCTGCGCGGTTGTTGATACCGCGTCAAAGCCAATGTATGCGAAGAAAATATATCCGGCCGCGGTGCCGATGCCGGCAAAGCCGAAGGGCGCAAAGCTGTTCCAGTCGTGACCCCAATTGCTGGGATGCACATAATGCGAACCGAGGGCCAGCACAAACAGAACCACGGCGACCTTGACGATTACAATTCCCGCGTTGAACTTGGCGCTCTCCTTGATTCCGATGACCAGAATTGTGGTAATCGCCAGCGCAATCAGAAAGGCCGGCAGGTTGAAGCCAATCTCCACGCCGAAGATTTGCGGCGGACTCAAGATCTGGTGGGCCCGCTCCAGCAGCGCCGGCGAGGGAGATGCCATAATGCCTTGCAGTGCGTTGAGAAACCCCTGCGAACCAGAGACCAATTCAGGGTGCGTCCTGGCCAACAGTTCGTGCGCGGCCGCATCCCTGGCCACTTCCAATCCGGTCCAGTGATCGAAGCTGATCCAGAGCGGCAATCGGAGGCCGAACATCTTGAGAAACTCATTGAAGTAGGAAGACCATCCGGAGCTGACCGTGCTTGCGCCCATCGCATATTCTAGCGTCAGATCCCATCCGATGATCCAGGCAAAGATCTCGCCCAGCGTTGCGTAAGAATAGGTATAGGCCGAACCGGCCAGTGGAATCATCGCGGCAAACTCGGCGTAGCAGAGCCCGGCAAAGGCGCATCCCAGGCCCGATAAAACAAAGGAGAGCATCAGCCCCGGCCCCGCATAATGCGCGCCCAATCCGGCCATCACAAAGATGCCCGCGCCGATGACCGCGCCCACGCCCAGCGCAGTCAGAGAGACCGGGCCCAGCGCCCGCTCCAGGCGATGTTCTCCTTCTTCCTGCGCTTCAGAGACGATGAGGTGGAGGGGTTTCCGCCTGAAAAGATCTGCCATGCGAATGGGCTACTCCTTTATGTGCGTTCCGGGTGTGTCAGAACCGGGTGTGTCAGAACCGGGTGCTTGCTTCTCTCGCGGGGACCAGAAAAGATAAACGGGGATGCCGAGCAAAACCAGGACCAAGCCCGGCCACGTGTACTGGGGCTTATATCGCAATAATACGATACAAATCCATCCGGCCATCCCGATATAAAGCGCGGGCAGCACGGGATAGCCCAGAGCCTTGTAAGGCCGCGGGGCGTTGGGCTGCTTGAAGCGCAGCACAAAAAGCCCCAAAATCGTCAGCATGTAAAAGAGCAGCACCGCAAAAATAATGTAGTCCAGCAACTGCCCGTAAGAGCCGGAGATGCACAGCACAACGGCCCACGCGGCCTGCACCAGCAAGCCCGCGGCCGGCGTCTTGTAGCGCGGATGCAGCTTGCCCACGGACTTGAAGAACAAGCCGTCCTGGCTCATCGCGTAGTAGACGCGCGCCCCGGCCAGCGACATGCCGTTGGCGCAGCCGAAGGTGGAAATCAGAATCGCGCCGGCCATCAGGTACGCGCCGCCGGTGTGAAAGATCTGCTCCAGAACCGCTGTCGCCACGCGGTCTTCCGTGGCATGTTGTATGCCGCGCGCCGCCACCGTAGCGCCGTTCACGTCGCCATGCATGGGCAGCACCAGCAGGTAGCCCAGCGAGACAAGAAAGTAAACCGTCAGCACAAATCCCGTGCCCAGAATCAGAGAGAGCGGAATGTTGCGCCGGGGATTCTTCACCTCGCCTGCCGTGAAGGTAATGTTGTTCCACGCGTCGGCGGAAAAAAGCGAACCCACCTGCACCACGGCCAGAATCACCAGCAGATTCACCAGCACCGTGGGCCCGCCCACGCCCACCTGCACCGGATGCAGTGCGCTCCATCCGGCATTCTTCCAGAATTCCGCGCCGAAGTTTGCCTTCCAGGCCTCGGCGTTGCGGCCCACCGTGAAGGCCAGCACAATCAGCGCTCCAAGCGACAGAGCCTTGGCCGAAGTAAAAACATTCTGGACCAGAGAGCCCAGCTTGACGCCAAAGATGTTCAGCACCGCCAGAAAAATCACCACGGCAATGGCGGTCAAGTTGGCCGTGCTGACGCCGATTTCCATATTGCCCAGCACCATCGGACCGACCGGAAACGCCGGCACATGCGCAATGTGCCAAAGCCAATGCGTCGTCGAAATCGCCGGAAAAAAGACGCCGAGAAACTTGCCGAATGCGACGGCAACAGCGGCAATGGTTCCCGTCTGAATCACCAGAAACAAAGTCCAGCCGTAAAGAAATCCCCACAGCGGCCCCAGCGACTCGCGCAGGTAAACGTACTGCCCGCCGGCCTTGGGCATCATCGCCGCCAGTTCGCCGTAGCTGAGCGCGGCGGTAAATGTCAGGATCGCCGTCACCACCCACGCGCCCAGAAAAAGGGCGGGCGAATCAACGCCGCGCGCAATGTCGGCATCGACAATAAAAACCCCCGACCCGATCATCGAGCCGACCACTAACGCCGTCGAGCTGAAGAGGCCAAGGCTCTGCACCAGCCGCGGAGCGCCGTCCGGTGCGTCGGAATTGGGGATGTGGCTTGGCGTCGTCACTGGATGAAGAATACTATGCGCGCTTCCGCTCATGCGTCGGAGCTTGCGCCGTCCGGTCAGAATAGCTCAGTAATCCGCCGCGCAAAACGCCATCCTAAGGCATGAAAAAGTATCTGTTTGGAACGCTTCTCCTCTTCTGCCTCGCTGTACCTTATGGGGCGCAAGCGCAGGTGGTGGTGGTAGATCATCCCCATCATCATCATCACCACCATCACCATCACGACCACGATCATCACGACCAGTAATCGGTTCTTGCACCACGCAAATCGAAGCCAGCTCGTCAGCCGTACGCCAATGAAATTGGGTGCCCCATCCATGCCGCGTTCTTGTTCTTCGGCATGGGTGGGATACCTCGACTCCAAACCAGAACCGCGTTCACACCAACTCCGCCATCCACCGGCGGAACTCCGCCGCCGGGTCAGGCTGGCGAAAAATCCCACCGGCCATCGCCACAACCGAGGCTCCGGCCGCAAATGCCTCGGCAACCGTAGCCAGCGTAATGCCGCCGATGGCCACCAGCACCGGCGCGGCGCCAGCCTCCGCGCGCAAACGCCGGATGCCATCCATTCCGATCAACGGCAAGCTGGTCTGCTTGGTCCGCGTCGCGAAGACCGGACCGATGGAAAAATAATCCGCCGGAGTTTCCAGTATCCCCGGAACCATCCCCGACGCACCGCCGCCAAACGTCCCTACAATGCGCTCCGGGCCAAGCAGTCGTCGCGCTTCCGCGGGCTTCATATCCCCAGCATCCACATGCACGCCGTCAAAGCCAATCTGCTCCGCCAGATCGGCGCGGTCATCCAGAATCAGCCTCACCTGACCGGCGGGCAGCGCCTCACGAAGCACCGCGGCGTCGGCCAGCAAGTCAGCCTCCGCGCCGGTTTTGTTGCGGTATTCAAGCAGCGTGACGCCGGACTCAGCCAGTGAGCCGCCCAGCCGCCGCAGAAAATCCGCGCGGCCCGTGGCGGGAATGATTGAAGCATCGAGAATCGGATAGAGCTTGGGAAATGTGAAGGACATAGAATAAGAGTAGCCGGAAGAGTCATCAGTTGTCAGTTGTCAGTTGTCAGTTGTCAAAGCCCGGATACATTCAATCAACGCCGAAAGTTCCGGGGCAAGCACCGCTCTTCGCTGGTCGATGACATGCGGTTACTGACAACTGACAACTGATCACTGACAACTGATCCCTGACAACTGATTCATCTACATCTCATCCGCCGATGGCCCATAAGAACCGGGGATCGGCTTGTCCAACAGCCGCAGATAGACGCCCAGTTGCGCGCGATGATGAATCAAATGGTCCAGCACCCAGTCGCGGAAGACGCGGTACTTCGTCTCGTCGATCCAGGCCTGCCCGCCGGCAATGAACTTCCAATTCTCGTCCCACTTCTCCGGCGCAAAAGCGGCAAACGCCTCTTTGGCCTTGGCCGTTTCCTTGTCGAAGCGTTCCAGCAGCGCATCCTTGGATGCGGGAATATAGGCTTCAAACTTGTGCTCCGGCGGGAACTCCAGCTTGTCGGTGGTGAAGGTGGTGAGGGCCCACTCGCCGGCGGTCTCTGAAAGGTGCCCGGCCAACCGGCCCAGGCTCATGGATTTGGTGTGGGGTTTGTAAGTGAAATCGGCATCGGCCGGGATCGCTTCCAGCATCTTGCGGGTCTTCACGATCTCGCGGTCGTATTCGGCAATCAATTCCTGTTGAAAGTCCATCCGTGCAACCTCCTATGTTGCGAAACCAGCATACCCGATTTGGAGGATAAAAGCGAAGAAAAAGCGATAAATATTTTCCCTGCGATTTCGGTGATTCAAGGCCATGATTTTGCCGCAAATTTCTGTGCGACGCCAATATGCATCTCATCGGAACCGTCTCGCCACGCGAACTACGGCAGTCTTTCCTCCATGCGCACAGCCTCCACCGCGCACATCCGTGTTGACCAGCGCTGTTTCATCGACCCAATGTATCGCCGCGCCCCCGTTGGCCGCACGTTTGGCGGTGCCTGGATAACTCTCGTCGAGCCGTTTCTGAATCGCAACCGGCTTCTGCTGGCAGATCACGGCTTCCGTCGCGCCGATAAGCCTCATCCAAATACCCTCAATTCCGTTTGAAATCGAAGCTTGCAGCGCCCCTCACTTCTTTGATGTACCTTTATCTGTTGGGGTTAGTTTTCTATGATGGAATTTCATATCTCCCGGAATGCGCGCGAACGCTATCAGTTTGCCGAATCCCTGTTTTCCTTTTCAGGGAACGTGGTCTTTGCGAATATCTCGGCCTGCCGCGAGTTTGCCTACCGCATGAACAAGGTTCGCGATGCTGAGAAGCATCCCGAGCAGGCGATTCATGCCGGGCAGCTCTACGCCATGGGCCTGATCGACGAGGCCAGCCACGTGCTGATGGCGCGCTACCGCGAGCAGTTTGACCCGGCGGTGATGACCCGCGCCCTGGAATGGTTCAGCGGCCAGGTGGGCGCGGAGGCGCTGGGCAAGCTGCTGCTGACCTTTGTCGAGGAGTTTCCCGGCACTGCCGTGATGCGCGGCGAAATGACGCCTCGCCAATGGCTGGCCGGCAAGACCGAGGGAACCTCGCACTGGGCCGTTGCTCTGGAAGAATTGCTGCTGCTTTGGACCGCCAACCGCAATGAGGCCTTTCAAGCTTTCGGAGAGCTTTTCGAGGAGAAAACGCTGGCCGAGCGGACGGTTTATCGCAAGGTTACCGAGCAGCTTCCCAACTACTTTGCCACTCGGCCGCTGATTGCTCTGAGCGGCGTCAAGCCCATGACGCTGCTGGAGCTGCTGCGCGCGCCAGCCGTGGGTTCGCCGCGCTCGCTCAGTGAGCAGATCGCGCTGATCCGCAAGCTCTGGAAGCCGCTGATTGGCGAGAGCCTCGAGCTGTACCTGCTGGTCGCCGGCGAGATCCTGCATGAGGAAGAGCTGGCGATCTGGATGCAGTTCAACCCGCCCGCCGCGCAGGCCAAGGCAGCCGCTGAAGCCGCGGCCAAACGGCGCGCCGAGAGTGGCACGCAGCAGTGGCCTTCGATTGTGAGCACCGCCGAGGTTCCCACCTTTGGCGATCCCGCCCACGAGTACGAGAAGTTTTCACCGGACACGGCCTGGATGCCGACGACAGTGCTGGTGGCCAAGAGCACCTACGTTTGGCTGGCGCAGATGAGCAAGCAGTATGGCCGGGCCATTCGCCGCTTGGATGAGATTCCCGACGAGGAGCTGGCAACGCTGGCGCGCCGGGGGCTGAATTCTCTTTGGCTGATCGGCGTCTGGGAGCGCAGCCGCGCCTCCAAAACCATCAAGCAGCTTTGCGGCAACACCGACGCCGTAGCCTCGGCCTACTCGCTCTTCGACTACCAAATCTCTGAAGACCTGGGCGGCGAAGCGGCCTACACAAATCTCCGCGACCGCGCCTACCATCACGGAATTCGCCTGGCCAGCGACATGGTGCCGAATCACATGGGCATCGATTCGCCTTGGGTCGTCGAGCACCCGGAGTGGTTCATGAGCCGGCCTGAGTCGCCGTATCCGGCCTACAGCTTCAACGGTCCCGATCTCTCTTACGATGGCCGCGTCGAGATCAAAATTGAAGATCACTACTTCGAGCAGACCGACGCCGCTGTCGTCTTCCGCCGCCGCGACCGGGCCAGCGGCGAGACGCGCTTCATCTATCACGGCAACGACGGCACCAGCTTTCCGTGGAACGACACCGCGCAGCTCGACTACTTGAATTCAGCCGTCCGCGAGCAGGTGATTCAGACCATTCTTCACGTAGCCCGGCTCTTTCCCGTCATCCGTTTCGACGCGGCGATGACGCTGGCCAAACGGCACTTTCATCGGCTCTGGTTTCCGGGGCCCGGGTCGAGCGGGGCCATCCCCTCGCGCGCCGAATACAGCATGAGCCAGGCGGAGTTCGACCGCGCCATGCCGCATGAGTTCTGGCGCGAGGTGGTTGATCGCGTCGCTGCCGAAGTGCCCGGCACGCTGCTGCTGGCCGAGGCCTTCTGGTTGATGGAGGGTTACTTTGTCCGCACCCTCGGCATGCATCGCGTCTACAACAGCGCCTTCATGGTGATGCTGCGCGACGAGGATAACGCCAAATACCGCTCGGTCATCAAAAACACTCTCGAATTCGATCCTGACATCATGAAGCGCTACGTAAACTTCATGAGCAATCCCGATGAGCGCACGGCAATCGATCAATTTGGCAAGGGAGACAAGTGTTTCGGCGTCGCGGCGATGATGGCGACTTTGCCTGGGCTGCCGATGTTCGGCCACGGGCAGATCGAGGGCTTCACGGAAAAATACGGCATGGAGTATCAGCGCCCGCGCTACGACGAGAGCCCCGATCATTGGATGGTCGAGCGCCACGAGCGCGAGATTGCGCCGTTGCTCAAGCGCCGCCGCCTCTTTGCCGAGAGCGGAAACTTTCTGCTCTACGACTTCTTCACGGATGCGGGCAAGGTGGATGAAAACGTCTTTGCCTACTCCAATCGCCGCGGCGACGAGCGCGCGCTGGTGGTCTACAACAACCACTACGGACAGACGCACGGAACCATTGATTATTCGGCCGCCTACGCCGACAAGGGCGCCGGGCAACTGCGTCAGCAGAGAATTCGCGAGGGATTGGGACTGAGCCAGGACTCCGCCGTAATTCTGGCCTGGCGCGATTCCTTTACCGGCCTGGAGTTTCTGCGCCGCGCCAGCGATCTGGCCGAGCGGGGAATCACGCTGGATCTGCACGCCTACCAATGCCATGTCTTTCTGGATTGGCGTGAGCTGCGCTCGACCGCCGGGCAGCCCTGGGACCGCCTCTGCGATCAACTGAACGGCAGCGGCGTGGCGAGTCTGGAAGACGCGCTGATCAATCTGGAGTTGCAGCCGGTGCATGAGGCCCTGCGCGCGCAATTGGACTCGGGAATTGTGCGCCTCTTTGCCGATCTGGCCGAGCATCCTCGCACGCTTGCCGTCGGAGTCAACACGGAGATCGAGGCCGAGCGGACCAAGTTCTTCGAGGAAGCCTGGACCGGCTGCGAGAGCTTCTTGCGCGTGGCGCAACGGGCCTATCAGTCGCGCTCCGGCGGCGGCGCTCAACCCGCGAACCCAGGCTTGCAGCCGGCGAACCCAGGATTGCTGGGCGCGGCCTTCCGCGACCGGCTGCGCGCTGCCATGCGCCTGCCCGCCATTGAAGCGCTCTTCCAGGCTCCGTGGACCGTGGCCGCGCGCGGCGTTTTGCCCAACCCCAGCCCGCGCCTGACCGCAACGGCGATCTGGGGGCCGGTGCTGGGCTGGTGCGCCCTGGAACTGCTGGCCGAATCGATTGACTCTGAGAATCCGGAGCCCGTTGCACTGGACCTTTTTGACCGCCTCCGCCTGCGCGAGCCCTTTGCCCAGGCCTTTGCCGCGCTGGGCTTTGAAGGCGACGAGGGCTGGCGCGTAGCTGCCCGCATCAAGGTTGTGCTGCTGGCCGGCTCTGGCGTAGGCAAGCCGCTGGAAGAGCCGCTAAATGCCGAGGCTGCGTTGCAGAGTACAGCCCTCAACCCATCCATCAAGGCCGAGGCTGCGTTGCATGGCACAGGCACCAACCCCTCCATCAAGGGCATTGAAAGAGTCGAGGCTACACAGGCCGCGGAAAAAACCAATCCGGAGGGAGGCGGGGGATTTATCCCCCGCATAACGCCAGTAGAATATGCGCCGGCTTTAGCCGCGGAGGGGCTGCCAGTTTCACCTGAAATACCGAGTCTTCCCGCAGACCGTTTAGCCCCCGCGGAAACTATTCCGGAACCTTCGCAAGCACTGCCGCCCGCCCTCTGGTCGGACCCCGATCTCCGCTGGCTCTGCGGTGTGCATCAAGCCGACGGCCACGAGTACCTGGTGCGAGAGAGCTACGAAGAGCTGCTATGGTGGCTCCAAATGCCCTCGCTGCTGCGCCTGGCTGCTCAGACAGCGCCCAGCCGCAGCGCGGTGCAAAGGATCGGCAAGACTGTCGAGGAGGCTTTGGCCGCCGCCGAGGCCGCAGGCTATCGCGTGGATCTGCTGCTGGCTCCTCCTGCCGTGGAAGTCGAGAACGACCAGCCTGCCACAGCGCCAGCCAGCGGCGTCCAGGCCGCTCCTGAATCTGCAGCCGAAGTCCATGCCCAGGCTTTGCCGTTGCCGGAATCCGAGCCCAAAGAACCAAATCAAAGCGATGTTTTGTATCAGGGCACGACTTCAGTCGTGCCGCAAATGCCGCTAGATGAAGGCCGGACTTTACAGGCTGCGGAAAAACTCAATTCGGAGGGAGGCTGGGGTTCTAATTCCCGCATAAGGCCAACAGAATCCGCGCCGGCTTTAGCCGCGGACGGACACTTTCTGCCAGTTTCATTCGAACCTCCAAGTTTTTCCGCAGCCTCTTTAGCCCCTGAGGGATGTTCTTCGGAAATTTCCCTGCAAGCCAGCTCTTTTTCCGCGGACTGCAATGCCGAACCTCTCCCAGCAGAAAGCGTCGAAGCGCCCGCGCCCGATATAGAAACCACTCCAGAACCCGCAATCCAAGCCGAGTCGTCCGCCGAAGCTGAAGCATCCACTCAAGAGGAACAAGACCCAATAGAGCCGGAGGCTGAAGAGACTGTTCAGCCAGTAGCTGAGCCCGAGTCTGAAGAAACTGCTGTGCCCATCGTCGAGCCAACGCCTGAACCCACCGCAAAAACGGGCCTATTCCTGTGCGCAAGCAATAGATCGCACACTTCAGGGGTTAAAGAGTCTGAAGAAGAACTTGAGAATAGCCAGGTTTTGTATCAAGGCGCGACTTCAGCCGAGCAGCAAATGCCGCAAAACAACGATCAAGCTTTAGCCCCTGAAGTTAAAGAAATTGTTGAGGCTTATGCCCAGCCTGAAACAACCCCTGAAACGGCGCTCGAAACAGTCCCCGAAGAAGTTCCCGATGCGGAGGATTTACCCGAACAGAAACAGCCGCCTCTTGCAACTGAAATCGAGGAGCCTGTTCAAGCCGGCGTTGAAGCGGATGCGGAACCAGAGCCGTCTGTTGAAACGGCAGCTGATACGCAGCAGGTTGAACCCGCGATTGAACCAATAGTCGAGCCCGCTCCTGCGCTGGAAGCAAAGCCCTCGATCACCGAGAGTTGGGAGCCGCTCGATTCCGGGATCGGATTTACCGTCACTCCGATTGCCGAGCCCCAAACGGCCATCGAAGCGCTGCCTTCGCTCTCGGAGCCGTGGGAGCCGTCTGCGCCAAAGATCGAATTCGTCGCCAGGCCCGTTTCTCAAGCTGAGCCGCCAGCCGCCTCAACCAGGCAGCCGGACAAGGCTACGAACGATCAGGCCGATCCTGCCTGATCGTCCCGGTCCTGCCATCAAGCGAAGCCCTTCGCCGCGTATCACAATGCGGTGTGACGCAAGGCACATTCCACACTGCGGTCCCTGTGTCAAAGTCCCTAGCGGACAGTTCCCGGAGTTGATTGGTTGCGAATCGCGCTGCTGAATACAGCGCGGTTTTCCAGTTCGCCAATGCGGGCGAACGCTCTTCTTTACCTTCTTCCACTCCCCGGAATGGGTTCCAGAAGTGAGCAGGGTCCGGCCCATGTCGCCCTCTCCATTCCGTCCATTCACATTGTGCGCGCGGCAACTGTGTGCCATCATCTTGAGCGGCCGGCAGAGCGCCGCATCAAGCCAGTCCAGAAAATTCCAATCTCTTGCGGAGGAGCCATGCCCATTGGCGAAGCCATGCATAATGACGTGCTGAATGCCCACGAGAAGCTGCTGATCGACCAGGCGATCCAGGAGCAAGACGGCCGCCCCGGCGCGCTGCTGGGGATTCTGGAGGCGGTTCAAGCCGCCAATGCGCACAAGTTTCTTTCGCTCGAGTCGCTGCGCTACATCGCTCAGGAGACCGGCCTGCCGCCTTCCACCATCTACAGCGCGGCCACGTTTTTTGCCCTCTTCAACCTCGATCCGCAGGGCGACAACGTGGTCTGCGTCTGCCGCGGAACGGCCTGCCACACCCGAGGCTCGCGCGATCTGCTGGAGAAGCTCTGCCTGGACCTGGGGCTGAGCGGCCAAGAGGCCAGCGACACCAACGAGGCCGACAAACTGGCGCTCACCACCGCCGACCGCCGCTTCACCGTGCGCACCGTGGCCTGCTTTGGCCAATGCGCGCTGGCCCCGGTGGTCGAGGTCAACCACCACATTCTCAGCCACGTCAATGAGCGCACATTGCAGCGCGAAATCAAGGCATTGAACGGCCACAAAGGGGGAAAATAATGCCGCGCATACAAGATATAGGCGTCTTCAATGCGGTTCGTGAAGCGGGGCTGGCCAAGCTGATGCCGGCCGTCCCGCGGCTGACGGTAGGCATGGGAACCTGCGGCCGCGGCAATGGGGCCGAGGAGGTCTTTCACGCCCTCAATGAGGCCATGCATCGCAGCGGCGTCGATGCGCTGCTGGCCGGCGTCGGCTGCTTCGGCGCTTGTTTTCAGGAGCCGCTGGTGACCCTTCGTCTTCCCGGCAATCCTCTGGTCGTTCTGCATCGCGTGCAGGCCAACGACGCGGCGCGCATTCTTGAAGCCGTTTCCACCGGAAAGATGCCAACGGATCTGACCTATTGCAAGATCGAGGAGTGGGATCACATCACGGCGAACATCAAATTCGGCCAGGGTTATCCGCAGATTCCCGCCTGGAATGCGATTCCGTTTTTCAAGGGGCAAAAGAAGATTGTTCTGCGCAATTGCGGGCTCATCAATCCCTCTGACATTGAGGAATACATTGCGGTGGGCGGTTATCAGGCGCTCTACAAGGTGCTTATCGATGGGCGCGCCGACAATGTCATCGACCAGATCAAGGCCGCGCGGCTCCGTGGTCGCGGCGGCGCGGGCTTCCTCACCGGCAACAAGTGGGATTTTCTCGCCAAGACCAAGGCCGAAACCAAATACATCATCTGCAATGCCGATGAGGGCGACCCCGGCGCTTACATGAATCGCAATGAGATCGAAGGCGATCCGCATTCGCTGCTTGAGGGCATGATCATCGGCGCGTACGCCATGGGCGCGACCGACGGAATTATTTATGTGCGCGCCGAGTATCCGCTGGCGGTCAGCCGCTTGAATCGAGCCATTGAACAGGCGCGCGAGTTCGGCCTGCTGGGCGCGAATATTCTCGATCGCGGATTCAACTTCAACCTGTCTTTGGTCCAGGGCGCGGGAGCCTTTGTCTGCGGCGAAGAGACGGCGCTCATTGCCTCGCTTGAAGGCCACGCCGGCCGGCCCCATCCTCGCCCGCCCTTCCCGGCGCAAAAAGGTTTGTACGGAAAGCCCACCAACATCAACAACGTGGAAACCTGGTTCAACATTGCCCCGATCGTCAGTCGCGGCCCCGCATGGTTCACCGAGACCGGCAGCGTCAAAAGCCCTGGGACAAAGGTCATCTCGCTGGTCGGCAAGATCCGCAACACCGGCCTGGTCGAGATGCCGCTGGGCACGCCGCTCAAGACTTACATTTACGACATTGGCGAGGGCGCGGTGAATGGCCGGCACATCAAGGCGGTGCAGACCGGCGGACCTTCGGGCGGCTGCATTCCCGTTGAAATGCTCGACACTCCAGTCGATTATGAGAGCCTCGCCCAGCTTGGCTCCATCATGGGTTCGGGCGGCATGGTAGTGCTGGATGAAGACAACTGCATGGTCGATGTGGCGCGCTACTTTGTCGAGTTCACGCACTCCGAGTCATGCGGCAAATGCGTGCCCTGCCGCGTCGGGCTCAACAAGGCGCTGCGTATTCTCAATGCCATCACCACGGGCAGCGGAACGCGCCAGCAGATGGTGCTGCTCGATGAACTGGGCCGCATGATCCGCGAGTCGTCGCTCTGCGGCCTCGGCCAATCCGCGCCGAATCCCGTGCTGACCACCATTCGCCACTTCCGCGATGAGTACGAAGACCACATCGTCGCGCATCGCTGTCGAGCAGGGGTCTGCCAGGAGCTCGCTCTTTCGCCTTGCGAAAACTCCTGCCCGCTGCGCATGAACATTCCGCGATTTTTGGAGTTGTATCAGGAGGGCCGCCTCGAAGACGCCTTCGAGTCGGTGGTGCTTGACAACCCGCTGCCCGCCTCGACGGGCCGGGTCTGCCAGCATCCTTGTGACAATCGATGCCGCCGCCAGAGCTTCGACGAGGTGGTGAATATGCGCGAGGTGCATCGCTTCCTGGCCGACGCCATCTATCAATCCGATCTTTTTGAACCAGTTCTCCAGCGGATTTGCGCGCGCAAGCTTGCGCCCACCGGCCGCAAGGTGGCCGTGGCCGGAAGCGGTCCCACCGGCCTCACCTGCGCCTTCTATCTGGCCATGCTGGGCCACGACGTGACCATCTTTGAAGAGCGAGGCGAGGCAGGCGGCATGTTGCGCTTCGCCATTCCCGAGTACCGGCTGCCCAAAGCCGTCTTGCGCCGCGAACTGGATCTGATTGAAGGCGTCGGCGTCAAGATGGTCTTCAATACGCGCATCGGATTCGACCTGCCCCTGAACGAGTTGGCCAGCCAATTCGACGCCGTCTTTCTTTCCATTGGAACGTGGAAGGAATCCTGGCTCTATCTGCCCGGCACGGAGTTGAAAAACGTTCATCCCGCTCTGCCGTTTTTGGAGTCGGTCGCGCGGCAGGAAGCTACCGCGATGGGCGCGCGCGTGGCCATCATCGGCGGCGGCAACGCGGCCATCGATTCGGCGCGCACGGTCATGCGCATGGGCGCGCAGGCCACCATTTTGTATCGCCGCGAACGCAAAGACATGCCCGCCATCGACGAGGAGATTCAGGCCGCTGAAGACGAGGGCGTGCGCTTTGTTTTTCTCGCCGCGCCGCATCGCATCGTCGGCGACGCCGAGGGCCACGTCAAGGCCATCGAGGTCGTAAAAACCCACCTCGGCGAGTACGACAAATCCGGCCGCCGCAGGCCGATTCCCACCGACGAGGTGCAGCGCTTCGAGTGCGACAGCGTCATCATGGCGGTGGGCGAGAGCTTCGACCAGGACTTCTGCCGCGCCTCCGGCCTCGCCCTCAAGGAAGAAGGAACCATCATCGTGGACCGCTTCACCTTCGAAACCAGCAGGCCGAATTTTTACGCGGGCGGCGACGTGATCACCGGCGCATCCAACGTCTCCAACGCCATGAGCTGCGGCAAGCAGGCGGCGCGCAAAATGGATGAGCGCCTCATGGACGATAGCCCTTCGGGAGCAGCGCGCTGGGAGCAGCTTATTCCCAACTTCGAGTACAGCCGCACCGCGCCCGGAGAGCCAAGCCTCAGCCGCCGCCACACCGCGCAGACCGTGCCCGCCGCGCTCCGTGCGCATTCGCAGGTGGAGGTGGTTGCCGCCCTCACGCCGCAAGAAGCGCTGGATGAATGCCGCCGCTGCCTGCGCTGCGATCTGCGCGCTACGGCCGGTGCTAACTAGATTTGTTTTTCTTCGAACGGTGGGTGCCCCTGGTCCCGATTTTGGGACCAGGGATTACAAGAACAGAATGCACGTCCAGAAATGGAGTATCAAAATGCCGGCTAAAACAATCTCCGTAAGAATCGATGGCGAACTGGTCAATGCCAAGGAAGGTCAGACCATCCTCGAAGCCGCTCACGTGAACGGAAAAAAGATTCCCACGCTCTGCTATCTCAAGGGCCTGAGCGCGGTGGGCGCGTGCCGTGTTTGCATGGTAGAACTGGCCGGCACCGACCGCCTGCTCCCAGCCTGCACTACGCCGATCCAGGAAGGCATGTCGATTCAAACTTCATCGGCCAAGCTCACGCAGTATCGCCGCATGGCCGTCGAGCTGCTGCTTGTCGAGCGCAACCACATCTGCTCGGCCTGCGTCAGCAACAGCCACTGCGAGCTGCAGGCCATGGCGCGCGAGCTGGGCATCACGCACGTGCGCTACTCCTACAACAATCCGCGGCTGACGGTAGACATGTCGCACCCCCGCTTCGTTCTCGATCAGAACCGCTGCATCCTCTGCACGCGCTGTGTGCGCGTCTGCGCGGAACTGGAGGGCGCGCATGTCTGGGAGGTGGCCTCGCGCGGCATCTACTCGCGCATTGTCAGCGACCTCAAGGACGACTGGGGCCATGCCCGCAACTGCACCGGCTGCGGCAAATGCGTACAGGCCTGCCCCACCGGAGCGCTCGCCGAGAAGGGCCTCTCAGTGATGGAGATGGTCAAGGAGACCGACGCCATCAGCCGCCTGGCCACGCAGAAGACGATGGCTGCCAATGGCGCGCGGTAATGCGATGGTCAGTCGTCCACCGGTTCCTCCAACCCTGAATGCAAAAAGTTCTACCGCCAGTATAAAAATGTACCACCGGCATAGAAATGTAGCGCCGGCATAAAAATGTAGCGCCGGAAAACTGTAGCGCCGGAAAACTGTAGCGCCGGCCTCCCGGCCGGCTGTCGCGTGGACCTCCCGGTCCACGCTCGATTCTATTTAGAAAATACAACCAGGCTGCGTCATCCATCCGTAACTCGCAACAACGCACAGCCGTACCGCAATACCGCGCGCCAGCAAATTCCCGCGCTGAAACCACTGGATAAACGCCTTGAATCAAGCCGGAACGGCGTGGAAAAGTCTACCAGCCCGTGCATATTCTTAAATACTCCCCATAAAGTCGGTTGCGTTTGCAAACCTCATACCGCACACTATAGACATGTACAGGCTAGTTCGCCTCTCGGTTTGCATGTTGTCTTGTGCTTTGTTTTGCTTCCCACTTCAAATCCGCGGGCAGAGTTTCAAAAAATCCGATCTCTTCAGTTACTCCAACTTTGGGGGCGAGACTGCACCGTCCAAGGAACTGCTCTCTGTCTTGGAGCGCCAGGCTCGCTGGGACGATGCGGCCGGAGTCTTCAATCCTTCCGGGCTGCACCTGCGCTTTGTAAAGATCGACGAACAGCCTGCCCAACCCGCCAGCGCCACGGTGCGTTATCGCATCTTTGCCGAAGGCGCTCCAGAGAACAAGGTCTACGCCTTCGACACCTGGACCATCGACAAGCCCATCTCCGCCGACCCTCGCAATATCTACGTGAATGGCCAGGGCCTGCTGATGATTCACAGGCCCAGGCCCGAGCAGGAGACAATTACCTCGGCCGGGACCGACGAGTTCGATGTGCAACTGACCACCGGGAACGCCGAGCCCGTGCGCTTTGTTCTCTCCAGCATGGACGGCCAGTTGAAGGTCTTCGGCACCCTGGTTCCGCGGCCGGTAATGCAGGACGATCAGGGCTGCCGGATTGAGGCAAGAATCGCCCAGCCCAACGCCACCGCGGTGCTGATTGTTGCCGACGGTTTCCCGGCCAAGGAAAAAATTCCGCTGGTGCTGCAATCGGAGGGCGGAACGCTCAGCGAGACGCTGATTACCGACGCCGATGGCCACGCCACCATAGGCGTCTTTCCCTATCTCAAGGGCATGACCCACGGAATTCTCAAGGCCAGCGCCGAGGGCCCGGGTTGCCTTCCCTTTCTTGTGCTGCCCTGGGGCAAGGCGGCTTCGGCGGCTCCGCCTGCTTCCCCTGCCGCGGCGGCTGCGAGCGAAGCAAAGCATTGAAGGCGAATTGCAAAACTGCCATCGGCCCCCCGCGCGGTTTACACTGGTAATGCATGATTCCTACCTTGGCGTGGACCCCTGAAGGCGTACGTTTTATTGACCAAACCAAGCTCCCCCTCGAGGAGAGCTATGTGATCGCTACCACGTATGAAGAGGTAGCCCACGTCATCGTGACCATGGTGGTGCGCGGCGCGCCGGCCATTGGCGTTTCCGCGGCCTACGGCGTGGCGCTGGGTGTGCTGCGCACCAAGTCCATTACCGCTGCCGAGTTTGCCCCGGAGTTCGACTTTATCTGTGCGCGCCTGGCCGGAACCCGGCCCACGGCGGTCAATCTCTTCTGGGCCATCGACCGCATGAAGCGCCGCTTTGCTGCCCTGGCTGCCTCAGGCGAGCCTTTCGTAGAGATCCAGCAACAGATGCTGGCCGAAGCGCACGCCATGTACGCCGAAGACATTGCCGCCTGCAAGGCCATGGGTGCCTTTGGCGCGGCGTTCCTTCCCGATGAGGGCGGCGTGCTGACCCACTGCAACGCCGGCGCGCTGGCCACTTGTGGATACGGCACCGCGCTCGGCGTCATCCGCTCGGCAGTCGAGGCAGGCAAGCGAATCCGCGTTTACGCCGATGAGACAAGGCCCTTTCTGCAAGGCGCGCGGCTCACCGCCTGGGAGCTGATGGCCGACGGCATCGACACCACGGTGATCTGCGACAACATGGCCGCCAGCCTCATGCGCGCGGGAAAGATTCAGGCCGTCGTCGTCGGTGCCGACCGCATCGCCGCCAATGGCGACACGGCCAACAAGATCGGCACTTACAATGTAGCGATTCTCGCCCGTGAGCACGGCCTCCCGTTTTACGTCGCCGCGCCCTGGTCCACCATCGACCTCGCCACGCCGACCGGCGAAGCAATTCCCATCGAAGAGCGGCCGGCCTGCGAGGTCACCCACCACGGCGGCAAGCAGCTTACGCCATACGGCGTGGGCATATGCAACCCCGCCTTTGACGTCACGCCAGCCAAGTATATTGCCGCCATCTTCACCGAGCGCGGCGTACTGCGCCCGCCCTTTGAAGAGTCGCTCAAGGCGATGGATTTCTCTCTCCCGCGCTCTTGATTTATCCTCAACAAGTGGACCACTTTCGCCGCATTGGCCAACTGCGCCGCCGTCTGACCAAAGCCGGACTTCAAGGGCTGCTGGTCACCTATCTTCCCGATCTCCGCTACCTCTCGGGATTTACCGGATCGAGCGCCGCGCTGGCCGTTACGCGCCGCACCGCGCGGCTCTTCACCGATGGCCGCTACACAGCTCAGGCCGCCGAAGAAGTCTCCGTCGCCGAGGTCCAAATCGTCTCCAGTTCTCCAGCCGTTGCCGCCGTGCAGTGGCTGGCCGCGCAGCCCGGCGTCGAGTGCGCGGGCTTTGATCCCACCCAGACCACGGTGGCAAACCTGGCCCGCTACAAGGCCGAGCTGCCCTCGCACCTGCGCCGCAACTTTCTCGCCGCGCCAGCCGCCCCGCTCGTCGAGCCCCTGCGCCGCGTCAAAGACGAGGACGAGCTGGCGCTGCTCAGCCAGGCCGCGCTCGCCGGCTGCAAGCTCTTTGAAGGCATTCTGGAGTTTATTCGCCCCGGCCTGGCGGAGTTTGAAGTTGCCGCCGAGTTGGAGCATCAGGCGCGCCTGCTGGGGGCTGAGGGAATGTCGTTTGGGACCATCGTCGCTTCCGGCCCTCGTTCCGCGCTTCCGCACGGCCACGCCAGCGCCGCCAAGCTGCCACGCCGTGGCTTTGTGACCCTCGATTTCGGCGTTATTCTCAACGGTTACTGCTCGGATATGACCCGCACCGTGCACCTTGGCAAGCCCAAAGCCGATGAGCGCGCTGCCTACGAGGCGGTGCTGGAGGCGCAGCAGGCCGGGGTGGACGCGGTCAGCGCCGGAGCAAGCTGCGCCGAGGTGGATGAGGCCGCGCGCGGCGTGCTGCGGCGGGCTGGATTGGCCGAGGCCTTTACCCATTCCACCGGCCACGGCTTGGGCCTGGAAATTCATGAAGCGCCGCGCATCGGCGCCAACGAGACCACCCGGCTGCAGGCCGGAATGGTCATCACCATCGAACCGGGAATTTATCTTGCCGGCCGCTTCGGCATCCGCATCGAAGACATGGTGGCCGTTACGCAAAACGGAGGCCAGGTGCTCACCCCCGCGCCCAAGGCCCTCATCGAATTATGAAGCCAGACGATTTCTTCGCAGTCAGGTATTTTGATAGGGCGTATTGAAAATCAAGTTTTGAAAAGGCACGACTTCAGTCGCGCTGCAAGCTGAACAAAATAAAGACTGGGCTTTAGCACCTGGAGAACGTTTTTCAGCTATTATGACTTTTGCCACTGGCACTCAAGGAGCACATGAAACCACAAGATATTGAAGACCTGAAGCAACTGATCGAATTCCTCAAGGAATATCAGGTTGCCGAGTTCGATCTGGATCGCGGCGACCTGAAGATCCGCCTCAAGTTCAACCAGCCTGAGACCGCCTCCAGCATAGGTGAGATGGCGCGCTTGCTGGCCGCGGCGCGGCCCGCGGCGGAGTCCGTTACGGCTCAGACGACTCACTCATCCGCGGCCCCGCCAGCGCCCTCGCCAGCAGTTCCAGCCACCGACCCCAATGCCGGCCTGCATCTGGTCAAGTCGCCCATGGTAGGCACCTTCTTCGGTTCGCCCTCGCCCGGCGCCGCTCCGTTTGTCTCTCCCGGCGACCGCGTCGCCAAAGGTCAGGTGATCGGCATTGTAGAAGCCATGAAGCTGATGAACGAAATCGAATCCGACGAAGCCGGCGAGGTTGTCAAATGCCTGGTCACAAACGGCCAGCCCATCGAGTACGGACAGCCGCTGTTTACTATGCGGCTGGGTTAGCAGGAGAGCGAGTCAGCGAGTCAACAAGCCGGCGATGCGCTGGCGAGTATTGATTCAAAGCTCCGATTCTGGTTTCAACATTCCTCTTCTCGCTGACTCGCTGGCTCGCTGACTCGCTGACTTGCTGACTCGCTGACTTGCTGACTTGCTGACTTGCTGACTCGCTGACTTGCTGACTCGCTGACTCGCTGACTCGCCAATCCGCTCACTACTTAATTCACTGAATTGCAGGTTCCCCATGTTTCGTAAAGTCCTGATCGCCAATCGCGGAGAGATCGCCCTGCGCGTCATCAACGCCTGCCGAGAGCTCGGCATTCGCACCGTCGCCATCTACAGCGAGGCCGACCGCAACTCGCTGCACGTCCGCTTTGCCGACGAGGCCATCTGCATCGGCCCGCCGCGCCTGGCGGAAAGCTATCTCAATGTCCCGGCCGTCATCAGTGCCGCTGAAATCGCCGACGTCGACGCCATCCATCCCGGCTACGGCCTGCTCAGCGAGAACGCCAACTTCGCCGAAGTCTGCCGTGCCTCGAATATAAAATTCATTGGCCCGCCGCCCGAAGTGACGCGCCTGATGGGCGAAAAAGACAAGGCGCGCCAGGCCATGAAGCGCGCCAAGGTGCCCATCCTGCCCGGCTCAGACGGCGTGATTCCCACCGCGGAAGAGGCCCAGCAGTGGGCCAAATCCGTCGGCTTCCCAGTCATTCTCAAGGCCAAGGCGGGCGGCGGCGGGCGCGGCATGAGAATCGTGCGCAACGCCGAGGAACTGCCCAATCTCTTCCATGCCGCGTACAGCGAGGCCGCCAACGCCTTCGGCAACGGCGAACTCTACATGGAGAAGTTTGTCGAGAATCCCCGCCACATCGAGTTTCAAGTGCTGGCCGACGAGCACGGCAATGTCCGCACCCTCTTTGAGCGCGAGTGCTCCATCCAGCGCCGCCATCAAAAGCTCATCGAAGAAGCGCCCAGCCTGCAAGTCACGCCCAAGATGCGCGAGGAGATTGGCCGCACGCTCTGCCGCTGCCTCACCGAAATCGGCTACCAGAACGCCGGTACTGTCGAATTCCTCATGGACAGCGACGGCAAGCTCTACTTCATTGAGATGAACACGCGCGTCCAGGTCGAGCACCCCATTACCGAAGCCATCACCGGCGTCGATATTGTTAAAGCGCAGTTGCAGATTGCCAGCGGCGAGCGACTGGACGCCATACTGCCCGCCAAGCTCGAACTCCGCGGCCACGCCATCGAGTGCCGCATCAACGCCGAGCATCCGCAAAAATTCACGCCCTCGGCGGGCAAGATCACTGCCTTCAACGTCCCCGGCGGCAATGGCGTCCGCGTCGATACGGCGCAATATGCCGAGGGTGTCGTGCCGCCGTATTACGACTCGCTGATCGCCAAGCTGATCGTCCACGGCCGCGACCGGGCTGAAGCCATCGCCAAAATGGAGCGCGCGCTCAGCCAGTTCATCGTGCAGGGAATTGAAACTTCGATTTCTCTCCACCAGGAGATCTTTGCCGACCCCGCCTTCCGCGCCGGAGACTTCAACACCAGCTTCATGGAGACCTTCCTCGCCCGCCGCAGTTGAGCATTTTTCCAATCTGCCTGATCCGTCAAATCAATTGGGTGCCCCAGGTCCGGATTTTCGGACCTGGGATAGAACCTCATTCCCTAAGCCTTTACCCAGGCAACAATTCCCATGCCAGCGAAGAACGAGCGTCCTCCCCACCGCAAGTGGCGAAAGAAATCTCTTTACTGCGCGGTAGTTCTCGTATTATGGTTACTTTCGATAAGGGGAGGGAACGGCCATGATCAATGGATTGCAGGATTTGTACCTATCGAACGTCATCACCGCCATCGGCGGTCTGGGCACGGCGGCATTCGGCCTCGTCGATGCGGCCAAGTCGACCTTCAGCGGCATCAACCGGGTAGGTTTGCAGCACATTCATGAGGTGGTTTCGGATCTGACGCCGGAAGGCGCAGGCTCCGGCAGTCCGGTAAACGCGCTGCCCCAGGCCAGCATTCTGCAAACGCTGGAGGCCAACTGGGTCAATGGCGTTGATCTGGCCAGCCAGAAGGCCATTGCCAAATCGCTCATCAAGCTGCATCTCAGCCCCGCCAACGCCTCGGCAGTCGCGGTCAAGGCCAGCGCGGATCCGGCTGTGCTGGGCTCGGTGGCGGCCAATCTCGCCTCCGGCACGCCGCTCTCGCAGGCGGAAGGCGACGCCTATTCGCGCTTCGATCTGATCGTTACGGCGCTGCTCGATGAGGCCTACCAGCTCTCCGATCAGGTCTATCGCAACTGGACGCGGGCGGCGGCGGCCTTGGTGGCAATCGTGCTGGCGCTGGCCGGCGCATGGAGCCTGGAAGGCGCAAATTTCTATTCCGTGAAGGAAATTGCTCTGGCCCTGCTCGTCGGTCTGCTGGCCACTCCGCTCGCTCCCATCGCCAAGGATCTCTCCAGCGCGCTGGCCACGGCCGTCAACGCCATGCAAGCCGTGAAGGGTAAGTAGGCCCGCCATGACGCAATTCCTCGATCTTCGCATTCAGCCGGTTGGCGGCGGACTGGCAACCGCGGTCGGCATCAATCAGGGCACGGCCATTGGCAACTACACGGGCCTGGGCCTCGGCGATCTGCTCACCTCCATCCGCGGACGCCACGTGCTCATCGCCACCCATGGCTTCAATGTGAATCGCTCCGATGGCATAAACTGCCTGTCGAATTGGGGAAGCCTGCTGCAACTGCCGCAGCCCATTTCAGCCTATGTGGGCCTGCTCTGGCCGGGCGATTCGGTCTGGGCGCATGGCCTGGACTATCCCGATGAGCCCAAGATTGCCGACCAGGCCGGCGCGCTGCTGGCGCCCTTCATCTACGCCAATTTTCAGCAGGCGGCAAGCATTTCCTTCGCCTCGCACAGCCTGGGCGCGCGCGTGGTGCTGGCCACCATCTCCAGCCTGAAACTGTGGGTTCGCCAGGTCACGATCATGGCCGGCGCCATCGACGACAACTGCCTCACTACCGAGTTTCAGGCCGTTGCCTCAAAGGTCGGAAGCATCAATGTGCTCTCCTCCAATGAGGACAAGGTTCTTTCAACCTGCTTTCCGCTGGGCAATCTGTTGGCTGGAATCATTGCCGCGGGCCATCCCTGGTGGCGCGCCGCGCTGGGTCATTGCGGCCCCGCCCAGCCTTACCCGGCCAACTTTCGCGCCCCCTTTGAGCTGCCCGACATCTGGAAATTCGAGCACGGAAATTACCTCCAGATCGATACTCCGAAGCCCGCGCCGTTGACGCTACCCGTCGATGTGCCGCCGCAGAACACGCCGCCCCCGCCCGGCAACGGCTGGCAGGAGGCCTTCACCACGGCTTTTGCCTCGACCCGCTTCAGGCAGAGTTGATTGGATTTACGGCAACGGGTCGGAGGTTCAATCCCTCCGACCCGGCCATTCATCCTAAAAAACGGCAGTTGCACACCATCCTCCGTCGCCTGCATCGAGGTTTGGAGCCTCAGAAACTTGTTGCTTTGTAATCAGGGCCCGGCTTCTAGCCTGCCCTGAGCGGAGTCGAAGGAGGCCGCAAAAGGCTGAATCGAAAGCTGGGCTTTACAGGCTGCGGAAAAACTCAATTGGATCAAGGGTACGGGCTTTACATGCTGCGGAAAAACTCATCGCAAGGCAATTCTTGAAGGCTTTGTAACCAGGGCCTGACTTCAGTCGGGCCAATAAAGCCAATCATATCAACGTCGGGCTTTAGCCCCTGCTACGCTCAATCGTGATTGCAACTTCCGAATAGCCCTTTTTCCGCGGCCTCTTTAGCCCCAGCCGTGTTTGCCCTGACGAAGGGCAGGATAATGACCAGAATCTATGACGGACACCATTAGTACTACAGTTGTAAATTGATAATTACGGAGGGAGCAGGGGGTTTTAACCCCCTGAAAAAGTTCGAATTCACGTGGCCTTTAGGCCCGGGCCTTTGCTCGTTCTCCCTCAATTGAGTTAAATACAACTGCAAGTACTAGCCCCTGCAATACTTCGCCTGGCGAACTATCGGTGAAATCGTCAATCGCTGCAAGCGGTTTCACTTTAAAGAAGATGGCCAATTCCGCATCGACTGCCGCTTTGCGGATAATTAATCCATAGGCGCGCAATATAGAGGTAGTTGCAAAACGAGGCCCGATGATTATCGACAATCCTTCAATGCGCACACTCAGACCCAGATCCATAGCCCCTATTTTCCACCCCATTTTCTCCGTTTCTTCTCCAAAATACCCCGACACCCCCACCCCCCCCTACCTTTTTTATCTCCTGATAAACTTGCAACTATAACTAAGTAAATACTTTACGGTAGATTCATGGCTGCCAATCAGTACCTTTTAGTCGCCTGTTTTGGCGTTTTTTGGCAAAATATGACCCCATTTTCGTCGAAAACGCTCACTTTTTCCGCTTTTTCGCAATTGCGTTCTGCCCATCTCACTCTATGTCAGGTCTCATTCCAGAGCCTCCTGAAACACCTGCCTTTTATCATTCGCCCAAACTTCAAATGCGATTGCCCTGACCAGCGGCGGCGGCGCGCAGTCTTCTCATGGCGCATCATGCTATTCTGGTTCGGAAGACGACATGGAAACCACCACACAACAACTCAAGCAGATCCTTATCACCGGATTGCGGATTCAGGACCGGAAGGCCGAGGATCTCAGCGACGACGAGCAACTGCTCGGCGGCGATCTGGAGATCGATTCGATCGACATTCTGCAACTGATTCTTGAGATCGAGCGGCGCTTCGGGATCAAGCTGGTCGATGGCGAATTCGATGAGAGTTCCTGGAAGACGATTGCCACTCTGGCGGCGACGGTGGATGCGAAAGTAGCGGCCAAAAACTGATTGCGAGGAGCTAGTTTGGCCATGCCGACACCTCAGACAATCAAGCGGCTCCTGCTGGTTGAATGCAACAACATGAACAAGTGGGTGGGCACAACCATGCCCTACGAGATGCACGTTCCGCCCATCGGCCTCATGTACCTGGCCGCAAGCGTGCGGGCCGCGCTTCCCGGCATTGAAGTGCGCATCGTCGAGTCGTCGCTATCTTGCCCGGACGACGAAGGCTTTCTCAAAATTCTGGATGAGTTCCGGCCTGACGTGATCGGGCTGCGCTGCATTGCGTTTTTCCTCGAAGAGATGCAGCGGATTGCGCGCCTCGCGCGCGACAACGGCAACGCCCGTCTGATGGGCGGCGGACCGATTGTGAAGGCTTACAAGGCGCGGCTCTTTGAAGAAGTTCCAGAGCTGGAAATTGCCGTCCAGGGCGAGGGCGAACGGGCTCTGGTCGAGTTGCTCTCCGGAACAAGCCCCAGCGCGATTGCGGGAGTCTTGTACCGCGACGGCGAGCGGGTGGTGGAGAATGGCGAGCGGCTTGAGGAGGCGGAGATTGACAGCCTGGCCTTTCCCGCCTACGATCTGATCGACCTCAACCGTTACCAGAGCCAATTGAGTTATGCGTATAACCATCGGCGTCAGGGCGTGCTGCTGACCAGCCGCGGCTGCGTCTATGGATGCACCTATTGCTTCAGTCATTGGCAGGGCATACGGCTGCGCAGCGCGGCCAATATCTTTGCCGAGATTGCGGAGTTATACGACGGCCAGGGCATTCGCGATTTTTACATTGTGGATGATATCTTCAACGTCGATGTGAAGCGCGCGCTGGACCTCTTCGACAGGATTGAAGCCGCCGGATTCAAGCTGCGTTTTTACTTTGTCAACGGCCTGCGCGCAGACATTGCCAGCGAAAAATTCGTGGACCGCGCCTTGGAGGCGGGAGCCATCTGGTTCACCTATGCCGTGGAGTCGGCCACCGAGGAGATACAGCGCTATGTGCGCAAAAATCTGAATCTGGAGAAGGCGCGGCGCATTATTGCCTACACGCAGCAGAAAGAGGTCGCGGTAAATATCTCGACCATGTACGGCTTTCCGACGGAGACGCGGGAGCTGGCGCAGCGCACACTCGACTGGCTCGGCGAGCTGCCCAAACCGTCGCTGCTGCCCTACCACTTTTGCCTGCGCTTCTTTCCCGGCTGCGAGATTAACCAACAGGCGATCGAGGCGGGCTGGGATGCGGAACGGCTGGGCGTGACCAGCCGATTCTCATACAACGATATGGCGATGGGCACGCCGACGCTCTCAAAGCACGAGATGAATGAGATTCAGATGGAGTACCATCGGCGCTTTGGCATGAGCAACCCGGCGGCGGTAAGCGGCGCGGTGCAAACGCTGCGCAAGATCGGCTACCAGGACGCGGAGATTCTGCACATGTACTCGGTGCTGAAGCGCAAGGTCATCCACGACGTGAGCGAGCTGACGCAGGCAGGCGCACCGTGAAGCTCTGGTACCGGCATCCCTTTCATAGCGTGGCGGTGCTGCAGTTTGCCTTCTTTGGATTGCGCTTCATGCCGCGGCTCGCGCAAAGACCTGTAGCATGGGTGACCGCGCTGGTTTTTTATCTCATCCTGAAACGCGAACGGCGCGCGGTTGCCGGCAATCTGCGCCGCGTCTCAGGCAAGAGCGGCCTGGCGTTGCAAGCCAAGGTCTGCGGCGTTTTCTACTCCTTCTGCGATCTGATTTCTTCTTATGCGTTTATTCCCGAGGCGAGCCATGAGCATTTGCTCGCGATGCTGACCGACCCTGATCGCGGCGCGGCGACAATCGACGGCTGCCTTGCGGCGGGACGCGGCGTGATTGTGTGGACGGCGCATTTAGGCAATCCCGAATTTGCCTCGCGGTTGCTGGAGATGCACGGACGTCCGGTGAACGTCGCGCGCGTGGTGGAAGACAAGCCGGCGGAGAAGATGCTGCGCGACCGGATGAGCAATGATCTGCTGCGAATTGTGGATCTGCGCGGCGGCGCGCGGGCGACCATCGATCTCTTGCAGGCGCTGCGCCGCAATGAGATTGTGGCGATTCAAGGGGATCGCGTTTACCACGAGCGGCACACCTTGGAAATCAGTTTTTTTGGTGCGCCGGTTGCATTTCCGCTAGGGCCGTTCGTGCTCTCGCAGGTCTCTGGCGCGCCGGTGCTGCCAGGCTTTGTGGTGCGTCGCGGCTGGCTGCGTTATCGCGTTCTGCTGGGCGCGCCGATCCTGCCAGACTCGACCGGAAGCCGCCAAGAAGACCAGCGCGCCGGGCTGCTGCAAGCGGTGCGGTTTCTTGAAGTGCAGCTAGCCAATTACTATGATCAGTGGGTAAATTTCTTCGATTTCTGGCCGGTTCCCAATCGTGATTGACGCACAAAAAACGATAGTAGTCACCGGGATTGGTGTTGCCAGCCCGTACGGCGCTGGACTCGCGCGTCTGCGGGCTGGGCTGCTGGCGGGCGAGTGCCGCCTCAAGCCGGCCGCGGAGCTCTATCCCGGCTTTCAGGGGATGGTGGCGCAAGTGCGCGACTTGCCACCGGTGGGCGACGGGCACCGCTACTCGCGAACCGACAGGCTGGCGATGGCCGCGGCGCGCGATGCGGTGGTGGAGTATTCCATTCCCAGCAGTCTGCTGCGACCGAGCGGAATCGTTATGGCCAGTACCGTTGCGGGTCTCACGGAAATCGATCCGGGGATTGCGCAGGGGCCGGCGGCATGGTATCGGGACGGTGGGCTGGAGCGCGCTGGGTCGTACCCGGTCTCGCGCGTGGCGGCGTCGGTGGGTGAGCATCTCGGCGTCCAAGGCCCGGCCTGCGCGGTCTCGGTGGCCTGCGCCTCGGGGGCGATGGCGATTGCGCTGGGCGCGAATCTGCTTCTGGACGGAGCCGCGCCGATGATTCTTGCCGGCGGCAGCGACGCGCTGTGCCCTTTCACGCTGAGCGGCTTCAACTCGCTGCAAGCGCTGGACCCCGAGCTTTGCCGGCCCTTTGACCAGGAGCGCAAGGGCCTGAATCTGGGCGAGGGCGCGGCGGTGCTGGTGCTGGAGACGCTGCGCCATGCCAATGAGCGCGGGGCGCGGGTTCTGGCCGTGCTGCGCGGCTGGGCGATGACCAACGATGCCTCGCACCCAACCGCGCCGCGGAAGGATGGGCTGGGGCTGGCCTGCTGCATTGGCCGCGCAATGGAGATGGCCGAGTGCGGCGTTGACGAGATCGGCTACGTGAATGCGCACGGCACCGGCACGCCGCTGAACGATATTGCCGAGACCCATGCCTACGAGCGAGCCTTCGAGGGACGCCGTGGGCCGATCCCGGTCTCTTCGACCAAATCGTATTTTGGCCACTGCCTGGGCGCGGCCGGCGCTCTGGAGGCGGCGATCACGATCGTTGCGATGGAGGCCGGCGCGCTCTTTCCCACTCTCCGGCTGACAACGCCGATTGAAAGCGAGCGCGTGGAACTGCTGCACGGCGCGGTGCGGCGCGAGGCGCTTCCGATGGCGATGTCGGTCTCTGCCGGATTTGGCGGCAGCAATGCCGCGCTGGTTTTTGGGAGGCTGCAATCATGAGTCGCTTGCCCATCATCAGCGGAATCGGCTCGGTGACTCCTTACGGCCCGTTGGCGGGGCTGGTCTCATGCGACGCATTGCAGCCGAGCGCGATCACGGCATGGGAGACAGCGGAGCCGCGCCGCGCCTTTGTGGTCGAGCCGTTTCGCGCGGCCAGCATTGTGCCGGGAGTAAAGACGCGCAGGCTTGACCGGCTCTCCACGTGGGCGCTGGTGGCTTCTTCGCTGGCGCTGCGCGATGCCGGCGTCAATCTAGCGCAGGTGGACCGCTCGCGGGTTGCGGTGTTTTTTGCGACGGGCCTGGGATGCGTGGAACTAACCGAGGCCTTCTATCAGAGCGCCTCTGCGAACGGCTGGGCGGGCACCGATCCGATCACATTTCCGGAGACGCTGACCAATTCTCCAGCAAGTCATGTGGCGCTCTTTCACGATCTGCGCGGGCCCAATTTGACGATTAGCAGCAAGTGCTTTGCCGCCGAGAGCGCGCTGCTGCAGGCCGCGTCCCTGCTGCGCCACGGGCAGGCCCAGTTGGCGATTGTGTTGGCAGGCGACACGCTGACCAGAGCCGTCTACGAGTGGTATGAGACCGCTGGGCTGCTCTCATCGACTTGCTTCGGCGACGATTCTTCGCCGGAGGGATTTGTGCCTGCCGAAGGTTTGGTGGCGATGGTGCTGGAGCCGGCTGGGCGGCAAGCTGCTCGCGCTTATGCGGCGCTGGGCGCGGGGCGCTGGGCCACTGGCGGCGACGCGCGAAAGGGAGCCGAAGAGTTGTTCGGCGAGACGCGGGCAAATTTCGTTTTTTGCGCGGGCAATGGCGCGCCATGCGATTCCACGCCGGAGCTTTGCCTGGCTCGCGGCCTTGGCGGCGATGCGGCAACGGTCTATCCCGCGCAGCCGGTTGCGGCCGGTATGGGCGAAGCCGGCGGACTGCTGCATTTGCTGCTGGCTCTGAGCAAGCAGCCCGGAGCCGGTGAGGCATTGCTGGTGGCAGAATCGGCTCATTGCGGCTATGCGGCGCTGCGACTGGAGATCTTTTGAAGCTGAATGTTTGCATTGCGTCGGCGGCCTATGCCGTGCCCGAAGGCGAAGAGATTGTAGCCGAAATCTTGCAGCGGGAGCGGCTGCGCGTGGAGACGACGCTGGCGCCCCTGACTCCGCTGGCAAGGCAAAAGGCTCTGGACAATCTGGGTCTGAGCCGGGTGCGCGTCTGCGGCAGTGAGCAGCCATACGATCTGGCTTTGCAGGCCGCTAAAAATGCAATTGCCGAAGCGGAAATTGCCGCCGATAAGATTGATTTGATTCTGGATTACAGCACCTTTCCCGGCGAGGATTTTCAATCTATCTCTTTTGCGCACCAATTGAGCGCAGATCTGGGCGCTGAGACCTCCATGAATCTGAGTTTCCGCGCCGGTGGCTGCGGCGCGCTGCATCTGGCCATCAAGACGGCGCTGGGCTGGATGAGCATGGATGAGCGCATTCAGGCCGTTCTGCTGGTCACCGGCGACGCCGCGCCGCGCAATAACCGCACGCTGCTGCCGATCACCGTGCAGGGCGATGCGGCGAGCGCCGTGGTCCTGCGTCGCGAGAATGGGCAAGGCCCGCAGTTGCTCGGTGTGGAAGCGCTGACGCTGGGCCATCTGCACAAGGCCATCGCCATCGGACACCAGAATGGGCAGATCGAACTCATCGCGGACGCCGTGACAATCGAGCATAAGGTGATGCCGATCTTTTATCTTCATCTCTTCCGGCTGGCGAACAAAGTTCTGGGCGACGCCGGGCTGCGGTTGAGCGACGTGGACCACTTTATCTACTCGAATATCAGCCGCCGCGACCGCGAGGGCTTTGGCAAGATGGTGGGCTTGAGCAGAGAGAGTTTGCCCGCGACGCGCATGTGCGACTTCGGCCATACCTTTGCAAGCGACCTGGTAATCAACTATGTGGAACTGCGGCGCAACGGGCTGATTCATCCCGGCCAATTGCTCCTCTTCGCCTCGGCCGGCATCGGTTTCACCTGGGGGGTGACGCTTGCCCGCGCCTGAGCCAAAGTCGGAGTGCAACCTGCTGCATGAGTGGCTGCGGCTGACGGCAGCGGCTCTTCCAGAGAAACCCGCAATCGTCGAAGAGGAGCGCATCACATCTTTTGGCGAGCTATTTGCGCAGGCCGAATCGCTGGCCCTGCGCCTTTGCGACTATGGAATTCAACCCGGCGACCGCATCGCCCTCGCGCTCGCAAAGACGACCGAGTCCATCATTGCCGTCTTTGCCTCGCTGCTGGCCGGAGCGATTTATGTTCCGCTGCATCCTCGCTGGCCGCGCCCGCGCATGGATGCGGTTCTGGCCGAGTGCGGCGCGCGCTTGCTGATTGAAATTGAGGGCCGCGAGCCGCGGATTACAGACTTGCAGACGGGCGCAAGCATGGCCTGGCGAGGGATAGCGTCGGCTGTTGCGCTGCCCCAAACGTCTGCCGAGGACACGGCCTTTCTTCTTTTCACTTCCGGCTCGACGGGCCGTCCCAAGGGCGTCGAGCTCACGCACCGCGCCGTCGCCGCCTTTGTCCGCTGGACGGCGCAAGAGTTTCTAATCACCTCCAGCGACCGCCTTGCCTGCCCTTCGCCGCTCGGCTTCGATCTGTCTACCTTCGACATCTTCAACATGGCTCTCTGCGGAGCAACGGCCGTGGTGGTTCCGGAAAACATTGCGTGGATGCCGCGCTTTCTGGTGCAGTTTCTGCGCGAATCCCGCATTACCTGCTGGTATTCGGTCCCTTCGATTCTTGCCGGAATGCTGCAGGATGGCCGCTTGGCCGCGCATTCCTATCCAGACTTGCGCTTGATTCTCTTTGCCGGCGAAACATTTCCCGCGCCCATTCTGGCCAGGCTGCAAGCAGTTGTGCCGCACGCGCTCTGCGCAAATCTCTATGGCCCGACAGAGACGAACGTCGTGACATGGTGCACAGTTCCCGCTGGCTTTGACGGCGCGCAGCCGTTGCCCATTGGCCGCGCCTGCCCGTATGCGAAAGTACGCGTCGGCGAAGACAGTGAAGAGTTATTGGCGGGCGGCGATTCGCTGATGCGCGGCTACTGGAATTGCCCCGATGAGACGGCACGCAGCTTTGTCACCATCGGCGGCGATCTTTATTACCGCACCGGCGACCGCGTCTCGCTTGCCCCCGACGGAAGCTACCTCTTTGCCGGGCGTCTTGATCGCCAGGTCAAGCGCCGCGGCTTCCGCATTGAGCTTGGAGAGATCGAAGCCGCGCTCCTCACCCATCAAGATATACTGGAGGCAGCCGTGGTTGCAGTTGAAGAAGAGCAGATAGGCTTGCGGATCGTGGCTTTTGTTCGTCTCGGCGCCGGGGCTGCGCAGACTTCGGCCAATCTGAGAGCCCACTGCGGAAGCCGCTTGCCTTCCTATATGCTACCCGACCGCATTCTTTTTCTCGATGCGATCTGGAAAGGCGACCGGGGCAAGATCGATTATTCCGCCCTGTCTAAATTTGCGGTAGCGGGATTGCGGAAGGATTGATGCGTGGAGATCAAGAACGAAATTCGAGAGTTTGTGGCGAGGCAATATCTTCCCGATGCCTCAGTCGAGACGGTCACAGACACCATGCCATTGATCACCAGTGGCATCGTAGATTCGATTGGAATGCTCGGCCTGGTCGATTTTCTCGAGGGCCGTTATGAAGTTGAATTCATGCCCCGCGAAGTGGACGTGCACAGCCTGGATACAATCGAGAGCATTGAGGCGCTGATCCGCGCCAAACTATCGGTCAAAAGTGAATCGGATAAGATAAGTCGATGAAGTGCGTCTCCAGCAAGGGTGAGGCGAAGATCGGATAGAGGTTGCATGAGAGCATTGCTGGTTCAGAGTCCCGCTACATCGCCCTGGGTTCCACGCCGTCAATGGGAGCCGCCCAGCGTTGCCATGGCGACAATCGCCGCTCAGATCGACAATCACGATGTGCGCGTCGCCGACATGGTGGTCTGGCGCAAGCAGGCGGTGCCGCGCTTTCTGGAATTGCTGCGCAGCTTCAAGCCCGATGTTGTGGGTTTCACTTCCATGACCTTCCAATACGACACCACAGCCGGCTTTGCCTACCTGACCAAGCAATTCGACAGCCGCATCAAGACCGTGCTGGGCGGCTATCATGCCACGCTGTTTTCAGAGACCATCGCCAATGGCCAGGACGTGGGCCTGTGGGATTTTCTGATGCGCGGCGAGGGCGACTTTTCCTTTGGCGAAATGCTGGACAGCCTGGAAAACGGCAGCCGCGGCATGGACAAGATTCTCGGCCTCTCGTATAAGGAAGACGGCGTCTTCCATCACAATGCGGCCCGTCCGCTGGAAGACCTGACCCGCATCCGCATTCCCGCCCGCGACAAACGAATGGTCAAGGGATTTCACATGTACTTCCGCAAGGCCGACGTGATCGAGACCTCGCGCGGCTGCCTGCACCTCTGTAATTTTTGTAGCATCCGCGAGATGTATGGCCGCTCCTTCCGCCTTTTCCCCATCGAGCGCGTGCTGGCCGACATTGAAGACGCATACAGCCGCGGCGCGCGCCACATCTTCTGCACCGACGACAACATCACGCTGGACATGGAGCGCTTTGAAAAGCTGTGCGAGGGCGTCATTGCCCTCAAGCTCAAGGACCTGATGTTCACCACGCAGGCCAGCCCCATCGGCTTCGCCAATCGCCCGGATATTGCCAAGAAAATGGTCAAAGCGGGCTTCGTATCCATCTTTCTTGGAATTGAAAACGGCTCGCAAAAAAACCTGCGCACCATGCATAAGCCCAATACGCTCGACACCATTCAGCGCGGCGTCGAGGCTCTGCAAAAAGAAGGTATCATCGTCATTGCCGGCATCATCAACGGGCTGCCCGACGACGACCCGGAAAGTATGCGCGAAAATTATCAGTTCATCAAAAAGATGGGCATCACCAGCGTCATGGATCAGATTATGACGCCCTACCCGAAAACGCCGCTGCGGGGCGAGATGATCGAGGGCGGCCGCGTGGCCAACCTTGAGGATTTCCGCTGGTACGACGGCTACTTCAGCAACGTGCGCACCAGCCAGCTTGAGCCCGAGGAACTGAATTTTGTGCGCTGGAAGATTCGCCGCGAAGTGATCGGCATGTGGCGCGCCACGCCCGGCGACTGGAAGTTCTTCAAGGCTTATACCTACTTCTGGGAGTTTTTCTTCCGGCATATCGTCTGGCTCAACGAACGCATGTTGGAGGCCGTCTTCGGCATTGAGGGCCGCTACAAATTGCAGATGCGCCACTTTCTGCAATTGAACGATTTCGGCATCAAGATTCCCGGCCGCAAGCGCGTCGAGAACTACCATCCTGTCTACGGCGACCACACTGACCCCTACAAAGACACGCGCTGGAGCCTGCTCAAGCAGCGTCTGCCCTTCCCCTGGCGAAAGCGCTTGACGGTGGCCCCTGAAGAACAGTAGTGTGGATGCGCGCGGGAAAGGCGGCGGAATCGGTTCCAGATTTCAGCCGGGCGCGAAAGATGCGATTTCCGATCACGATTTTTCTTCTGGCATTTGTAATTTCCTTACCGGCATTCTGCCAGAATCAGGCTGATAGTTATCCCGATTCACGGGCTGCGCGTGAACTGAAAGCCTGTGGCGCTGCCGACAAAGAAGTCAACTTCACCGTCGCAGCCGATCTGAACGCGCATCCCAATGCGGCGCAGCCCACGGCCAAGGCGCTGGTTTACGTTGTCCGCCCGCATCACGGCATGGCCTCTTACACCAGCAAGCTTGCCGTGGATGGCACATGGATGGGCGCCAACCTCAGCGGCAGCTACTTCACGCTGATGCTGGAGCCGGGGCTGCATTATCTCTGCTCGGAGGCCAAGACACGCAGCCTGCTGATTTTTACGGCAGAGGCGGGCAAGACCTACTTCGTCGAGGAGCAGGTTGTCTTCAAGCCGCATTCGCCGGTGCACAATCTTTTCCTGCTCACGGAAGCCGACGCCAAGCCGCTGCTGGCTCTGGCGGCTCCGAGTTCCTGGAAGATTCAATGACAGATGATCGGAGATGGAAGATGCAAAGAGCTGCCGTTTTGTTTTTATTGATTTTTACCGGCTCGATTCTGCTCCACGGCCAAGCCTCGCAGACGGATGCGAACGCCTGGCTCAATGCCAGCACCGAAACCGCAGCAGTAAATGTGACCGGCATCTGGAATGGCGGCGATTGGGGCTTGGTCTCGCTCACGCAGCAGCAGGGCGGCCGCAGAATCATCGGCACAGCCGACGGATGGGATGTAACCGGCGTGGTCAGTGGCAAGACCGTCTATCTGCTCCTCTGGAAGAAAGACACAGTCGCATTTTCGGCTAAACTGTCAATCGACGGCACTGGGCAACTGACCGGAGTCTACGCCAAAGGAATTCTCTCCGCGGCTGCAAAGACTGTCCCGATGCAACTGAAGAAATAGTCTATAAAACTGAAGCGCGACTAGCCTCGCTCAGGCGGTCGCGCTTCTTCGTTTACAGAACTTCACCACACCAACCAGGCTTACTTCTTGCCGTTCACCTCTCCGGTAACTTCCACGCCCACCTTGATGCCCACTTCCTTGAGCGCTTCTGTGAGAAAGCCTCTGAGGCCCCAGTCATTTCCGTAATAAGGCCGCACCGGTATCATGCCGATTTCATTGCCGGTCTTGGGGTCGATGAAGTGGATGGCCAAAATCAAGTGATAGTTGTTGTAGTCGACGTGAACGTCGGTGAACTTGATGTAGAGGTCGTTGCCGGCCGCGTTTGTATCCGTCTCATCCTTGGCCCTGACAATGGTCTTGCCGGGCACGTAGGTTGCTTGCAGATTTGAGGCAAACGCCGCATTCAAGGAAGCAATTAAATCCGTCCACTCGGCCTTGTCGTGGTAACCGAAGGCGGCCCACTCGTCAGGGCCCATATCGATCCAGCCGACGAATATCTTGCTCGATCCTTGCAAGTTGGTGGCCGTTTCCTTGTTGAGAAAGCGTGGAACGCCGTGACGCCCAGCCAGCATTTGAGTGGGTAGAGCCAGACAGATCGAGAACAATACTGCGGGAATGAGAAACCTTTTCATGAAACTCTCCTTTTGTGACTGCTCGTTTGCGTTTACTTTCCAGCCTGCTCGCATTGTAATTCTTTTTGCAATGCTCGATTTACTTGGTCTAACTCCTTTTCCAGACAGCTCTCCAGGGTGCAAAGACCCGCGGAGTAATCTTTCATGGGAATTGCCGCAACCTCGGTACTGGTATTGAGGTCGATTAAATGTACCGAAAGATCAAGAACGTATTTCTTGCTGTAGAAGACCCCGAAGAACTTGATAAAGAGGTCGTTGCCTGCGGTGTTTTCATCCAGGCTATGCTTGGCCCCAACTATCGTGCGACCGGACGCGCATTTCCTTTTCAGGGTCTCCTGAAACTTCAGGTTCTCGTGGAGAATCACGTCCTCATACTCTTCTTTGGTGTTGTAGCCCATATTATAGTAAGGTTCAGGGTTCACATCGACCCAGCCGACAAAGACGCGGTTCATGCCCGCCATGGGCGTTGGTTTCCTTCCCTTTCCCGCAAGCGAAGCTGGAAGCGCGAGACACAACAGAAACAATACCACGGGGATTGCAAATCGTCTCATTGGTATCTTGCCTTTCTATTGCTACAGTCCGGTTGGTATGAGGGACGCAATTAATTTTGCCTCCCTCATACCCTAAATGCGCCTGCAAGTCTCGTTCGTTTGCGCAACTTGGAGAACTCCTCGTTACTTCCCCTTCTCCTTGGGAGCGATGATCCCCTGCAAATCAATGCCGAGCTCATCCAATTCCTTGGTAATGCAACCCTCGAGGGCGCAGAGGCGGCCACGGTATCTCGCATTGGTAATGGTCGCCACTTCCTTGTTTTCTTTCACGTCGATGACGTGCGCAGAGGCGTGAAGAACATAGGATGAATCGAAAACGACGTCGTCGAAGCGGATATAGAGATCGCTTCCGGCTGTGTTTTCATCATCTTTGTTCTTGGCTCCCTCGACGGTGCGGCCGGCCAGGTATTTCGCTTTGCATTGCGCGAGAAAATCGGCGTTCGCTTTGTTGATGGCTGCAACCCAATCGTCCTTGGTTTTGTATCCCAGGGATGAATAAGCGCTGGGATTCAGATCAACCCAGCCAACAAAGATGTGGTTCATATTGGACAAGTCGACTGGGGGCGCCTTCTTGCCTTTCGCGCTCATTGAAGCTGGAAGCGCAAGACAGAGCAGGAAAAGTGCTACCGGAAGTGCAAACCGTTTCATGAGAAATCGTCCTTTCTGTTGCGAGATTGAATCCGAATTTCAGAACGTTTTGAAGGCCAAATTCGGTCCCGGCGAATTATAACACCGAGATAATTACTCAAGCCGTGACAGGGAAAAGGGTCGATTGTATTACCACTTTTGGACTAAATAAATCTAAATCAGCCCGCCATCGACGGCGATAACTTGAGCCGTGATGTAACTGGCAGCGGGCGAGGCCAAAAAGACAACCAAGGGCGCGATTTCCTCCGGCCGGCCAAAGCGGCCCAGGGGGATTTCAGCCAGCAGGCGAGCCTCTTCTTTCTGGATGTACTTGGCCGACATAGGGCTGGGCACCACGCCGGGGCAGACGGCGTTGACGCGGATATTGAAGCGCCCTGCCTCGCGCGCCAGCGATTTGGTGAAGGCGATGATGCCGCCCTTGGAGGCAGCATAGTTGCATTGACCGGCCTGGCCGCGCACACCGCTGGGCGAGACAATATTGCAGATGCTGCCGCCGCCTTGGCGCATCATGCCCAGCACGGCAAGCTTTGAGCAGAGGTAGGTGGCGCGGAGATTGGTGGCGATGACCTCGTCCCACTGCTCTTCGCTCATGAAGGCGAGCAGCGCATCGCGGTTGATGCCGGCGTTGTTGACCAGGCAGGCGACGGGGCCGAAGCGGGCTTCGACCTGCATGAAGAGTGCCGCCGCGCTCTCGCGATCCGTGAGGTTGGCTCCGAAGGCGGCAGCTTCTCCACCGACGGCGACAATGCTTTCAACGACGCCGTCGGCCGCCTGCTGGCCGCGATGATAGTGCACGGCGACGCGCCATCCGACGGCGGCCAAAGCCTGCGCCATGGCCGCGCCCAATGTCCCCGATGCGCCGGTGATCAACGCGGTTTGCTTCTCTGTCGTCATGGCTGCTAGAAAGGCTTGAAGACCATCACGATCGCCCCGACGCGGGAGTTGTAGCGAGCAATGTTTCCATCCAACGCGTAGGAGATGGTGCCCTGGATCAGTGTGCCTCTGGGACCGGCCAGGTTGAAGTTGGTCTCGATGCCATCGTATCTCTTGAAGTGGCTGGACTCGGCAAGGTTGCGGGCGCGGGCATAGCTGTAGAGGCCCTCGAATTTGATGAAGTCCATCACGTTGAGGCCGTAGTGGACGTTGGCCGTCGCGATAGCGTCAAAGGAGTCTGTGCCGCCGGGAATGCCGTGCAAGCGCACTGAGGAGAAGTTAGATGGGAAGTAACGTGAGAAGCGGTCCAACTGATCGCCGCCAAAGTAGGCCATATCCCAGCCTGCCTTGGTGAATTTGCGAATGTAGTAATCCTTGTTGAGGTCGGCGTCGTAGAGGGTGTAGGCGTTCTGCGGAAGCGGCGATGAGGGCAGCGTCAGCGTTGCGCAAGCAGCAACCGAAGCAAGACATCCGAATTGCTTCCAATTCAAGCGCTGGCCGCGGGTGCCGTCGGCGGTAAAGATGTAGCCCTTTTCCGTAAGCCGGAGCTGCAGGCCGGGCAACAGCGCGACGCCATTGCGCGGCTGCTCGTAACTGGTGGAAGTTTCACTGGTGCGGCGATAGATGTTGTAGGCGAGGTATGTGTAACCCGTCGCGCTGAAGTGATTGGTGGCCTGCCAGGTGGCGCGCGCGCCCACTGTCTGCTCCCAGGCCCAGATCTCTTCTGATGTCACTTCTGTGTCCGCCGTCTTGCCGGTGCAAGCTGAATTTGACGGTACCGCGGCACAGTAGATGCGGTTCTCGCCGGGCAGCGCGGAGAGCGCAAGATCGGCGCTGAGACGATACTGCTTTCCGTACTGCTTGGAGAGATTGTTGACCAGGATCGGCCCGGCGAAAAATGTGGAAAGCTGCGCGCCGGTATGGCGGAAATCGAAGTCGGCCATGCTGATGCCGGCGATTGGGATGGGGAAGTTGAAGGTTCCCTGGTACATTGCGCCGCCCACCATGGAGATGATGCGCGTCTGGCTGGTCTGCTGCAAGACGCGCTCACCCTTGACGATCTTGAGTTCGCGCAGGCCTTGATCGGTGTCGCGAAACATGGGCAGGTCGGAGCTGTGCGCGGCCGACAGATCGACGGCCAGGTGCGGCGTGTTGATGGCGTAATCGGAGAATTGCAGCGTCCGTTGCAACTGAAAGTCGCGGCCGGCGGCATTGAGCGTCTGCTGCGCGCTGACGGAGTGAAGCAGGTTGAAGCGGTTGCCCTTGCCGTCGTCGATCAGAGTGTAGTTTTGAGTTTCAAGATTGACCACAATACTGCTGTGCGCGCCGCGCTGGCTGAGGGTTTGGCGCACCTCGCGGAAGCTTGTGCCGTCGATCCAGATCTTGCCGCTGTAGAGATTTTCATCCTGTATCTTGGGCTCGACGCCGACCACGTAGCATTGCGCGCCGTCGACCATCTCGGTGCCCAGAAGCTTGTAAGCGTAGCGCTCGTTCAGCGCCAGCTCAAGAGGCTGGCTAAGCACCTTTTCCGGCTCCAGTTGCGGCAGCGGAAATTCGTGCCTGCTGTTGAATTTAACGCCATTGACGAAGAGTTCCGTTTGTTCCTGCTCCATCTTTCCATTGCGATCGTAGAACTGCCGAAGATGCATCGCGATGTCGAAGGGCGCGGCCACGGCGGTGCTTTCAAAGTGCAGGTTCATGAAGCTCGACGACTCGTAGTTGTCGAGCAAGCGTTTCTGCGCCTCGCGGTATTGCTGCCAACGCGCAATGATCTCTTCGACGCTGAGATCGATGCCGGCCTTGACCACAACCTGGTTGTAGACGGCAGTTTCCGAACTGGTTTTCTTGTGAATCGTCGCAAGCACGAAAGGCGCGGCGCTGGCGCATGTTGCAAACTGGCCCGCGTCATTGGCCGTGGCGGCGATGCGGTCGCCGGTCTCGGCGTCAAAGCAGGCAATTTCAAACTGCGCGATGGTTGCGCCGTGCAGCGCGACGGTTTTGGTCTGACCGGCGGAGGCTCCGGCCGGCGCGAGAACAACCAGATCCGCGGATTGACCGCTGCCGAACCAGCCGGCATCATTGCTGCTTGCGCCGTCCACATTGAGTGTAAGAGGCATGGCCTTGGCATCGAGACGCAGCAGGCTGGCGGGAAGCGAATGGGCCAAGAAGCTGTTGGCCGCGCAGAATTGGTTGGCGGCGGCATCACTGAAAGGAGTCGACCAATACATTTCTATTGAGGAACCAGAGTTGGCTAAAGCAGCAGCCAAATAGGATGTCGCCGTAGCCCTTTCCCCGTCCAATTTCAGAATCAGCGGCTTGTTCAGCGCCTCTTTGGCCAGCCAATCCGCATCGGTGCGCCAGTGATCTGAGCCGGTTGTGCCGAGCAAATCCGCATAAGTGGCCAGACGCTTGACGCTCTCGCCGTTCTGCTCAATGAAGCCATCGGGAAAGACAAAAGCCAATCGCAGGGCGGGGTTGATCCCCTTGACGCCGACAGCGAGACGCAGCAGGGCAAAGACAAAGAGATCGGATTTCTGCTGAGACGCGCCCGGCTCAACGATCACTCCGCGCAGGGCGGGAGCGGTGAGCGGCGCGGATTTCAAAAAGCTATCGACTTGTTCGGTGAGCTGCTTCTCGGTTTCGTCGCCGCCGATGGACTGGGGACTGACGCCTAGATGCAGCCAAATCTGAGAGCTGGCCGGGAGAGTCAGGAGAGCCTGCGACTGATCGGCGAATGCGGCTGCGGAGCCAGACTTCTCCGCGTTTTGAAACGCGACCGAGGGCAGCACAAGAACAGAATCTTCGCCGCATCGATCGGCGGCCTTCAGGCTCGCGGCCAGTGTTTGACCGCTGGCAGGCGCGGGGACCGAGACGGCGTCTCTGGGCAGACCGGATTGCGCAATGGCAAAGGATGAGAGAAATACGAGCGGCAGAAGGGCGCAGATACACAAGCCGGACGTTCTAGAAAAGGCGCTCATTGCGGACAGAAGCGACTTCTTCATTGTTTTATTGGGACCTCCGTCCCGTGAGACGGTAGAAAAGCAGGAAAGGTAAACTTTTTGGCGCAAAAAAACTGACTGCGCCTGGCAATCTCTATTCGGCCACTGCGCCGCCGAGAACTGCGCCGCTGCACGGCTTTGCCGACTTGTCTGCAATGCGCGTCAATTCCTCGCTCTCGCGCAGCCGAGCGCCGGCATTGTAACTGCAGAATGGAATCAACTGGCCATCGGTGGCGACGTATTGAATGATGCAGCGGCGTAGCCGGCGCAGGTTGTAACTGTGCGCATCCATGAAATGCATTCCAGCCACAAAGATTCCATTGAAGCCGCGCTGCGCCCATCCCTCGCTGCGGCCCTCGTGCTTGTCTTCCCACGCGTCCAGGCTGTGCAGCAGTCGCTGGAAAGTGAGTCCCTGCGGGGTCTTGCGCAGATCCAGGCATTGCGAGAACTGGCCGAACTGGCGAATCCGGGAGATCTTCCGCTCGATCATGCCTTGCTCGGCATGAGGCTTGATGCCCGCCATGCCGCGCAGAAAACGATCCAGGTCAAAGAAACTGCTCAGGCAGAATGGCTTGTTATTGTCGTCCACATAGAAGAAGGTTCCAATGGAGCAATGCGCGTCGCTGAGCGGCGGATGCGAGTCCTCGTTGCGCACGCGCTCAATGGCGCGCGTCAGCAGCGAGAGCGAATTCAGCGGGAACCAATCGTCGGGAAAGCGCGTCAGGCCGGTCTGCTCTCCAAATGCTCGGGCCATCGCCGCCAGATTGAAGGGTTCGCCGTCTTTCTTGTCGACTGTAATGCGGCCCACGTCCGCGCAGGGCTGAATGCTGATGCCGGTTACAAATTTATTGTGCTCCAGCGCAAACTGAAAGATCGCGCCAAGCTGGTCGTCGTTCACCCCGGTCATGATGGTGGGCACCAGAACCAGACGCATATTCGTCTGCTCGATGCTGCGTACCGCGGCAATCTTCTTCTCCAGCAGCCGCTGCCCGCGCATCTTCATATAAACGTCGTCGTTCATGCCGTCGAACTGCAAATAGAGCGTATGCAGGCCCGACTCCTCGCAGAGCTTGGCGTAAGCCGGATCGACAAAGCGGCTGCCGTTGGTGGCCACTTGAAGATGCGTGAAGCCCATATCGCGCGCGGTGCTGAGAATCTTTGGAAAATCCGGATGCAGCGTCGGCTCGCCGCCAGAGAACTGAACGCTGCGGCAAGGTACCGGCCGATCGAGCAGCGCCTTCAGCATCTTCACCACCACTTCCATCTCCAGGAAGTAGTGGCTGTCTTCGCCCTTGGCCTCGGCGAAGCAGACAGGGCACTTGAAGTTGCAGCGGTTGGTAATGTCGATAACCGCCAGACAGGGTTCGTTCTGGCTTCCCATATCCGTGCCGCAGCAGCCTGGGCCGGAGGGCATCGCAGCCGCATCGTAATCCGGAAAAACCAGTTTGTTCCACTCTTCCAATCGGCGATAAAGGGCCGTATCGGAGAAAATCAAGTCCTCGCTGGGGGTATGGCAGGGACACTCCGTGCGCTGATAAACCTTGCCGCCGCGATCGAAGACTACCGAACGCGAAGGCTTTCCACAGCGAGGGCACAGAGAAGAAACAGTGTCAATTATTGCATTGCCAATAAACGCTTCCAACGTGGACCTTCCAATATCAGTCTGGATTCCTAAAGTCTACACGAAGCCCGTCAAGGCAGTCGCGGTTCTATGGGAATTCACAACCCTTTTAAGAGAATAATTGGCGAAGATGTGCCTACATGCTCAACTCGCCGCTCCTCAAAGTGGAGGCCAGGCTCTCAAACAGGAAGAGATTATTCAGGGGTACGCCGAGTAGCTCCGACAACCGTCACGGCAACGCCGGAAGCCGTCAATAAAATGTCGCCCGTCGCCACGAAGGCATCTCCCAAACAGGACATGTTATTAGCGCTGCAATTTCTTTCCAGAGTGGATCCCAACAACGCGCCTCCAGCGGCCATCACGGAAATGCCAATGACGGTCATAATCTTTCCGCCTTTGCTCCAGTGGCGTTTGTAAATGTGCGCCGAGGAGGCCATCTGAGCATCATGGTCCGCGCGCACTTCTGCAAGGCTGGGTATTGCGTTTGAACTGCGCGCCAGCTCATTGAAGGGTATGGGTTCCTGTGCCGCACATGACAGGGTTGAGACGAACAAAGCCATCGCCAAGAGAACGGCGCAAATACTTTTCATGCATACCTCATTCCGATCTATCGTCAAAGCGGAAACTGGCCAGATTGTAGCAGGTTCGCGCCAGCCACATTCATTCCTTGTCAACCATCCCGGCGGCAAGATAGCTGATCGCCTTCGACTCCAATCAGAATCACTGCGGGAATCAGCCACAATCCGCCGGCCAAAGTCAGCGCGACGCCCAGCGAAGTGACAAGCCCCAGTTCAGCCAGCGGCGGAAACGTTGCCGCCATCAGCGCGCCGAAGCCGATGATCGTCGTCAGGTTCGACTGAATCAGCGCCGCGCCCGAGGCTTTGGCGACATCGAGAATGCTGTTCGGCGACGTCTCCAGATAGCGCCGCACCAGATGAATTCCGTTGTCGATTCCGATCCCGATGATGAGTGGAATAGCGGTGACTGCCATGAAGCTGAAGGGATGGCCAAAAAGCCGCAGCAGGCCAAAGGTGACCACGATTGCAAAAACAATCGGCATCAGCACCAGCAGCGTGATGCGCAGATTGCGGAAAGTGAGATAGACAATCCCGAGAATCGCCGCGGCCGTCCATAGCAAGGCCCGGCGGCTATCGCCGAGAACCTGGCTTTGCAGGTCGCGGTTGATCTTGTCGAACGAAAACTCGACGAACGGTCCATATTGTGCGCGCCACGAGTTCAGAACAGTATCAGGAATGGCCTGATGCGCGTTGGCGTCCGCTGTATAGAAAGCAATGGCCGCCACGTAATGTCCGTCTTTTGTTCTGCGCAAGCTGTTGTCAAGCAATCCTGCTGGCAGATATATTGCGGCCGATTCCAGCGTGATGGGATCGGGTTGCCTGGAGAGTTTGCGCAATTGGGCAATGTAAGGCCGGTAAGGTTCGGTGCGCAGGCCATTTTCAGCGAGCGCAGCCTGCAGTGCATCTGCCGAGGCGTTCAGGTCCATGCCTTTTAGAAATGCGGCGCGCTGCTGCTGCTCAAAGTGCGAAGGCAGCAACTGAGTTGGAGAAAAAATGGATTTGAGAGCCCCCGTCTGCCGATAAGCTTCAAGGCCGACAGTGAGATTTTCGGCGCGGCGCAAAACCTGCTCTTCATCGCCGGCAATCAACAGCAGCGTCGGGCTGCCCTCGATGCCGAATTTTGCCGAGAGCAGATTCTGCGCGATATTTGCCTCATTATTGGCGTCGCCCATCACGGCAAAACTGCCGCCCATTTTGATCGTCGGCAACAAAAAAACACAAAGCAGAAAGAGACCGCTAGCAGCGCCGACAACCCATCGAGCGTGGCGGCAGACAAAATTCAGTGAGCAGCGTGCCAGCGCGGGCAGAAAGCGGAAGGCAATGGCTTCAGGTGCAAAGGGGCGAATGTATCGGTTCCATAATTGCATCAGAGCGGGCACCGTCAGCAGCGTGTGAATCGCCATCATGAACATGCCGACGGTGAGGATGAAGCCGAACTCGGCGAGCGCCTTGAAGCTGGATGCGGCCAGCGCGGCGGTGGCCGAGGCTGCGGTGAGCGTGCAAAGAACGACACTCGCGCCGGTAGTTTCAAAGGTACGCAGCATGGCCGCATTGAAGCTGCCTCCCGCGGCCCACTCCTGCGGTGAGCGATTGAAAAAGTGCACGACCTGATCGTCGCCCAGGCCGGCAAGAATCGCAATAAATGAGAGGCTGATCAGGTTGACCTCGCCCGGATAGTAGCTGGCGATGCCCGTGGTCCAGAGAATGCCCAGGCTCGTAGGCAGCAGCGAAAGCAGCAGCAACGGAAGGCTGGGATAAACCAGCAAGCAAAGCAGCAGGCTGCCGACAATCGAAACCAGCGAGACGCGGCGGATGTTGCTCTCAACAAATTTATGGTCCTGCTCCGCGTAGACATAAGCGCCTGCTGGAATGGCGCGCAGGCCGGCGGCGTGAATCTCCGGATCTGCGCTCGCGCCCTGAATCTGCGAGCGGGTCCATTGCATGATCTCTTCGGCAGAGCGGTAGTCCACGGCCGAAGCGCGCGGCTCGGCAATGATCAGCAGCGCCTTGTGATCGCGACTGAAGAAGCGGTTTCCCGATCCCCATGCAAGATCGAAATTTGAAAATTGCGTGAAGGCTTGGCCGCTGCCCGCCGTCACGCTCATCAGCCCCAGCGGGTCGGCGACAAAGTAATCGGCGCCCATGGTGGAGAACGGCGTGACCAGTTCGGCAGCCGCGCTGCGCACGTTCTTGTGAATCTCTTGCGGATCAAGACGGCGCCTCAATTCCGCGCTCTGCGCAGGCGTGTCATACGACGGAAAATGCCAGGAAAAAAGCCGCACCAGATTGAGCAGTTCCTCTTGGCTGAGCCCGCAGCGCGCCTGCTTGAAGAGTCCGCTGGCAGCCATCTGCGCGGTCAGCCGGTCGGCCATCGCCTCCATTGCTTCACTGCTGTCTGCCTCGCTGCTGCCGGCGTCGCCCTGTGGCGCCTGCACCATGAGGAAGAGCTGATTCCCGTAGCCGAGTTCCTTGCCGATCTGACTCGCCGCCTGCCACTGCGGATCATGGGAGCCGAACATGTCGGTCAACTCGGTTTCAGTTCGCAGGTTGTGAATATTGGCGTAGAGAAAAAGCGTCACGGCAAGCGAGAGCCCCACCAGCAACCCAGGATGAGCGACCACGAGTCGCCCCCAAGCGCGCATCAGGCGAGCCATCATGCGGCGCTCTCCACCGCCGGACGGCGGGCAAGAATGAGAATGTGAGCCAGCGGCAGGCGATTGCGGAAGCGCCGCATCTCGACCTGCATTCCTGCCTCAAGCAGTACGCTCTCATATTGCTCAGCCGCAAGAATCATCGGCCGCGCGCCAACATGTTCGGTGGAAAAGAGCAGCCGGTCCAGGCCCAGTGTGAGCAGAGTCCGCAGCCCGCGTTCGCGGTCATGTACGCGGAAGATCAGCCGGCCGTCAGGCTCCAGAGCCGCGCAGCAGCGCCTCAGCAGCACCTTCTGTTCGTCGGCGGAAAGATACTGCAAAACATCAAGAATGAGAATCAGATCCGCCGATGGCAGTGGGAAATCGCGGACATCGCAGACGCTGGTTTCTGCGTTGAAATCGCGCAGAGCCTGCTGCGCCACCTCAATGCGATGAGCACTCAAATCGCAACCGGCCAGACGCCGAACGGGCTGATCGAAGGCCGCAAAGCACAGCGCCATCCCGTAGCCGCAGCCCAGATCGACCACCGTTCCCGAGCCCAGATTCTCGGCAGCGAGCAGGGAAAAGATCCGGTCTAGCCGCATCTTCCAGCGAACAAATCCCCGGTCGTAGCGCGGGCTTGCGGCGTAGGTCCGATTGACGAAACCGATGCGGCGGCGCAGCAGACGCTGTGAAGGAGCTGTCCAATAGACGACGATAGCGGTAAGAAAAGCCAGCGCCGCGCCAACGATCAGCCCCAGCAGAAGACTGCCAAGAACCCAGGAAAATATCTGCTCTCTCATTTGCGCGGTGGAAAAAGCAATCAAATGCCAGGGCTGAAACGATCCATGGCGCAGAAAGCCGCCCAGTTCCAACGACGCTACAACCAGCAGCGGCTGCAGCAGAGGATTGTTGATGAAAGTGCTGGCAAAAGTGAGCGGTTTGTTGAGGCGAAAGAGAAAAGCCAAGCCCAGAGCCGCCAGCGTTTGCAGACCGTAGATCGGCACGATGCCAACAAAGACGCCGCAAAAAACGGCAGCCGCGGCCGAAGCCGGATCGAGCCGCTCGGTCAAAAGTGTGGCCGCGAATTTCTTGAGTGGAGCCTTCAATCCCTCGAACACTTCCTGCCTTTTCTTGATGAATCCAGTCTATCTTCCCGAGACAACCGACAGCTCGCCGCTGGCCACTTTTTCGCCTTCTGCGCTTACACTACCTACAATGTAAGCCATTTTCCCAGCCTCGGTGAGCTTGGAGGTCTCAATCCGCAGCGGAGTTCCGGGCGTTACTGGCTTGAAAAACTTGAAGCGATTGACCGCGGCCAGCAGCGCCGAGCCCATCATCTCTTCTGGATTGGCAGAGCCCATCATCACTGCCGCCGTCTGCGCCACGGCTTCGATCAGCAAAACTCCCGGCAAGATCGGCTTGCCGGGAAAATGCCCGGCAAAGAGAGGATTCCCCGCGTCCACCGTGAGCCACGCCACGCAGCGAACGCCCGGCTCCAACTCCTCTACGCAGTTGATCCACAAGAAAGGAGCGCGATGCGGAATGATCTTTTCGATTTCGTTTCGCTCCATCATTTTGGCTTGATCACCTCAAAGGTCTCCGCGGGCAGCTTGGTATTCGTTGTCGTGAAGTCGATGACGAAGACGCTGTTGACGCCGTTCTTTCCATCCACTTCGAGCGAGCGCGGCAGAAAATCGTGTTTGCCGAGCTTGACCACCAGATAGTTCATGCGGCGGCGAAAAGTCTCAGTTCGCGGAACAAATTTCATCTCGTAATCGCGCGCGTTTTCCGTTGCCGTAATAGTGAAGTTTTTCTTCAAGCCTGCGATGGAATTTTCGCGGCTGAAGGCCGATTGCGCTCGCCGTACGCCATTACCGATTTCCAGAATCTCCGTCTTCCCGTCTCCGCTGGTTACGTTGAGATAGTCGGTATTGAAGCGGATATGCATCGGGTGGGGCGCAAAGTATTCCAGCGAGAAGCGGGCCATGCCCTCAGCGCAAAACTTGCCGCGCAGCGTCATCGGTTTGACCATCAATTGTGAGCTGCGCGTCTCGACCAGCGTGCCGCAGCCGTTGCTGAAATCGCTCTGCGCCTGTTGCACGCCGTTCCAGATGCGCATCAGCAGATCGTCCTGCTGCGCGGGCATTGGACGCGGCAAGATTAACAATAGCGCGAAGCAAAGAGTGCGGCGAAAAATCATCTTCAAACTCCAAAAAATCGAAAGGCCAACGAACAAAAACAGATGCGCACAGTATCGCGCACCGGCTTCATCTTGCTCCGTGCCTGGCCCTGGTCGTAGACCATATGAATCGGCGCATGCGCAATTTTGCAACCGGCGCGCCCCAATTTGATGAGAGCTTCCATCTCGAACTCGTAGCGGCGGCTGCGCAGCTTCAGGCGGCTGAGACTCTCCAGGCGAAAGAGCCGGAATCCGCTCTGGCTGTCTTCAATCCTCTGACCAACGAGCGCCGAAGCCCAGCGGCTGCCGATGGTATTGGAGAAATAGCGGGCGCGCGGCATCAGCGCGCGATCGAAAGGTCGCGCTCCAATGACGAGATCCGCCTGCGTTTCTTCGGCCGCGCGCAGCAGCGCGGGAATATCCTGAGCCAGGTGCTGGCCATCGCCATCGAGCGTTACAGCATGAGTAAAATCCTGTGCGCGGGCGAAGTCGAAGCCGCGCCGCAGAGCCAGCGCCTTGCCGCCGTTCGAGGGCATTGCAATGCAGAAGGCCCCGGCTTTGCGCGCTGCTTCCGCAGTGCCGTCGCTGGAGCCGTCGTCGATGACAATCACCGACGCGACATGCTGCCTTGCACCTGCAACAACCTCTGCAATGCGGCTGGCTTCATTGAACGCGGGAATCAATGCGCAGACTCTCATCCGGCAAAACCGCGGCCGACTTCGCGCGCGCCGACCAGCACAAACTGGAAGCCGCGTCTCTGCAACTCGTCGATGATTCCCGGCAAAGCCTTCAGCATTACGTCTGTCCCTCTTGGCAAGCGATCGTGCAGCAGGACAATGTCCCGGCTCTTCGCTTTGCTCAAAATGCGGCGCGCAAGAAAGCCTGAATTTTCGATCATCGTATCACAACTGCGAATGCGCCAGGAGATATACTCCTGCCCTTCACCGCGCAGCACGGAACGCAGCAGCGGATGACGCAGGCCAACCGGAGAACGAAAGTAGCGCGGCCTGATTCCGCAGATGCGCCCGATGACCTCCGCGCCTTGATGAATCTCAGAGCGCAGCCGCCGCGGCGTGAGAAAGCAGAAGAGTGGCTGATGCGACCACGAATGGTTGGCGATCAGATGTCCTTCGTCCCAGGTTCTACGCACAATCTCCGGATGCAGTTCTGCACGCTCGCCGACCACAAAAAAAGTAGCTTTCACATTCTTCTCTCGCAGCAGGTCCAGCAACCGCGGCGTATCTCTTGGGTCTGGCCCATCGTCGAAGGTCAGCGCCACGCAGCCATTGCCTTCCACCTGCGAGCGGTTGGCCACCAGCCATTGATTGCGCGGATTAAAGAGCAGGAAAAGCATCACTGCCGTGCCCAGCGCATACGCCAGCGCGGCCAGCAGCAGATGCGCAAAGGAAAAAGGATAAAGCAGCGCCAGCGACGCGTTGGTCGCAAAAAACAGTAGAAAAAACAGCGCCGATCTACCCATATTCAACCTTCCCGCACTCCCAATATACTCCTGGAATGGACGAGCGTCCGCGCCGCAGAGCACTCAAGCTGCGCGCCCATGCGCTTTACCGCCCTCCGTGCCGCACTTTAAGATGGCAGTTGGCAATCCGAAATTTTTCTCCCGCGGGAGAAGATTGAGTGAATTCAATTTGAGAGTTCTGCTCGTCAAGCCGCGCCACCTGGCCGCTCATTTCGGTCTTGCTCCCTTTTTTCGCACGGAGCCTCTGGGCCTGGAATACATCTCTTCGGCTTTGCAGGCGCACGGCCACCAGGTCCGCATCGTCGATATGTGCTTCGAGCGGCGAAGCATGGCCAAGATTGTGCGGTCTTTTCGCCCGCAGCTGGCGGGCATCTCCTGCCTGCACATTCTCGACGTGGCCGCGACGCTGCATCATGTGGAAGAGATCAAGCGCGCCGACGCATCCATTTTTGTCGCCGTGGGCGGCCACTCGGTCGCATCTTACCCGCAGGCGCTCGAAGAGTCCAGTACGAAAGGCATCGACGCCATCTGCATGGGCGAGGGCGAGAGCATCATGGTCGCCCTCTGCGATGCAATCGAAAACAATCGCTCTCTGGAGAAGCTGCCGTCGCTCTTACTGCCCAACGGCGACGGCGGTTTTTCATCGACTGGCGAGGCCTGCCAGTGGCTGGAAATGGATCGCGTTCACCCGCCGGACCGCGCCGCGGTCGAGGCCTATCGCAAGCATTACGTTTGTCTCAATTACATGCCGGTGTGGACCATGGAGACCACCCGTGGCTGCCGTCACCGCTGCAAGTTCTGCTCTGTCTGGCAGTTTTATAAAGGCACCTGCCGCTATCACTCCGCCGCGAATATTCGCGCGGATTTTGAGCGCATCGGCGACCACATCTTTGTCATCGACGATTTATTCTGGGCCGACGCCGAACGCAGCGAAGAGCTGGGCCGCGAACTCCTGGCCTCCGGCGCGCGCAAGAAATGGATGCTCGTGCAATCGCGCGTCGATCTGGTCAGCCGCAACGCCGACCTGCTCAAGCTCTGGCGTCCGCTGGCAAAGAACTTCGACATCTTTTTTGGCTTCGAGTCGCCCACCCGCAAGGGGCTGGACTCGCTGCACAAGGGAAGCGATATTTCAAAGACTTTGGAAGCCGTTCGCGTGGCTCGCGAGTGCGGCTTCGGCGTAACTGGAAATTTCATCATAGATCCCGATTTCAGCGAAGAAAATTTCCAGGAGCTATGGGATTTTATTGAGGCCAACCAACTCTTCCGCGTCGGCTTTACCATTCTCACCCCGCTGCCCGGAACGCAATACTTCGCGCAGATGCGCGATAAACTCAAAGTCCACGACTGGGCTCAATACGACCTGCATCACCTGCTCTGGAAGCCGCGCTTGCCGGTAGAAAGATTCTTTGAACTTTACTGCGAGACGTGGCGTCGCACGGTGCTGAACGCCGCGGGGCGCAAGAAGTGGTGGCAGTGGCTGCCGCAGGTGGACCCACGTCAGATCGTGCCCATGGCCCGCATTCTAATTCGCTCGCAGCAACTGATGAATCCACGCGCCTACCTCTCCGAGTACAGCGTCCCGGCGGACGCCGAATAGGATCTCCGATGGACCTTCGCTGCTTGGATGAGGCGCACGAATCGTTGGGTCGCATCCATGGCAACGCGGAGCTACTGACGGTGCGCGACAAAGCCCGCCAGACGGCGCGTGAGCAGATTGCGCCGCTCGTCGCCGGTGCGCATCCGCCACGCGCTTGGACCAAGGACAAAGCGCGCGCACTCCGCATTCTGGACGATGCGGAGCTCACCGGGCTGGCGTCACAAAGCCTAACAATGCCGCTGGCCCTGATGGTTTGGGAGCTTGCCTGCATCGACGCCGGAGTCGCTACGCTCAGTCTCTCTGGAAGCCTGGCGCAGATGCCGATTCGCGACTTTGGAACGGTAGAGCAGCGCGCTCGCTACTTGGGGCAGGCAAGTTTTCTTCACGGCGCTCTCTGCCTCACCGAGCCGCTTCCCGGCGCCGGCGCTGAGGCGTTCTCGCTCTCAGGGCGCATGGTGCTGGCCAGCGAAGTGACCAGCGCTGAGCCCTTGCTGAAGATTGAAAAGCGAGGCCGCTTCACTAGCCACATGGATTTTGCGGATTTTGTCGTAGCCGCAGTCGAAGGCGACGGCAACAGTGTGCGCGGCAGCGGCCTCGTCATTCTGGAGCCAGACGACGCCGGCCTCTTCGAGCGCGGTGCGCCCGTTCGCAAACTGGGGCACCGGTTTGCCTCGACCACCAACCCAGTCTTTAATCTCACTGTTCCTGCTTCGCGCCTGGTGGGCGGTTATACCGTCGAGCAGGGAGTCATCGTTCCGCGCTTCAGTCATCGCGCCCTGCTGGAGCCGGCCTTGCGCCGCATGAGGACTCTGCTGGCACTGATGACCGCGGCCAAAGCCCTGGCCACCGTGCGGGAGCAAATCTCGTGCGCGAGTCCACAGAAGGGCGCGCGCTTCCGACTGGCTTTGGCTGATCTGTGGGCGGCGGGCGAAGCCGCGGCCTCGCTGGGCTTTGCCGCCGCGCGCCTCAACGACGAACAGGATCGCTCAGAGACGGCGGGCCTAGCCGCTCTGCTCTCTTCCGCGGCAAAGCTCTTCAGCAGCAGTCGCATTGCAGAGGCGCTGATGAAGCTCTCCGCGCTCGCCGAGGCCAATTCGCCGGCAAACCAGAATTTGCAGTCCCGCCTGATCGACGCGCAGATTGAAGAGATGTATATGGGTCCCTCGGCCGTGCAGCGGCGACTGGTCTCCGCCACCATGACCGGAGCCCGCTTTCTTGCCGGCTTTGCGCAATGGACGCAGAGCATCGGCCAGGCTGCCATGCGATTTCCCAATCTGGGTTTGTGCGCTCTGGCCGAGGGAATGCGCCTCTGGCATTGGACTCTTCAGCGGCTCCAGGAGCGCGTGGATGCACGCGGCGCAAAGCTCTATTGCGACGCTCGCCAGGGCGTCAGCTTTGCCATGGCCGATGCGCTCTGCAAACTACTGGCAGCCCGCTCAATGGCGTTGGATCTTCTGGAAACTGAGATTGATTTTGCAAATCGGAATCAAGAATGCGCTTCGATTTTCAAAGACCTTCTCGCCATAACCGCAGGCCAAGCCGCATCGCGCTGCGCGCAAACCTGCGCCGATCTTCTCTTCGGCTATGCGGAGCGATTTCCCGTCTCCAGCGCCGAGCAAAAAGCATTCAATGCCCAGCGCACGAGGCTCTTCTTCACTCTGCGCGGCATCATGGATGCGCGTCAGCGAGTAGCGGATTTTCTGCGCTGCCAAAGCTGCGAATAATTTCGAGAGAATTTAGAATTTCACCAGCCAGCGCCCCTAAACAGCTACGGTAAAGCTGTCCTCGGTGCGTGTCACGGCCTTGTAAAGCGTGTCGCGCTCTACCGGAAATCGCCCTGCCTCGGTAATCAGCCGGCACAGCTCCGTGCGCGTCATCCCCTGCGGCGTGGTGGCGCCGGCGTCGTGGTATATCTTCTCCTCGACCACCGTGCCATCCAAATCATCCGCCCCAAAGCGCAGGGAAATCTGCGCAATCTTCGGCGTCAACATCTGCCAATAGGCCTTGATGTGCGGGAAGTTATCCAACAGCAGCCGGCTCACCGCAACCTGGCGAATGTCGGTCAGCCCGGTCGTTACCGGCAGATGATCCAGCGCCGTATTCTCGGGGTGAAATGCCAGCGGAATGAAGGTCTGAAAGCCGCCGGTCTCATCCTGCAAGGCGCGCAGCTTGAGCAGGTGGTCCACGCGGTCCTCGTCGTTCTCTATGTGTCCATACAACATCGTCGCGTTGGATTTGAAGCCCAACCGGTGCGCCAGCCGCGCCGTCGTCAGCCACTCCTCGCCGTCGATCTTGTGATCGCAGATGATGGAGCGCACCCGCGCGGCAAAGATCTCCGCCCCCCCACCCGGCATCGAGTCCACACCAGCGGCACGCATCTTCTTCAGCGTCTCCTCAATGGTCAGCTTGGCTCGCCGCGCCAGATACGCCACCTCAACCATCGTGAAAGCCTTGATGTGAACCTGCGGGAAGCGCTCCTTTAGGCCGCGCGTAAGGTCAAGAAAATACTGAAGCGGCAGATCCGGATGCAGCCCTCCGACGATGTGAAACTCTGTCACCGCCTCCGAGTAGCCTGAAGCCGCCGTCTCCCACGCCTCTTCCAGAGCCATCGTGTAGCCGGCCTGGTCGCCTTTCTTGCGCCCAAAGGCACACAGCTTGCACGCCGCCACACAAACATTGGTGGGGTTGATGTGGCGATTGACGTTGAAGTAGGTCACGTCGCCGTGCAGCCGCTCGCGCACATGGTTGGCCAGCCAGCCCACCGCCAGCACGTCCGAGGAGCCGTAAAGCGCCAAGCCGTCGTTGAAGTCCAGCCGCTCGCCGGCCAGCACCTTGGCCGCAATAGGCTCAAGCCGTGGGTCGTAGCTCCGAAAGGCTGATGTGGCGCGGGAAGCCGCTGTTTCACTCTGCATGATCTTATGATACAGAAAGCCATACTTTGGCGGGAATTGGACACTAAGGAGCGGCGCGCTGCGGGGTTGCATAATGAACTATGGCTGAAGGTCGGTTCGAAAACCGCAATCGAAACTGGTCAAGAATTGATGGCATCGATTGTCTCCGAGCGCTCGCAATTTTTTACGTCCTGCTCAACCACGTCAATATGCGCCTCTTGAGTGCGCATTTCCATTACACCGCCGGCCTGCCGCACCAGCTCGTAACTTCGCTGGTTTGGCAAGGTCAGCCAGGCGTACAGATATTCTTCGCCGTCTCGGGATTTCTAATTACAACCACAACGATTAAACGCTGGGGCGCGCTGGAGAAAGTTCGGCCACAAGGCTTTTATCTCATTCGCTTTGCTCGAATCGCACCCTTGTTGTTGACTCTGTTGGCTCTCCTTAGTCTGCTTCATGCAATTCACATGAAGAATTTCATCGTCTCAGAAGAGCAAGGGGGATTGGGCAACGCACTCTTCGCCGCACTCACCCTTCACGTCGGTTTTCTTGAAGCCTCGAGAGGTTATTTACCCGCCAACTGGGACATCCTTTGGTCACTGTCGGTCGAGGAGATGTTCTACCTGTTTTTCCCGCTTGCCTGCTGGCTTTTGGGTCGCGGCAGGGGTTTGGTTTTGCTCCTTTGCGCGTTCGTAGTACTGGGGCCATTTGCTCGAACGACACTCGCGCATGGCAACGAAGTCTGGAAGGAGTATTCCTACCTCGGCGGCATGGATGCAATTGCGCTCGGTTGCCTGACAGCCGTTCTTATCGCTCATCGGCCGCTTTCCCGCTGGCTCACTCGGGCGCTGGCCGCAATTGGTTTGACTCTGTTGGTCTTCTGTCTCTGTTTCGAAGATCAAGTAGTACGGTTTGGGCTAGAGAAGACAGGCTTGGGAATGAGCATCCTTGCCATAGGTGCCTGTATGCTGATTGCCGCCACCGTCGAGTCGAAATGGCGCGCCCCTCGCATCTTCAATCCCTTGCTTGCATTCGGACGGCGCAGCTATGAGATCTATCTCACGCATATGTTTGTCGTATTCGCGTTCTTTGACCTATTTGTATTGGACGGGAGGCCAATGCGCATGATTCCAGTCCTCTTTTTAGTTTCCATTGTTGTCTCGGGAATGCTTGGCGAAGTGGTTGCAAGATACTATTCGGAACCCGCGAACCGTTGGCTGCGAGCTCGCTTTGGGCATGGAGCGAAGATACTCGGATCGGTGATCGAAGGAAATTGAGCGCGCAATATCTTATTTGGTGTTTTCCGCGGTAGTTGGCTGCGTCTCCACCAGCACACCGTCAAAGAGCGATGCCGCCAGCAGCCGCTCGCCCGCCGCGCGCACTCGATTGATGCGGAAACCGGTCTGCGCCCACTTCCATTCCAGCGTCTTCGGATCGATGGCATAAACCTGATCGCTGGCCTGCGAGCTGACCAGAATCTTGTCCAGGTGCGCATCATAGCTGAGATCGTCCACGTTGCTCAACGGGAAGCGGTTGATCCACATCCAGGTCTTGCCTCTGTCCCGCGAAAAATACACTCCCTCCTGCGCGCCCAGCCACAGCACCCCATCCGCCGAGAAGGCAGCGCTGTGAATGCGCGTCAGCATCGCCGGAATCCCGATCTGCATCCAGCTCTCGCCGCCGTCGGTCGAGAGAATGACCTCGTCGCTTTTCGCCGCAACCAGCTCTCCTCCGTGCGCAGCCACCGAGAGATAATCGACCGAATTCAGCGCCGGCCCGCCCTGCCAGGTAGCGCCCTGATCGCGGCTCGTGAAAAGCCCGCCTGTCGTCGAGGCCAGCCAGGACTCGGAAGAAAGATCCAGCGCATAAACCCGGCCCGCTATCTCGCTGGTATGCTCCTTGACCTGCTTTTCAACATTAATGCGCTTTCCGCGATGCACCTCGACGGCCGCTTGCGCCTGGGTGTTCTGAATCGTATTGCGCGGGCTCCAACTCTGGCTCTGCGCATCCGCGCCGTTCGTCAACGCAAAAATGCCGTGATTGGTCCCCGCCAGAATCGTCCCCTCCGGCGACTCGGCCAGCGCAAAGACATCGCGCCCATCCAGACCTGCGGAGACCTGCCGCCAACTCCCGCCGCCGTCGCCAGAAGCGAAGACGCCACCAAGGCTCTTGTCGTTTACCACTCCCGCATAGAGCGCGTCGGGATGATTTCGCTTCACCAGCAGTGCCTCGACCTTGCGCCCGGAAAAGCCCTCATTCGACGCCGAAAAACTCGCTCCGGCATCGCCGCTGGTAAGAACGCCGCCGCGGTCGGTGGCTATCAGAACACGATTCGTATTCTCCGGATCGACAAAAACGTCATTGACGATCACCTCCGGTCCGGTCAGGCGCGTAAAGCTCTTGCCGCCATTCTCGGTCTTGTAAAGCCCTTCGGTGGTGCCCGCATAGACCACATCGGAGTTTGCCGGATCCTGCTTCAGAACCCGCGTACGCCGCGCGGTAGAAGGAATGCCCTGTATTCTCTTGAAGAGCTCACCCGCATTCACGCTCTTGTAGATCCCGCTGCACGCGCTCGCGAAGACAAACGTGGGCCTGGCTGGATCGATGATGATCGAAAAGACATCCGAGTCGTCGATCACGCCTTCCTTGATGTTGTGCCAGTTCTTGCCGCCGTCGCTGGTCTTCCAGGGCAGGTGCCAGGTGCCGGCATAGACCACATTGGTATCCGTGGGATCGATCGCCAGCGATTCAACCTCGTGAATCTCCTGGCTGCCGGGCGGGCTGATCTGGGTCCAGTCGAGGCCTCCATCCATGCTGCGAAAGACCCCTTCGAGCGTTCCCGCAAAAAGCACCGCGGGATCGGAAGGCGCTTGGGTAAAGGCTCGAATCGACTGCCCATGCAGCCCCCCCACTTCGCTCCAGTCGCGGCCTCCGTCGCGGCTCACCCACAGGCCCCCGTCGGGGTGCTCCAGCCGCCACGCTGCGGCAAAGATCGTCGCCGGATTCGCACGGTCCACCACGATGTGATCCACGATCAGATCGTCGGTCCCGTCCAGCTTTGCCAGCCGATGCCAGCTGGCGCCGCCGTCGGTGGACTCATACAGCCAACTATTTGTTGTGCCAAGATAGAGATGATGGGGCTGGCCGGGAACCGCCGCAAGCGCCCGCGCATCGCCGCCCATTGGGCCAATCGCGCTCCAGGACGTCTGCGCAGCCGCGCCGGAAAAAGCAAACAAATATATAGGCAAGAATTGCAGGAATCGTCGCATCCGGATAAAAAAAACAAGGCAAATTCGCAGGCGATTCATGCCGTACACAGGCTCCATAAACCAAGAATACGCAAAAAAACAGCAAGAAACAAAAGGAGGCTGGCCGGCTCGCCGGTCAACCTCCATTGATTGCACGAGGAATCCCTTAACCTGATTCGTTGCCGGCCCCAGCGATCCAAATCGCAGGGGCCGGTGTGTGGGTTGTACCGCCGGTCAAGCCGTCAGGCTTACTTCATCTTCATCTCCATGGCGGGCATCTTCTTGGCGGCGGCCGGCTTCTTGTGAGCGGCGGTGGTGTGCAGCGGCTTGCGCGGTTCTGCCTTCACTTCGGCGGCCACGGGGGTTGTCCCGGTTACGTCGTTGGCGAAGGTGGCGCCGGCGGGCACCAGGTAATCTTCCACCGTCTGTCCGTCGGTCGCGCTGGTTGCTACGCTGACGCGAGAGGCATCGATGCCCTTCTCGGTAACCAGGTAGTCCTTCACGTTGACGGCGCGCTCGGCTGCCGGATCAACAACCTTGAGGTGCTTGTTCTTGGCAGCCAGCTTCTGTTCCTTCGCCAGCTTCTCCTTTTCCTTCGCATCCGATGTGCCCACCACAACCGCGGCGGCGCCCGTATCCTTCTGCAGATCCAGAGCAACTTCGTCCAGGCAAGCCTTGGCTTCGTTGTTCACGCGCGTCGGACGGAGCTTGTCACCGGCAAAGCTGACAGAGCAAAGTGTTTGGGTGTGAGGAATCGGAGCCACATACGGAGCCGCGATGGTCACTGTGTTGGCCGCGTTGATGGTCGCCGTGGCGCTCTGGTTCTTGTCGTCGGTAGCTGTGCAGGTAATCGTCACCGGGCCTGTGGGAGCGCCTACCGAGGAGAAGGTCGCCGTGGCGCCGTTGCCCACGATGGTGCCTGCGGAGGCCGTGTAGCTGTAGGTCAGCGGGCGGTTCTGCGGGCTAACCGCAACTGCCGTCACCGTGGCCGTGTCGCCGGGCTTGAGGGTCGTCGGTGCCACCGAGCAGCTGATCGTCGGCGGTTCAAACTGCTTCACCGTAAAGCTGGTCGAGGCCGTGGCGGACTCCCAGGGCTTCAAACCTTCCTTGCCGGGCTTGCCTTCCTTCATGCCGCAATTGATCGAATAAGCGCCAGGCGCCAGCGCGGCGGTAGCTACGCTGGCCGTCGCCGTTGTGGCGTTCAGGCCCGCGCCAGTCAAGCTGTAAAGCACACTCAGCTTATGCTTGGGATCGGGAGGCAGGTTGCCAGCCGTCGCAGTCACCGTGACCGGATCGCCAGGGAAGACAAGCGACGGGCTCGCCGAGCAGGCCAGCGTCACGGGAGTCGGAGGAGCAATGCTGCCAATCGAGTATACGACGCCGGCAACGGCGCGGATGCCCTCGAGGTTCGCGATGCCGCCAGGCTGCCAGCCATTCTCTGCCGAGTGATGGGGAATCCCGAAATCGACGTGCATGAATTCATAGTCACCTTCGCCGCGCAGCGCCCAGTGAGGAGCCAGCTTGTAGTCCACGCCGCCGCCCGCTGTAAAGGTGTAGCCCGGCGTATAGCCCTGGTGGTCCGGACCTTCCAACTGTCCGCCGCCACCAAGCGCATGAATCCAAGGCGTCACTTTACCCTGCCCCGGCCAGCGATATACCACGCCGGCCTGAACTGTGAAAATGCCGCTGTTGCTGCCCGTCGTCGACCACTTCGAGTCAATGTAGCGATCATGCTGGCCTGAATCGATCTGGAATCCCCAATGATCATTCAAGTAGCGGGTCAGGCTCTCAACGGAACCAATCTTCTCGGTGGCAAAATTGATTGGATCCTTTTGCCCGATCTGACTGGTTCCATCGACGTGCGAATTCGGATCAAAGAAGCTGTAACCGCCAAAGAGATCCCACTTCGACGGAGAATTCAATGCTGTCGTCTTCGCGGACGCGGGCGCGGCCTGTGCCCCAAGAGCAAGCGGTATAGTTACCACACATGCCAAGGCAAGCAACTGGCTAACAGTTTTTGAAATACGAGAGAACATGCGTTTTTCCTCCACAATCAATCTGAATGGCAAATGGACAAAGCTGCCTGCAAATGCAAACACAAACTCGATCCGACCCGGTCCTTCACAAGTGAGGGATCGACCGGATTTCTTACAGCACTATCAAACGTACCATAAGAAAGTTGGGGGGTGGCGATAATTTTTTCAACATGTTACCGTCTTGGCTCCCCCAATTCAATAATTCTGAGGTAATTTTTACATTACCTCGGTAATCCGTTACCGAAATAGAAGCCCCGTGCCTGCTTACCCTAGATTCAACGTCTTGACCAAGCTGCGTGGTTCCCGCTGAATCTTCTCCTGCAAGAGTGTGATAGCGTATAGCAACTGCTCCGGCCGTGGCGGACAGCCCGGAACATAAACGTCCACGGGAATCACCTGGTTCACGCCCTGTAACAGAGCATAATTATTGAAGACTCCGCCCGATGTAGCGCAGGCCCCCATCGAAATCACCCACTTCGGCTCCGGCATCTGATCGTAAAGCCGGCGGATCACCGGCGCCATCTTCTGCGACACCCGCCCTGCAACCACCATCAGGTCGCTCTGCCGCGGCGATGGCCGGAAGACCTCCGCCCCGAAGCGCGCCACATCGAAGCGCGAAGCCCCCATCGACATCATTTCGATCGCGCAGCAGGCCAGCCCAAAGGTCATCGGCCAAACCGAATTCTTGCGAATCCAGTTCACCGCAAAATCCAGCGAGGTCAGCAGCACGCCCTCTGGCTCTTCAAAGCCGTAATTCACCTCTTGCAGCTTGACGCGGTTCCGCGCACTGCTCTCCAGCGCTCCAAATAAGTAATGGTCTCGCTCCGCCGACACCGCCATGCATCTAATATACCTCGACTTTCTCCGATGCAAACCGGTCAGTTTCGCTCAATCAAGCATTTGCCCGTCTCTTTTCCGAAATTGAATCCCATGCGGACGCTGCCGAGACTTGGAATCGCAACGGTGTATTAACTCAGGATTCGTGAGGATTCCATGAAGAACTTGCCGTTTCTCATAAAAAGTCTGTAAGATTTCTCCCAACACACTCATCAGCCGGCAATCGCGCTATTTATCGACTGCCCACCCTGGCGTTACAGCTCCGCCCGCTGCTTGCGTCCGTCCTGCCCGCCTCCGGGTCTCGGGTGTGTCTGTCTTCGTTGGCAAGGGTGGCTGGCCCGGCCTTGTGCGGGGTTGTCTGTCCATCGAATCCTTTTTGGAGTGGAATCCTATGTTTCGTCGCGCAATTAAACTGCTGCTTCTCGTCGCCAGTCTGGGAGTTTCAGCCCACGCTCTGGCCGTCGCCCCCAACCTCGGCACCTCGCCGCCCGCCACCCAGGCTCAAGTGGCCGCGCTAACCCAGGCCATCCATGACGCCCAGACCTCGGGCGACAACGCCTGGGTGCTGGTCTCGGCCGCCCTGGTCCTGATGATGACCGCTCCCGGACTGGTCCTCTTTTATGGAGGACTGGTGCGCCGCAAGAACATCCTCGGCACCATGATGCAGAGCTTCGCCATGATGGGCCTGATCACCGTCCTTTGGGCCGTCGTCGGCTATTCGCTGGCCTTCGGCGCGGGCAACGGCTTCATCGGCGGCTGGGAACACGCCTTCCTGCGCGGCGTCGGTTTGGATTCCAACCCCAACTACGGCGGCACTATTCCCGAGCAGAGCTTCATGATCTATCAGCTCATGTTCGCCATCATCACTCCCGCCCTCATCACCGGCGCATTCGCAGAGCGCGTCAAGTTCAGCGCCATGGCCGTCTTTCTCTGCCTCTGGTCTCTGCTGGTTTACTGCCCCATGGCGCACATGATCTGGGGCGTCGGCGGCATTCTCAACTTCGCCAATCCCGCCGCCCGCTGGCCGGTCTTCGATTTTGCCGGCGGCACCGTCGTCCACATCACGAGCGGCGTCTCGGCCCTGGTTTGCGCTCTTTATCTGGGCAAGCGCGCCGGCTACCCGCAAGAGGACATGCCGCCGCACTCCATGGTGCTCAGTTTCATCGGCGCTGGAATGCTCTGGGTGGGCTGGTTTGGCTTCAACGCCGGCAGCGCCCTCAACGCCGGTCCGCTGGCCACCAGCGCCTTTGTCAATACGCAATTTGCCGCCGCCGCCGCCGCCATCACGTGGGTGATCACCGAGTGGCTGCAGAACGGCAAGCCCACCGCTCTCGGCGCAATCTCCGGCGCGGTTGCTGGATTGGCCACCATCACGCAAGCCTCCGGCTTCGTCCAGCCCATGAGCGCTCTCGCCATCGGCGGCATCGCCGGCATCGTTTGCTGCTTCATGGTCTTCCGTGTCAAAAAATTCTTCGGCTATGACGACTCGCTCGACGCCTTCGGAGTTCACGGCGTCGGCGGCACCATGGGCGCTCTGCTCACCGGCCTCTTTGCCGCCGGCTCCATCAACGCCGTCTTTGGCAAGGACGCCGCGGGCAAGCCTCTCGCCGCTGGAGCCATCGACGGCAACTGGCATCAGGTCGGCAATCAAGCCATGGGCATGGGCATCGGCTGGGCGCTGGCCATCATCGGCACGCTGGTCCTGCTACTGCTCGTCGATAAAACAATGGGCCTGCGCGTCTCCGCCTCTGAAGAAGCTCAGGGCCTCGATCTCTCCCAGCACGGCGAAGAAGGCTACGAGTTGAACGCGTAATCTTTTTGCTCACCAGTTGGCCTAGGTCTCGATTTTGAGCAAGGAACCGGCATTGGCCGGTGGAATTTTCCAAGGAACATATGGTCAGCTTGTGGCGGCGGATATTCTAAGGGTGTCCATGCTGGCGG
>Ga0181516_10000192_pt1 | contig 64627 bp, 49 predicted proteins | sample PEATcosm2014_Bin_25_FD_121104 | JGI IMG/M metagenome (GOLD analysis project Ga0181516, IMG submission 121104) | Peatland microbial communities from MTU Mesocosm Facility, Houghton, MI, USA - PEATcosm2014_Bin01_10_metaG | ecosystem: Environmental > Terrestrial > Soil > Wetlands > Peat | place...
GATGGGCAGCGAGCGGTCGGTGGTGGGGATGCTGTGGTCGATGGTGGCGATGGTCCGGTCCGGACGGCGCACCTTGAGGCCGCGCTGGCGCAGGCCTTCGAACGCCTGGGGGCTGGTCACCTCGTGCACCAGCTGCAGGTCGACGTAGAGCAGGGCCGGTTCGTCCGGGCGCCGGGCGACGATGTGCTCGTCCCAGATCTTGTCGTAGAGGGTGCGTGCGGTCATTTGGCCACCTTGGAGGTTTCCAGGATGCGGGCGACGACGGCGTCGCCCACGGATGCGGTGGTGCCCTTGCCGTCCAGCAGGTCGGGCGTGGTGGGGCCCGCGGCGAGCACATGGTCGATGGCCTCCTGCACGGCCCGGGCCTCGTCCTTGAGGCCGAAGCTCCAGTCCAGCATCACCGCCACCGAGCCGATGGTGCCCAGGGGATTGGCGATGCCCTTGCCGGCGATGTCCGGCGCGGAGCCGTGGATGGGCTCGTAGAGGCCCGGCAGCTTGCCGTCGGCCCTGGGCGCGCCCAGGCTGCCCGAGGGCAGCAGGCCGATGGAGCCGCCGATGACCGCGGCCTCGTCGCTGATGATGTCGCCGAACAGGTTCTCGGTGAGGATCACGTCGAAGGCGCTGGGCCGCAGGATCAGCTGCATGGCCGCGTTGTCCACGTAGAGGTGGTCCAGGGCCACGTCCGGGTACTCCCGAGCCAGTTCGATCACCACCGCCCGCCACAGCTGGCTGGTCTCCAGCACGTTGGCCTTGTCCACGCTGGTGACCTTGCCCCGGCGCTTGCGGGCCAGCTCGAAGGCCATGCGGGCGATGCGCTCGATCTCAGGGTACGAATACGTCATCGTGTTGCAGCCGCGCCGGTCCTGGCCGCTGCCTTCGACGCCCCGGGGCGACCCGAAGTAGAGCCCGCCGGTGAGCTCCCGCAGGATGAGCAGGTCCGTGCCCCGGATCCGGGACTCCTTGAGCGGGGAGGCGGCGTACAGGGCCGGGTAGGCCTTCACCGGGCGCAGGTTGGCGAACACCCCCATGGCCTTGCGGATCCCCAGCAGCCCCTTCTCCGGGCGCAGGGCCGGGGGGGCGTCGTCGTACTTGGGCGTGCCCACGGCGCCCATGAGCACAGCGTCCGCCGCGTTGGCGGCCCGGAGCGTGGCCTCGGTGATGGGCACGCCGCTGGCGTCCAGGGACGCGCCGCCGATGAGGCCCTCGCCAAGCTCGAGCTCGTGGCCGAAGACCCGGGCCACCGCCTCCAGCGCCTTCACCCCCTCCCGGGTGATTTCGATGCCGATGCCGTCGCCGGGGAGAACCAGGATGTTAAGTTTCATGAACGCCTCGGGACGATGCCAAGCTTGTCCACCACCAGAATAGGTAGCTGTGGACCCTGATCCAATTCATAATGACTATCGCAGGTATGCACGGATTGCATGATGGATATCCAGCTGCTCGAAACCTTCCTGATCGTCTGCGAGGAGCGCAACCTCAGCCGGGCCGCGGTCCGGCTGTTCCGCACCCAGCCGGCGGTCACCCGCCAGATCCAGGCCCTGGAGGCCTTGCTGGACGTCCGTCTGCTGGAACGCACCCCCCGGGGCGTCCAGCCCACGGCCCAGGGGGAGGAGCTGCGCGCCCGGGGCTCCCGCATCCTGTCGGAGCTGCGCGGCCTGCGGGACCTGGGCTCCGGGGCCGACGGCCCCAGCGGCGAGCTCCTGCTGGCCTGCTCCGACACGGTGGCCTGCCACTTCCTGGCGCCGTTCCTGGGCCGGCTGGCCCGGGAGTGCCCCCGGGTGCGGATCTGCATCACCAGCGGCAACACCCCCGGGATCGTGAACCTGGTGGAGCGCGGCGCCTGCGAGCTGGGCATCGTGCTGCTGCCCCTGCGCAACCCGCGCCTGGAGCGCCAGCCGGTGCTCACCTACCACAACACGGCCATGTTCGCCCGGGGCCAGGGCCCGCGGGACGCCGTGGACACCACCCTGGACGCCCTGTGCCAGCGCCCGCTGGTCCTGCTCACCCGGGACAGCGCCACCCGCCGCTCCTTCGACGAGGCCGTGGCCGCCAAGGGGCTGCACCCCGACCAGGTGCTGGAGGTGGGCACGGTCTCGGTGCAGAAGGCCATGGTGCGGGCCGGCCTGGGCGCGGGCATCCTGCCCGGCTACGCCCAGGAGCCGGACGACGGCCTGGAGCACCTGCCCATCCAGGGCTCCCACCCCAAGTCCCTGGGCCTGTGCTGGCTCAAGTCCCGGCCCCTCAGCGCGCCGGCGGCGCGCATGGCCAAGCTCCTGGAAGGCTGACCTGCCCGCGAACCCCGTCCGGTTTGAACCCTCGGCGGGACCATGACATGCTGGAATGCCAGCCACGTCCCAGGTCCATCGCCGCACTGCAGCCAGGAGGCTTTCCATGCAGGACAAGATCAAGCAGGTCGCCAGCCGGATCCGGGAACTGCGGGAGATCTTCGGGGCGTCGGTGCCGGAGCTGGCCCGGGCGTTCCAGGTGCCCGAGCAGGACTACCTCCAGTACGAGAGCGGCACGGTGGACATCCCGGTGGGGATCCTCTACCAGATCGCCCAGCGCTTCGGGGTGGAGCTGACCACGCTCATCACCGGCGAGGAGCCCCGGCTCCGCACCTACGCCCTGACCCGCAAGGACCAGGGGATCTCGGTGGACCGCCGCAAGGCCTACGGCTACCAGAGCCTGGCCTACAATTTCATCCGCAAGCGGGCGGAGCCGTTCCTGATCACCGTGGAACCGGCGCCGGAGGATGCGCCGGAGCACGTCAACAGCCACCCGGGCCAGGAGTTCCACTACGTCCTGGAGGGGACCCTGCGGGTGATGCTGGACCAGCACGAGCTGGTGCTCGAGCCCGGCGACTCGCTCTACTTCGATTCCAGCGTCCCCCACAGCCTGGCGGCGCTGAACCAGGCCCCGGTGAAGCTCCTGGCCGTGATCCTCTAGGGAAGGAAGCCCATGCTGCTCGATAGCTACCTTGACCGTACGGAATACACCTCCTACCAGGATCTCCGGGACAACTTCCGGATCAAGGTGCCGGAGGCCTTCAATTTCGCCTACGACGTGGTGGACGAGTACGCCCGCACCGAGCCCGACAAGGTTGCCCTGGTCTGGTGCGACGAGCACGGCGCCTCCGCCACCTTCACCTTCCGGCAGATGAAGGAGGCCAGCGACCGCACCGCGAACCTGTTCCGGGCCCACGGCATCGGCAAGGGCGATCCGGTGATGCTGATCCTGAAGCGGCGCTACGAGTTCTGGTTCTGCCTGCTGGCCCTGCACAAGCTGGGGGCCATCGCCATCCCCGCCACCCACCTGCTCACGGCCAAGGACCTGGTCTACCGGAACAACGCGGCGGACGTGAAGCTGATCGTGGCGGCGGCGGACGCCCAGCTGCTGGAGCACGTGGACGCCGCCCAGGACAAGTCGCCGTCGCTGAAGGGGAAGATGGCGGTGGGCGGCTCCCGGCCCGGGTGGATCGACTTCGACCGGGAAAGCTCCAAGACCAGCGCAGCGTTCGAGCCGCCCGCCGGCGCGGACCGGCCGGCCAACGGCGACATCTCCCTGCTCTACTTCACCTCGGGCACCACCGGCTATCCCAAGATGGTGCGCCACAACTACATCTATCCGCTCGGGCACATCCTCACCGCCAGCTACTGGCAGAAGGTGGTGCCCAACGGCCTGCACCTCACCGTGGCCGATACCGGCTGGGCCAAGTCGGTGTGGGGCAAGATCTACGGGCAGTGGCTGGCGGGCAGCGCGGTGTTCGCCTACGACTACGACAAGTTCGTGCCCGCGGACATCCTGCGGGTGATCGCCCAGCACGGCGTGACCACCTTCTGCGCCCCGCCCACCATCTACCGCTACCTGATCAAGGAGGACCTCGCCCAGTACGACCTGTCGAAACTGCAGTATGCGGTCATCGCCGGCGAGCCCCTGAACCCCGAGGTCTACAACCAGTTCCTGCGCCTGACCGGGCTCAAGATGCGCGAAGGCTACGGCCAGACGGAATGCACGGTGGCCATCGCCACCTTCCCGTGGATGGAGCCCCGGCCGGGCTCCATGGGCCTGCCCTCCCCGGGCTACGACGCCGACGTCATCGACGAGGGCGGACACTCCTGCGAAGTGGGGGTGGTGGGCGAGATCGTCTTCCGCACCAGCCGGCACACCCCGGTGGGCATGTTCGACGGCTACTACCGGGACCCGGAGCTCACCGAGAAGGCGTGGCACGACGGCCTCTACCACACCGGCGACACCGCCTGGCGGGACGAGGACGGCTACTACTGGTTCGTGGGCCGCAAGGACGACCTGATCAAGAGCTCCGGCTACCGCATCGGCCCCTTCGAGGTGGAGAGCGCCCTGCTGGAGCACCCGGCGGTGCTGGAATGCGCCGTGACCGCATCCCCCGACCCCCTGCGCGGCCAGGTGGTGAAGGCCACCGTGGTCCTTTCCGCGAAGTTCGCCGGCTCGGACGCCCTGGTCCATGAACTCCAGGAGCACGTCAAGAAGGTCACCGCGCCGTACAAGTACCCCCGCATCATCGAGTTCGTGACCGAACTGCCCAAGACCATCAGCGGCAAGATCCGCCGGGTGGAGATCCGCGAGCAGGACCGGGTCGACTAGTCGTTCGTGTCCCGGATCTTCGCCCTGTTCGTTTCCTTCAGGCGGCGCGCCTGCGCGCACCTCCTGAAGGAAACGCAGCGAAGGGGGTCGGGGTGAACCTGTCCCACGGGCAAGAGGCCCTTCCCCAGGGATTGCAGCCCCACCTGAACGCGCACGCAGGCGAGCCCACATCAGGCCAGCAGGAACTTGTAGGCCGGATTGTCTTTTTCGTCGGTGAACGCGTAGCCCAGGTCATCCAGGAAGGCGGCGAAGGCGTCGGCGTCCTCCCGGGGGACCTCCATGCCGGCCAGGACCCGGCCCAGGTCGGCGCCGTGGTTGCGGTAGTGGAACAGGGTGATGTTCCAGCCCCGGCTCATGCGGGTGAGGAAGCGCAGCAGGGCCCCCGGCCGTTCCGGGAACTCGAACCGGTAGACCCGCTCCAGCTCCGGGTCGGGGGTGAAGCCCCAGGCCAGGTGGCGCAGGTGCAGCTTGGCCATCTCGTTGTCGCTGAGGTCCGCCGCCCCCAGGCCGTGGGCCTGGAACAGGGCCATGAGCGCCTCCCGCTCGCCCCGGTCCGCCACCTGGATCCCCACGAAGATCCGGGCCACCCGCGGGTCCGAGTAGCGGTAGTTGAACTCGGTGATGGCCCGGGGCCCCAGCAGCTCGCAGAAGGCCTTGAAGCTGCCGGGGCGCTCGGGGATGGTCACGGCGAACAGGGCCTCCCGGTGCTCGCCCGACCCGGCCCGCTCGGCCACGAAGCGCAGCCGGTCGAAGTTGAGGTTGGCCCCGGACAGGATGGCGGCCAGGTCCAGGCCGCGCCGCTCCGCCCCCCACTTGCGCAGGCCGGCCACCGACAGGGCCCCGGAGGGCTCCAGCACGGTGCGGTTCTCGGCGAACACGTCCTTGATCGCCGCGCAGATCTCGTCGGTGGACACCCGCACCATCTCGTCCACGGTGTCCCGGCAGAGCCGGAACGGCAGGTCCCCCACCTGGCGCACCGCCACCCCGTCGGCGAAGGTGCCCGCGTGCTCCAGCCGCACCGGCCGCCCCGCCTCCAGGCTCCGGGCCATGGAATCGGAATCCGCCGGCTCCACCCCGATCACCCGGATGCCGGGCTGGAGCCGCTTGAGGCAGGTGGCGACGCCGGCCAGCAGCCCGCCCCCGCCCACCGGCACGAACACCGCGTCCAGCCCCCTGGGCCGCTGCCGGAGCAGCTCCATGCCCACGGTGCCCTGGCCGGCGATCACGTCGGGGTGGTCGTAGGGGGGGACCGGGGTGAGCCCCTCCGCCTCCGCCACCTGCCGGGCGTAGGCGGCGGCATCGTCGAAGGCGTCGCCGTGCAGCCGCACTTCCCCGCCCAGCCGGCGCACGGCCTCCACCTTGATGGCCGGGGTGGTCACCGGCATGACGATCACCGCCCTGCAGCCCAGCTTGCCGGCGGCCAGGGCCACGCCCTGGGCATGGTTCCCGGCCGAGGCCGCCACCACGCCCCGGGCCAGGGCGGCGGCGTCCAGCCTGGCCATCATGGTGTAGGCGCCGCGCAGCTTGAAGGAGAACACCGGCTGCAGGTCCTCCCGCTTGAACCAGACCCGGTGGCCCAGGGCCGCGGAGAGCAGCCGGGCCTCCTCCAGGGGCGAGGTGACCGCCACGTCGTAGACCGGGGCGGTGAGGATGCCCTGGAACACCTCCGTGGCTTCCTGGCTGAACGGGTCGGACATGGGGGCTCCAATGCGGAAAGCCCCGCGAGCTGGTGGCTGCGGGGCGGGGTGGGTTCCTGTGCGCGCTTCCTAGAAAGCCCCCCCTGGGAGGCTAATGATCAGGCCCGCGAGGGCGAGGGTGGCGGAAAGGGGCGGCAGCACGATCCTTGACTATTCGCGGATCGGGGCGCGGCCGTCAAGGGGCCCGGGGCACCTTCGGCAAATCGAATGGACCTATTTGCACGGCGCGGGCCGGCCTGGGAGCATCTATGTTGAAGTTCTCAGGATGGAGGTATGATTGCTTCCGTCCACCCAAACAGCCGGCCCGCGCCATGCATCCCGCCTCTTTCCGACCTTCGCTCCGCTCCGTCATCGCGGCCCTGCTCCCCGTGGCGGCCTGCTATGCCCAGTGGCTTTGCTGGCCGGTCATCCGTCCGCTGATATGGTTCTTCTTCTACCCGGTGGTGTTCTTCAGCTCCTGGCTGGGCGGGCCCGGAGCCGGACTGACGGCCACGGTGCTCGCCACCGGCCTGGCGTGGTGGTTCTTCATGAACCCGGTGCACGTCCTGGCCAAGCCCAGCCCCGTCCTGTACCTCAACGCGGGCCTGTTCCTGGTCATGGGCGGCCTGTTCACCCTCTTCCATGAGCGGCTGCGCCGGGCCACCCGCAGGGCCGCCGAGGCCGAGGCCGCCGCGGCGCGCCGGGCGGCGGACGCCGAGCTCCGGGAGCAGGGGGAGCTGCTGGACCGGATGAGCCGCCTGGCCAAGGTCGGAGGCTGGGCGTTCGACGTGGCCACCCTGAAGGGGTCCTGGTCCGACGAAGTGGCGCGGATCCACGACCTGGACCCGTCCATCCAGCCGGACGCGCGGTCAGCAATCGGTTTCTACCTGGAGGAGGACCGGCCCGTCATCGCCGAGGCGGTGCGCAAGGCGATCGAGGAGGCCTGCCCGTACGACCTGGAGCTGCGGCTGGTGAGCGCCCGGGGCGTCACCAAGTGGGTGCACACCATCGGCCGCCCGATCCTGCAGGATGGCCGGGTGGTGCGGGTGCAGGGGGCCCTGCAGGACATCACCGACCGCATGCGGATCGAACGGGATCTGCGCGACAGCGAACTGCGCCACCGCGCCACCCTGGAGCAGCGGGTGGCGGAACGCACCACCGAACTCCAGGCGGCCAACGGGGATCTGGAGAGCTTCGCCTACGCGGTCTCCCATGACCTGCGCGCCCCGCTCCGGGCCATGGGCGGCTTCAGCCAGGCCCTCCTGGACGACTACGGGGCGGTCCTGGCCCCCGAGGGCCGGGAGTACCTGGACCACATCATCACCTCCAGCCACCGCATGGGCGGGCTCATCGACGGCATCCTGCACCTGTCCCGGGCCACCCGGGGCGAGCTGGCCCGGGTCCCGGTGGACCTTTCGGCCCTGGCGGAGGCCGTGCTGGCGGACCTGGCCGGCAGCGAGCCGGAACGCCACGTCCGGACCCAGGTCCAGCCCGGCATCCGGGCCCAGGGGGACCCCCGGCTGCTGGAGGCGGTGGTGGGCAACCTGGTGGGGAACGCCTGGAAGTACACCTCCAGGACCGCCGATGCCAGCATCCAGATGGATGCGGTCCAGGAGGACGGCAAGCGCTGGGTCCGGATCCGCGACAACGGCTGCGGGTTCGACATGGCCTTCGCCGACAAGCTGTTCAAGCCCTTCCAGCGGCTGCACCGCCAGGACGAGTTCCCGGGCCTGGGCATCGGCCTGGCCACGGTGCACCGCATCGTCCGGCGCCACGGCGGCGAAATCAAGGCCGTTTCCGCCCCCGGCCGGGGCGCCTGCTTCTATCTGTCCCTGCCCATGCCCGAAACTGCGGAGGCGTCATGAACCCACTATCCATCCTCATGGTGGAGGACAACCGCGAGGACGAAATGCTCACCCTGAGGTCGCTGCAGAAGGCCCATCTCGGCAACGCGGTGGACGTGGTGCGGGACGGCCAGCAGGCCCTGGACTTCCTGTTCCGGGAGGGCGAGTTCCAGGACCGGCCGGGGACCGATCTGCCCGCCTTCGTCCTGCTGGACCTGGGGCTGCCCAGGCTGGGCGGGCTGGACGTGCTCGCGCGGATCCGGGCGGACCCGCGCACCAGCACCCTGCCGGTGGTGATCTTCACCTCCTCCAGCGAGGAGGAGGACCGCCTGGCCAGCGCCCTGCGCGGCGCCAACAGCTTCGTGCGCAAACCCATCGAGTTCGCCGCCTTCGCGGAACGGGTGGCGCGGCTGGGCATCTACTGGCTGGCCGTGAACGAGCGCCCGGGCGGGGCGCGGTGAGGCCCGGCTACCTCCGCACCAGGATCAGCTTGCCGGGCCGGGTCTCGTCGACGGTGTAGACGAACTTCTTGAGGAAGCTCTGTCCCAGCAGGCCGTCGATGCCCACCTCCGAAGCCGGGACGGCGGTGCCTTCCACCTGGGCGGCGGCCATGCCGGCCACCGCCACCTGGGGGAAGGTGATGGCGCGGCCGCGAAGCTTCTGCCCGCCGGCCAGGGTCAGGGTGGCCTCCTCCCCCAGGCTGCCGGTCAGGCCCAGGGCGTCCACCAGTTCCTCGGGCAGGCACACCAACTGGGCGCCGGTGTCCACGATGAAGCAGCAGGGTTCGTCCCCCACCATGGCCGGCACCAGCACCAGCCCGTTGTCCTGGGCGGCCTCGTGGGCGGTGGCCCAGGCGGCCAGTTCCCGGCGCATGCCGCGCACCGAGGCCAGGGCGGCCAGGAGGTCCGGATCCGGCCGGCTGCGGCAGGCCGCGCGGAGGTCCGCCAGCAGGCGGTTCAGCCCGGCGAAGAAGACCATGTCCTGGCCCTGGTCGTGGAAGGCCGCGTAGGCGTCCAGGCGCGCCTTCAGGGCCTGGCGCTCGCCGTCGAACCGGGCGCGGACCTGGTCGAGCCCGGCGTAGATGCGCTGCATCTGCGCATTGGCGGCGTCCACCGCCTGCCGGGCCGCGGCCATCCGGTCGTTGTACTGGGTCACCAGCGCGTTGCGGGCCTGCACCCGCTCGTTGTAGGCCGCCACGGCGGCGCGGTCCGCGGGGTCCGGCGCCCGGCCCAGGGCCTGGTCCTGGGCCTCCAGGGTGGCGGCCAGCTGCAGCGCGGGGGCCTGGGCCCGGTCCGCCTGGGCCCGGAGCGCGTCCAGTTCGCCGTTGCGCTGCTGCACCTGGGCGTTGTAGGCCTCGGCCAGGCCGTTGACCCGCTTCTGCCCCGCATCCAGGCTCTCGCCCCGGTAGAACCGGTCCATGACCGAGGCCACCGCCGCCAGCCGCGGCTGGAAGGCGGCCCGGCCGGGAGCCTGGGCCAGGAGCGCCGGGACTCCGAGCAGCATGAGCAGCAGGGCGAGGCAGGAACGCAGGCAGGGCCAGGGGCGGGTCATGGGATCCTTCCGGGAAAGGGGCTGTCCCATCATCCGCCCCTCGCCCGTCCGGGTTCAACCGCCCCCTGGCGCCGGGCCGTCAGGGGAGCTTCTTGAGATTGTAATATTTCCGCGGCACGGCGACCGAAGTGGTGCCGAGGAAGTGCTGGTCCCGAACGCCGGCGACCCCGCCCAGCACATAGCAGTCCATGTAGACCAGGGCCATGTTCCGCAGCCGGACGCCGGTGCTGGCGTCGGTGTACGGGGCCCCGTTCCACTTGGCGCCGGGGGTGAACTTCCCGTAGGCCTGGAACAGGTCCTGCAGGTTGTTCCGCCTGGCCTTGCCCTGGATCACCCGGATGGCAAATTCGCCCAGGCCGGCGGTGGTGGTGAAGCCATAGCTGAACGTCCAGGTGCCGAAGCGGCCGGCCCCGCCCCTGGCCACCACGCCCTGTTCCACCCGCTGCAGGATGGCGGGGAAATCGCCGGCCTGCCGGGAGAGGTCCAGGCCCAGCGCGCCCGGGTAGCCCATGAGCGGGGACGGCATGTCGGCTTCCACGAACACCCCGTTCTTCGAGGCCAGCAGCTGCTTCAGCAGGGGTTCGGTGTGGGCGTCGTTGGTGGAGAAGACGGCGACCCGTTCGCCCTTGGGCGCGTACTTCCTGAGCCAGGCGGGGACCTGCTCCAGGATGAACTGCTGGGCGCCGGCCACGCCCACATCCGAGGTGGGGTCGGGCGCCGTCTCGAAGGCGAACCTGAGGCCCAGGTCCTTGCAGGCCTCCTCCATGATCGCGCGCCTGCGGCCCAGGGTTTCATAGGACATGTGCCGCGGGAAGGAGACGTGCACCAGGGTCTTGGCCCCCATCTGCCTGGCCCCCCAGGCGATGGTGTAGCCGCGGGTGAGGAAGTCGGCGTTGGCCACCAGATCGGCGGAGCCGCAGATCACCGGGAGGTCCTCGTGGGATTCGCCGGCCAGCAGGAGGATGTCCTTGCGCTTGGCCCGGACCCGCTTGAAGGCCTCGGCGGTGCCGGGAATGCCCTGGTTGACGACGATCGCCTTCATCCTGGCGTCGTCGGCCAGGGAGACCACGTTCGAGATGAACGTTTCCTGCTGGGACATGAAATCGTCCGGGTAGGTCTGGTGCTGGATCATGCCCCCGGTCTTGACGGATCCATACAGCTTCATAAGGGCTTCCGCGCCGCGCGGATCGTCCTCGTTCTGGGAGACGGTGCCGGTGACGATGCCCACATGGAACGCGGCATCGGCCCTGGCGTCGGCGCCGCCCAGGAACAGCACCGCCGGCGCCAGGGCCGCGGCGAATCGGGCCAAATGGCTCATGTTGCCTCCGGGTGAAGGGGGTTTGCACAGCCTTGCCTGGGCCCGGAACACGGCGGGCCGCCAGAACAATGGCGCGAACGTCCCTTTGGTTCCGGACCGGGCCCGGAACCATCGATGGCCGGCCGGGCGGGCTCAGCCCAGGAGCTGGCCTTCCATGAGCATGGCCGACATCGCCTTGAACTGGGGATGGTGCTTGTCCCGGGCCCACTCGAAGGCGACGGATTCGTGGTTGGTGAGGGTGGCGCCGGCGGCGGCCATGCGCTCCAGGGCGCGGGCGCGGTACTCCTCGCCCCGGCCGCTGACGGCGTCCCAGCACAGGTGCACCTCCTGGCCCGCCGCCAGCAGTTCCAGCACGGTCTGCATGATGCAGACATGGGCTTCGATGCCCGCCACGACGATCTGCCGGCGCCGGGGCTCCAGGTCGGGCCGGGCCTGCCGGAGCAGGGTTTCGAAGCCCGGGTCGCCGCAGCAGCCGAACGCGGTCTTCTCCAGGACGAAGGTGGGCGTGGACAGCGCGTCGAAGGCCGCGCGGATGCCGGCCTCGGTGGGGCCGAGGCCCTTGGGGTACTGCTCGGTCAGCACCACCGGCACCGCGAACAGGCCGGCCAGGCGCAGCAGCCGGCGCGTCGCCGCCAGCACCAGCGCCGGGCGGTGCACCAGCTGCACCAGCTTGCCCTGGAGGTCGATCACCACCAGGATGCTGCGGTTGCAGTCGAGCAGAGCCATGGCCGGCCTAGGTGGGGAACTCGTGGTTGGCGATGAGCACTTCCATGCCGGTGAGCAGGCTTTCCCGGTGCGAGATGGCCTCGTAGACCACGTCCCGGTTGGAAACCACCCCGAGCACCTGCTTGCCTTCCATCACCGGCACGTGCCGGATCTGCTTCTCGGACATCAGGGCCATGCAGTCGTCCACGGTGGTGCTGGGCTTCACGAAATAGACCTGGCTGGTCATCACGTCCCCCACCGGCTTGTCCAGGCAGCCGACGCCCTGCTCGGCCACCAGGCGCACGAAGTCGCGCTCCGAGAAGATGCCGGCAAGACGTTCACCGTCCATGATCACCAGGGCGCCGATCTTCTTTTCATGGAGGCGCTGGACCGTGTCCAGCACGCTCGCCTCCGGATCGATGAACCAGAAGTTGTTGCCCTTGCGCTCGAGGATGGTCCGGACGGTGCTCATGACTGACTCCTGGTTGGTTAAAAAGAATGATATCTGAAGGATAAGCCCCAGTTTCCCCTTCGCCAGCGTTTTTCGCCCCCCCCCGCTGGAGGTGCCGGGCGAGGCTCCGGACGCGGGGTGACGCGCTTCCGTGCCTGCTATTTCACCAGGCCATTGTTGTTGAGGGGGATCTGGTAGCTGGACAGGACCCTGCCGGTTTGCACGTCGACCAGCTTCTCATACGCCTTGTCCTGAATCTGGTTGGAAGGCAGGATGAACCGGGAAAAATCGATGATGATCATGTGTGTCGCGCCCAGCGCTTCGCCCAGCTTCAGGCTGGTGTCGTCCGAAGCGATGCCCGAGTTCTGGAACTTGAGTTCATTGAGGGTGGTCTCGATATGCTGCCGGTCGATCAGCTGGAAGTTGCTCTCGCCACTGAAGCGACGGATGTACATGGTCTCCATGTTGGCGATCAGCCCGAGTTTTATGCTGTCCTGCCACTGGGCCAGCTGGCCCGGGCTCAGGGTGTGCGAGGTGTTCAGCACCTGGCCCGTGGTGATGGCCAGCCGGATCGTCTTGCCGTTGAGCAGATCCTTGAACAGGACCCACTGGTCATAGCGGATCTTCACGCTGTCGAGGGTCATCGGCTTGATCAGTATCTTATCCGCGCGGCGGATCTTCGCCTGGACCACGTCGCCGCTCTTGCAGGTGAGGCACAGCCATTTCCTCAGCTGCCGGTTGGATTCCAGCGGCACGTCGTTGATGGTGAGCAGCGCGTCCCCCACCTGGATACCGGCCCGGTCCGCGGAGGACCCCGGGGCCACTTTTTCAATGGTCAGCCCCGCCGGGGTGTTCCGGGTTTCCGTCCCGATGAAGGGCATGGCGTAGAAGGCGCCCGGATTCTTTTTCGCCGCCTCCTCGACCGGGTCGGGCCTGGCCTGGACATGGGTCTGCGGGCCGGCACAGCCCAGGGCGAACCAGGCGCCGGTCACGATCGCGGCCATGGCCGCACCTCCGCGGATGCCCAGAATCGAGGACGCGGTCGTCTTCTTGTCGATCATGAATGCTGTCTCCACGGAACGGAATGCTGGATCATAGCATCCCGCCGTCCGGTCAGCTCCGCTTCTGCTTGAGCTGGTCGAACACCACCGCCGCCAGGAGGATGCCGCCCTTGGCCAGGTACTGGTAGAAAGTGGGGATATTCATCAGGTTCATGGCGTTCTGCAGGGTGCCCATGATGAGCACGCCCACCACCACCCCGGACATGGTGCCGATGCCGCCGGTGAGGCTGACGCCGCCCAGCACGCAGGCGGAGATGACGTCCAGGGCGAAGCCCACGGAGCTGTTGGGCTGGCCGCTGGTCATGCGCGAGGCCAGGATGATGCCGGCCGCCCCGGACACCGTGCCCTGCACCGTGAAGATGATGATCTTGATCCGGTCCACCGGGATCCCGGCCAGGCGGGCGGCATCCTTGTTGCCGCCGATGGCCAGCGTGTTCCGGCCGTAGGTGGTCCGGTTGAGCAGGATCCCGAACACCAGGAACAGGGCGGCGGTGATCCAGACCGGGTTGGGCAGGCCGAACAGGGCGCCGTTGCCCAGCTCGAAGAAGGAATCCTGGCCGATCCCCACCGCGCTGCCGCTGGAGACGATGAAGGACAGTCCGCGGACGATGTAGAGCATGGCCAGGGTGGTGATGAGCGCGTTGATCTTCAGCTTGGCGATGATCGCCCCGTTGAGGAAGCCCACCAGGGTGCTGCCGGCCAGCCCCGCCAGGACGCCGAGGGTGATGCTGTTGGTGGCGTTCATGACCACGGCGCAGAGCACCCCGGCGAGCACCACGATGCCTTCCACGGACAGGTCGAAATCGCCGGAGGCCAGGCAGAACAGCATGGTGCAGGCGACCATCCCCACCATGGACACCGACAGGGCCAGGCCGACCATGTTCTGGACCGTGAAGAAGAACGGCACGAAGAGGGAGAGCACCACGAACATCACCCCGAAGACGAGGAACATCCCCGCGTCCTCCCAAAGGCTCCGCGCGCGCCGCTGCATTCCGTTCCGAGGGTGTTCCTGTTCCATGTCGGTTCCTTGTGCTGGATGGGGGCGGATCACGTGGGGTCCTGGCCGCCGTGCTGGGGCAGCGCGAGCCGGAGCAGGCCGTCCTGGGTGGCGTCGGCCCGGTCCACCGAGGCGACGATCCGGCCCTCGCGCATGACGATCACCCGGTCGCTCACCCCCAGGACCTCGGGCAGGTCGCTGGAGACCACCACCACGGCGATGCCCTTGGCGGCGAGTTCGTACATGATCGCGTAGATCTCGTTCTTGGTGCCCACGTCGATGCCCCGGGTGGGCTCGTCCATGAGGATCACCTGGATGTCCTCGGACAGCCAGCGGGCCAGGATGGCCTTCTGCTGGTTGCCTCCGGAGAGCTTGGCGATGGGCTGGGCCAGGGAGGGGGTGCGGATGCGCAGGCGGGCCTGGAAGGTCTCGGCGTTGCGCCGCTCCTTGCCCGGGTGGATGAAGCCGAACCGGGTGAAGCGCCGGCGCACGCTGATGTTGATGTTCTCGGCCACCGACCGCACCGCGAAGATGCCTTCGCTCTTGCGGTCTTCCGGGCACAGGGCGATCCCCTGGGCCAGGGCGCCCCGGGGGCTGCGGAAGGCCACTTTCCGGCCGTGGACCCTGATCTCCCCGGCGAAGGGGCCGCCGGCGCCGAACAGCAGCTTCATCAGCTCGGTGCGCCCGGCGCCCACCAGCCCGAAGAAGCCCACGATCTCGCCGGCGCGCACCTGGAAGCTGGCCGGCTCGCGCAGCCCGCGGCCCATCAGGCCGGTCACCTCCAGGGCGCACGGTCCCAGCTCCCGGGGCCGGTAGGCGTAGATGTCGTCGATGGAACGGCCGACCATGCGGCTCACCACGAAATCATGGTCCACCCCGGCCATGTCCTTGCGGTCCTCCACCAGGTGCCCGTCCCGGAAGATGGTCACGGCGTCGCACAGCTCGAAGATCTCCTCGAGCCGGTGGGAGACATAGATGATGCAGCAGCCCTTGCGCTTGAGCTCCCGGATCACCTCGAACAGCTTGCGCACCTCGCGCTCGGTGAGGCTGCTGGTGGGCTCGTCGAAGGCGATCACCTTGGCGTCGAGCATCAGCGCCTTGGCGATCTCCAGCATCTGCCGCTGGGCGATGGAGAGGCTGCGCACCTTGGCGGCCGGGTCGATGTGCTCGCCCAGCCGTTCCAGCTCGGCCGTGGCGGCCCGGCGCACCGCCTTGCGGTCGATGAAGCCCAGCCGCGCCGGCAGGTGGCCCAGCTGCAGGTTCTCCTCCACGCTCATGTCCGGCACCAGGTTCAGCTCCTGGTAGATCACCGCGATGCCGGCCTGGATGGCGTCCCGGGTGCTGCGGAAGTCCACGCGCCGGCCGCCCAGCTCCAGGTGGCCGGCGGTGGGGGCATAGGCGCCGGAGAGGACCTTGAGCAGGGTCGACTTGCCGGCGCCGTTCTCGCCGACCAGGGCGTTGATGGCACCCTCGCAGAGGCCGAAGTCGATGCCGTCGAGGGCCAGGACGCCTGGAAAGGCTTTCTGGATGCCGTGGAAGCGCAGGTATTCCTGGGGTTGCATTTGCGGGATCCTGGTGGGAAGGCGCGGGGGGCGAGGCCCCCCGCGCCGTCGGGATTACTTGAGCAGGTCTTCGAGGCCTGCTTCCTTCAGCACCGCCACGTAGTTCTTGCGGTCCATGTAGACGCCGGCGGTGCGGGTGTCCGCGGGCGGCGCCTGGTTCTTGGTGATCCATTCGAACATCAGCTTGGAGGTGTCATAGCCGTGTTGGCGGGCGGCCAGCAGGACCGCGCCCACGAAGCCGGTGTTCTTCTTCAGTTCGTTGATGCACGGAGCGGCCCCGCCGATGCCGACGCCGACCACGTTGGCGGTCTTGAAGCCGCGGCCTTCCAGCGCGCGCACGCCGCCGATGACGGTCTCGTCGTTGAGCCCCACCACCATCCAGTTCTTGATGTTGGGATGCTGGGTGATGGTGACGTTGGCGGCGTTGAAGCCGCCCTCGGTGTCGGTGGTCTTCTGGGGCGAATCGAAGATGTTGGCGGCGGGGAAGCCCTTGCTGGTCAGGGCCTTGGAGGCGCCTTCCACCCGCTCGCGGGCGGTCTGCAGCTCCTTGGAGCTGATGGCGATGACGCCGGTGTCGGCGGGCTTCCAGCCCCGGGCCTGGTATTCGGTGAAGCAGGACTGGCCCACCCGCTCGCCGATCTTGCCGGCGCTGATGCCCAGGTAGGGCACGGCGGCCATGGGCTGGCCGTCGGCGCTGACGAACCGGTCGTCCACGGCCAGGCACTTCATGTTGAGCGCCTTGGCCTTGGCGACGATGGCCGGGCCGAGCTTGGGATCCGGGGTGCAGATCACGAAGCCCTTGGCGCCCTGGGCGGCGAGGTTGTCCAGGGCGGCCAGCACCTTTTCGCCGTCCGGGGTTCCGATCTTGATGACCGTGAAGCCCAGGTCCTTGCCCGCCAGGTCGGCGAACTTCCATTCATTCTGGAACCAGGGCTCTTCCGGCATCTTGACCAGGAAGCCGATCTTGGTCTGGGCCGCCAGGCTGGTCGCGAAGCAGGCGACCATGGCCGGAACCATCAGCAGTTTGCAGATCTGTTTCCAATTCATGCTTTCCTCCTCAGGTGGGAACTGCCATGGCAGGAGGCCGGGGTTCGGGCGGCGCTGCCGTCATCCGGGCAGCCCAGCCGGGCTGTCCTTGGGGTCGAGCTGCGAAGGGTGGGAGAGAGGATCAGCCTACCATGGGCTGTCTCCCTCGGGATGGCGTCCGGACGGGGGCGCATCAGCGCGCACCGGCCTGGACCCGGGCCAGGACGAACCGGGCCCAGAACCCGGACTCGATCTGCTGGAGCAGCGCCTGGGCCTGGGCATGGGCGGGGTCCACGGCCAGCACCGCCCGGAACGCCTCCCCGGCGATCCGGGTCCGCCCCAGCCCCAGCTGCCCCAGGCCGGAGATGAACCGGGCCTGGAGCCTGGCCTGGCGTTCCGGATCCGGCTCGAACACCAGGAACTCCGGCCTGCTGACGGCGAAGAAGTCGGCTCCGGCGCCGGAGGCATCGCTGGCGGCCATGGCCTGGAAGCGCTCCCGGGCCGTCTCCTCCCGGCCCAGGGCGGCCAGGCACAGGGTCCCGTAGAAGGCCATCTCGGGCGGCTGATCGTTGTAGTAGCGGGTGCCCGACAACTCGAACCGGGCCTGGGCGCCGGCCTCGAAGCGCGCCGCGGCGCCGCCAGCCTCGGCCATGGAGCCCAGCGCCAGGCCGGCGTGGAAGTGGGCATCGCTGTCGACCATGCCGGCCAGCCTGGCTTCGCCCAGGTTGGGGGGATAGGCCATGGCCAGGTCCGCCTCCGCCAGGGCGTCCGGCCAGCGCCCTTCGGCCAATGCCCGGCGGGACTGGCCCAGGCGGGCCAGGGCATACTGCGCCGTCACCTTCCCCTCCGCGCCTTCCCAGGGGTGGAACAGCCTGCCCTCCAGGAGCGCCAGCGCCTCGCCGCAGCGCCCCGCCAGGTTGAGCAGGGCCGCCCGCTCCAGGCTCAGGTCGTCCCGGGCGGCCACCAGCCCCGGGCTGCGGTCCAGGCGCCGGAGGCGCTCCGCGGGCGCGGTGCCGGTCAGCTTCTCCAGCTGGTCCAGCTCGAACAGGATGCGGGCGTCGCCGGGGTCCAGCCGCAGCGCCTCCCGGTAGCAGCGGACGGCCTCGGCCCCGTCCCGGCCCCGGTTGTAGGCGGCCAGCCCGAGGTTGCGCCAGACGGTGGGGAATCCGGGCCGGGCGCCGCGGGACCCTTCCCAGGCCTGCACCGCCCGCGCGTGCTCCCGGCGGGCATACAGCCAGTTGCCCAGGGCGTAGCCGGCGCCCGGGTCGGGGCCGTCCTGGGCCAGGGCCCAGTCCAGCAGCTGGAAATCCTCCAGGCGGTTCGGGAAGCAGCCGTCCATGTCCTGGGCGCGGGCCTGGGCCAGGCTGGCCGCGGCCTCCGGAGCCCCCGACCGGTGCAGGAACCAGGCCCGGTAGTACGGCACCAGCTGGGCCTCGGGGCCCTGGACCCGCCCCTGGGCATCCTCCGCCAGCCCCAGCAGGCGCAGGGCCTCGGGGTAGAAGCCGCAGGCGGCGTAGGGCAGCGCCACCTCCAGGATGGTCGGCGCATGGCGGCGGGCCAGGCGCTCCAGGGCCTGCCAGCGGTCCTCGGTCCGGTCCAGCAGGGCCAGCTCGAAGCGGGCGGCGTGGTCCAGGGGCTCGTCGCGCACCAGGCGCCCGGCCTCGTCCCGGGCCGCCGCGTCCCGCCCCAGGCGCCGCAGCACCGCCGCGCGCAGGCCCCGGGCCAGGTAGTTGAGGCTGTTGCGCTCCAGGGCCAGGTCCAGGTGGCGCAGCGCTCCGTCCAGCTGCCCGCGCCGGGCGTCCAGCTGGGCCAGGAGGGTGTGGGCCGCGTCCTTCACCGGCGCGCACCAGGCGGCCTTGGACAGGGCGTCGCAGGCTTCCCGGTCGCGGCCCTGGAGCAGGAGCGCATGGCCCAGGTGGAAGTGGGCCTCGCCCTGGGCCGGGTTGGCGTTGTGGCGGGTGAGGGTGGCCACCGCCGCCCGGAAGTGGCCTTCGGCCTCCCGGAAGCGTCCGCGCTTGAGCAGCAGCAGCCCCAGGGCGGTGCTGCAGCGGGAGTCGCCGGGCTCGCGGCGCAGCGCCTCCTGGTAGTAGGGCATGGGCTCCACGGTCGCGTGGCGGTACTGTTCCAGGTGCTGGGCCGTGAGGTACAGCTGCTCGCAGCTGGGCAGGTCCGCCGGGGGCTGCACCGGGCACGCGGGCTCCAGGGCCGGGGCGGCGCCCGGCCCCGCGGGCTGGTAGCCCAGGGCTTCCACGCCATCCGCGCGCAGGACCGCCAGCCGGAGGTCCTCCTCCCGGGTCCCGGCGGGCAGCTCCACGGTCTCCAGGAACGGCCGTTCCGGATCCAGGTCCACGGTCCACTGGGCCAGGGGCTCGCCGCCGGCCGTGAGGCGGATGCCGGTCCCCGGCTCCAGGCCGGTGGCGTAGACGCCGACCCTGGCCTGCCCCGCGTCCAGGGCCAGGCTCAGCAGGAAGTCCGCGGAGGCGTTGCGCACATAGCCGATCTCCTTGTAGGGAAGGAAATACTGGCTGAAGGTCTTGCTCTCGAACGGCTGGATCCAGGTGAAGTCCGGCTGGTTGTCGGTGTAGACCCCGGCCATCAGCTCGAGGTACGGGCCATCCGCGTCGGTGAGCTGCCGGTCCCAGGCCAGGCCGAATTCCCCGTTGCCCCAGACCCACTGCTTCTTGCCCGGGCTCAGGTGGTGGTCCGCCACGTGCAGCATCCCCGCCCGGCGGCCGTGGTCGTAGCCGCCGAGGAAATCGCAGTCTGAGTGGGCGGCCATGTACGAGGTGGGGACCGGGATGTTGCGCCAGCGGGAGATGTCCACCCCGGCGGAATAGTCCACCTTGTAGTAGGTGCCCCGGGCGATGGGGAACTCGCTCACGTCCCGGCGCCCGTGGTCGAACACGCCGTGCACGTCGGGCGGGAAGACGCTCTGGTAGTCGTCGTTGGCGTGCACCGCGGGGTTGGCCCACCAGAGGAAGGACTGGGCATAGGGCATGCGGTTCTGCATCCGCACCCGCACCTCCAGCACGGCCTTGTCCGGGTGCAGGGTGAAGCCGGCGGCGCCCTTCATGCGGGACATGCGCTCGATCTCGCCGCACCACACGGTCATGGAGCCGTCCCCGTGCGTTTCGACCGTCCACTCCAGCGGCTCGTAGGTGCTGGGCCGGTGGTGCTGGGGCCAGTTGAACTCGATCCCGCCGCTGATCCAGGGTCCCGCCAGGCCCACCAGGGCCGGCTTGATCACGTGGTTGTGGTAGACGAAGGCATAGCCGTTGGTCTTGTCCAGGGCCATGTGCACCCGTCCGCCCAGCCCGGGCAGGACCATCACCTTGAGGTAGCGGTTCTCCAGGAACACCGCCCGGTGCGGCTCCGGCCGAGGCTCGTCCAGCACCTTGTCGATGAGCGCCAGGGGGTACATCGCCCCGGAGGAACCCTGGTAGACCCGCTGCTCCAGGAACATCGGGTTGGCGTCGGGTGCGCCGACGCCGTAGGTCTGCAGTTCGACCAGCTCATCCCAGATCCGCACCGGTGCGTCCATGCACGACTCCCATGCCGACCCGGAGCCGGAACCGCCCCGGCGGGCCGGGGGAACGGCCCGCCGGTACTGCCTGGCGGTTGGGCTGGGGATCGACCTGGAAAGCATGGCGGGGCCCTGCCCGTCCTCCAATGTATGGATCGGGCAATAACTTGTACCGCCTCAGGCGCCGCCGGCCAGCTGGTGCCGGAAGGCCCGCGGCGACATCCCGGTCACCTGCTTGAAGCGCTTGGAGAAATGGTATTCGTCGCAGAACCCCAGCGCGTCCGCGATCTCCTTGTTGGACTGGCCGCCGGTGGCGAGCCGTTCCGAGGCGGCGTCGATGCAGCGGGCCAGGCGGTACTTGCCCGGGGAGATCCCCATCATCGCGGTGAAGTGCTTGCGGAAGGCGTCGTAGTTGACGTTGAGCCGGGCGGCCAGGGCGTGCAGGTCCATGTGGCCGATCTGGCCGTCCCCCAGGATCCGGCAGGCCTCCTCCAGCCACCGGGTGGCCATGGCGCCCGCGCCGTCGTCCCGGGGGACCGCCGCGTGCAGGTCCGCCAGCAGCACCTGGAGCATGCAGATCTGGTGCATGGCTTCGGCCATGCCGGTGCGGCCGTTGTTCTGCAGGCAGGACATGAGCCGGATGGTCCAGTCCCAGACGGCCTCCGCGTGCAGCACCGGCCGTTCCGGGTCCAGCAGGCCGTGCTGCCGCCACAGATCGAAGATCGGCCCATTGAACACGAGGAAGTACTCGTCCCAGCGCACCCCGGGCCTGGGCGCGTAGTAGTGCCCGATCTCCGGGAACAGCAGCAGGAAGTCGCCCGGGCGCAGTTCCAGGTGCCTGCCGCGGTCGTCCTGGTAGTCGCAGGTGCCGGCCGCCGTGAACACCAGGCCGTACGAGCCCAGCACCCGGTGGGTCATGTCCTGGTATTCCAGGCCCCGGCTGCTGGTGATGTAGCCGGCCAGGGAGATGGCGCCCAGCGGGGTCCAGACCCCGTGCTGCACGATGAGCGTGATGAGATGGGCGGCACTGGGCTGGTTCATGGCAAATGGGCCATCAGGTGGGAGTTCCGGGAATGGCGTTCTGGGTTGACCTTGAATCATAACCGGGTCCCGGCCGCCGGGCGGTCCACGCCGCCAGCTACAAGTCCGGATCCCATTCCAGACATTCCCGCACCCGGGCGCCGGCCCAGAATGAAGGCCATGGACCCGGCGACCGTCATCCTCGAGAACGCGCACCTGCGGGTGGAACTGCTGCCCGCCCGGGGAGCCAGGCTGGTGAGCCTCCTGGACCGGCGCATGGGCCGGGAGTGGCTGCTGCCCCGCCAGGGGCCGTCCGGCGCCGATTTCGCCGCCGACCCCTCCGGGTTCGACGAATGCTTCCCCAATGTCGCGCCGGGCCCATGCCCCGGGGGGAAGCTCAGCTGGCCCGACCACGGCGAGCTCTGGGACCACCCCTGGGAGGTGCGCCGGGAGGGGGAGGCCCTGGTCTGCCGCATCCAGGGCCGGGCCCGCCCCTACGCCCTGACCCGGCGCCTGGCCCTGGACGGCGACACCCTGTGCCTGGACTACGAGCTGGAGAACCTGGGCGCCGAGCCCTTCCCGCACCTCTGGAGCGCCCATCCCCTGCTCCAGGTCCGGCCGGGCATGCGGGTCGAGCTGCCCGCGGGGGTGGATGAAGTCCTGGTGGACTCGGCCTCGGACCCGGCCCTGGGCGTTCCCGGCCAGGTGCGTCCCTGGCCGGGGAGTCCCCTGGACCTCAGCCTCGTCGCTCCCCGCGCCGCCGGCATCGCCGTCAAGCTGTTCGTCCGGGACCTGCCCGAGGGGCGCTGCGCCCTGGTGGACCCCGCCACCGGCCATGCCCTGCGCTTCGCCTGGGATCCCGCGGAGATCCCCCACCTGGGCGTCTGGCTGTGCTACGGCGGCTGGCCCTCCGTCGCCCAGGGGCAGCTCACGGTGGCGCTGGAGCCCGCAACCGGGATGCCCGACGCCCTGGACGCGGCCTGGCGGCTCGGGTGCGCCCGGGTCCTGCCCGCCGGCGGCCGGTCGCGGTGGAGCTTTCGGATGCGGTCGTGCCTGGATGAGAATCGGGCCGGCGAGGGATGATCGGCTGCCCCACCCAGGGGGTGGCCGGATGGCATCGAACACAGCCTTGAACTGGGAATCATACTTCCGTTCCAGGGCCTCAGTTTCGTGGCCAGATCGTGAGGGGTGGAGTCCGGCGTCCGCCCCACCCGCCCGAACGTGAGGTCACAGATTGTGACCTCACGTTGTCCCATTTTCCTTAGTTCAGCTGGAACCTGAAGTCATCGGGCTAAAGTGAGGCGTTCCTTTCCTTCTTGCCCAGCCAGGCACTGGTCATCCTCTCCAATCGCCAAGGCCCCGCCTATTTCCTCGTGCCGGTGCAGCCCGGGGACCTGGAAGCCCAGGGCCGGGAACGGCTCCGGGCCCAGGCCAAGGCCAGCCTCCGGGCCTGGCAGCTTCGGGCGAAAGCGTTGGGAATGGACAAGTTGACTGACGTGGAGATCGACGCCGAAATTCCGCACCTGTTCCCGGCCTCTGCTTCAGCGCTTGGATCTATCGCCCGCCCCCGGGCCATTCAAGGCCGGCTTGGGCCAGGAGCGCGAAGAACAGCCCCCGCTTGAGCGGCATCCCGCTGTGTACCGGAACCACCAGGAGCGCGGCTACGCCCTACTTTTTGTATACGTGGTGACTCCCCTTGATCCGGGCCAGGATCCAGCCGTTCCGTTCCAGGAAAGCGCAGAATTCCTTGCCGGTGGGTGGGGTCAAAAGGCCAGCTCCACGAGTTGCGCCTTCCGATGGGCGCCGCGGTTGCCAGCCTGCGCCGCCTTCTCCCTGGCCATGTCCCCGGCGGCCTCAAGCCATCCCTGGACCGCCTCCTGGAGCGCGGCCTTGACCGCTTCCACTGTCTCTCCCTCGGTCATGCAGCCGGGAAGGCTGGGCACTTCCGCCCAGTAGCCGCCTTCCTCTGCTTCGTGAATGACTGCGGTGATGGTCATAGGTGGGGTCCCTCCTTCCCTCAAGGTATGCCCTTTACGGTGTCATGGTGCCATCCGTTTTTTCCACGGGAAACCAGGGGCTTCCACCCCTTTCCAGCAGCAGGTTTTTACTGCCGTTTTACTGTGACGAGCAAAAGGCCCGATCGCTCGGGCCTAAGTGCTTTGTTCACTGGTAGGGCTAACGGGATTTGAACCCGTGTTACCGCCGTGAAAGGGCGGTGTCCTGACCCCTAGACGATAGCCCCGTGGGTGCGGGTGGTGCGGGTCGGTGCTGCTGCGGGTGCTGCCTTCAAGGAATGATGGTGAGCCCAGCCGGACTCGAACCGGCGACAATCTCCTTAAAAGGGAGGTGCTCTAACCAGCTGAGCTATGGGCCCATGCCGTTGCCGGCTGAAGGAGTAGTTTGCCGCGCTTCGGCAATGGGGTCAAGGGTTGGTTCCCGGCACGACGCGGGCCGCCCGGGGGCTGAGCCGCTGGAGGGCGGCGCTGCTGGAACCGAGGATCTCGTCCACCAGGTCGCCGGCGTCGTAGACCTTGGCCAGGGCCTCCAGGATGGCCCGGCCGTCCAGGGACACCGCCCGGTTGAACCGGCCGTCGTAGTAGTAGCGCCCGGGAATGCAGCCGATGTTGCCGTCGAACACCAGGCCCACCAGCTCGCCGCTCCGGTCCAGCACCGGCGATCCGGAATTGCCGCCGATGATGTCGTTGCTGGAAATGAAGTCCAGCGGGGTGCTGGGGTCGAGCCGGGTCCGCAGTTGGCGCCAGCGGGGCGGCAGGTCCCAGGAATGGTCCTCGGCGCTGGGGCCCCAGCCGTCGGCGCGGTCGAACAGTCCGCCGAAGGTGGTGAAGGGCTGCACCAGGGTGCCGTTGGCCGGGCAGCTGGCCACGGAACCGTAGCTGAGCCGCAGGGAGAAGGTGGCGTCGGGGTAGTCGGCCTTGCCGTAGAGGGCGAACCGGGCCCGGGCGATGCGGGCGCCATGGTCGGCGATCACGGCGTCCAGCTCCTCCTGCTGCCTGCGGTACGGCCGGGCCAGGAGCTCGAGCTTCCGGGCCAGCACCAGCATGGGATCCGGGCTGTCCAGCACGGCGCCGGGGCTGGCCTGGAACAGGGCCTGGCGCGCGGCGGGGGCGCGCAGCCCGGTGCCCTCCACCAGCTCCCGGGCCCGGTCCCCGGGGGTCCGGCCCCCCAGCAGGGCCGCGACGATGGGGTGGGCCGGGCCCAGCTCCGCCACGGCCTCCTGCAGGCCGTCGGCGAGGTTGGCCGTCTCCACTCCGGCATCCAGGGTGTCGCTGAAGCTGAGGCCGGCCTGGAGCTTCTCCATGTCCCGGGCCGTGCGGTAGCCCAGCTCCCGCTGGGCCGCGGGCCTGGCCGCCTCGGCCTTCCAGCGCGCCAGCCCCAGGGCGAACTGCAGGGCCCGGCTGCCGCGGCCGCTGAGCATGGCCACCTCCCTGGCGAAGCCGCACCGGGCCTGCACCGCCTTGCGGATGAGGGCCCAGCTCTGCCCGGCGCTGGCCTCCAGGGCCGGATCCTGGGCCACCCGGGCCCGGAGCTCCTGCTCGGCCGCGGCCACCTTGGCCATGGCCACCGGGTCCTTGAGCCCGTCGGTCTCGTTGCGGTAGACCTTGTACGCGTTCTCCAGGTCCAGGAGCTCGGAGGACACCAGCCGGGCCTGCTCCGGGCCCTGGGCGGCGAAGCCGTGCAGCGCCTGGCGCCGCCGGTCCAGGCCGCGCAGGCGCAGCGGGTTCAGCACGTCCCGGTCGGCCTCCATCTGCGCCAGGGTCTCCCGCCGGGAGGTGCGGCCGGGATGGCCGGCCACGAAGGTCAGGTCGCCGGCCCGGAGCCCGGTGCGCGACCAGCGGAGCCAGGCGCCGGGGTGCCAGGGCGCTCCGTTCTCGTACACCCGGAACAGGGCGAAATCCAGGTCGTGGCGGGGGAAGGTGAAGTTGTCCCAGTCCCGGCCGAAGGCGGCGATGCCGTACTCCGGGGCCATGACCAGCCGCACGTCGCTGTGCACCGCGTAGCTGTAGATCCAGGTCTCGCCCCCTTCGTAGAGCGTCACCGGCTCGCTGGCGAGCCCGGTGCGGCGCTCCGCCTCCTGCACCAGCCGGGCCAGGGCCTCCCTGCGGGCCTGGCCGTCCCGGGTCTCGTCCCCGGTGGGCCGGACCGCCTTCCGCAGCGCGTCGGTGACGTTGGCCATGGCCATGAGGGTCCGCACCTCCATGCCGGGGATCCGCAGCTCCTGGCCGCGGTCCCGGGCCAGGAAGCCGTCCTTCACGTAGTCGTGGCCGGCGTCCGAGATCTTCTCGATCCACCCGTGGGCCACGTGGTGGTTGGTGAGCACCAGGCCGTCCCGGCTGATGAAGGAGCCGCTGCCTCCGGGCAGGCGCAGCACCGACAGCCGCACGTGGTCCAGCCAGGCGGCGTCCGGGGCGAAGCCGTAGCTGGCCCGCATCCGCGCCGCCGGCAGGTTGTCGAAGGTCCACATGCCCTCCTCCCCGCGCAGGCACGGGGCTCCCAGCAGGGCCGCCAGGACCAGCCCGGCGGCGCGGACGGCCATTCCATGAGCGGGCGCATTCGGCATGTGTCCCAGACTACGTGGCCGGGCTCCGCAGGACAAGGCCCGCCCGGGCCGCGACCAGGCGGGCGATGGCGAGGCAGGCGGTCAGCCCGGGGGACTCGATGCCCAGGAGGTTCCACAGGCCGCGGATCCCGTGCTCGTCCTCGCCCTGGAACAGGAAGTCCCGGAACCCCGCCCCGGGGCCCTGGAGGTTGGGCCGGATGCCGGCGTAGGCCGGCTGCAGCGCGCCGTCGGGCAGCTCCGGCCAGTAGCTGCGGATGGCCGCGTAGAAGCTCCCGGCCCGGGCCGGGTCCACGCTGTAGTCGATGCCGTCCACCCACTCCACGTCCGGACCGAACCGGGCCTGCCCGCCCAGGTCCAGGGTGAGGTGGATCCCCAGCCCCGCGGCCTCGGGCACCGGGTAGACCAGCCTGGAGAACGGCGCGGCCCCGGCCAGGGCGAAGTAGCTGCCCTTGGCCAGGTGGACGGCCGGGACGCTCCTGGGGGCGATGCCCGCAACGGCGCGGGCCATGGCCCGGGCCCCGAGCCCCGCGCAGTTGAACACCGAGCGGGCCAGGATCCTCATGGGCGCGGGCCCGCCCAGTTCCAGCTCCAGCCCGGTCGCCGCCGGCCTGCCGCCGGCGACCGGGCTGCGGAACACCATGGCGGCGCCGTGGGCCTCGGCATCCGCCTGCAGCGCCTGCATCAGCCCGTGGCTGTCGATGATCCCGGTCCCGGGGGAGGAAAGCGCCGCGCGGCAGGCCAGCCGGGGCTCCAGGGCCACCGCCTGGTCCCGGTCCAGCCAGGCCAGGTCCCGGATGCCGTTGGCCTCGCCCCGGGCCTGGATCCCGCGCAGCTCGGCCAGCTGGTCCGGCGCGGCCGCCACGATGAGCTTGCCGCAGCGCCGGTGTTCCACGCGCCGGGCCCGGCAGTACTCGTACAGGAGCCGGTTGCCCTCCACGCAGAGCCGGGCCTTGAGCGAGCCGGCGGGATAGTACATGCCGGCGTGGATGACCTCGCTGTTCCGCGAACTGGTGCCGGTTCCGGCCCGGTCCTCCGCTTCCAGGACGGCCACTTCCCGGCCGGCCATGGCCAGTTCCCGCGCCAGGGCCAGACCCACCACCCCGGCCCCGATGACGACGCACTCGATCTGTTCCATGGCACTGCGGCCTTTCAGGAGATGGGCACCGAAAGGATGAGGGCGGTCCCCTTCCCTTCCCCCTCGCTGCGGAGGTGGATCGTGCCGTTCATCATCTCCATCAGGTGCTTGCAGATGACCAGGCCCAGGCCGGTGCCGCCGTACTCCCGGGCGTGGCCGCCGTCCGCCTGGACGAATTTCTGGAACAGGTGGCGCTGGGCCTCCTGGCTCACGCCGATGCCGGTGTCCACCACCGTGACCGATACCTCGCCGATGCCCCGCTCCACCAGGACCTGCACGCTCCCCTCCTTGGTGAACTTGAGGGCGTTGGAGATCAGGTTGAGCAGCACCTGCTTGAGCCGGCCCGGATCCACCATCACTTCCGGCACCGCGGACACGTCCCCGGGCCACACCAGCTCCACCCCGGGCCGGCGCGGATAGGCGGCGACGATGCTCTTCACCTCCTCCAGCAGGACCGCCAGGCTGAACGGCTCCACATCGATCTGCATCCGCCCGCTCTCGATCTTGGCCAGGTCCAGGATGTCGTTGAGCAGCTCCAGCAGGTGCTTGCCGGAGGCGTAGCTGTCCGACAGCATGTGCCGCATCTCCTCCTCGTCCTCGTACAGGCCGTCCAGCACCAGCCGGGTGAAGCCCAGGATGCCGGTGAGGGGCGTGCGCAGCTCGTGGCTGGTGAGGGCCAGGAACTCGCTGCGGAACCGGTCCGCCTCGCGCAGGGCGGCGTTGGCCTTCTCCAGTTCCCGGGTCTGGCTGCGCAGGACGTCCCGCTGCTCGCCCAGGTCCCGGAACAGCCAGGCGTTGTAGATGCTCACCGCCACCTGGCGCTGGAAGATGGTGAGGGTGTTCAGGTCCTCTTCCAGGATCCGGCCGGACTCCAGGCCGATGATGGCGAAACCCAGGAGCAGCAGCTGGTTCTCGAAGGGCACGAAGTAGAGGTCCGGATGCCCCTTGGCCGTGAGCGGATCCAGCAGGCCGCCATGCACGGCGGGCTCCAGCCACTGGTCCTGGAACAGCACCAGGGGCGCGCTGGGGAACGGGTTGGGGGCGGGCAGCTGCAGCCTGCTCCACACGCTCCGGGGCACGCCGTAGCCGGACCGCGGCAGGTAGGACGCGCCGGAATCCTCCAGCACCCAGACCACGCAGCTCCGGGCGCCGAATTCCTGGACGAAGACGTCCAGCACCACGCCGGCCACCTGGGCCACCTTGGGCGTGGCCGCGAGGATCTCGGCCACGTGCTGGAGCACGCTCATCTGATGGGTGCGCCGGGCCAGGCTGGACCTGAGCTCGGTCACCTCCTGGGCCTGGGACGCCAGCTGGCGCTGGGCGTGGAGCAGCTCCACCAGGAGCTCGGTGCTCTGCTCCTTGTTCATGCCGAGCGGAGTCCCTCCCGCGGGATTGGCGCGGCTGGGGGAAGCGCCGGGCTTGGGCTGGTTGATGGGGACGTTGGTCATTCATTTAAAGGATGGCGGGACGGCGCGGGTTTGCAAGGTCTCTTATGAGGGTGTCCGTGAATTGTCATGAAAAAACCGCGCCCTCGGCATGGGCCGGCCGCACCCGCCCGGAGCGCCTTCGGGACCGCTTACCGGAGAGGCGGAGGAAGGGCCAAACGGGCTCGCAGTGCGGTCTTGGCTTGTTACCGCCCCGGGACATCGTCACACTCCTTCATGGGGAGACGGGGACTTCGAGTCCCAGGTCCGATCAAGGAGCCACCCTCACCATTCGCCTTCCTTAATCATCACACTGGGCCATGTCGATGGATGCCGTCCTTGAAAGCGAACTCATCTCAAGATCCCAGCAGGGGGACGGCGATGCCTTCAGCACCCTGGTGGGGCCCTATCTTGGACTTTTCTACGCCGGCATCCACCGGATCCTCCAGGACACCCTGGACACCCAGGATGCGCTGCAGGAAGCGCTGATGAGCATCCATAGCGAATTGCCCAAGTTCCAGGGGAAAAGCAAATTTTCAACCTGGGCCTATCGAATTTGCATAAACGAGGCCCTGATGTTGCGCCGGTCACGCATTCGCCGCCGGGAGGACAACATCGAAGATTTTATGCCACGTTTCACCCCCGACGGGCATCTCATTAATACGGAGAAGATGCGCGACTGGAGCCAGGACGCGCTGGCATTGGTGTCAGTTGAATCGGATCAGGTGCGAACCAAGATCCGGGAGGGGTTGGGCCGGTTGTCGGATGAGCAGAGGGCAGTCTTCATACTGAGGGACCTGGAAGGGATGGACACCGACGAAGTGGCCCAGATGCTGGGCATCAGCAGGGGGCTGGTCCGCCAGCGGCTGCACCGGGCCAGGCTCGGGCTCAGGGGCATACTGGAAGACTTCATGTCAGGGAGACGCTGATGGGCATGCTGATGACCTGCGAAGAGACCGCCGCCGCCCTGTCGGACTACCAGGACGGCATCCTCCCCCTGAACCAGTTCCTGAAGGTGCGGGTCCACCTGTTCAACTGCCCCGGCTGCCGGATCCTGCAGGCCACGCTCCGGGCCATGCCCGGACTGGTGGCCGGGGCGCTGGCCCTGGACGCGGAGGCCCCGGCCCAGGCCCGGCTGGCCCTGGCGGGCGCCCTGGCCCGCCTGGGCCGGCCGGCGAGCCGTTCCTGGGCCGCCACCCCGATCCCCCTGGAGGCGCGGCGGGTGCTGGAAGCCGGCCCGGACCTGGCCATGCGGCTGCTGGCCCGGACCCACGACCTCATCACCCGGGAGCGCAGCCCCCTGGCCCGCGGCTGCCACCTGCCCCAGGGCACCCTGGACCAGTTGCCCGGCGAGGAGCACTGGCGCTGGCAGGAGGACCGCAACGGCGGCCGGCGGGCGGAGCTGCTCACGGACCCTCCGTCGGGGCTGCGCCTGCTCCTGGTGTACGCCCCGCCCGGCTCGACCCTCCCGCCCCACCGCCACCTGGGCTCCGAAAGCATTCTCGTCCTGGACGGCGGCATGGATGACCTGGGCCGCGACTGCGGCCAGGGCGACTGGATCCACCACCCCGACGGCTCCTGCCACGCCCCCCGGGTCGCCTCCTCCGGATGCTGGTACCTGGTCCGGGAGGAGGGGACGGTGCGGTTCCTGGGGCCCGCGGACTGGCCGCTGCGTACGGCGAGTTGACGAACCTCCATGACTCCATGTCCGGGCTCCGCCCGGGCATGGAGGGGGGGTGTGGGGATCGCACGCATGGGTGCGATCAGAGCGCGCCGCAAACAGGGCGGTCCCCTGCCCGCCGCCGGTGCAGGCCGGATCGATGATGGTTCCATCACCATTCCCGTTGGGCAACCGGCGGGAATTTTGCTGCCGCACACGGCAGTTCTCAGGCAGGCGGGGCCCTCCAGGGTCCCTTCCCGGAGAGGGACAGCTTGAGATGTTCAAGGCAGGCCCCGCGGAACCCACAGCGTGAAGGAATTTAATTATTGGTTTATCATTAGGCCCCGGAAGCATGGGGGGGAAAGGCGGTCCACCTTGAAAAAGTCCATCATCCGCCCGTTCGTGCTGCTGCTGGTGACCGGAGCCTTTCCGCTCCCGGCCGCGGCGGGATCCCTGACCTGGATCTCGGCCATCGAGTGCAGCAGCCCCCATCGTCTGTCCCTGCTGCCGGGCGGTCCGGTGACGGACCAGGGGATCACCCTTGCCCGCCGCGACCCCAAGGGCGGGCCCCGCGCCGTGGTCCACCTGACCAGCCTCAGCCATCCGGGGGAGTACATCGACCTGCCCGCGGGCTCCTATGTGGCGACGGTGCACCACGACATCTTCGGCGCCTTCGACCTTTCCCTGTCCTGGCAGCCCCTGGGCGATCTCTCCCAGACCTATGCCTTCCGCATCCTCAACGACAGCCACGAGCCGTCCCCGGGCTTCATGGAGTTCCGCCTGTTCAGCCGCGGCAATCCGCCGCCCTGGGACTACCTGGAACTCGCCCCCGCCACCTGCAGCCCGGCCGCCAGGAGCATCTATGACTACCGCAACCGCCCGGACGGCACCCTCCGGACCCCCTGACTGACCCCCGTGGAACGGGAGGTCCATCAGGGCGTGTTTGAAGGGTCCGGCCTCTTCAGCAGCCGGGCCAGCAGGGCCAGCAGCCCCACCACCGCCAGCGCCAGCACCCCCCAGAACATCAGGGTCATGGCCGGGGTGCGGTCCGGCGCCGGCGCGCCCCCGGCTCCGTCCAGGGCCACCTCCCGGGCCGGCGCGTCCCGGAGCCGCCCGGCCAGCAGGGCCAGGTCGTACTGGGGCGGCGCCAGGTCCTGGCCGTAGCAGAGTTCCAGGGGCCCCTGGGGCTGGAAGAACCGCAGCCGCCATCCGGGCAGCAGCAGCCGCGCGCGGCTCAGCGGCAGCGGCTGGTTGTCGCCCTCCTCCACTTCCAGCATGAGCCGGCTGCCGCGCAGGGCCGGCAGCGACAGCGCCAGGGGCGGCGCGGGGGTCCCGGGATCCTGGTGCAGCCAGGATCCGGCGGCGAGCAGGGGCGCTTCGCCCTCGGCGGCCTCGGCGCGCACCAGCACCCGGCGGGTGAACACCCGGGCGCCGGTCTCCAGCACCAGGCGGCCTTCGGGCAGCCCGGCCTCGGGCAGCGCCAGGGCGTAGAGGCTGCTCCGGCCCTTGGCCTGGCCCTGGCCCAGGGCCAGTTCCAGGCTCAGGGGCTCATCCCGCCGTTCCAGCAGATAGGGAATCTGGCGCCGGTCCCGGTCCAGCAGGCGCAGGTCGCCCAGGCCCGGGCTGTGGGCCAGCACGTGGGCATCCAGCGCCAGGGCGGTGAGGCCCGGGGGGCCCTGGGGCACCGGGCGGCGGAACCGGAAGCCCGAGGCTTCCATGGCCGAACCGGGGCCCAGGTCGAGCCCGGCCGGCACCGCCGGCGCCCCGGCCGGCAGCGCGGACTCCGGGCCCCAGCGGGCTGCGGCGGCCCGGGCCGGGACCAGCTGGTCCCGGAGCGCCTCCAGGTCGTAGTGCGGCCGGCCCAGGCCGGGGTCCCCGCACAGGGCCGTGAGCGGCCCCGGCCCCGCGGCCTCGAAGTAGATCCAGGGCTGGGGCTCCAGCTCCGCCCGCACCCCGTCCAGGACCAGGGCCGGGTTGCTGCCGTCCTCCACCCGGAGCTCCACCTCGGTCCCTTCCGGCGCCTCCATGGGCACCCGCAGATCTGCAGCCGTGGCGTCCCCCCGCTGGGCCCGCTTGAGCTGGGCGGTGCCCAGCACCCGCGGGGCGAGGCCGCCGCCCTGGAGCCGGGATTCGATCACCGTGGCCGGGCGCAGCACCGGGCCCGCGCCCGCCACGTCCAGCACCAGGGCCCGGATCGGCAGCCCCGGCCCCGGGAGCCGCAGGGCGAACCGGCTGACCCCGGGCTCCCCGGGCCGGGGCTGGAAGGCCAGGCCGGCCAGGACCGGGCCCGGGGCGCCGGCGGAGGCCTGGGCGGCGGCGCCCCGGGGCGGCGCCAGGGGCGCGCTGGAGCGGTCGTCCCACACCAGGCGCAGGTAGCGGTACTCGCCCTCGGGGAAGTCGGCGGTGAGCAGCCGCAGCCCCTCGCCGGGGAGGTCGAACAGGGTGCCCTGGGCCACCAGCTCGGTCCAGCGCTGGCGGTCGCCGCTCCCCTCCAGCCGGAAGCGCTTGAGGAACGGTGGCCGCAGCCCTTCCAGGCGCAGCCGGGCCGTGCCCATGGCCCGCCCCAGGTCCAGCTCCAGCCCGCTGGAGGTCTTGCCCGGAGTCAGCGGGAGCAGCCGCGCCCGGACCCAGGGCGCTGCGTCCCTGGGCGGCACCAGCACGTAGGGCACCTCGCGCCCGGCGGCATCCTGCAGCCGCAGGTCGGCCAGGCCGGCCCTGGAGGCGCCCAGGAGCGCGAGATCCACCTGGAGGCGCTGGGGCCCGGGAGCCCCCGGCAGCACCGGGCGCTGCCAGGCGAAGTTCCCGCCCCAGAGCGGGAACGCCAGCAGCAGGCACAGCAGACGCGGATTCATGGGCGCTCCTCGCCGCGGCGCAGGGCGAATTTCTGCAGGATGACCGCCACCAGGGCCAGGCTGGCCGCGAGCCCCACGAACGAAGCCACCCGGTAGAGCCCCTGCAGCCGGGCCAGGTCGTGCAGGAAGGCCTTGAGCACGGTGACGGTGAGCAGCAGGATCGCGGCCACCCGGGTGAGCCGGTTGCGGGCGACGATGCCCGCCGCCAGGGTGAGGATGGCGAACATGGCCCAGCCGATGGTGTAGCTGAGGTCCTGGGCCAGGCTGCCGTGCAGCAGGTTGAAGGCGAGCGCCGGCCCGGAGCTGAAGCTGTCGGCGATCTCCAGGTTCAGCAGCAGGAACAGCAGCACCGCGCCGGCCCCGGGCAGGAGCCGGGCCAGGCCCGGCAGGCCCCAGGGCAGGCGGTCGTCGCGCCGCCGCAGCAGCCACGCCGCGCCGAAGCAGCAGGCGGCGGCCACGAGGTAGGTGTACAGGTACCAGTTCCAGACCGGCACCGCCCCGCGGGGATGGTACTCCAGCACCGCGGGGTTGAGGGCCAGCCGCGCGAAGACCACCGCGAACAGCCCCGCCGCCCAGAGCACCAGGCCCCGGTGCGGCACCCTTCCGTAGAGCCAGGCCAGGGCCGCCCCCAGCAGGGCCCAGCCCAGGGTGATCCATTCCCGGTCCAGCTGCAGCGGCACGGCCACGGTGATGAAGGCGAGCATGGCCCCCGCCACCGCCGCCAGCCGCTCCAGCTCACGCTGCCCGGTCGGCCGGAGCCGGACCAGCCGCGCCAGGTGCGGCACCAGCAGCACGGCCTGGAGCACCGGCAGGGCGCCGATGACCGGGCCGCAGCCCAGGATGGTCAGGGCCGGCCGGGCCAGCAGGAAGAAGATGCCGCTGGCCAGGAGCGCCGACAGGTACGGCAGCCGCTCGGCCCGGGCCCTGGCCCCCAGGGCGAGGGGGTAGGCCAGCTGCACCAGGTACAGGGACCCGGCCAGGGCCAGGAAGTGCCGGTTGGCCAGGACCGAGGCCTGCTCGGGGATCCAGCCGAACAGCAGCACCAGCCCGGAACCGCCGGCCAGGGCCACGGCCCAGCCGTGCCGGCCGCTGCGCCAGGCCAGGGCCAGCAGGCCCAGGGCGAGCAGCAGGTGGGCCAGCAGGTGCGGGCCGGCCGCCTGGGCCAGGGCCTCCCGGTTCAGCGCCAGCAGCAGGACCTCGGCCCCCAGCAGCCCGAGCCCGGCCTGCCAGGCCAGGACCGGGCCCCGCCGCCGGCCCAGCTCGAACCAGGCCAGGCCCAGGCCGGCGAAGGCCAGGCCGGCCCAGGGGGCCACGGCGCCCACCAGGGCGGGGTGCAGGCCCAGGGTGGTCCAGCCGGCGAGGATGGCCTGGGTGAGCAGGGCCGAGCCCACCAGGGCTCCGGCCCGCTGGCGGTGCAGGGCGGCCGCCCCCAGCGCCAGGTTCAGCACCAGCAGCACCGCCAGCCAGGGCCAGGGGGGAAAGGCCAGGGGGGCCTGGAGCGCCACCGCCAGGATGAACAGGTGCCCGGCCAGCGCCAGCGCCAGTTCGCCGGGGTCCGCACGGGCCGGGCCCCGTTCCGCCCCGCGGCCCAGGAGCCAGGCCCGCCCCGCCGCCAGCATCACCCCGAAGGCCGCCAGCACCGCCAGGGCCGGAAGCAGGGTGGCCGCCGCCAGGGCGGCGGCGCACCACAAGGCCAGCAGGATCCAGCTGCCCAGCGCGCCCAGCAGGCACAGGAACGGCAGCCGGCCCCGGGCGGCCTCCCAGAGCAGCCCCGCGTTCAGCAGGCCCAGCATCAGCGCCAGGACGCCCAGGCTGGCGTGGGCCACGGGCCCCACGGCGAGGAAGGCCAGCACCGGCAGCGCGGCGAACGCCAGGACCGCGCCGCTGCCCGCGGGCCGCAGCGGCCGGCCCCGGCGCTCCGCCCACCACGGCACCCCCAGGAAGAACAGGCCGAACCCGCCGTAGATCAGCAGGGCCGGCAGCAGGCGCCGGGCATCCAGGTACTGCCAGGACCAGGCCGCCTCCGCCGCCAGGGCGAGGCCGCAGGCCAGGAAGTGCACCGGCGCCGCCGCGAAGCGGACCGCGTAGGCCGCCAGCAGCGCCAGGAGCAGGAACAGCGCGCCGAACAGCAGTCCCGGCTCGGCGGTGGCCGGCTCCAGGAACACCAGGGCCGGCGCCATGGCCAGGAGCAGGGGCGCGGCGTACACCGCCAGGAGCCCGGGACCGGCGAACCCGCGCAGCCGGTCCGTGCGGCTCTGCAGCCAGGGCACGAACAGGTAGAGCCCGGCGAACAGCCCCACCAGCCCGAGGATCCAGGGCCATGCCGCGTGGGTGTAGCTGCGGGCGGCCCAGGACCCGGACACCAGGAGCACGCCGCCGGCGCCCAGGGCGTGCAGCCACTCCGGCCCATGCAGCAGGGCGATGGCGGCCAGGCCCGCCGCCACCAGGAACAGGAACCCGAACATCAGGCCGAAATGCTGGCCGTAGGCGGGGGTGGCGGCCAGGTGCAGGGCGAACAGCAGCGCGGGCAGGGCCGAGAGCGCGGTGGCCCGCTGGAACAGCGGCGGCAGCCCGGCCTCCGGGCCCAGGGAACGGCCCAGCAGGAGCGCGCCGAAGGCCAGGGCGGGGAACAGCAGGAAGACCCCGCAGCCGACGCCCAGGTTGGCCTCCCCCAGGAAGGTGGCGGCCCAGGCCAGCTGGTAGAGCACCGTGAACCCCAGGGTGAGCGCCGTGAGCAGCGGCCAGCGCTTGCGGTAGGCCACCCAGCCGAGCCCCGCGTTCAGCAGGGCCAGGTAGCCGAACAGCGCGAACGGGCGGTTCTCGCCGGTGGACAGCAGCACGGGGGTGGCGAACCCGCCCACCAATCCCAGGAGGGCGATGAAGATCGAATCCCGCCGGATGGACAGGGCCACCGCCACCGCCGTCACCAGCGCCATCAGCAGGAACGCGGCCCAGGGCGGGAGCAGGTGCCAGAGGGCCGCGGAGGCGTAGCAGGTGGAGAACAGCGTGGCGATGCCCGCGGCCGTGAGCGCGTGCGCCGTGACGCCGTAGGCCTGGGCGCGCCGGGTCTCGCAGGCCGCCAGCAGGGCCACGCCCGCCAGCAGGCCGATGGTCATCCGCACCGCCGGCCCCAGCCAGCCGTGGTCGACGCTGTAGCGCAGGAACGCCACCGCCGCCACCAGCAGGGCCACCCCGGCAATGTAGGAGAACAGCTTCACGCCCACCAGGGACTCCCAGTCGAAGGGCCGGGACGGTTCCCGGGGTCCTGGGGGCGGCACGGGGGGCGGAAGGCGGCGCGGCGCGGGGGGCGGCACGGGGGGAGGAACAGGAGGCGGGATGGGCGGCGGGGGCGGCTGCGGAGCGGGCCGGGGCCTGGGTTCCGCAGCGGGGCCGGAGTCCTCCGGCGCGGCGCGGCGCTCCCGGATCCACTCGGGCACCTCGGGGGCGGATTCCTCCCGGTGGACCTCGGGCGGGACCGCGGCCTGCGCCCGGGCCTCGCCCCGGTGCCGCAGGTCGAGCAGCTCACCCTTGAGCCGCTCCAGCTGCTCCTTCAGCTCGCGCTCCCGGGACCGGCGCGAGACGGACTCGAACAAGAGCCAAACACCCAGGGCAAGCAGGATGAGCTCCAACGGGCACCTCAATTGTGTATTTCACTAAGAAATACCATGAACTGCTCGTTCCACGGGGTCCGAAACCCCGGGACGGCTGGGGAAATTCTAGGCGGACCCGGCGGAGAGGACTATGGCTTCCCTTGGCCCAGCGCTCCCAGCGCCCCCGTCGCCAACTGCTCGCCGGTCACCACCCCCCGGTCCAGGACCAGGCTGGTGACCAGGCGGGCGGGGGTCACGTCGAAAGCCGGATTGAACGCGGGCGTATCCGCCGCGGCCCAGCGGAGCTCGCCGTGGCCGCGCACCTCGGCCGGGTCCCGCAGCTCGATGGGGATGGCCCGGCCGTCGGGGCACTGCAGGTCCACGGTGGACCAGGGCGCCACCGGGTGGAACGGCACGTCGTGGTACTGGGCCTGCACCGCCAGCCCGTAGGTGCCGACCTTGTTGGCGAAATCCCCGTTCCGGGCCACCCGGTCGGCGCCCGCCAGCACCCGCTGGACCCGGCCGTCCCGCAGCAGGATGGCGGCCATGCTGTCGGTGATGAGGGTGTGCGGGATGCCCTTCCGGGCCAGCTCCCAGGCGGTGAGCCGCGCCCCCTGGAGCAGCGGGCGGGTCTCGTCCACGAAGACGTGGCGGACCCGGCCGGCCTCGAAGCCGCGGACGATGACCCCCAGGGCGGTGCCGACGCCCACGGTGGCGAGCCCTCCGGAGTTGCAGTGGGTCAGGACCGTCTCCTCCGGCCCGAACAGGGCGAGCCCGTTGCGGGCCATGGCCTCGCACAGGGCCACATCCTCGTCGAACACCGCCGCCGCCTCCAGGGCCAGCTCGGCGCTGGCGCCGCCGGCGTCCAGGACGGCGGTCATGCGGTCCATGGCCCACATGAGGTTCACCGCCGTGGGCCGGGCCCGCCTCAGCTCCGCCGCGGCCCGGCGCAGGGCGGCGGCGCCGGCGCCGGCCTCGGCCAGCCAGGCCAGGGACAGGGCGGCGGCCACCCCGATGAGCGGGGCGCCGCGCACCGCCAGGCGCTGGATGTGCTGGACCATGACCCCGGGCTCCCCCGCCTCCAGCCAGCATTCCCGGTCCGGGAGCAGGGTCTGGTCCAGGATCATGAGCCGCCGCCCGTCATGGCGCAGGGCCATGGATGCCAGCGGCCTCACGGCGCCATCCGCCGCGGCTCGACGGTCTTGTCAAGAATCATCCCCATGGCGGTGCACCCCCAGATGAGCCAAACTACCCTATGATCCCGGGCGATCCCGCCCTGGTGCCCCAGTCCGGAATGTCCTCGTGGCCCTCACCCTATCATCCCGCGGCGAAGCCGTCCTGAAGACCCTCATCGAAACCTACCTGGTCCAGGGGGAGCCGGTGGGGTCCAGGCTGCTGGCCAAGCTGATGCCCGGGTCGCTGTCCTCCGCCACCATCCGCAACGTCCTGGCGGACCTGGAGGAGGAGACGCTGGTGGACCAGCCGCACACCTCCGCCGGCCGGGTGCCCACGGAGAAGGCCTACCGCTACTACGTGGACCGCTGGGTCAAGGCCACCGAGCCCGGCCCGGCCATGGGCGCCAGGCTGTCGGCGGCCTTCGAGGGCATGGGCGACCCCGAGGGGGAGGCCCAGTGGGTGCGCCACGCCAGCAAGGTCCTGTCCGAGGCCATGGAGGGCATCTGCGTGGCCCTGCCCACCCACCTCGCCACCAGCCGCATGGTGCGCCTGGAATTCGTGCCCATCGGCGCCGGCCAGCTGGTGACGGTCTGGGTCGGGGTCAACGGCGACGTGGAGCACCAGGTCATGGCCAACACCTGGGGCTTCCCCGAAGCGGTGCTGGTGGAACTGGGAAACTTCGCCACCGCCCACTTCGCCGGCTGCTCGCTGCCCGAGATGCGCGACCGGCTGATCCAGGCCGTGAAGGAGCAGGCCGGCCAGCACCAGCAGATCCGCCGGCGCCTGGCGGACGTGGCCAACCGCATGAACCTGCCCCCCCAGCGGGGCGGCGGCCCGGTGGTGGTGGCGGGCCTGGGCCTGCTGGGCCGGATCCCCGAGTTCGGCGAGGCGTCCCGGTTCCGCAGCCTGGTGGAGGCGTTCGAACAGCACGAGCGGCTGGCCCACCTGCTCAACGCCTTCGCCCAGGCCGCCACCCGGGAGGTGCAGCTGCTCCTGGGCACGGAAAACCCCTATTTCAACGAGATCCCCCTGGCCACCGCGCTGCGCACGGTCACCGTCCGGAAAAATCAGCACGTCACCTTCGCCTTGGTGGGCCCGCTGCGGATGGATTATGTAAAGCTGGTGGGGAGCCTCGCCTGGTGGTCCGACGAGATCCAGCGGCGGGAACCTTCCAGTGCGTGACATGAACGAGCTATCATTCCAGGACTGAGCCTTCTATGAATGAAACAACCCCATCCCACCCCATGAATCCCGCCGACCAGGAGGATTCGCCCGAAGCCACCCTCGACCTCAACCTGGACGAGTTCGACGAAGTGAAGGATCTGCAGGCGCTTGCGGATGAAGTGGCGCAGTCCACCGCCGATTCCGCCGCCCGCCCGGAGGGGGAGGCCAGCGCTCCCTCTCCCGAAGAACTGGAGGACAGTCTGTTCAAGGCCCGGAACCGCATCGCCGAACTGGAGAAGCTGGAAGCGGAGTACAAGGACAAGCACCACCGCCTCCTGGCCGATTTCGCCAACCACCGGAACCGCGTGGCCCGGGAGACCCAGCTCGCGGTGACCCTGTCCGAGAAGAAGCTGCTGCTGGAGCTGCTGCCGGTGGTGGACAGCTTCGAGCGCTGCCTGGCTTCCTCCTATGCCGACGTGGAGGACATCCACAACGGCATCGCCTTGATCCACAAGCAGTTCCTGGAAGCCCTGCGCAAGGCGGGGGTGGAGGAGCTGGACGTGAAGGTGGGCGACCCGTTCGACGCCCAGCATGCCGAAGCCCTCACCACCACCACCCTGGCCGATCTGCCCGACGGCGTGGTGGCGGCGGTCTACGAGCGCGGCTTCATGCTCCGGGACCACCTCCTGCGTCCGGCCCGGGTGATCGTCAACCACCTGCCCGGCGCCGACGAGTAACCTTTCCCCGCGTTCCCGGAGTTCAACATGTCTGGCAAGCTGATCGGCATTGACCTGGGCACCACCAACAGCTGCGCGTGCGTCATGGAGGGCGGCGAACGCCGGGTGATCCCCAACCGCGAAGGCAGCCGCACCACGCCCAGCGTGGTGGCGTTCACCGGCAAGGGCGACGTCCTGGTGGGCCACATCGCCAAGCGCCAGGCGGTCACCAACCCCATGCGCACCCTGTTCGCGGTCAAGCGCCTCATCGGCCAGCGCTTCGATTCGCCCCGGGTGCAGGACGCCATGAAGCGCCTGCCCTTCCCCGTGGTGCGGGCGCCCAACGGCGACGCCTGGCTGGGGGTCGGCGAGCGCTCCTACGCGCCCCCGGAGATCTCGGCCATCGTGCTGAAGTCCCTGAAGGTGTCCGCCGAGGCGTTCCTGCACGAAGAGGTCACCGACGCCATCATCACCGTGCCGGCCTACTTCGACGACGCCCAGCGCCAGGCCACCAAGGACGCCGGGCGCATCGCCGGGCTCAACGTCCTGCGCATCATCAACGAGCCCACCGCGGCGGCCCTGGCCTACGGCCTGGGCAAGAAGAACCTGAGGCAGATCCTCGCCATCTACGACTTCGGCGGCGGCACCTTCGACTTCACCATCCTGGAGATGAACGACGGCGTGTTCGAGGTGCTGGCCACCAGCGGCGACACCTTCCTGGGCGGGGAGGACTTCGACCAGGCCATCCTGCAGTGGCTGGTGGACCACTTCCAGTCCACCACCGGCATCGACCTGACCAAGGACCGCATGGCCCTGCAGCGGCTCAAGGAGGCCTCGGAGAAGGCCAAGTGCGAGCTGTCCACCCTGGACCGGGTGGAGGTGCGGCTGCCGTTCATCGCCCAGGGGCCCACCGGCCCCCAGCACCTGGAGGCCACCCTCACCCGGGAGCACCTGGAGGCCATGGTCGGCGACCTGGTGGCCCGCACCATGCTGCCGGTGCAGGACGCGCTGCAGCACGCCAGCAAGAAGCCCGGCGAGGTGGACGAGGTGATCCTGGTGGGCGGCCAGACCCGCATGCCCATGGTGCAGCAGATGGTCAAGGAGTACTTCGGCCGGGAACCCAACCGGGACATCAACCCGGACGAGGTGGTGGCCGCCGGCGCCTCCATCCAGGGCGCGGTGCTCACCGGCGAGGTGAAGGACCTGGTGCTGCTGGACGTCACCCCCCTGTCCCTGGGCATCGAGACCCAGGGCGGCGGCTACGTGAAGATCATCCAGCGCAACGCCACCATCCCCACCCGGGACAGCCGGGTGTTCACCACCGTCACCGACAACCAGGCCCGGGTGGAGGTGCACGTGCTCCAGGGCGAGCGGGAGCTTGCGGAACACAACAAGAGCCTGGGCCGGTTCGACCTCATCAACCTGCCGCCCCTGCCCAAGGGCGCGCCCCAGATCGAAGTGAGCTTCGACATCGACTCCAACGGCATCGTCAAGGTCTCGGCCAAGGACCTGCTCACCAACCTGGAGCAGAGCATGAGCATGCGCCCCTCCTCGGGCCTGTCCGAACTGGAGATCCAGGCCATGCTCCGGGAGGCCCACAGCAACGCCGCGGAGGATTCCCAGAAGCGGGACGAGCTGAAGTACATCGCCTCGGCGGAAGGGCTGCTCTACTCCTGCGACAAGAGCTTCTCCGAATGCGGCAAGTACCTGAGCCTGGAGGAGCAGACCCTGGTGCGGGACACCCTGAACGCCGTGCGCCTGGCCGTGGGCAGCAAGGACGCCGCCGGGCTCAAGACCTCCGAGACGAACCTGCTTGAGGTCCAGAAGATCCTCACCAACGCCGTGCTCGCCGCCAGCGACGCCATGATGGCGGCCCTGGACAAGTCCAAGGAGCCCCAGGAAGGCTGAGCAGAAACGGGCTGTCCGGGGCCCCGGACCATCTGGTAATCTGGTTTCATGAAGCGTGATTACTACGAAGTGCTGGGTGTCGGCCGGGAGGCCCCCCTCGACGAGATCAAGAAGGCCTACCGCAAGCTGGCGATGCAGTTCCATCCGGACCAGAACCCGGGGAACAAGGCGGCGGAGGAACAGTTCAAGGAGGCCGCCGAGGCCTACGCGGTGCTTTCCGACGCCGACAAGCGCCGGCAGTACGACCAGTTCGGCCATGCGGGCATGGGCAGCAACGGGGGCGGGGCCGGCGGGTTCCAGTTCGACCCCAGCCAGTTCGCGGATTTCCAGGACATCTTCGGCGGCATCTTCGGCGGCGGACTGTTCGGGGACCTGTTCGGCGGCGGCGGCCGGCGCCGCTCCGGCGGCGGGGAACGGGGCTCCGACCTGCAGTACACCCTGCGCATCAGCTTCGAGGAGTCCCTGTTCGGGGTCGAGGCCAAGGAGATCGACATTCCGCGCCTGGAGAGCTGCGAGGAGTGCAAGGGCTCCGGCTGCGCCAGCGGCACCAGCCCCCAGGTCTGCCCCCAGTGCCGGGGCAACGGCCAGGTGGCCGTGCGCCAGGCCTTCCTGCAGATGTACATCCCCTGCCCCCGCTGCGAGGGGCGCGGCCAGTTCATCCCCAGCCCCTGCCCCGCCTGCCGGGGCAACGGGCGAACGCACAAGCGGAGCAAGGTCAAGTTCCGGATCCCGGCCGGGGTGGACCGGGGCCAGCGGCTGCGGATCCAGGGCGAAGGCGAGGCCGGGGTGGGCAACGGCGGCCCGGGCGACCTGTTCGTGGTGTTCGACCTGGAGAACGACCCCCTCTACGAGCGGGACGGCGTGGACCTGCACCGCAAGCAGGAAGTGCCCTGGCCGATCCTGGTGCTGGGCGGCGAGCTGCCCATCAAGACCCCCTACGGCAACGACACCCTCAAGCTCGCCGCCGGCACCCAGTCCGACAAGGTGGTGAAGATCACCAACGCCGGCGTGCCGCGGCTGCGCGGCAGCGGCCGGGGCGACCTGTACCTGCACCTGCGGGTGGCGGTGCCCCAGAAGCTTTCGCCCCAGCAGACCGAACTGGTGCGCCAGCTCATGGCGGTGGAGGTGGCCAACGGCACCGCGCCGGAGCCGGCCGAGGGGTTCCTGGCCAAGGTGTTCGGCGGCGGGGACAAGGCCAAGCGCAAGAAGAAGCGCTAGACAGGTTATGATGGAGAGGTAAGGGGAGTAGTTCCCGCCCATGGAGGCGGCGGCCCGATCGACATGCTGGCCTCCGGGCCCGGTCGGCCACTTCGGCAGTGCAGAAGCGAACGAGACCTTCGTCCAGTCATCCTGGCGGAGGGTTTGCTTGTCCGGCCTCCCTCGGTCCCCTTGCGGAGTGGTCCATGTTCGAGCGGTTTTGGTGGTGGAAGATCGCTCTGGCCGCGCTGGCCGCCATGCCGGCCGTGGCGCTCCGGGCCCTGGGCTGCAGCGTCCCGCCCCTGGCCAGCGTGCTCATCTACGGCGGCGCCGTGGTGGCCTCGTCGTTCCTGCTGTGCTGGGCCGCGGAAGCGGTGCAGCAGGACATCAGCGCCAGCCTGGCCACGGCCATCCTGGCCCTCATCGCCATCCTGCCCGAATACGCCATCGACCTGTACTTCGCCTTCACCTCCGGCCGCCACCCAGGCTACGCCCGGTTCGCCGCCGCCAACATGACCGGCAGCAACCGCCTGCTGCTGGGCCTGGGCTGGCCGCTGATGCTGTTCCTGCTCATGGCCTGGGGCCGGCGCAGCGGGCGGCCGGTGACGGAACTGGACATCAAGCCCAGCCGCCGGGTGGAACTGGGCTTCCTGGGCCTGGTCAGCCTCTACGCCCTGAGCTTCCCCCTGCGCCGGGGCATCCACTGGACCGACGGGGTGGTGCTCATGGGCTTCTACGCCCTCTATGTGTGGCGCCTGTCCCGGGAGGAGCGCCGGGAGCCGGCGCTGACCGGCACCGCCGGGCGCCTGGGGGCGCTGCCCTGGTGGCGCCGCCGGCTGGCGCTGACGGTCATGTTCCTGTGGTCGGCCGGGGTGGTGGTGCTGGCGGCCAAGCCGTTCGCCGACGCCCTGGTGAACGGCGGCCGGGCCCTGGGCCTGGACGAGTTCCTCCTGGTGCAGTGGGTGGCGCCGCTCTCCACCGAGGCGCCGGAGTTCCTGGTGGCGGGCCTGCTGGCCCTGCGCGGGGACTCGGACACCGCCCTGGGCACCCTGCTCTCCAGCAAGGTGAACCAGTGGACCCTGCTGGTGGGCAGCCTGCCCCTGGCCCACCTGCTGGGCGGCGGCGGGACCAGCCTGCCCTTCGACGCCCGCCAGGTGGAGGAGTTCTGGCTCACCTCCGCCCAGACCCTCATGGGCTTCGCCATGCTGACCAAGCTCAACATGAAGCGCTGGGAGGCGGTGACCCTGCTGGCCCTGTTCGCGGTGCAGTTCCCGCTCACCGGCCCACACATCCGCATGATCCTCGCCGGGATCTACTTCATCCTGGCCGCCGGACTGCTCTGGGCGCACCGCCGGGAACTGCCGGGCCTGTTCCGGGCCCTGCGCTTGCCCCCGAAGAGCCCCGGCGCGGCCCTGTCGTTCTTCGCGCCGGGGCCGTTGCTGAGCCCCGTGGCGGGGCCTGGAACGGTTGCTGGTCCGGGGGCGCCGGGGGGCGGGAAAACGCCGATGGCCTAGGCTGCGTATAATGGGGCAACCCGAATAGCTTGATCGCTCCGCGGGATGACCGTGGGCCCGGTTGGAGGTACTGGCCATGAAATGCCCGCTGATGGGCGGTGTCGTGCCGGGATGCCTGCTGGCACTGGCCCTGGCCGGTTGCGCACCCACCCGGCCCCTTCCCCCGGCCCCGGCCCAGGCCGCGCCCGTGGTCACGGTGGCTCCGGTCAATGCCGAGGGCGCACGCCTGGCCGAGTTCCTGAACCAGCTGCAGGTGGAGCGGGGCTGGACCACCGGACAGCATGTGAACTGGGAAACCGGGACGGTCCTGGGCCGGCCGCTGCCGGCATGGTCCACCAACACGGCGACCCACTGCAGCGGCTACGCCAGCGCCGTGGCCGCCCGGCTCGGGGTTCCGTTCCCGCACCCGCCGTTCCCGGCCGATGCCAGCCTGTTCGCCGATACCTACGGGAAGGCCTTCGGCCGGCTGGCCACCCGGACCGATGCCTTGCTGGCCAACAAGCAGGGCGAATGGCTGGCCATCCATGCGCGGGCAGTCGTGCCGGAGGCCCCCTGCACCACCCCCAGCGCCGGCAACTGGGTGCACATCAATGCCTACCAGGCCCAGTCCTACGCCAACCAGGGCTATCTCGCCGTGGCGGTGCGGATCAATCCCGACCCGAAAAAACCGGGACATATCGCGATCATCGCGCCGGCCCAGCCCGGAGCGAAGCTTGGCGACCGCCCCACCCGACAGACCGCCTACACCTCCCTGGCCGTGGACGGACCCTTCGAAGCCCAGTCAGGGGCCTTCAACAGCAGCTACACCACCGTGTCGCGCGGGTTTTCCCCGGCCAAGGGACCGTCCAGCGAATGGTTCGGCGCTGATTCGGACCGGAACCAGGTGAAATTCTACGTGTATTACATGCCGATCCAAGGAGAAGCCGCGACCCTTGCGGTCAAAGGCTGAAGCCTAGGCAAGCTCGTACCACGCTCCCCGGCCTTCTCCCCGCTGCTTCAGCTGGCCTCTTTGGACCAGGATCCGGAGCTGGCCCTTGAGGGTGTTGCGACTGGCGCCGGTCAGCTGGACGGCTTCCCGCATGGTGATGCGCCCCTGCTCCTGGACGAACTCGACAATCTTCAAGGAATGAACGGGCAATGCAGCCATCACGGCTTTCTCGTGTTCAAGCTTCCGGGCCAGGATCCGCATCTGTTCGTGCAGGGACCGCAGAAAGAATTCCAGCCACGGCTGCCAATCCGGGGCTGCGCTGCGGATGGTTCCCTGCGTCCTCCGCAAGGCGAGGTAGTAGGCTTCCTTGTTTCGTTCGATGACACTTTCCATTGAACTGAATGGCACATAGGCATAGCCCGTCCGGAGCAGCAGCAGGGTCGTAAGGGCACGGCTCAAGCGGCCGTTGCCGTCCTGGAAGGGGTGGATCTCCAGGAACACCACCGCCCAGATGCCTATGACCAGCAGAGGATGGAGCCGCCCGGTCGCCAGTTCCGCCCCGACCCAGTCCACCAGTTCGGTCATCAGGCGGGGCGTATCGTAAGGGGTGGCCGTCTCGAAGACGACTCCCAGCCGGACTCCGTCCTGGTCAAAGGCCGCCACGCTGTTGGCGGAGGTCTTGTATTCGCCCCGGTGCCAGGCGTCCTTTTCACTGTGGCGCAACAGGTCCCGGTGCAGCTGCCTGATGAGGTTCTCCGTCAGCGGAATCTCCTGCCACGATCTGAAGTTGATCAATTTCGGCAATGAGAGCCAAAAAGGCCGGAGTGATCTGGAGCGAATCGGAGTGGATCATACACCCCATTTTACACCCATTTTCACCCATTTCCCCCGGGCACCCCAAAAGACACCCAATTTCACCCATTTCTCTGGCACCCGGTCAATCACCCCGTTTCGCCCGCTGGCTTCGCCGTCAGCCGTTTCCCCAGGTCCATGGCCGGCCGCTCGATCCAGCGGTGGGTCACGGTGGCGAGCCCCAGGGTGAGGACCAGGCCCAGGGCGAAGCCCAGGGCCGGCGCCACGCCGCCGGGGAACAGGCGCAGCAGGGCCTCCTGGGCGAAGGGGTGGATGAGGTAGACCGAGTAGCTGATCTCCCCCAGGAAGATCCCGGCCCGCTTCAGGGGCGACGCGGGGAAGTCGCGGAACGCGAACAGCGCCACCAGGCCCAGGCAGAGGGCGGCGAAGACGTAGCGGGGCGGCCCTTCCAGCACCAGGAAGTGATCGTAGAAGTTCCGCAGGTAGCGGCTGAACACCAGGCCGAGGCCGGCCGCCAGCAGCCAGAAGGAGACCCCGCTCACCCGCCACTTGACCCGGGCCCGCACCTGGGCCGCCAGCCCGCCCAGGAAGAACAGGAAGCCGTGGTTGGCCACCTGCACGTAGGTGTGGAACTTCAGGTCATGGGTCCAGGGCGCCTCGGGCACCAGGTAGAGGGTATAGGGCAGCGAAAGCAGGATCGTGGCCAGGGCCGCCAGCGCCAGGAACGGGCGGAACTTCCCCGCCACCCAGGCCAGCAGGGGGAACGCCAGGTAGAACACGTACTCGATGCCGATGGACCAGCCCCCCAGCACCATGGAATGGTTGGGATGGAACAGGCCGAAGGTGAGGGTGGCGTTCTCCAGCAGCATCCGGGGCGTGGCCGGGGGCCCCACCTCCAGCCCCAGGACCAGGTTCAGCAGCACCGCCAGGTAGTAGAGCGGGGCGATGCGCAGGAACCGCTTGAGGTGGAAGTCGCGCAGGCCCTTGCCGCGGAAGCTGTCCGCCCCGTAGATGTGGAAGAAGCAGAAGCCGCTGATGATGAAGAAGCCTTCCACCCCGTAGTTGCCCACCTTGGCCGCGGTGTAGGCCATGAAGCGCCCCGGCTGGAACACCGGATACCAGATGGTGAAGTGGTAGAACGCCACCGCCAGGGCCATGAGCCCGCGCAGGATGTCCAGGGACTGCACCCGGCTGCCGGACGCGGCGGCGGGGACCGCCAGGGCCTGGAGCGTCCGCCGGCCCCAGCCCGGGCGGGTCGGCGGGGCCGGAGGGTTACCGATAGCGCACCACGCCATGGCCCGGGACCAGCTCGCCCAGGACCCAGGGCGCTTCGCCGGCGGCCCGGAGCTGCTCCAGCACGGCGTCGGCCCCGGCCCTGGGGGCGATGAGCACCATGCCCACGCCCAGGTTGAAGGAACGCCGGGCATCGTCCAGGGGCAGGCCGGCCCGGTCCATGAGGAACCGGAACAGCGGCGGGATGGTCCAGGACCCGGTGTCCACGGCCGCGTCCAGGTGCGCCGGCAGCACCCGGGGCAGGTTGTCGGTGAGCCCGCCGCCGGTGATGTGGGCCATGGCCACCAGCTGGTGCGCCCGCACCAGCGGCAGCACCGGCTCCAGGTAGCTGCGGTGCACCGCCAGCAGGGCCGCGCCCACGGTCAGGCCGGTGCCGGGCAGCGGATCCCCCACCGCCAGCCCCTCCAGCTCGAAGCAGACCTTCCGGGCCAGGGAGTAGCCGTTGGTGTGCAGTCCGGAAGAGGGCAGGCCGATGAGCACGTCCCCCGCGGCCATGGCGTCCAGGCGCGGCAGCAGGTCCGCCTCGTCCACCACCCCGACGATGGTGCCGGCCACGTCCACCTCGCCCTCGGCGTAGACCCCGGGCATCTCCGCCATCTCCCCGCCCAGCAGGGCGCAGCCGCCGCTGCGGCAGGCGCCGGCCATGCCCTGGACGATCTGCTCGATCACCGCCGGCTCCAGGCGCTGGGCCGCCACGTAGTCCAGGAAGAACAGCGGCCGGGCCCCCTGGACCAGGATGTCGTTGATGCAGTGGTTCACCAGGTCGGCGCCCACGGTGTCCCAGGTCCCGCTCAGCCGGGCCACCTTCATCTTGGTGCCCACCCCGTCCATGGAACTCACCAGGATCGGCTCCGCTTCCGGGAACCGGGCCGAGAACAGCCCCCCGAACAGGCCGATGTCGCTGCGCACGCCCGGGGTGCGGGTGGCCTTCACCAGCGGCTTGATCCGGGCCAGGGCGTCGTCCTGGCGGTTGATGTCCACGCCCGCCGCGGCGTAGGTGACCTTGTTCTCGTTCATGGCGACTCTCCCATGGGATGATCCCATATTTCCGCTCATGAGTTGACCCGGGGATGCCGATGAACGGTTAAGGAGAGGTTTCCATGGACATTGGAACCGCCAGTTCCCTCAGCGCCTATACCTACCAGAGCAACCTGCAGAGCGGCGGGCAGTCCGCGGCCGTGCTCCAGGCCCTGAACTCGGCCTACAGCAACTCCTCGGCGGACGCGCTGAGCTCCAGCGATCCCCTGGCGGCCCTGGCCGGGTCCTCCACCGTGGGCCCCCTGGTGAGCGGGATCACCGCCCTGAGCCAGGCCACCGCGGCGGCTGCCGGCACCCCGGCCACCAGCGTCTCCGGGCTGCAGACCCCCACCTTCGGCGGGCTGGACAGCAACTCCGCCACCGCGCTCCTGGCCAGCATCACCACCGCCGGCAGCACCAGCGGCCTCCAGGGCTTCGACGCCGCCGTGGGCGGCAACTCGACCATCGCCATCGCCGCCTACCAGGCCCAGCAGGCCTATCCGGTCTCCACCCCGGCCGCCCAGACCAGCCCCTCGACCACTCCCACCACCACCGTGGCCGTCTCCGACGCCACCCCCGCCAGCACCACCCCGTCGGCGGTGGCCCAGGCCTCCGGCACCAGCGCCGCCACCACGGACGCCAACAGCCCGGCCGCCGTCCAGCAGGCCATCACCGCGGCCCTCAGCCCCAGCGTCCTCAGCCTGCTCGCTTGAGGCCCAGCTGACCGGACATTTGCGCCCCGGCCGGACGTGGTCAGTGGCACCCTGGTAGAAAGGTGGGGGTGCCATGACCGTTGACGCTGCCAGGACGGCGCAGGCCGTTCGGAGATTGCTGGAAAGCCTGGGGGTGGATCCGGATGCCGCGGAACTGCGGGACACCCCGGCCCGGGTCGCGGAGTACTGGGCGGAGCGGCTTTCGGGCTACGCCATGGACCCCGCCGCGGAGCTGCAGGCCCTGCCCGGCACGCTGGCGCCATGCCCGGTGGTCCTGGAGCAGGTGCCCTTCGTGAGCACCTGCGAGCACCACCTGGCCCCCTTCTCCGGCGTGGCCACCATCGGCTACCTGCCGGGGGACGGCGGCACCGTGGGCCTGTCCAAGCTGGTGCGGGTGGTCCAGGGGTTCGCCAACCGCCTCCAGGTGCAGGAGCGCATGACCCACCAGATCGCCGGGGCCCTGGCCGCCCACCTGCGCCCCGCGGCCTGGGGGGTGAAGCTGGTGGCGGTGCACACCTGCATGGCCCACCGGGGGGTGAAGACCCCGGAGGTGCCGGTGACCACCCTGCTGCTGGGCGGCGGCTGGCTGGAGGCGCCCCCGGCAGCCTTCCGTTGAACGGGTTAACAATTATTTGGAATTCTCCAGGCAAAAGCCGGGTAGGATTAAACCGGCGCCAACGCGCGATTGGACGGAGGATTTCATGGCCCATGCAGTCAAGAACTACGACCACCTGAAAGGCGGGGCCCTCAAGGGCTTCAGCGACAGCCAGCTGGATCAGCACTTCACCCTGTACAAAGGCTACGTGGCCAAGCTCAACGAGGTCGAGGAGAAGCTGGCCACCATGGACAACAGCAAGTCCAATTATTCATTCAACGAGTACAGCGAGCTGAAGCGCCGGGAAGCGGTCCCGTTCAACGGCGCCTTCCTGCACGAGCTCTACTTCGAGAACCTGGGCGCCAATTCCACCCTCGCCCCCGACCTGCTGAAGGCCATGGAAGCCCAGGGCGGCAAGGACAAGCTCCTGGCCGACCTGAAGGCCACCGCCCTGTGCGGCCCGGGCTGGGGCCTGCTCACCCGCAACCGCCGGGACGGCAAGCTGCACACCTACTTCATCGCCGAGCACCACCTGGGCCTGCCCATCGAGCAGGACCTCCTGCTGGTGCTGGACAGCTGGGAGCACGCGTTCATGGTCGACTACGGCATCAAGCGCCCCGACTACATCAACGCGTTCCTGGAGAACATCAACTGGGGCGAAGTGTCCCGCCGGTTCGCCAAGTAGTCCGCATCCACCCGCCGAGAAGCCTGCCCCGGCCTACCGGGGCAGGCTTTTCAGCTGATGGAGGTAGTGCTCCAGGGCGTAGTCCAGCCAGCGCAGGCCCGGCACGTTGCGGCTCAGGTAGCCCATGTGCCCGCCGGTGGCCTCCGCGTGCAGGTGGATCGCCGGGGACAGCGCGCAGCCCAGGATGTCGCCGCCGGGGGCGAAGGGGTCGTCCAGGGTGGTGAGGATCACCGTGGGCACCCGGATCCCGGCCAGGTGGGGGCCGCTGGAGCACTGGGCGTAGTAGGCGTCCCGGCTGGGGAAGCCGCCCATGGGGGCGGTGTAGATGGCGTCCAGGGCCCTCAGGGTGCGGGTGGGCGGCAGGGGCCGGGCCCCGGGCCGGCCCGCCAGCTCGCGCCGCAGCCGGCGGACGAAGTACTGGTCGTAGAACCGGTTGAAGCCGGCCACCAGGCGCCGGGAGCAGGCCTCCAGGTCCACCGGCGGGTTCACGGCGATGGCCCGGTCCGGCAGGTCCGTGCCGCCCCGGCCCAGGAGCAGCAGCAGCATGTTGGCGCTGATGGAGAAGCCCACGGCCACCTGGAGCGCGCCGGGAAAGCGGGCCCGGGCGAAGCGCACGGCGGCCTCCAGGTCCCGGGTGCTGCCGCTGTTGTAGGAGTTGCGGGCCAGGCCCGCGCCTTCTCCGGCGCCCCGGTGGTTCACCGCCAGCACGGCGTGGCCCAGGGCCTGGCACCGGGCCGCCGCCCGGAGCAGGTAGTGCCCGTCGGCGCTGCCCCCCAGGCCGTGGAACAGCAGCACGGCCACCCCGGAGCGGCCCGGCAGGACGCGCAGGGCCAGGGCGTCGCCGTCGCCCAGGTCAAGCCGGGTCCGTTGCCAGGGCAGGGCCGGGGTGGGGCCGGGCAGGTAGTTGGCGGCGATGGTCTGCAGGTGCGCCCCCCGGGCCCAGAAAGGCGGCACGCAGGCCAGGGCCGGCCGGGCCAGCGGCAGCCCTCCCGGCCCCAGGTCCAGGGCCGCGGCGCTCACCGGGGCGTCCCCTGCCAGCGCCGCCGGTCCGGCTCGGGCAGGCCCAGCTGGTCCAGGACCCGGGTGGCGAAGGCCTGGAACAGGTCCTCCAGGGTTTCCGGGTGGTGGTAGAAGCTCGGCATGAGCGGCATCACCACCGCGCCGGCATCGTGCACCCGCAGCAGGTTCTCCAGGTGGATCCGGTTCAGCGGCGTCTCCCGCACGCAGAGCACCAGGGTCCGGCGTTCCTTGAGGCAGACGTCCGCGGCCCGGCTGACCAGGGAGTCGCTGACGCCCGAGGCGATGCGGCCCAGGGTGCCGGCGCTGCAGGGGACCACCGCCATGCCGTCCGCCCGGGCGCTGCCGGAGGAGATGTCGGCGCCCAGGTTGCGCTCGTCCAGGTGGGTGAGCTTGGGGGAGAGGGCCAGCAGGTCCTCCGGGCGCAGGCCGCACTCGTCCAGCAGGCAGCGCCGGCCGGTGGGCGAGAGCAGCAGGGACACCCGGGCCACCTGGGCGCTGGCCGCCAGGCGCCGGGCCACCGCCGCACCGAATCCGGCCCCGGTGGCCCCGGTGATGGCCAAGGTGATGTGCAGGTCCTGGTTTGCGCCCATGGTTTCCAGCCTAGCCCAAATCCGCGCGGCCGGGCGCCGGACGGGCACCGGCAGCGTTGAACTTTTTCCGACTTTTGGTTCCGAAATGCAACTATGCTTTGTCTTCAAGTTTCGTCCCGCCCGCGGCCCCGCGGGTTCCTTTCATCTGGAGGCATCATGCGCCGTTCCTGGATCCTCGCCCTCAGTGCCGCCGCCGTGCTGGCGCTGGCCGTTCCCGCCCTGGCCAAGCCCGCCTGGGTGTCCAAGGCCAAGGCCGCGGGCATCGACGATGCCAAGTGCACCACCTGCCACACCACCCCGCCCAAGCTCAACGCCGATGGCGAATTCGCCAAGGCGCACGAGAAGGACGGCGAGCCCGATTTCGCCGCCCTCAAGGCCCATCTCAAGAAGTAGCGCCGGTCCCGTCCCGCGCGAAGGCCCGGCGGTTGCCGGGCCTTCGCCATGTGCGGGCGGCCCGGGCTGCGGATCCGGGCGCGTGCGGGAAGCTGCAGACGGCCCGGGAGCGGGCCAAGCGTCCTTGCGCCGGCGGGAAAGCTCCCGGGGCCTTGACAAAATATGAATGGTTACTATTTTTGGAAGCAAACCACGCACTCGATAGTGCGCCTGACAACCAAGGAGCTATGATGGCTTTGCCGGTAAAAATATCAACCTTTCTCTTGACAGCTGGCCTTGTGCTCGCGCCGAGCGCGGCTCGGGCCGATCTTCTCGCTGACCCGAACAATTACATTGCCAGCCAGCCGACTGCCGTACAAATCACTGGGGATATTGCCATCACAACCAATACTACGGGCATATTCGTCCTCCAGAATCAGTATGGCTCCAACAACAACTGGCAGGTTATCGGGCCCTCCTCGACAAATTATTACAGCACTGGCCGTTTTGTATTTTATTATATAGGGGCTGCATATCCCAATGATGGCAGTAACACCGGTACCTTCATGGTACAAAAAAACAATGTTTCTACGAAATATTATGTTATTACAGTAAAGCCACTGGTAATCAAGGCTGCTGATCCCAATACCAAACAAATTTCACTTTACTACTCAGAAGGCACGACTTCATTGCTGAGCTTTTGATCGCGTCCATTCACCTGGGTCTCGACCGGGCGCTCCGCCAGGATTGTGGCTCAGCAAACCATCGGCTCCTGCTCCTTATTTTGTCGCCGGCTGACCGGGCCCGTTGCCCAGCAGCCGGCACTGCTGTTTCCGGCCCGAATCCAACCCGCTTCCGAACCGGTTGCGGGTCTTGTCAGGCCTCCATGGGGAACCTATCCGATTAATTAATCATGTTGAATGGAGGGGCTGTTCGTTCCCGCGGTTCGGGGGACAGCCCTGCCTTCAGGAGACCCCCGTGCAGATCATCCGCTCCATCCTTGCCCCGGCACCGCTGTTCTGGTTCGCCGCCCCGTGCCTGCTGGCGGCGGAGCTCGCCGGCCCGTCCTGGGTGGCGGCCGGCGGGACCGCCACCTTCAGCGTCCGCCAGCCCGGCGCCGCCGAGCCGTCCATCTGCCAGTGGAGCCTGCCGGGATCCGTCCTGGGCCGCATCGGCGCCCACAGCGGCCTCTTCGAGGCGCCCTCCGGCATCCTGGACATCATGTGGCTCACCGTCCGGGGCCGGTGGGGCTCGGGTGCCGAGGATTTCGTGGACCGGCTGATCCAGCTGGGTCCGGAACCCAGCGTGGCGGGGCCCTGGCTGGACCTGCTGGCGGGGAGTCCCAAAGCCGGCGGTGCCGTCCGCACCGGCGCCGGCGACCAGGCGCGGTTCGCCTACCTCGCCCAGGCGGCATGGCTGGAGCAGGACCATCCCGACCCGGAATTCCGTGGGAAATGGCTGCTGGTGGACGCGGCCAGCCACCGGCTGCTGCGGATGGGCGGGGACGGCACGGTGGAACCCTGGCTGGGCGGCGAGGAAGGCTGGAAGGACGGCAAAGGCGCCGATGCCCAGTTCCGCTTCCCCCAGGGCCTGGCAACCTGGCCCCGCGGGGAGCAGGCCCGGTCCGGCCAGGAGGAGCCCTGGCGGGTGCTGGTGGTGGACACCGGCAACCACGTGCTGCGCCTGGTGGAGGCTGGCAAGGCGGGCACCGGGGTGATCACCTATGCCGGCCGCGTCCAGGAACCCGGGCACGAGGACGGCCCCCTGGACAAAGCCACGTTCCGCATGCCCCGGGGGGCGGTCATCGGGCCCGACGAGACCATCTACGTGGCCGACACCGGCAATGGCCTCATCCGCCGCATCGCCAAGGGCATGGTGACCACCCTCGCCGGTGCGGCGACCGACAAGGCCGAACGTTACCAGGCCGACGGCAAGGGTGCCGCGGCCAGCTTCTTCGGCCCCACCGCGCTGGTCCTGGACCCGGTCACCAGCTGCCTGTACGTGGCCGACGGCTGCGCCATCCGCCGGGTGACGCCGGACGGCACGGTGACCACCGTGGCGGGCCGCCTGCGCTACATCGACGAGCCCCGGACGCTCCCGCACGGTTTCGAGTCCTGGAAGGGCGATCCGTCCGCGAAGTCCCGGAGCATGGTCGATCGGCCCTGTCTGGGTTTTCCCAAGGGGCTGTCCCTGCATGGCCGCCGCCTGCTCATCGCCGACAGCGCCAACCACGCGGTGCGCGTCCTGGACCTGGCGACGGGGCAGCTGACCACCGTCGCCGGGAGCCCAAAGGGCACCCGCTACCTGCCGGGCAAGCCGCGGGAGTGGCCCTACCTGGGCTGGGTGGCGCGCAACGAGACCGGCTGCGCCGCCCTGCCCCACCCCACCCACGCGACCCTGGACGCCAAGGGCCGCTGCATCATCCTGCTGGGCCCGGATCCCGACGGCGGCGGCAAGGCCGGCAGCTGCGTGGTGTCCATGGGGATCGATCCCCTCGGCGCCTTCCAGCCCGGGACGGAGCCAGGCAAGTCTGCCGCCCCGGCCGGATCGGCCGCCCCATCGGCGGCCCAGCCGACGGTGGGGGCGATCAAGCTCCTGGCCGGGGAGGCCGGCGCCGGGGTCACCGCCCAGGGACCCGGCGGCGCCGCCCGGTTCGTCGACCTGGCCCAGGCCGTCTGGCTGGAGGAGGACCATCCCTCCAGTCCGTTCCGCGGCAAGTGGCTGGTGGTCGACCGGGGCCGGCACCAGATCCTGCTGGTGGACCGGGACGGCAGGGTGGAAGTCTGGCTGGGCCATGGCGGGAAGGGCTTCAAGAACGGCAACGCCGCCCAGGCCCAGTTCGCTTTCCCCGCCGGCATCGCCATCCTGCCGGGGGGTGCCGGGGCGCCGTGGCGGGCCCTGGTGGCGGACCAGGGCAACCACGCCATCCGCCTGGTGGAGGTCGGCCCGAAGGGCACCACCGTCAGCACCTGGGCCGGCCGCCCGGAGGCCGCCGGGCACAACACCGGGGCCCGGCTGGAGGCCGGTTTCAACGCCCCCGAGGGCATCGCCGTGGCGGAGAACGGTGACGTCTACGTGGCGGATACCGGCAACCGCCAGATCCGCAGGATCCGCAAGGACTGGGTGACCACCCTGGCCGGCGAGGCGACGGGAATGGGGTTGGCCCGGGCCAAGCAGATCGACGGCAAGCGGCCCTGGGGCACCTTCCGGGGACCCACCGGCATCGTCCTGGATCCCCGCACCCAGATCCTCTATGTATCCGACCGGGACGCCATCCGCGCGGTCCACCCGGACGGGACCGTGGGCACCCTGGCGGGCAAGCTGTATGCCGGCGAGGCCGGGCTGGAAACCGCCGGCTTCGAGGCCTGGATGGCGGCCCTGGACCCTGACGCCAAGGAAACCGCATCCCTGGCCGGCGTGGCCTGCCTGTCCGCGCCCCGGAACCTCACCCTGGTGGGCCGGTGGCTGGTCATCCCCGATGCGGGCAATGCCGCCGTGCGCCTGCTGGACCTGGACAGCGGCCGGATGAGCACCCTCGCCGGCCACCGGTCCTGTCCCGCCTTCCACCCCGGCCTGGGCCTGAATGGCAAGCACCTGCCCGAGGAGCAATGGCTGGACCTCAAGGGCAGCAGGCCCTACGCCACCCTCACCCCCCCGAGCCACGTGGCCTTCGACGGCAAGGGCCGCGCCCTGGTCCTCATGAACCGGGCCTCGGCCGGCAGCGGCGCCATCGCCGAGCTCGACCTGGGCGGAGCCGGCCTGGAGGAACCCGGGGCCGGGGCCCTGGAGCTCAAGGCGGAAGCCCCCGCCACCAGGTTCGATGCGCCCGGGGCCGGGACCCTGGAGTTCAAGGCCGCCGTGCTGGACCCCGCGGCCGAGGCACCGGAGGCAAGTCCGGAGACCGGGGCGGAGGCACTCTGGATCGGCCCGCTGGCGGGCCTGTCGGCCCAGGGGGAGGCGCACCCGTTCGGGGACCTGGCCCATGCCGTCTGGGTGGGGGACCAGCATCCCGACCCCCGTTTCCGCGCGACCTGGGTCGTGGCGGACCGCGACCGCCATGGCCTCCTGTTCCTGGGAGCGGACGGCAAGGCGGTGCCGTGGGTGGGCATCCCGGCCGAAACGGGCGGCTACCAGGAGGGAGGCCCCCAGGAGGCCCGCTTCGCCACGCCCGTGGCCGTCGCCCTGCTGCCGCCCGGATGTGATCCCGCGGCCCTGCCGGACGCGCCGGCGGACCGGACCGGCAAGGCCGAGCCCGCAGCCGGCCTGCGGGTGCTGGCGGCGGACCGGGACAACCACGCGATCCGCCTGGTGGAAGCCACCGCCGAGGGCACCCTCGTCCGCACCCTGGCGGCCGCTTCCGGACAGCCAGGCACCCAGGATGGCCCCTGCCTGGAGGCCCGGTTCCACTCCCCGGAGGGCCTCACCGTTGGCCCGGATGGCGCGGTCTACGTGGCGGACACCGGCAACCGCCGGATCCGCAAGATCCACCAGGGGCGGGTCACGACCTTCGCCGGCCGGCGGGAGGGCGAACTGCCACGGATCCAGGTGGACGGTCCGGGCGACGAGGCCATCTTCCTCCAGCCCAGTGCGCTGGTGGCCGACCCCCGCAACGGCGATCTGTACGTGGCCGACGGCAAGGCCGTCCGCCGCATCCGGCCCGACGGCCGGGTGGGGACGGTGGCCGGCTCGCTCCAGGCCCACCCTGACCAGGAGAACGGCTCGGTTTTCCGGCCGGAAGGCCTGAGCCTCGACGAGCATTCCCTGTTCATCACCGATCGCACCGCCGGCGTGATCTGGCGCCTGGACCTGGAGACGCACCGGTTGCGCACCTTCGCCGGGTTGCCGGGCACGGACGCGTTCCAGGCGGGGCGGCTGAGGTTCGCCGCCGAGGCCAGTCCCACCTCCCCGGCGGAATACGAAGGCCGCGCCATCCTGCCCCGGCCCGCGCACCTCGCCTTCGGCGCCAAGGGCCTGGGGCTGATCCTGCTGGGCCGCGACCGGAACGGCGGGACCGGCGCCAGCTGCGCCGCCCTGCTGACGCCGCCCGGAGCGGCCGCGGAGGCGCCCGCGCCCACGGCCGGTCCCGCGGAGGCACCCAAGGCCCCCGATCGGAGGCATCGCTCCGAGATCACCCTGGAGCATCCGCTCATGGCCCCGGACACCTCCGTGGAGGCGCCCGCACCTGCGGCCGCACCCGCGGAAGCGCCCAAGGCCCCTGATCGGAGGCATCGCTCCGAGATCACCCTGGAGCATCCGCTCATGGCCCTGGATACCTCGGGCAACCCGACGACCCGGCACTCCCCCCAGGAGCGGAAGCTCCCCGAACCGGTCCGGTAACCATGGCGGGCGTATCCATTCGGCCGGGTCCCGATCGGGCGTACGGCAGTTCGCTGCGGGGGGGGTGGGGGCACGCCGTGCCGAACTGAATGTCGACCGCTTGGCCGTCTTCGGCTGGTTGGCCGCGGGCAGGCGTCGTTGACCAGACCGGGTCCCGTCAGCGGCGCACCTGCCGGCCCTGCCCCTGAAGTGATAAGTTGTTAGTTGCTGGCTCGCCAGCACCCCACCTGCCCGGAGGCACCATGCGCCGTTCCTCGCTGCTCCTGCTCACCGCCGCCATGCTGGCCCTGGCGGTCCCCTCCCAGGCCATCACCCCCTGGCAGAAGGTGGCCCGGGACCTGGGCTTCACCCGGGAGGGCAAGAAGGCGGTCCCGGGCACCAGCGCCCCGCCGGCGGACTGCACCACCTGCCACCAGGGCGAGCCCGGGGCCGCGGACCAGGGCGGCCGGTTCAAGCCCATGGGCCAGTACCTGCTCGACCAGAAGGCCAAGCGCAAGGCCGAGAAGATCGACATCGCCTGGCTGAAGGACTACCCCCCGAAGTAGCCCTCAGGGCAGTTCCAGGAACGCGGGCCCCACCCCGGTGATGCTGCCGGCGCCCAGGGTCAGCACCAGGTCCCCGGGGGCGGTGGCGGCGTCCAGGGCCTGGGGCAGGTCCTCCACCCGGGGCACGTAGCTGGCGTCCCGCTGGCCGTGGGCCAGGATGGCCTCCACCACCGAACGGCCGGTGAGCCCGGGGATGGGCGGCTCGCTGGCGGCGTAGATGTCGGTCACCAGGACCTTGTCGGCGTCGAAGAAGGCCTGGCCGAACTCCTCCAGCAGGGCCTGGGTGCGGGAGTAGCGGTGGGGCTGGAAGGCCACCACGATGCGCCGGTCCGGGAAGCCCTCCCGGGCCGCCCGCAGGGTGGCGGCGATCTCGGTGGGGTGGTGGCCGTAGTCGTCCACCACCAGGACCCCCTTGCGCTCGCCGCGCTTCTGGAAGCGCCGGTCGGCGCCGGTGAAGCTGGCCAGGGTGGCCCGGATCACCTCCCGCTCCACCCCCAGCTCCATGGCCACGCCGATGGTGGCCAGGGCGTTGAGCACCATGTGGTGGCCCGGGACGCCCAGGGAGAACTCGCCCAGGTCGGCGCCGAAGGCCCGCACCTTGAAGTGGGCCCGCCAGCCCTCCATGCGGATGTCCATGGCCCGCAGGTCCACCTGGGGGTTGGTGCCGTAGGTGCGCACCTGGCGCTTGAGCCGCGGGCGCAGGGCGGCCACGTTGGGGTCGTCCATGCAGACGAACACCGAGCCGTAGAAGGGCACCTTGTTGCCGAAGGTGGCGAAGGCGTCCATGATCTCGCCCAGGTCCTTGTAGTGGTCCAGGTGCTCCCGGTCCACGTTGGTGATGACCCCGATGGTGGGGGAGAGCAGCAGGAAGCTGCCGTCGGACTCGTCCGCCTCGGCCACCAGGAACGGGCCCTTGCCCAGCTTGGCGTTGCTGCCGATGGCGCCCAGCTTGCCGCCGATGACGATGGTGGGGTCGATGCCGCCCTGGCTGAGCACCTGGGCCACCATGCTGGTGGTGGTGGTCTTGCCGTGGGAGCCGGCGATGGCGATGCCGTACTTCATGCGCATCAGCTCCGCCAGCATCTCGCCCCGGGGGATCACCGGCACCTTGGCGGCCCGGGCGGCCACCACCTCGGGGTTGTTGCCCTTCACGGCGCTGGAGATCACCACCACCTGGGCGTTCTCGATGCACCTGGCGTCGTGGCCGATGGTCACCTCCACCCCCAGGCTGCCGAGGCGCTGGGTGGTGGCGCTGTCCTTGAGGTCGGAGCCGGTCACCTGGTAGCCGAGGTTCACCAGCACCTCGGCGATGCCCGACATGCCGATGCCGCCGATGCCGACGAAGTGGATGTGCTGAATCTTTCCAAACACCGTGCGCTCCCAGGTAATGTTTCCAGAATACCTTCAAGCGGGCGGGAGCACCGGATGAATGCTGGACGCAGACCGGGACGGCACGGCAGGGCCTGGGCCCTGGCGCTGGCCGCCGGGCTGGCCCTGGGCGCCCAGGGCCTGCCCTACGTGCGGGCGCACTACGCCAAGCGGGAGGTGATGATCCCCATGCGCGACGGGACCCGGCTGTTCACGGCCATCTACACCCCCCTGGACCGCTCCCGGCCCTACCCGTTCCTCCTGGAGCGGACCCCCTACGGGGTGGCCCCGTACGGGCCGGACGCCTTCCGGGAGGACCTGGGCCCCTCGCCCCGGTTCGGCACGGAGGGGTTCATCTTCGTCTACCAGGACGTGCGCGGGCAGAGGCTGAGCGAAGGCGCCTTCATCGACCTGACCCCCGTCCTGCCCCACACCGGGAATTCCGCGACGGTGGACGAGAGCACCGACACCTTCGACACCGTGCAGTGGCTCCTGGCGCACGTCCCCGGCAACAACGGCCGGGTGGGCCAGTGGGGGGTGAGCTACCCGGCCTTCGACGCGGCCGCCGGGCTGGTGGACGCCCACCCGGCCATGGCCGCGGTCTCGCTCCAGGCCCCCATCATGGACTGGTTCGCCGGGGACGACTTCCACCGCAACGGCGCCCTCTGGCTGGCCCACCTGTTCAACTTCGCCGGCGGCTACGGCCGCCCGCGCCGGTCGCCCAGCACCGAGGAGCCCGAGCCGTTCCGGCACGGCACCCGGGACGGCTATGCCTTCTTCCAGGCCCTGGGCCCCCTGGCCAACGCCGACGCCCGCTTCTTCAAGGGCCGCGTCCCGCTCTGGGAGGAGATGATGGCCCACGGCACCGACGACGCCTTCTGGCAGGCCCGGGACCTGCGGCCGCACCTGCGCGGGGTCCGCCCGGCGGTGCTGCTGGTGGGCGGCTGGTTCGACGCGGAGAACCTGTTCGGCACCCTCCAGGCCTACCGGGCCCTGGCCGCCCAGAGCCCGGACACCGAGCTGCGGCTGGTCATGGGCCCCTGGGGCCACGGCGGCTGGCGGCGCCTGCCCGGCGACCGGCTGGGGGACATCGGCTTCGGCTCGGCCACCGCGGCGTTCTTCCAGGCCCAGGTGGAATTCCCGTTCTTCAGGCAGCACCTCAAGGGGGCCCCGGACCCGGGCCTGCCCGGGGCCTGGGTGTTCGCCACCGGCGCCGACCGGTGGGTGCCCATGGCGGCCTGGCCGCCCCGGGCGGTCCGCCCGGAGAACCTCTTCTTCCAGGGCGAAGGCCGGCTGGGGCCCGGGCCGGGCACGGACGGGCGCGACGCCTACCGCAGCGATCCGGCCAGGCCGGTGCCGTACTACAACGGGATCACCATCGGCATGGCCCGGGAGTACATGACCGCCGACCAGCGCTTCGCCGGGCACCGGCCGGACGTGCTGGTCTACCGCGGCGCGCCGCTGGAGGCGGACCTCACCCTGGCCGGCCCGGTCGTGGCCGACCTGTGGGTGAGCACCTCGGGCACCGATTCCGACTGGGTGGTGAAGGTGATCGACGGCTACCCCCTGGACCTGCCGGCGGACCCGGACGGCGGCCTGAACCCCATGGCCGGCTACCAGCAGCTGGTGCGGGGCGAGGTGATGCGCGGCAAGTTCCGCGACAGCCTGGAGCGCCCGGAGCCGTTCGTGCCCGGCCAGCCCACCGAGGTCCGGTTCAGCCTCAACGACGTGTTCCACACCTTCCGCAAGGGCCACCGGATCGTGGTGCAGGTGCAGAGCAGCTGGTTCCCGCTCATGGACCGCAACCCCCAGGTGTTCACCGACATCTACCGGGCCGGGGCGGAAGCCTTCCAGGCCGCCGAGGAGCGCCTGTACCACGGCCCCCGGCTGCCTTCGCACCTGGTGCTCCCGGTGCTGCCGTGAGCGGCGGCCCGCGCCGGGTCCTGGCCCTGGGCCTGGCCCTGGGCGGACTGGGCCCGCTGTGCGCCCAGGGCGCGGCCTACCTCCAGGCCCACTACCGGAAGCAGGAGGCGCGCATCCCCATGCGCGACGGGGTGCGGTTGTTCACCGCCATCTACACTCCCCTGGCCCCCGGCCCCTACCCGGTGCTGCTCCAGCGCACCTGCTACGGCGTCGGCCCGTACGGCCCGGAAGCGTTCCCCGACGAACTGGGGCCCAGCGCGACCCTGGCCCGGGACGGGTTCATCTTCGTGGACCAGGACGTGCGGGGCAAGATGATGAGCGAGGGCACCTTCCAGGAGATGACCCCGCTCCGGGACGGCCAGGGGGTGGACGAGGCCAGCGACGCCTGGGACACCATCGACTGGGTGCTCAAGCACGTCCCGGACAACAATGGCCGGGTGGGCGTATGGGGCATCTCCTACCCCGGCTACTACGCGGCCTGCGCCCTGGTGGGCGCCCACCCGGCGCTCAAGGCCGTCTCCCCCCAGGCGCCCATCGCCGACCTGTTCGACGGGGACGACGATCACCACAACGGCGCCCTGCTCCTGTCCCAGACCTTCTGGTTCGACGCCGCCTATGCCCAGCCGCGGCCCGGGCCCGTGCCCCGGTTCCCGCCGCCGCTCCTGGTCCCCGCCGATCCCGACGGCTACCAGTTCTTCCTGGACCTGGGGGGGCTGCCCAACGCCGACCGGCGCTACTTCCACGGGGCGGTCCAGGTCTGGGCCGACGAGATGGCCCACGGCGCCCGGGACGCCTACTGGCAGGCCCGGGACCTGCGCCCCCCCCTGGGGCCCGCCCGTCCCGCGGTGCTGACCGTGGGCGGCTGGTACGACCCCGAGGACCTGTTCGGCACCCTCCAGGTGCACCGGCGGCTGGAGCCGTCCGCGCCCGGTCGCAACATCCTGGTCATGGGGCCCTGGGACCACGGCGGCTGGTCGTACGGCGACGGCGACCGCCTGGGCGGGACCGGCTTCGGCGCCAGCACCGCGGCCTTCTACCGGGACCAGGTGGAGGCGCCGTTCTTCCGGCACCACCTGAAGGGGGCGGCGGATCCGGGCCTGCCCGGGGCCCTGGTGTTCGAGACCGGCAGCAACGTCTGGCGGCGCTTCGACGCCTGGCCGCCGCGCCAGGCCAAACCCACCACGCTCTACCTCCAGGCGGAGGGCGGGCTCGGGTTCCAGGTCCCGGCCGCCAGGACCGGGGCCGACGCGTTCTCCAGCGACCCCGCCCACCCGGTCCCCTACACCGCCGGCATCGAAGCGGAAGTGTCGTCCCCGTTCATGGTGGAGGACCAGCGGTTCGCAGCCCGGCGCCCGGACGTCCTGGTCTACCAGACCCCGGCCCTGGCCGCCCCGGTCACGGTGGCCGGCCCCATCCAGGTGCATCTGCAGGTGAGCACCACCGGCACCGACGCGGACTGGGTGGTGAAGCTCATCGACGTGCTGCCGGGGGAGGAGGGGGATCCCGAACCGCCGGGCCAGGCCGCCTGGCCCCTGGGCGGCTGCCAGCAGCTGGTGCGGGCGGAGGTGATGCGGGGCAAGTTCCGCCACAGCCTGGAGCGCCCGGAGCCGTTCGTCCCCGGCCAGCCCACGGCGGTGGCCTTCGCCCTGAACGACATCTGCCACACCTTCCGCCGGGGCCACCGGATCATGGTGCAGATCCAGAGTTCCTGGTTCCCCCTGGTGGACCGGAACCCCCAGGTGTTCATGGACATCTACCACGCCAAGGACGAGGATTTCCAGCCAGCCGAGCACCGGGTGTACCGGAACGCTGAACGGCCGTCCTATCTGGTGCTGCCCGTACTCAAATAAGAGGTTGCCTGCATAGCGGTCCCACAGGGGCGGCCGTGTTCCGGCCTGGGCACCTGGGATCTTGAAAGGACAGATTGATAAGGGGCTTGGCCAAATAGGCGGTAACGGCAGAACGATGGCAAAGACTGAACGCGGAGGAGGCGGAGGCCCCGCACCTGATATCCAGACACCCTCCAACTCAGATCCTGAGGTTGGCCAGGTGTTCGGCGCTGGTGATGGGCGCGTTGGGCTCGTCGTGGATGACCTGGCCGTCCAGCAGCTTGATGATGCGGTGGGCGTGGCGGGCGATGTCCTCTTCGTGGGTCACCAGGATGATGGTGTTGCCCTTCTGGTACAGCTCCTCGAACAGGTTCATGATCTCCACGCTGGTCTTGGTGTCCAGCGCCCCGGTGGGCTCGTCCGCCAGCAGGATGGAGGGGTTGTTCACCAGGGCCCGGGCGATGGCCACCCGCTGGCGCTGGCCGCCGGAGAGCTGGTTGGGCATGTGGTCCGCCCGGGGCCCGAGGCCCACGTTCTCCAGGGCCTTCATGGCCTGGGGATGCCGGTCCCGGGCGTGGACGCCGCCGTAGATGAGCGGCAGCTCCACGTTCTGCAGGGCGGTGGTGCGGGCCAGGAGATTGAAGGTCTGGAACACGAACCCGATCTCCTCGTTGCGGATGCCCGCCAGCTCGTCGTCGGACATGGCCGAGGCCAGCTTGCCGTTCAGGTGGTAGGTGCCGCTGGTGGGGCTGTCCAGGCAGCCGATGATGTTCATCATGGTGGACTTGCCGGAGCCGGACGGGCCCATGATCGCAACATACTCGCCCCGGTGGATGTCCAGGGTCACCCCGTCCAGGGCGCGCACTTCCATGTCCCCCATCTGGTAGAACTTCCTGATGTCGGATAGACGGATGAGGGAATCAACGGACATGAAGGACCTCGAAAGAACCGCGGTTCACTGAATGATGCCGCAGGTTGGACCCGCCGGGCCGGGGTTTTGTTGAAGGCCTGCCGGAACCGGGATTCGTACGCAGTCGACAATCCCCTGGGGACTTGCACCATTCCCATTTGACCATATATTGTTGCTTTATACGATCAGCGTCAGGGCAACGTTCCCGCCCTCTTCGGAAAGGACCCAGGGATCCATGGACAAGGAAGCGTTGAAGGCGTCCATTGCAGATATGTGGAAGGCTGCCGGACGGGCCATGCTGGAGCCCTCCTTTGCCAGCGCCTTCCCGCCCACCTATCCAAAGGGCCTGGCGATGGTGGTGGTTCGGGCCATCATGGCGCCGTCCTTCTTCCAGGCCTGCCTGGATGATCCTGGAGAAGC
>Ga0181516_10000194_pt1 | contig 64318 bp, 48 predicted proteins | sample PEATcosm2014_Bin_25_FD_121104 | JGI IMG/M metagenome (GOLD analysis project Ga0181516, IMG submission 121104) | Peatland microbial communities from MTU Mesocosm Facility, Houghton, MI, USA - PEATcosm2014_Bin01_10_metaG | ecosystem: Environmental > Terrestrial > Soil > Wetlands > Peat | place...
ACCGTGGAGCGCCCAGTGAGCAACTCGTCGATCAGCTTGTTGTCCAATCCCATTCGATCTCTCCTCTCTCTGTTTAACAGAGTCGAAAAGACCGTTTACACAAAATGTTTTACACCCTCGATTATCCATCTCCGAATCTAGGCATGGGGCACTCTCGACTGAGATCGGGAAATACGCGGTTTGAAGGATTCCAAATTATTTCATTGATCTGAAATATATTCCGTGGTAATGTGGTGGCGCCTGTAAATCCCCCTTTTCAGGAGACTTTGAAAATGCACCTCCCTCGTCAGGTATTTCTTTTCCTCGCCACATTTTTTCTCTGCGTTCCGCTGTTGTCAGCGGATACTCTCTCCTACCAGTTTGATATCAACACTTCCTCCCTTGATGGAACGGCGGGCTTTCTCGACATTCAATTCAATCCCGGACCGTCGGCCGATGCCGCGGAGGCCAGTGTATTCGCCTTCAGCACAGATGGAACGCTTTACAGTTCGCCACTGGCCGGCAATAGCGGCGATGCCACTGGCACCTTGCCCGGCGACCTCACCCTGCAAAACGACACTGTATTCAATGATGTTTTTACTGGCATCGACTTTGGCACAATCATCCAATTTGATGTGACATTTTCAGGAATAGCGGTCACGAATCCCTCGGCAACCGGCTCGGGCAGCACATTCTCGGTCGGACTCTACGATTCGACTGCCTCCAATCCGCTGCTGACAAGCGATCCGAGCGGCGCATTGGCCATCGTGAACGTGGGACCGGACGGGAGCATCGTGGCCTCCGCTCTGCCCGATGAGAACGGCGGTCCCAGCGATGCCACCATCACGCCCCTGGGTGCATCTCCGATCCCCGAACCTGCCTCCTTTGTCCTGCTTCTCACCGGTTGTGGCGCGCTATTTCTGATTGGAACCAGGCGCAAGCGGGTACAAAGCGCCCTGACGCTGTTCGCGGTCTTTGGAGCTTTAGGGGTCTCCGCCCATGCCTCTCCACAGATTTACCTCTCCACTTCTGCCACCGCCAGCGCGAACGCCAGAAGCGCGGCCAGCCCGGCGGACAGTTCCGCCACCTGCCCCAGCCAGGGCGGAATCGTTCAAGTAGTTTCGGTTCCGGTGGCCAACACGGTCACCCTCTCGATTGTGGTTGGCGATCCGTCCCCCATCACCACCACCTTCCAGATTGTCTCTACCAACACGGCGATTGTCGGGGGCAGTCAGAATCAGGGCTTCATTCCGCAGGTCACCTTGCAGGCCGGAGCTACCCAATCCAGCCCATTCAACATCTATGGCCAGTCAATCGGTCAGTCGACCTTGACAGCCACCGATCTCAGCGGTTATTACGGAACCCTCGTCGTGCCTGTGACAAGCTGGGATCTCAACGCGGGCGACTCGGTCAATAAACTGATCGACACCAACCCTCCTACCAATAGCTGCGTAACCAGCGGCGGGCTGATCTCACAGGATCCCAGCGTACTGGCCGTTTGCGGCGCATCCGCCAAGGGAGTCGCCACGGATGGTATCACCACGCTGCTGCTGCGCCTCTCCGCCGCATTTGCCGGCACCGGTTGCTATTCGATCACGTCCACGTCCAGTCTGGATCAAGGAACAGTCCAGTATCCGGTGACTACCACGCAAGCCGCCGGTGGATGGCAGGAAGCCTTTTCCTTTTACTCGGCGCCCGTGTACTACGGAGATACCAGCGCATCGCGCACGGTGCAGTTTACGTTCTCCTACACTCCATCTCAATCGCTGGGCAACGGCAACACTTCCAGTTTCACGGCGAATCTCACCGTAGTTCGTCCGCCAGTGGTGCTGATTCACGGGGTCTGGAGCAACGGCGGCAGTTGGCCGAACTTCTATCTCAAAAACGATCAGAACCATTGGACCTACGCCGCCGATTACGCGGCAACCAACGCATCGAGCTACTCCGTCAATTTTCCGCAAGTTCAAAGCTGGGTGCAGCACACTCTGAACCTGGCGCGCGGCAGCGGTATCGCAGTGACTCAGGTGGACGTGATCGCTCATAGCATGGGCGGAATCCTGACCCGGCTCTATGCCTCGTCAAATAACTTTATGCGGCCCGATAACTTGAACCAAGGCGACATACGGCGGCTGGTCACTCTTGATACGCCCCACCTGGGATCGAGCTTTGCCAATTTGATTGTCGGCCTTCATAACTATAATGCGGCCACGACCGAAGCGACCGTTGCCTCCATCACCGGCGGAGGGGTGACGCAGGGCGCAGTCTGCGATCTTTCCGAGAATAGCCTGGGCCTAGCCGGGCTGGACTCCAGCACTCCGCTTACCGGCATGGTTGTGACGGCCACGAACGGCCCCCCAGGAAGCCCCACATCTCCTGCATTGTATTGGGGAGGTTTTCTAGGATCGCACTCCTTTGAGGCCGCTCTCACCAAGCAGACCTGTGTGCAGTCCGGGTTGTTCGGCTGCAAGCAGTACGGGCCATATGTCTTCCCGCAAGCCACAGTGAATGGTTTCCGTTTCCGCCAGGCGAATGATACGGTAGTCGGTCTGTCCAGCCAGCAAGGCGGGATCACCGGGGGCACAAATTATCCAAACCTGATCCACAGCGGATTTCGCTGGGCGGGCATCAACTTTGTAGCGGCCGTGAACAATAATTCAGGCGTGGCGACGCAGGTATATACGCTTCTGGACCAATCGAATTCCAGCTTCGTTACCTCCTTTCCCAGCGTGAATTCTTTTGGAACCGGCGCACCCGTAACCGTACCCGGCCGCGGCAACGGTTTGGATGTGCAGGATTGGGCCGCGCAGTGTGGCCCGGGAGGGCCAATGCAGCCAAATGCCGCTGCCAATGCGCTGCCGGCCTCAGCGTCCACTGCACGGGCCGCCGCTGTCAAGAAGGCCGCCGCAAGCGCCAGCCCGCTGGTGCAGATCACCTCCCCAACGGCTGGTCAGTCCTTTGCCAATTCACAGACCATCACCGTCAACGTGCAAGTGGATGCCAGCCTCAATGCCACGGACGGCATTCTGTTCACCACCGGCCTCGACGAGTATTCACCAACCAGTTTCTCGGCCACGAACTTCACGGTATCCATCCCGGTTCCGAACTACTTCACAGGACCAGTTACTCTGACTCCAGCCGTTAGCGACATCAATGGAAATCTGACCTTTGGATCGCCCGTGACCATCGGCATTCAATCCTCGGTTGCACCGACTTCGGTGTATCTTTCGGAGCACAATTACTACCTGAGTCCTTCGGACGGTTCGCAGCAACTTCATCTGATTGGGAATTTTCCCGACAGTGTGCAACTCGATCTAACCTCCGCCGAGAGTGGCACCACTTACGCGAGCAGCAACCTCAATGTCATCACGGTGGATTCAGAGGGCAACTTCACCATTGCCGGCACGGGCATCGCTTCTGTCACGGCCACCAACTCGGGGCTTTCCGACTACGCGGTTTTTGTGGTGCAGAATCCGCTGAATCCGCTTCCGCCGCTTGATGTCACCAACTCGGCTTCGATCAAGATATCCGGCTTCACATTGAACCGGCAGACGGGCTTCTTCGTTGGCAACCTGATCATCTCCGCATCAGGCAGCGCAGCCGTTCCGGGACCGATTTACGCTCTGCTCAACGGCCTTCCCAGTGGCGTTTCGCTGGTCGACAGCAACGGAATCACGGTCAACACCAATGCAGGAACCCCGTACCTCTCACTCACTTTGCCAGGGCAGGGCCTGATTTTTGCGCCGGGGCAGAGCGTGACCCTGCCGGTGCAGTTTCTGAATCCGAACCGGGTTCTGATCAAGTTCACGCCATCGTTGATTCGCACCTCGCAGAATCCGTAGAGGATGTTGATGGCGTTTTTCAAGATGTAACTTGGAAGTGTGTGCCGCGGGTCGGGAGTGCAAGCCCCGCGGCACATGCATTTGTTAGAAAACCAAGAGAGATCCGCCGGACTCATTGTTTTCAGGCCATATGTTCAATCCATTCGCCGCTTTTGCCGTTGTTCTGGTCATCGCTGCCGCTGCCTTTTATGCGACGGGAAAGCGCAGGCTCGGATGCTGGCTGCAGGTGCTCTTTCCCGCGATTCTCTACGGTTGGGTTCTAGGCGATCGCTATATAGCTACTGAAGCCAAGGCGCTCTGCTTAAGCGTATTGGGGCTTAGCTTGCTGGCGGCCTTGCGTCCCCGCTGGCCCTGGTTATTCTGGGCCGCTTGGCTGCTCAATGCCTTTGTCTGTTATATCCTGCTCTATGCAATTTTCTTCTGGAAAGTATTCAGTTGAATGGTGGTAGCCTAGGACTTGATTCAGAGAACTTCCTTGCCGGGATAACTGTGCTTGACAAAGCCTTCGCCCTTATCGAATGCCATACCCTTCAATTGGTCAAGTCCGAGCTGCCAGGCCATTCCGCAATCACGCGGATATAGTCCTACAGGCGAGAGAAATCGCCTTGAACGCGGCAGCCTTTGCCTGTTGTGAAAACGAGCGTGCCGCCGAGTTGGTGGGCCAGGCTCAGGGCGAGTTTGAGGCCCATTGAGTTGCAGGCGGCGGCGTTGAAGTTCTCCGGCAGGCCGGTGCCGTCGTCTTCAACGACCATGCGGACGAGTGCGCTGGCGCGATGGATGGAAAGCTCGATGACGCCGCGGCGGTCGTCCTGAAAGCCATGCTTGAAGCAGTTGGAGATGAGCTCGTTGGCGAGCAGGCCGAAGGGGATGGCCAGATCCATGGTGAGGGGAATCTCTTCGGCGTTGAGGCGGAATTCGATCTGGCCGGCGCGCTTTGAACTGGAGGCCTCGACACCTTTGAAGAGGTCGCGCAGATAAGCGGAGAGCGAGAGGTGGTCCAGGCTCTTCATGCGGTAAAGGTGCTCGTGGGCCAGAGACATGGCGAAGACGCGCTGGACGGTGGATTCGATGGCGTCGCGGGTCTCTCCTTTGGGAAGCAGCCGAGCGCGCATTTTGAGGAGGCTTTGCACCACTTGCAGATTGTTCTTGACGCGATGATGAATCTCGCGCAGCAGCAGATCCTTTTCGTGCAGCGCGGCCTCCATGCGCTGTTCGTACTCGCGCTGTTCGGTGACATCGTGCAGCGTGAGAACGATCATGGTAGGCAGCAGGGAGGCGAATTTGATGCGGGAGACGCGCGCTTCCATCAGAGCCAGCGAGCCGTTCTTGTGGAGGCAGCGGAGGTTGATGGGGCTCGAGCCATTCTCGCCGAGGCCTTCGCAGGCCTTGAGCAACTCGTCACGGTCTTCCAGAGCGACGAGCTCAAGCCAGGAATGGCCGACCAACTCGTCGGCTTGACGGCCGAGCAAGTTGAAGCAGACCGGCGAGAGGTAGACGAGTGAGCCGTCGGCATTGGAGATGGCGACCAGATCGCGCAAATGCTCGACGACGGCCGGCATCATGGCGCTGGTCTGGTCCAGGCGGCCCTTGATGAGGCGATTGAGCGCGACGCGTTCCAGAACTTCAGGCAGGCGCTTCCAGAAGCCGTCGTCCTTTTTTACGTAGTCGGCGACGCCTCGATGGAGGGCCTCGATGGCGACCAGTTCATCGCCCATGCCGGTGACAAAGACGACGGGAACCTCGGGGACGCAGGCAAGCGCCGCATCGGCGACGGTCCAAGGCTCGCCGTCGGGGAGGCGGTAGTCGAGCAGTAGGGCATCAAAGCCAGCGGTTTCGGTTTGGCTCAGAGCCTTGAGGCCGTCTTCCACGCCGCCGGCAATCTGAACCGTGTAGCCGGCTCGGACGAGCGTACGCCGCACCAGTTCAGCGGTTCCGGAATCGTCCTCAACGACCAGCACCCGCCCGGCTCCAGGCGGTGCGGTGATGGACGAGGCGGGCCTGGGTTCGGCTGTCATGGCGTGTGAGCCACCGTGGTCTCCGTGTTGCCCTCCGGCAGGCGGATGACCTGAAGAAAAAGGCCGAGGCGCTTGATGGCCTCGATGAACTGAATGGGGTCCACGGGCTTGGTGATATAGACCGAGCAGCCGAGTTCGTAGCAGAGCGCAATTTCACGGGGATCGTCGGTGGTGCTGAGCATGATGACGGGTGTCTTGCGGGTGGCGGGATCGGCCTTGATCTGGCGCAGAACCTCCACGCCGTCAAGGCTGCCGGGCATATTGATGTCGAGCAGGATGAGCGGGTCGGGGCTGGCGCGATCGGCAAAGTCGCCGCGGCGGAAGACGAAGTCCAAGGCTTGCGCGCCATCCTGCACGGCAACGATGGGATTGCCGACGGCAATGCGCAGCAGATTGCGGCGGATCAGCGCGATGTGGCCATCGTCGTCATCGACGATGAGGATAGTGAAGGTAGGTGGATTGGCTTCCATGATTCCTCTGGGGATGAATCCCCGTTGATCTGGTTGAGTCGATGTGCAGGCAAAAGCTCGCGGCTTTCGCCGAATCGAGTTTCTCTGCCGCCTGTGAAACCGCTCCATCCAATCAAAAAATCAACCTCCCATGATGACACGGCATAAAACCATCGTACTGGTCATAATTGCACGTTTTTGTCTTACGGTTTCCGATGATGGAAATGGCAGAACGCAGAGTTTCACAACCGGAAACTCCCCTACAAGTTCTCCTGGATTCCAGATGCTTTTGCTGTTGAGGCGGGCTTGGACGGCAAGGAAAAGTGGAAGGTTGCGCCGTGGCCCTGATTGTTCTCAGCCCAGATCTTTCCTCCGTGGCGCTCGACGATGCGATGGGCGATGGCCAGGCCCATGCCTTCGCCTTCAGCCTGTTTGGGATGAAGGCGCTGAAAGACCTGAAAGAGCCTTGCCCTGCCGGATTCTGGAATGCCAAGGCCGTTGTCGCGCACCCAGTAATGGAGCATCTCGCCTCCGCTCTGGCCGCCGATTTCGATCTTGAGCTTGCGTTCGGGACTGCGGTACTTGAGGCAGTTGCCGATGAGGTTGCTGAAGACCTGGCCGAGCGCGGTGAAGTCGGCTGTGGCGGCGGGCAACTCGTGCATTTCGATCTCGGCGCCGGCGGCCTCGATGGATTGCTGGAAGTTGGCGAGCGCGTTGGAGACCAACTCCCAGACATCGATTCGCTTCATTTGATAGATCTGGCGGCCCTGGCGCGAGAGACCCAGCAAAGCGTCGATCAAGCGCTCGAATTTGGTGGCTGAGGTGGAGATGTAGTGCAGCGCCTCGGCGATCTCATCGTCGAGAATAGCCTCCACCTTGGGCCAGACGTGCTCCCAGCCGGGGCTGGCGAGGATGGTCTCGCGCAGGCGCTTGCAGCTTTCATCCAGTTCGCGGGCAAAGCCCTGCACATTGACCAGCGGCGCGCGCAGGTCGTGGGAGACGATATAGACAAAGGACTCGACCTCCCGATTCTTGCGCTGCAATTCGGCCACTGTGGTTTCGAGCTCACGGGTTCTGTCGGCGACGCGGAGTTCTAGATCGGCGGCCATCTTCTCAAGCGATTCCTCGAGGCGCTTCTGCTCGGTCATGTCGCGCCCCACGCGGACGTAGCCGAGCACTGAGCCGGAGTCATTGCGAATGGCGGTGAGCACGCCGACGGACCAGACCGGCGCGCCATCGCGGCGAATGCGCCAGTTTTCCGTGGCGCATCGTCCGGTGCGCGTGGCCTCCGCCAACTCGCGTTGCGGCGCGCCCGACTGAATCTCTTCAGGGGTGAAGACAAAGGAATAGTCGCGGCCCAGGGCCATCTCTGCCGGATAGCCGGTGACATTGCGCGCGCTCAGGCTCCAACTGTTGATGCGCCCCTCGGCATCGAGGGTGAAGATCACATAATCGGCGACGTTTTCAACGATGATGCGGTAGCGATCGAGCTCGGCATTGCGGATGCGCAGCGCCTCCTCGGCTGCCTTGCGCTCGGTCATGTCGCGCGTGACTTTGGCAAAGCCGACGAGCTTGCTATCCGAGCCGCGAATGGCGGTCAGGGTGATTAGCGCCCAGAATTTGCCGCCATCCTTGCGGCGGCGCCAGGCTTCAGTCTGATAGATGCCGTCGCGCGCCGCAGTGGCCAGTTCCTTCTCAGGCACGCCCGCCTGGACATCTTCAGGCAGAAAAAAGAGGGCGTAGTTCTGGCCCAGAGCCTCCTCTGCCGTGTAGCCCTTGCTGCGCTCCGCACCCACATTCCAGGTAACAACGAAGCCTTTGGGGTCGAGCATATAAAGGGCATAGTCGGTGACGCTGTTGACCAGCAACTGGTGGCGCGTCTCGACGTCGGCGATTGCCTGACCGGATTCCTGGTACTCCTGGCTAGTCTCGCGTGTATTCTGGCCGGTCTCGCGCGTGTCCTGGCTGGTTTCTCTGTTGTTCTGGCTGGACTGCCGCAAATCCTGCCTGGCCTCTCGCAAATCCTGGCCGCTCTTTCGCAAATCCTGCTTGGCCTCGCGCGAATTCTGGCCAATCTCTCGTGCGTCCTGGCCGGTTTGGCGCAAGTCTTGACCGGTCGGTTGCAAGGCTTTGTCCGGCATTTTCTGGGGAGATGGCATCCCGCCGAGTGTTGCGGACTGCTCAAGGGGATGAGGCGCGCCAACTGCGGGCTGGTCAGGTTGCGGTTTCTCTAGCGATGACATCGTTCCCCCCGACCCTCCGAGGGAGAGTCCATGGGCTCGGGAAAGCTTGCGCTTGCAGACAGTCAGGCCGCCCGAACAGCGAGAGAGACGCTGCGGGGATTCTAACACCGGTCTTCAGCTTTGGCTGTATCTGGATGAAGGCGGACGTAGTATTTGAAAACGGCGGCGGATAGCCGGGTAGAATGATCCCATGACGGTGCATATGTATGGGGTTTCCTGGTGCGGGGATTGCCGGGCGGCGCGGCAGTTTCTCAAATCGCACGGGATCGAGTTCACCGAGGTTGACATCGATCGTGATCGCGAGGCCGCGGCTGAGGTGGTGCGCCGCGTGGGCAAGCGGGCGGTACCGCAGTTGGTCATTAATGGCGAGTGGTTCCAGCCCTACAAGCCAGGGCGCGGGCTGCTGGTGGATGAGTTGCATGAGCGGCTGGGGATTCCGCGGGAATGACGGCCCTGGCCTCGTACAATCGAGAGTTGGGGCAGGGGCGCGGAAAGCGGCTCTGGCAAGGAGTCTCCGTTGATTGAACGCTATACCCGCGCGGCGATGGGCCGCATTTGGACCGAAGAGAAGAAGTACCGCTGCTGGCTTGAGGTGGAGTCGGCGGCAAGCACCGTGCTGGCCGCAGATGGGGTGATTCCCACCGCGGCCGCCGAGGCCATCGCCACCAAGGCCAGCTTCAGCGTCGCGCGCATTCAGGAGATCGAGGCCGAGGTGAAACACGACGTGATCGCCTTCACGACTGCCGTGGCAGAGACGCTGAAGGCGCAAGGGCTGGACGCGGAGTCTCGCTGGCTGCATTACGGGCTGACCTCGAACGACATTGTGGATACGGCGCAGGCGCTGCAAATCAAGGAAGCCTCGGTGCTGATCCGCGCCGGGCTGCTGAATTTTCTGGACGTGCTGAAGCGGCGCGCCATCGAGTTCAAGCACACGCCGACGATTGGCCGCACCCACGGCATTCACGCCGAGCCGACGACCTTTGGGCTGAAGCTGCTGAACTGGTACGCGGAGATGGAGCGGAACCTTACCCGATTCGATGCGGCGACGGAAGATTTGCGCGTTGGCAAATTATCAGGCGCGGTGGGAACCTTTGGCCATTTGAAGCCGGAGCACGAGGAGCGGATTTGCGCGCGGCTGGGGCTGAAGCCGGCACCGGTGGCGACGCAGGTGATTCAGCGCGACCGCCATGCGGCGTACATTTCCACGCTGGCGATTGTGGGCAGTACGCTGGATAAAATTGCCGTCGAAGTGCGCCACCTGCAACGGACTGAAGTGCGCGAGGCACAGGAGTTTTTTAGCGAGAAGCAGAAGGGCTCCTCCGCCATGCCGCATAAGAAGAATCCGATTACCAGCGAACAAATCAGCGGCCTGGCGCGCGTGCTGCGCGGCAATGCGCAGGCGGCCTTTGAGAATATCGCTCTGTGGCATGAGCGGGATATTTCTCATTCATCGGTCGAGCGCGTGATCTTTCCCGACTCGACGATTCTGGTGGATTATCTGTTGGCGAAGTCAACCGATTTAATTGACCGCCTCCTGGTCTATCCGGCGCGGATGAAGAAGAATCTTGAGTCCACCGGCGGGTTGATCTTCAGCGGGCAACTGCTGCTGGATCTGGCCGAGGCCGGCATGATGCGCGAAGACGCATACCGGCTCGTTCAGTCTCATGCCATGCGCTCCTGGAAAGAAGAGCTTGTATTTCGGAATGAGGTTGCTGCCGATCCGGAGATCACGGCGCTGCTTACTCCGGAAAAGCTGGCCCGCACCTTCGACTACACGCGCCAATTAGGCAATGTGGATGCAATCTTCAAGAGGGTTTTGGGCGAGTAGAGATTCTTCGCCCGCTGGTAGAGGTCCGCGCCGTAGGCGCAATGGTTATTAGCCCACCGTTTCAACGGTGGGAATGGATCAATCAATCATTCACCCGGAGTCCCGTCGGGACGGTGTTCACCATGAACCTCACCTTAGCAATCACCGGCGCATCGGGAGCGGTCTTTGGCCGCGAGGCACTCCGCGCTCTGCCGGAGAACCCGCGCCGTAGGCGCAATGGTTATTAGCCCACCGTTTCAACGGTGGGAATGGATCAACCAATCATTCACCCGGAGTCCCGTCGGGACGGTGTTCATCCATGAACCTCACACTCGCAATCACCGGTGCGTCGGGCGCAGTCTTTGGGCGCGAGATGCTGCGCGCTCTGCCGGAGAACCCGCGCCGTAGGCGCAATGGTTATTAGCCCACCGTTTCAACGGTGGGAATGGATCAACCAATCATTCACCCGGAGTCCCGTCGGGACGGTGTATTATGCCCCACACATACGTGGCCAATTTCATTCATTGTGTCTTCAGCACCAAAGAGCGCCGTTCGCTGATTCCAGCCGCCCGCACCGTAGAACTCTATGCCTACCTGGGCGGCATTGCGCGCGGCGAGGGCTTGTCGCTTGTCGCTGCGGGCGGAACGGCCAATCACGTTCATCTGTTGTTTGACCTGCCGGCGCCTTGTTCTCTTGCCCACGCCGTGCAGAAGCTGAAAGGAAGCTCTTCCCGGTGGATGGGAGATGACTTTTCCTGGCAGGAGGGTTACGGAGCCTTCAGCGTCAGTCCCTCGCAGTTTGAGGTGGTAAAAGAGTACATTCAGAACCAGGAAGAGCATCATCGCAAACGCGATTTTGAGCAGGAATTTGCTGCGCTGTTACGCAATTGTGGAATCGTATACGATGAACGGTATGTGTTTGGGTGAGGCACCCGCGGTGCGGCCAACCGCGTTTTGGGCCGTCCCTACGGGACTCCGGCCTCTGGGGGTGGGGCAGCCAACCCCGCGTTGAAACGCGGGGCTAATAACCATTGCGCCTACGGCGCGGTTGCGCTTTGATCCCAGCTTTAAGGACAGAATCTGGTGTACCGAACATCGAGTTTGGGAGGACATTAATGTCAAGTTGGGAGATTATTCGCTGGTGGGAGCTTCGACGGCTGCTCCACAACGCCATCCTGTTAGTAATTGGAATTGCCGCTATTTTTGCTATGGATTTTTTCGCTCAAAAGGTATCTTCCGTCGGTGATGCCCCGGAATTGGAAACTGGCCTTATTATTTTTTTCTATGGCTTCATGGCAAATGTCTGTTACACGTCGGGTTGGATTGTGGAACTCGCAGGAAGAAAAACAGATGAAGTCCTTGCCAGATCGCGCGCAAGGAAACATTTCTGGTTTGGGCTGTGGCTCTCGTGTCTGCTAACCAATACGCCATTCTGGTTTGGATATATTTTTTGGCTATCGCATAGGGTGCGCTAAGCCGTTATGGACCGATTCAACCTTACTCTCGCAATCACCGGCGCATCGGGCGCGATCTTTGGGCGCGAGATGCTGCGCGCGCTGGAGGCGGATGAGCGCGTGGACGGGGTTCATTTTGTCGCATCGGAGAACTCGCTGCGGGTGATGGCTGAGGAGCTAGGAGTTAGTGGCCGCAATGATCTGCTCGAAAAACTGCTGGGCGCACCGCCCGCAAAAACCGTGCAGCACTCGGACGCGGATATTGGCGCGGCGATTGCTTCGGGGAGTTATCCGTCGAATGGCATGATTGTGCTGCCTTGCTCGATGGGGACACTGGCGGCGATTGCCCACGGACTCGCGAATTCGCTGATTGCCCGCGCGGCCGACGTTACGCTCAAGGAGCGGCGGCCGCTGCTGCTCTGCGTGCGGGAGACGCCCTTCAATCGGATTCATCTGCGCAACATGACGCTGGCCGCCGAGGCCGGAGCGGTGATCTTCCCGTGCATTCCGGCCTTCTATAACAAGCCGCAGGACTCGACCGAGATGGCGCGGCAGTTTGTCTATCGCGTGCTGGCGCATATCGGGCTGCCGCAGGCGGGGGCGTTTATTTGGAAGGCGGGTGAGTAAAAAGTCATGGAATCGACCTTTGATTTAATTTGACAACTGCCCCGGCTTCCGTGGATACTGCTTGTAATGTTGAACTCAAGGAATCACGGAGTTGCGGCCATGTGTATGTGTATGTGCATGGAGTGCGGACCTGTCCGTGGGTCTCTTGAGAGGCAAATGCGCTGAGCGCAACCGATCTTGAAGCTGACGGCCCGGTCCGATGAGGACGCGGGCCGTTTTGTTTGTGGAAAAAGCCCGAACCGCAGATCCTTCCACTCGCTGTGCTCCGCTCAGGATGACAGTTTTGTTGAATGACCAAACAGTAGTGAAAATGATTGAAAAGTCAGAACCCAAAAGGAGAAAACGATGTCCGAAGCCAAGCAGCACCTTGCCACTCTTGCCGTTCATGCCGGTCAAGTGCCCGACCCGACCACCGGATCGCGCGCGGTGCCGATCTACCAAACCACCTCCTACGTCTTCCAGGATGCAGACCATGCCGGGCGGCTTTTTGGGCTCAAGGAGTTTGGCAACATCTATACGCGCATCATGAATCCGACGACCGACGTGCTGGAGAAGCGCGTGGCGGCTCTGGAGGGCGGCGTGGCTGCCTTGGCCGTGGCCTCGGGTCAGGCGGCGGAGACGCTGGTGGCGACGACACTGGCCTCGGCGGGCGAAGAGATCATCTCGACGACTTCGTTGTACGGCGGGACGTACAATCTCTTCCACTACACGCTGCCCAAGCTGGGCATCAAGGTGAAGTTTGTGGACGCGGACGACTTTGACGGGATTACCGCGGCGATTAACGAGAAGACCCGCGCGATTTATACCGAGACGCTGGGCAACCCCAAGCTGGACGTGGTGGATATTGAGAAGCTGGCCTCGATTGCGCACGCGCATGGACTGCCGCTGGTGATCGACAATACTTCGGCCTCGGCGGCGCTGGTGCGGCCGATCGAGTGGGGCGCGGATATTGTGGTCAACTCGGCGACGAAGTTTCTGGGCGGGCATGGCACGTCGATCGGCGGCGTGATTGTGGACGCGGGCAAGTTCGATTGGGCGGCATCGGGACGATTCAAGGAGTTCACCGAGCCTGATCCCTCCTATCACGGCCTGGTTTACACAGAGGCGTTTGGGCCGCTGGCCTTCATCCTGAAAGCGCGCGTCCAAGGGCTGCGCGATACCGGCGCGGCGCTCTCGCCCTTCAATGCGTTTCTGATCTTGCAAGGGGTTGAGACGCTGCACCTGCGGCTGGAGCGGCACAGCCAGAATGCGCTGGCGGTGGCCAAGCATCTGGAAAAGCATCCCGGCGTGGAGTGGGTGAATTATCCCGGCCTTGAATCGAGCCAGTACTTCGAGCGGGCGAAAAAGTATCTGCCGGACGGCAAGGGCGGGCTGGTGACCTTTGGAATCAAGGGCGGCTTCGATGCTGGCAAGAAGCTGATCGATTCCTTGAAGCTGTTCTCGCTGCTGGCCAATATCGGCGACGCAAAATCGCTGGTGATTCATCCGGCTTCTACCACGCACGCGCAGCTTTCAGACGCCGAGCAGGCCGATACGGGCGTGACGCCGGAGCTGGTGCGGCTGAGCGTGGGCATCGAGGATATTCGCGATATTCTGGCCGATCTGGACCAGGCGATCCTGATTGCCAATGGGCAGAGCGCGGCATGAGGAGCCAAGAGCGCGGTGCGTGTAGCACAATAGGAATCATGAGTGAAACCCGAGCCGGGACTGGAAGCTCGCCTCCCGCGAAGACCTTTCTGTCGCCCACCTATGAAGGCGACTTTGTGCTGGACGAGCCCCTGAAGTTAGAGTGCGGGCGCGTGCTGACCGGCGTTACGCTGCATTATGCGGTTTACGGGCGGCTGAACGCGCGCAGGGATAACGCGGTGCTGGTCTGTCACGCGCTGACCGGTTCGGCGCTGGTGGGCGAGTGGTGGCCGGAGATCTTTGCGCCCGGCGCGGTGCTCTCTCTGGAACAGGATTTTGTCATCTGCATCAACTTGCTGGGCTCCTGCTACGGCTCGACGGGGCCGGGCTCGGTAAACCCGGATACGGGCGCAATCTATGGGCGGGATTTCCCGCTGGTTTCCATCCGCGACAATGTGCGCGCGCAGGCCAAGCTGCTGGACTCGCTGGGCGTGAGGCGGCTGCGGCTGGTACTGGGCGGGTCGATTGGCGGGATGCAGGCGCTGGATTGGGCGATTCACGACCCCAAGCGCGTGGGACGCGCGGTGGTGATCGGGGTTGCGCCGCTTTGCGCGATGGGGCTTGCTCTGAATCACTTGCAGCGCCAGGCGATTCAGCACGATCCGGAGTGGATGGGCGGCAACTACCTGCCTCAGCGGCCTCCACGGCGCGGGTTGGGCTTTGCGCGGCAGATTGCCATGCTCAGTTACAAGTCGGCGGAGCTCTTCGACGAGCGCTTTGGGCGCAAGCCGAACCGCAGCGGAGAGGATCCCTGGGCGGCCGACGGCGAGGCCTGCGGGCTGCTTGGCGGGCGCTTTGACATAGCCGGCTATCTGGACCACCAGGGGGAGCGGTTCATCGAGCGATTTGACGCCAACTCCTACCTGGCGATTCTGCGCACCATGGATATTTGGGATCCGCTGCGCGGAGCTTCTCCGGAGGAGGCATTTGGCGGGATTCGCGCGCGGTTGAGCTTTGTGGGCATCAGTTCGGATTGGCTTTTTCCGCCGCAGACGGTGCGCGATTTTGCTTATACAATCCGCGCGGCCGGCGTAGAGGCCGATTACCGGGAGATGACCAGCGCGCATGGGCATGATGCCTTTTTAGCGGAGCAGGTGGAACTGGTGCGGCTGTTGCAGTGAAAAGGGCAGGGAGCAGGGAACTGGGAACAGTTTAGCTTTCATTGGAGTCTAATCAATCATGCGGCTGTGGGAGCAACCAAACTGGGGAAGAGTGAAGAGGGGACAGGCAAGGTTTTTTCGCCATCGACAGGGGTCAAATCCTGTTATTAAGGCTTCTGATTCCTGTTTCCTGATGCCTGTTCCCTAAATTTTTCTCATTCGCACGTAAGTTCTCTTGTCAGAGGAGGCAAGGCTTTCTATAATCCTTCCAACACCGCATTGAATGCCGTGGTACCATTTATCCGACACCCAGCATTCGTCTGTTGGAAAAAGTGGTTGCACTTTCCGCGCGCGAGTGCTTGAATATTGATCTCGATTTCCGCAATTCCCAGGAGCTTTGAATGAAGAAGTTTGTCTTAGCATCAATCATGGCAATGGCGAGCATCAGCCTCGTCTATGTGCCCAGCCTGCGAGCCCAGGATTCCACCATCACCATCAAGGATCCTGCCGAGTTCAACGCCTATACAGCGGCCAACGCAGTCACCGACCCCAAGGCCCAGGCCGCGGCCCTTGAGAGCTTCCTAACCACTTATCCGCAGACCGTGGTGAAGAAGTCGGTTCTGTCATCGCTGATCGACCTCTATCAGGGGCTGCGCGACGTCAATAACACGCTCAGCGCGGCCAGCCGCCTGCTTCAGGTGGACCCGGCGAACCTGGGCGCCATCTACTATTCAGTGCTGATCAAGAAGAGCCAGTGCGCCAAGTCCAATCCCGTCGATACCCAGACCTGCGACGACACCGCGGTGCTTGCTCAGAAGGGCCTGGTTGCTTCCAAACCCGCCGATACCAAGGATGACGACTGGAAGAAGCTGACCGGCGGAATCTATCCGGTATTTCACTCGGCCATCGCGCTTGATGACATCGTCTCGAAGAAGGACTTCAAGGGCGGAATCTCCGAGTATCGCACCGAGTTGATGCTTTATCCGCCGGAACAGACGACGACCTGGCCGTCGCCCGGATTGTGGGATACGCTGCAACTGGCCGAAGCCTACACCAAGTCGGATGCTCCGGATCATCTGGTGCAAGCGGTCTGGTTCTATGCCCGCGCATGGAACTTTGCCACGCCGATCAAGCCCCAGATTGAAGCCAAGATGAAGTTCTACTACCAGAAATATCACGGCAATCTGGATGGCCTGGACGGGGTGAAGACATTGGCCGCCGCCACGCTCTTCCCGCCGGGAACCTTTACGCTTTCCGCCGCGCCGACGCCAGCCGAACTGGCTCACAAGGCGATCGTCGAGACTCCCGACCTGAGCAAGATGGCGCTGGTCGATTCGGAGTTCATCCTGGCCAACGGAGCCAAGGAAGACACCGACAAGCTGTGGGCAGTGCTGAAGGACCAGCTTACGCCGGTTCCGGGAATTGTGATTGAGGCCACGGCTTCGGTGATCAAGGTTGCCGTTACCCAGGATGCCAAGGATGCCAAGACGGCCGATTTCATCGTCAATCTGAAGAAGCCTCTGGCCGACAAGGATATTCCCGTGGCTGGCGCCGTATTTGGGGACCACACCAAGGGACAGGACGAGCTGGATGGAACCTATGACACCTTTACTCAGGTTCCGGCCACAGCTACCGCGCTCGCGTCGGCGCAGATCGTGCTGAGAGATGGCGACATCCAACTGAAGAAGAAGGTAGCGGCTCCGGCGCACAAGCCGGCAGCGGGACACACAGCGGCACATCCGGCGGCGCATTGATCGGTTGTTCGGTATGAACTGTATTTAACGCTGGATGGGAAGTTCATCCGGCGCGCAAGACCCCTCCTCCTGGGAGACCAAGGGCAGCCAGTAATTGGCTGCCCTTTCTCTGTGATGTGGAGTGGAATGGAAAAGCCTGAGATACAGAGAGACAGGGCGGGGAGCAAAACGGCGTCTGGCGGGGCTGCTGCCGGCCTGGAGCAAGGCTATGACAGGGGAATCTGAATCCCACCCTTGCATGCCGCGGAGTGAGGGTAGGATCGCACTTTGGCGGAAAGGCGGTTCCCACCCTCAAAAACTAAAGACGCGGCGAGGGTGGGACACGCTAGGTTAAGCGATTAGACCTTGGCTTCGAGGTCCGTGATCACGTCGAAGAAGCGCTGGTCCAAACGCCGGTTTGTCGCGATGGCTTCCTTGATCGTGATGTCGGTAATGTCCAGACCCTTGAGGACGGCGATGCGGCCCCACTTCTTGTCGTGAACCATGTCGATGGCGTGCAGGCCGTAGCGCTGGCCGAGCAGGCGGTCAAAGGCCGTGGGAACGCCGCCACGCTGGGTGTGGCCGAGGTTGACCGAGCGGGTCTCAAAGCCGGTCTTCTCTTCGATCACCTTGGAGAGAGCTTCGCCGATGCCGGAGAGGCGCGCGTGACCGAAGGAGTCGGTCTTGGTGTCGCCCAGCACCTGGCCGACGTTGGGAAGCTTGGCGCCTTCGGCAACCACGACGATGCCGTAGTGCTTGCCGCTGTCGTAGTTGTGCTTGAGCAGTTTGCAGACATGGTCGATGTCGATCTCTTTTTCAGGGACCAGAGTCACATCGGCGCCGCCGGCAACGCCTGCGGCATAGGCGATCCATCCGGCATCGCGGCCCATGACTTCGATGACGATGACGCGGTTGTGCGAGTCGGCGGTGGTGCGGATGCGATCGACGGCCTCGGTGGCGATGGAGACGGCGGTGTCAAAGCCGAAGGTGGTGTCAGTGCCGTTGATGTCGTTGTCGATGGTCTTGGGCACGCCGACGCTGGGCACGCCGTGCTCGCTGAGGAAGAGCGTGACGGACTGAGTGTCATCTCCGCCGAGGGCGATCAGCGCGTCGATCTTGTTGGTCTTGAGAACTTCCTGGACCTTGTCGATGCCGCCGGGAATCTTCTTCACGTTGGTGCGGGAGGAGTGCAGGATGGTTCCGCCCTTGAGCTGAATGCCGTCAACGGCCTCCAGCGTCAGCGGGATGAAGTCGTTCTCCAGCACGCCCTTCCATCCGTTGAGGAAGCCGATAAACTCATCGCCATAGTGGTTGATGCCCTTGCGGACAGCCGCGTAGATTACCGCATTCAATCCGGGGCAATCGCCGCCGCCGGTCAACAAAGCAACTCGCATCGTAGAATCTCCTGATCAATTTTTTGCGCGGCCGCCGGAAAATGGTTGGATTGGCCGGGCCGGGAAGATTTCCCTGGAATGTGCGGCGAGAGCGAGAAAGTGCTGGTCTCGACGCCTTAACCAGTTTACTCCACGGCTGTAAAGAAGAATCGTGAGCGCGGTCACGAGCGGCAGGATTTCAGGTCTTGAACCGCTGGCACAGAGGCATCAGAAAACGGCGAAAAATGGCCGATTTTGGCAAAAAGAGACGTTTTTCGGGGCAAAAAAGGGCGAAAGACGGTTTTTTTTGTTACTAATTGGTCAACAGGTTAAAAATGCAAACAGTTTATATTGTGCTAGTTACTGGAAGTTTACGGAGTAAAAAGCGGCCTCCACAGGCAGGGGGGGTGGGGATACGAGCTAACCGCCTCCCGATTCTGGCCTTCCGCAAGGGGCTATCGAAGTTCAGAGTAGCAGGATGCTGGAAATAATCCGCAAGGATTATCCGTTGAATTGCACGGCCGACTCGCTATTACATTTTGGGCTAGAATAGGCGGGTAGTCTTCCTCTTCACAGGTGCAGCGGTTACAGGATCGGTGAGATCCTGGGGCCGTGGAGCGGCCTAAGGACCGACCGATGTGAGGAGGTGAGGGCAGAGTGCCCAAGAAAGAGCCGTCGTGGCTCCAAGTGGCCATAAGGGTCGTGCTCGATTGGCGATTCCTTTTGGCCTTGGCAATTCTGATCCGAGTATTGCTGAACTGGTAATGTTCACAACCCCGGAGGTTGCACGACCTTCGCGCCTTACCCATCTGATCTCAGTTTGCTCGAAGCCGGAATCGTTGTCAAAAACTATTTTCCTGAAAAGCTTTACCGGGAAAACCAGAACTATCACAAGACAGAGATAAGGCTGACAAACTGGTGGCGTCAATGAAAGTGACAGTCGCACACGACGACGAATTGGAACGCGAGGCTCAGGAGCTTACGAACGTGACGGAGCGGAGATGGGCTATTCGAGAGTCGAAAATCCCGAAAAACATCCCTCCGCGGCTAAAGCCTCACTCATTCCACCGGATTTTTACGGGGGTTAAAACCCCCGTCTCCCTCCGCATCAAGTTTTTCCGCAGTCTGTGAAGTCGTGCCCTCTTACAAAATCTAATCATCCGTCTCAATGCCACGCCAACTACCGCTCTTCGGCATTGGTCTGATTGGCAGGAAGGCGGCGCGAGGTGCTTCAATAGGGGATATGCCCGGAAGAGGAGCGCTTTTACTGCTGGCATTTGCCGGCCTGGTGGTTGCCTTGCTGCTGGTTCTGCTGCAATTGACGCGGCTGGGCTACCTGGTGCGCGCCACCATCCCCGATCGCCCGCGGCGGCGGATGTTTCTGGCGTCGGTTTCGTTCTTGTTCACCTTTGTTGGCGTGCGCATTCTGGTGCACCGGATCGTGAATCACGAGGGGCATTTTCAGTGGGTGGTGATCCACGGGACGCACATTCACCACCTGGTGTGGGGGATTCTGATTCTGCTGCTGGTGGGCTACGGCTGGCTGCTGGATCTGGGACGGTCGCACTCGCCGCTTTCGATTTTTTTCAGCCGCCTGATGTCGGTGGGCTTTGGGGTGGGCGCGGCGCTGACGCTGGATGAGTTTTCCATCTGGCTGGATCTGGAGCCGGATGCGTACTGGTCGGACGCGGGGCGTCTCAATATCGACGCGATCATCCTGTTTGGCGCGCTGCTGGCAGTGGGCGCGGGGGGCGCGCCGTTCTTTGCCGGCCTGCACCGCATGTGGGAGAATCGCGCGCTCTTCCGCAAAGGCCTGGGGCGCGGACTGAGCTATCCTATTCGCCGCGCGAGGTTGCTTCGTCCTCGTAAAGTGAAACGATCAGGGCCTCGTATTGGCTTGTAATGACGCGGCGTTTGAGCTTCATGGAAGGCGTCAGTTCGCCGGTCTCCTGAGTCCACTCATCGGCCACGACGCGGAAGCGCTTGAGGCTTTCAAAGTTGGCCAGGCTGGCGTTGACCTCGCGCACAATCTCGGCGTAGAGCGCGACGACGCGACTGTCGGCGACCAATTCGGCGCGCGTATTGGCCTGGATCCCGTGATGGCGGGCCCAATCTTCCAACGCAACAAAGTTCGGCGAGATGAGAGCCGAGATGAACTTGTGGCGATCGCCGACGAGCGCGGCCTGCGCGATCAAGGCATTGTTCTTGAGCTTGTTTTCAATGGGCTGCGGCGCGACCATCTTGCCGCCCGAGGTCTTGAGCAGCTCCTTCTTTCGGTCGGTGATGAAGAGGAAGCCGTCGGCGTCAAGGTGCGCGATGTCGCCGGTGCGGAACCAGCCATCGGGATCGAAGCACTCGGCATTGGCCTCCGGCTTGTGCCAGTAGCCGGAGAAGACGGAGGGCCCGCGGACGAGCAGTTCGCCGTCTTCAGCCAGCTTCAGCTCGATGTTGGAAAGAGGCATTCCGGCAGCGCCCATGCGATGGGTGCGCGGCGTGTTGAGGGCGATGACCGGCGAGGTCTCAGTCAATCCGTAGCCTTCCCAGAGAGCGATGCCGGCCGAGGCAAACCAGGTGGCGGTATCGATGCCCAGCGGAGCGCCGCCCGCAACAAAAATCCGGACGCGCCCGCCGAAGGCTTCCTGAACCTTGGAAAAGACCAGCTTGTCGGCAAGCTTCCAGAGGGGCGAGGAGGGTTTGCGGCCATCGTAGACCGTGGCGGCATGGCGCGCGCCCAAACCAAGCGCCCAGGCCAGCAGACGCCTCTTGACCGGAGAGAGCGCGGCGCGGCGTTCGACCTCCTGGCGAATTTTTTCAAAGACGCGCGGCACGCCGACGAAGACGGTGGGACGAATCTCGCGCATGGCCTCGGGCAGCTTGTCGAATTTGGAGCAATAGGCCACCTGCGCGCCGGCGGTGAACATGACGTAATCGAGGGCGCGGGCGGTGATGTGCGAGAGAGGCAGGAAGGAGATGCAGGCGTCGGCGGAAGTGAAGCCGAAATCGGCTGCCGCAACGTTTTGGTTGGGGGCGATGTTGCCATGCGCCAGCATGACGCCTTTGGGCTCGCCGGTGGTTCCAGAGGTGTAGATGAGCGTGGCCAGATCTTTGGGCTCGACCGAACGCGTGAGCGCGTCGAAGACCGGGTCGCGCTGTGAGCCGCGAGCGTCTGCGCCGGCCAATAGCTCACTGAAGGCGATGGCCCCGTCGGGGGCGGCTGGGTCCATCATTACGATCCGCTCGATTTGAGTCTGGGCGCGGACGGCGTTGAGCTTGTCGAATTGCTGGCGGGTGGAGACGATGGCGATGCGGCAGCCGGCGTCGGCCACCAGCACGGCAATCTGCTCGCCGGTGAGGGTGGGGTAGATGGGCACATCGACGGCGCCTATGGCGAGGGTGGCGAAGTCGGCGACGGCCCACTCCCAGCGGTTTTCCGCAATCAGGGCAATGCGGTCGCCCTTGTGCGCGCCCCAGCCGAGCAAGGCCTGCGCAAAGGCGCGGACGCGCTGATATATCTGGTTGGAGGAGATGGGCTGCCAGTGGCCGAACTCGTCCTGCCAGAGGATAGCGCGGGGGTTGGCTGCGGTGGAGACGCGACAGAACAGGTCGTTGATCGTGGTGAGCGGAGTCATCTGAGTCATTTTGGGTTGAGCCGTCGCGAGAGGGGGGAGCCTGCCGCGATTGTTAACAGAGTGTAACAGCGCGGAGGCACATTCGAGAAGAGATAAACTCGCTGACCCAGTATTCCAGTTGCTCCATGTCATGATTTCGGACCAATCCAAACGATCGTATTCCAGGCCTGTATCCCGATCCATCCCCAACCCGATTCAGCCAGGCTCATGATAGGATTGATCTGTTCCAGCGGAACTACTGCATCATTATTCACTTGGGAAGCAGATGAAAGGATCGCCAATTCCATGCAGGCGCCGAATCGTAATCCAGGCCGGTACTATCGCCCGGAATTGGATGTAGTACGCTTCCTTGCATTTTTTCTGGTGTTTCTTGTTCATTCTCTGCCCTCGACGCACGATCCCCGCGTAGCCCATCTGCTGAAGGGCTTCGGTCCGGTCTTTGATGCAATAGGCGATGCCTGCGGATTCGGCCTCAACCTTTTCTTCACCCTCAGCGCCTTCCTGATCTGCGAGCTGCTGCTGCGCGAGCGCGACTCCGCTGGCAACGTGGCGGTCAAGCAATTCTATCTTCGCCGCATCCTGCGCATCTGGCCGCTCTATTACCTTGGCATTATCCTCGGGGCCCTGGTTGCCTTTCTGCCCGGCGAGGATCCTGCCGCGGTGATCCACATGGGCTGGTATGCCGTCTTCCTCGGCGCCTGGTATTGCGTCTTCTACGGCGGATTGCACAATCCCATGACAGTGCTCTGGAGCGTTTCTATCGAGGAGCAATTCTACCTGTTTGCTCCGTGGATGATTAAATACCTGAATCGCAAATGGCTCTATGGCTTTTGCCTGGCTATCATTCTCATCGCCAATCTCTGTCTTTTTTACTTAGGCAGGGTGAGTGCCCCCCATTACAGTGTCTGGTGCAACACCTTTGTTCAGTTCGAGTGTTTTGCAGGCGGCATCCTGTTATGCCTGGTCTTACACGGACGGCTGCCCAGGCTGTCAGCATGGCAACGATTATTGCTGCTTGCCTGCTGCTTCCTCTGCTGGTTCTACTCCTGCTACGGACTGCACGCCTTTTTCGGCGCCGCGGGTGGGCGCAATCCCGGCAGTTGGCCGCTTATCGCCGGATGGGCGCTGGTTGCGCTGGGCTGCGTTCTGCTGATCGTTGCGTTCCTGGGCGTGAGAGCCGCGCTGCTGCCAAATTGGGCGATCTATCTCGGACGTATCTCGTATGGCCTCTATGTCTATCACCTGTTTGCGATTGGTCTGATGAATCACTTGATCATCCGGAGCGTTGCGGCTCTCAACGATCCGGCTCTCAACGCGTTCAAGGGGCCTATTTACTTGCTGAATCTTTGCCTATGCCTGGGATTGACGATTCTGATGGCGGCGATCTCCTATCGCTATTTCGAGACGCCCTTTCTCAAGATGAAAAGGCGTCATGCCATCATCGAGAGCCAGCCGATCGCGGGTGCTGGAGCGGAATCAAAATGACTGTATTGCATCGGGTTTCGTGGAGGGTTGCCGTTCCGCGCGGTCGCGTCAACTTGAGTGCCGTGGTTTCTGGGGGATACCGATTCCGGTTCCATGGCAGTTGATTGTTCCTTGCCGCCCGGAGTCGCGATTTTGCGGATTCCGCGCCACTGGAATTGCATACTTATGCACGATGATGTATATTTATACGGATACGGCAGTCTAACGGCGTGCCTAGCTACGGAATGGTGGATGAAGACTCTGCGGCACAATGCGATTCGAGAGCTGGTGGCCAGCCACCTGGTGACCAACCAGGACGAGTTGCGCCGCAAGCTGCGCCGGCGAGGCTTTGCCGTGACGCAGGCCACGCTCTCGCGCGACATTCATGAGTTGAGACTCTCGAAGGGGCCGGGCGGCTACACTTTATCTAACGGATCGAATGGAACAGGCCTGGCAGTGGAGGACAATAGTCCGCCGCTGCTGGCCGCGATGATGGAAAGCTTTGCAATGCGCGTCAAGCAGGCGATGAACCAGGTGGTGGTGGGCACGGTGATGGGCGGCGCGCAGCCGCTGGCCGCGGCGCTGGATCATGAAGGCTGGGCGGATGTGGTGGGCACCCTTGCGGGCGACGATACGGTTTTGATTATCTGCGCGGACAATCGCCGCGCCAGTGAAGTGGAATCGAGATTGAGGAAGATGCTGGAGTCATGAAAGAGACGGTGCAAACAGCGGTAGTGGGAGTCACGGGATACGCTGGCGCGGAGCTGGCGCGGCTGCTGCTGCGGCATCCCCGGCTCAAGGGAAAGCCTCCGATCTTTGCGGGGCGAGTGGATGCGCAGGACGCGGCGCGAGGCGGCATTCCGCTGGCTGAGATTCATCCCGAGCTGGCCGATAGCCATGGCCACGGAGCTCTGCGTCAACAGCCGTTTTCCTGGGCGCTGCTGGGCGATCTGGACGTGGATGTTCTGTTCATGGCGACGCCGCACGAGCAGTCGCGAGAGTGGGCTCCAGAGGCGCTGAAGCGCGGCATTCGCGTGATCGATTTGAGCGGCGCATGGCGGCTGACGGAAATTGCAAACCGAGCCGTGTATGCCTTTGACGACGCCGACGCGAGCCTGGCCGCGGCGACTCAGGAGCAGGCTGTTTACGGAATGCCGGAGCTGCATCGCAAGCAGATTGCGGGCGCGCGGCTGATTGCCAATCCCGGCTGCTATGCGACGTCGATTATTCTGGCGCTGCGGCCGCTGGTGGCCGCGGGATTGATTGACTTGACACGCGGCATTGTTGCCGATGCCAAGAGCGGCGTGAGCGGCGCGGGCAAGGCGCCAACGGCCAAGACGCACTTCATGTCGGCAACCGACAATCTCTCCGTCTATGGCGCGTTTACGCACCGGCATACCGGTGAATTGCTGGAGCAGATTGGCCTGGAGGCGAGCGAGATTGTTTTTGCGCCGCATCTGCTGCCGATTCCGCGCGGCATTCTGGCGACGATTTACGTGCATTTCCGCGAGCCGCAGAGCCGGGCCACAGTGGCGCGCGTTTATCACGAGTTTTTTGCCGGCAGTCCCATGGTCCGGATTTACGAGAAGACATTGCCGCAGATTCAATACTCGGTGCGAAGCTGCTATGCGGACATCGGCTTTCAACTTGCGGCCGATGGAAAGCGCGCGATCCTGGTCAGTTGCCTGGACAATTTATTGAAGGGCGCATCCGGTCAGGCGGTGCAGAATTTGAATGTGATGATGGGCTGGCCAGAGGCCGAAGGGCTGGAATGAGAATTGCCGCCGAAGGGCTGGAATGAAAGTGGTCGCGGGAGACTTGGAATGAAGTACGTCGTTAAATTAGGCGGAGCCGGCCTGGAGAATCCTTCGCTGCTGGAGAGCTGCACGCGCGCGATTGCCGAACTGGTGCGCGACGGGCATCAGGTTGCGGTAGTTCACGGCGGCGGCGTGCAGTTGACGCGCACGCTGAAGGCTCTGGGCAAGAAGAGCGAGTTTGTTAACGGGCTCAGAATCACCGACGCCGAAACACGCGACGTGGCGCTGATGGTTTTTGCGGGCAAGGTGAACAAGACTCTGGTTGCCGCGCTGGGCGCGATCGGTCAGCCGGCCGTGGGACTTTCTGGCGGGGATGGATTGAGTTTTCGCGCGCGCAAAAAACGCACTGCTCCGGACCTTGGATTTGTTGGAGAAATTGCATCGAGCGATCCGCGGCTGATCGAAGCCATCTGGCAGACAAACAATGTTCCGGTCTTCTGCTCGATGGCTTTGGGATTCGACGGCGAGTATTACAACATCAATGCCGATGAGATGGCCGCAGCCTGCGCCATGGCCTGCAAGGCGGACGCGCTGGTTTTTCTTACCGATGTGCCGGGCGTGAAGGGCGCGACGGGCGCGGTAATGCGATGGCTTTCCATCGATCAGATTGCCGAGATGGCCAAGAGCGCAGTCATCTCGGGCGGCATGTTGCCCAAGCTCAGCGCTTGCCGCGAGGCTCTGTTGAACGGCGTGAAGCGCGTTCGCATTTTACCCGCCGAGGCTGCCAGCTCGTTGCCCGACCTGTGCAGTTCCCGCGTAGCATACGGCACCGAAGTGATGGTGGCCTAGTGAGAATTAAGGAGAAGAAATGACCAAGCTTGAAGAAATGACGAAGCTCGAAGAAATCAAGGCCGCCGAAGCGCGGCTGCTCATCCACACCTACGATCGCTTTCCTGTTTTGTTTGTGGCCGGCGAAGACGTTTATCTGATTGACGAGCACGGCAATCGCTATCTGGATCTGCTGAGCGGCATCGGCGTCAACGCGCTGGGATACAGCAGCACGGTGATTCAAGAGGCCATTGCCAAGCAGAGCCGTACGCTGATCAACGCGTCGAATTATTATTTCAACGACAAGATGGCGGATCTGGCCGAGCGCGTCACTAGAATTACTGGCTTGGACCGCGTCTATTTTGGCAACTCGGGCTGCGAGGCCGTCGAGTGCGCGCTGAAGCTGGCGCGCGCCCACGCCGGAGTTCTGCGCGAGGAAGGCAAGCAGATTGGCACCAAGTTTCTGGCGCTTGAGCAGAGCTTTCATGGCCGCACCTTTGGCGCCATCTCGGCCACTTACAAAGAAAAATATCGCGCGCCCTTCGAGCCTGTCGTCCCCGGCTTCGAGTTTGTAAAATTCAATGACATTGAAGATCTGCGCGCGAAGTTTTCCAATGAAGTCTGCGGCATTCTGCTGGAAGCAATTCAGGGCGAAGGCGGCGTGCGGCCTTTGACGCCGGAGTTCTTTGCCGAGGCGCGCGCGCTGGCCGATTCAACCGGCGCATTGCTGATTGTGGATGAGATTCAGGCCGGCCTGGGCCGCACGGGAAAGTGGTGCGCCTATCAGCACTTTGACATCAAGCCCGACATTACAACACTGGCTAAGCCGCTGGCCGGCGGTATTCCGATGAGCGCGACGGTCTGTACCAACGAGGTGGCGCGCGCCTTCCACGCGGGCATGCACGGCACTACGTTTGGCGGCGGACCGCTGGCCTGCGCAGTCGCCATAGCGGTGATCGACTCCATTGAAAAAGAAAATCTGCTCGATCATGTTGTCGAGATCGGCGATTACTTCCAAGCTGAATTGCACAAGCTCGCCGAGCGCCATCCGAGCATCATCGACGTGCGCGGCAAGGGCGTGATGATTGCCGCGGAACTGGACTCAGCCGAATTGGGCAAGCACACCGTTACGGAGATGCTCAAGCACCATGTGGTGATTAACTGCACCAGCGATACGACCTTGCGTTTCCTGCCGCCTTACATCTTTGAGCGCAAGCATGTGGATACTACAATCGCCGCGCTGGATAAGGTTTTTACCGCTTATGCCGCGGCCCAGCCCGCAGGAGGACTGAACAATGGCTAGCAAAACTCTTCTTGAAAGGCCGGAGATTTCCGTTGGATCGGATGCCGATATTGTTGCCGCCGCGGCGCGTTTGAATGGCGAGGACATGTGCTCGATTTCCGATCTGACCAGCGGCGAAGTGCGCGCGATTCTCAAGCTGGGACACGAGGTCAAGCGCAACCCGCGCGAGTATCGCCGCGCGCTCGATGGCAAGCAAATGGTGCTGATGTTTGAGAAGGCCAGCCTGCGCACGCGGCTGAGTTTTGAGGCCGGCATCAATACCATGGGTGGCAATGCAATCTTTGTCGATCAAACAAATTCACCTTTAGGCGAGCGCGAATCCATCGCCGACGTGGCGCGCAATGTGGAGCGTTGGGTGGATGTGATTGTGCTGCGCACTTATGCGCACGATACGATCACGGAGATGGCCGCCAACTCGCGCGTACCGGTGGTCAACGCGCTCAGCGACTTCGAGCATCCTTGCCAGGCGCTGGCCGATTTTATGACGCTCGACGAACATTTCGGTTCCGTTGCCGGACTGAATTTTACGTATGTGGGCGACGGCAATAACGTATGCCACTCACTGATGCTGACCGGTGCGCAACTAGGCGCGAATGTAACTGTCGCCACGCCGCGCGGCTACTCGCCGGATATTGAAATTGTCACGCTGGCGCGGGATATTGCGCAGGTCAACGGCTGCGAGATTCGCCTGCTGCAAGATCCGCAAGCGGCTGTCGAGGGCGCTGACGCGGTTTATACCGACGTATGCGTCAGCATGGGCTTCGAGCATGAATCCACCAAGCGCGAGCCCATCTTCAGGCCCTTCCAGGTGAATGAGGCGCTGATGGCGAAAGCCACGCCACACGCGGTCTTCATGCACTGCTTGCCGGCGCGACGTAATGCTGAGGTAACCGATGCAGTCCTCGACGGCCCGCAATCGATTGCCTTCGATCAGGCGGGAAATCGGCTGCACGCGCAGAAGGCGCTGCTGCTGCTGCTGCTGGGAGGACTGGCGTAACAGTTGTCAGTTTTCAGTTGTCAGTTCTCAGTCTTGATTTGAGGAGACTTTAAGAGAGTCGATGCTTTGAAAGGACAAAGCTTTAGCCGTGCCGCAAAGCTGCAATAAGAAAACAGGCTTTAGCCCCTGATGGAATATATAAGTAAGAGAATGCTTTCCTTAGGGACTAAAGCCCACAATGTTGGGGCATTTCAGCGGCACGACTGAAGTCGTGCCCTTTCAAGACAACGACTTGATCCGAGGTTCTAAAGCATGTCCGTAATTCTCGAATCGCTGCCCGTCGGCCAGAAGGTCGGCATCGCCTTCTCTGGCGGGCTTGACACCTCCGCCGCCCTGCATTGGATGAAGCAGAAGGGCGCCATCCCTTACGCCTATACGGCCAACCTTGGCCAGCCGGACGAAACCGACTACGACGCTATTCCGCGCGCGGCCCTGGAGTATGGCGCGGAAAAGGCCCGCCTCATCGACTGCCGCGGCCCGCTGATTCGCGAAGGTATCGCTGCGCTACAGTCGGGGGCCTTTCATATCACGACCGCCGGCGTTGCCTACTTCAACACCACACCCATCGGTCGCGCGGTTACGGGCACCATGCTGGTGGCCGCGATGAAGGAGGACGATGTCAATATCTGGGGCGACGGATCGACTTTCAAGGGCAATGACATCGAGCGCTTCTATCGCTACGGCTTGCTCGTCAATCCCAGCCTGCAAGTCTATAAACCCTGGCTTGATGCCGCCTTCATCGACGAGTTAGGCGGCCGCGCCGAGATGTCCGCATACATGCAGCGGGCGGGCTTTGCGTACAAGATGTCGGCGGAAAAAGCGTACTCTACCGACTCCAATATTCTTGGCGCAACCCACGAAGCAAAAGATCTGGAGCAGCTATCTTCGTCGATGAAGATTGTCGTTCCGCTCATGGGCACGGCATTCTGGCGAGACGATGTCGAGATCCAGCGCGAAGAAGTGGCCATTCGCTTTGAAGAGGGCTTTCCGGTCGCGCTCAATGGGCAGCGATTCGACGACCCGGTTGCGTTGTTGCTGGAAGCGAATCGCATTGGCGGCCGCCACGGGCTGGGTATGTCCGACCAGATTGAGAACCGCATTATCGAAGCCAAGAGCCGCGGCATCTACGAAGCTCCGGGGCTGGCGCTGCTTTTTATTGCTTACGAGCGCCTGGTGACCGGCATTCACAATGAGGACACGATCGAGCAGTACCGCGACAATGGGCGCAAGCTTGGCCGTCTGCTCTATCAGGGCCGCTGGTTCGATTCGCAGGCGATCATGCTGCGCGAATCCGCCCAGCGCTGGGTGGCCAAACCTATCACTGGCGAGGTCACGCTGGAGTTGCGGCGCGGCAACGACTACTCGATTCTCAATACCGAGTCGCCCAATCTTACCTTTCATCCCGAGCGGCTGAGCATGGAGAAGACCGAATCGAGTTTCTCTCCGCGCGACCGCATTGGACAACTCACCATGCGCAATCTGGATATTACAGACACGCGTGCGAAGCTTCTCACCTATGCGCAAACAGGCCTCATCACGCTAAGTAAAGGCAGTGAAATGCCTCAGCTCAACAGCGGCAAGGAGAAGGAATAGCGCAAATTATGTCTTAGAAAGAGATGAACAAGTATGTTTATCGCACGGGGTTTCCCTCAGGGGCTAAAGCCCGTCTGATTTTGTAGCAATTACGGCACGACTAAAGTCGTGCCCTTTCAAAACCTAGGATTGATCAGAGGTTTCAAAATCAATGTCGAACGAACAACAATCCGGGAAGATGTGGTCGGGGCGCTTTCGCGAGCCGCTGGACGCGGAGTTTGAAGCGTGGCAGCGGTCGATTGTCTTTGACTGGCGGCTTCTGGACGAAGAAGTAGCGGCGAGCAAGGCTCATGCGTCCGCACTTTGCGCGGCGAAGATTCTCACTGTCGATGAGACCGCCAAGTTGCGCGGTGCTCTCGATGCGATTGCCGCCGAACACGCATCGCCAGCGGGTAAAGCTCTGGTACGCGATCACGCGACGGCGGAAGACATTCATCATTTTGTCGAACTGAAGCTGGCCGAGCGCATCGGCTCTCTTGGCCTCAAGCTGCACACCGGGCGCAGTAGGAACGAGCAGATTGCCACCGACCTGAGACTTTATGTTCGCGGGCAGATAGGGCTGACAATTAAATCTCTAACGGCGTGGGCCAGCGCGCTGGTTGAGAAGGCACACACGTCTGGCGACGAGGTGATGCCTAGCTACACGCACATGCAGCGCGCCGAGCCGGTGCTGGTGGCGCATTGGCTGCTGGCTTATGTGGAGATGATTCTGCGCGATGCGGCGCGGCTGCGCGATTGCGCGGCGCGGCTGAACTATTGTCCGCTGGGCTCAGGAGCCGTGGCCGGCGCAACGCTCAAGCTGGATCGCGAACTGGTTGCGCGCGAACTGGGTTTCACCGCGCCTACCAGCAATTCAATCGATGCGACTAGCGACCGCGATTTTATTCTGGAGTATCTGCAAGCGTTGACTTTTATTGGCCTGCATCTGAGCCGTTTTGCCGAAGAGATTACCCTTTTTGCGACAGCGGAGTTTGGCTTTATCACGCTGCCTGAGGCCTTTTCAACCGGCTCTAGCGCGATGCCGCAGAAGAAAAATCCCGATCTCACGGAACTGATTCGCGCCAAAGTCGGGCGCATTCACGGCGCGGCCGAGGCGGTCACGCTGCAACTCAAAGGGCTGCCTTTGGCCTACAATAAAGACATGCAGGAGACGCAGGAGCCAGCCTTTGCCGTGGAGTTTGTGCCGCAGATGATTCGGCTTGTGGCTCGCTTTACCGCCGCGCTTACATTCAATCGCGAACGCATGAACGAGGCGGCGCAGTCGGGCTATTTGAATGCGATGGCGGCGGCGACGTACCTCGTTCACAAGGGCGTTCCCTTTCGGACTGCGCACGAAAAGATTGGCAATGCGGTGCGTTTTGCGATTGGGAAAGGCGTGGAACTTGGCGCGCTTTCGCTGGAGGATTTGCGCCAGTTTGGCGAGGAGTTTGGAGAGGATTTCTTTGCGGCTGTAACACTGCAAGCTACGCTCGATTGCCACGATGTGATGGGCGGAACGGCGCGCGAACGAGTGCGCGAGGCGCTGGCTGCCGCGACGAAACGCATTCAGCAGGAGGCCGCACATGCTGGTGCGTAAAGCGCTGCTCAAAGACGCCTCCAATGTTTACGACCTGGTGAATTCGCTCTCGACCGACGGCACGCTGTTGCGGCGGGCGTTTGCGGAGATCTGCGAGAACATTCGCGACTTCACTGTCGCTGAGTCTGACGGCGGCGTTTTTCTGGGCTGCGGCGCGCTGCATTTTTATGGGCCGCATCTGTGCGAGGTTCGCTCGATTGTGGTGAAGCCCGCGGCCAAGGGGCAGGGCGCGGGCGGACGGATTCTTGGCGCGCTGATTGAGGAGGCCGAGGAGCACGGGATTCAATCGATCTGCCTGTTTACGCGCATCTCGGACTTTTTTTTCAAGTACGGCTTCCGCACTGTGGATGACAAGGCCGAGCTGCCGGACAAGATCTTCAAGGATTGCCAGAACTGTCCGCGTTTGCATCGCTGCGACGAAGTGGCGATGGTGCGCGGGCGGATTCCACGCATCTCGCTGCTCGGGCCGCGCGAGGAAGCGCAGCAGTTAGTGCATTTGGCCGGGTAACTCCGACTTACTCAGCATTGCGGCGGCAACGGCAATTTGGCCATAACTCAGGCCGCCGTCGCCGGGACTGACTTGTCTGTGCTGAAAGACATTAAAACCTTCTTCCTCCAGCCCTTCACGCAGCAGCCGCGCCAAACGGCGGTTCGCCATGCAGCCGCCACTTAGCGCAACCGTATTGATATCCGTCTCAATCCGAGCGTTCGCCGCCGCATTGATGAATCCCTCCGCGATGCCCGCATGAAACCGCGCCGAAATGCGTCTCGCCGGCACTCCGCGCCAAAGGTCTTCAAGCACCGCCTTCCACATCTTTCCAGTTCGAATCTCAGCCACACTTCCTGAGCCCTCTTCCGCCCCGTGCAGCTCCGGGACATAATATCCCTGCTCAAATCGGTCCGGCTCATCGACAGCGATTCCTTCCAGCTCAATCGCTGCCTCCGCCTCATAGTCCACCACGCGCCGATTCAGCACCACCGCAGCCACTGCATCGAACAGCCGCCCCAGGCTCGACGTCATCGGCGAATTGACTCCGCGCTCCAACATACGCCGCAATACTCGCACCTCACTTGCCTGCGCGCCAAGCAATTGAACAATCTGTTCCGATTCCACGTCATAGTCCGCTGCATGGAGTGCCCCCAGCGCCATGCGCCACGGCTCTTTAATTGCCGCCTCGCCGCCCGGCATGGGCACATAGTTGAGATGAGCAAAGCGCTCGAAGCTGCCAAGCTTGGCGATCAAAACTTCGCCGCCCCAGATCTTTCCATCGGTGCCGTAGCCGGTGCCGTCGAGCGCGAGGCCGATGACTGGACCTTCCAAGCTATGCTCCGCCATGCAGCCGGCAATATGCGCGTGATGATGCTGGACGGCGATCAGAGGGAGGCCGCGTTCAGCAGCCCATTCCTTGGCCCATTGGGTGGATAGATAGCCGGGATGCAGGTCGTGGACGACGGCTTGCGGCTGGATCTCAAAGGTGCGCATCAGGTGATCGAGAGACTCCTTGAAGAAATCGAGGCCGGTGAGGTTTTCCAGGTCGCCCAGGTGCTGGCTCTGATAGGCAAAGCGGCCGCGCGCAAGGGTGAAGACACTTTTCAGATGGCCGCCGACGGCGAGAAGCGGCGGAACTTCAAAGGGCAGCGCAATGCCGAGGGGCACAAAACCGCGCGCGCGGCGAATGAGTTGCGGCGCGCCATCGACTACCGCGGCAACCGAGTCATCGCAGCGCTGAAGGATTTCGCGGTCGTGCATGAGGAAGGCATCGGCGATTTGGCCGAGGCGCTGCTGGGCTTCTTCATTGTCGATGGCGATGGGTTCTTCACTGAGGTTGGCGGAGGTCATAACGAGTGCGTGAATGCGCGCGTCGGCGAAGAGCAGATGTTGAAGCGGTGCGTAGGGAAGAAAGATGCCGAGCCAGGGAATCCCCAGTGCGACGCCTTCCGCAATCCCGCTGCCCTCGCGCTTGCGTGCCAGAACAATGGGGCGCGCGGGCGTGGAGAGCAGCGACTCTTCCTCGATCGTCAGCGCGCAAAGTGTGCGCGCGGCCTCGATGTCGCGCACCATGACGGCGAGCGGCTTGCCGTAGCGCTGCTTGCGCTGGCGGAGGCGTGTTACTGCGACCTCATTGTTTGCGTCAACGCAGAGATGAAAGCCGCCGATGCCTTTGATGGCCACGATACGGCCTTCCAGCAGAAAATCAATCGTCTGCTCGACGACCGCAAAAGATGAAGCCGCCGCGTTTTCAGAATTGATTTTTTTCCTGCCAGCGGCCGCGAGTAAAACTTGTTGCAAGTGCGGCGCAACTGAACTCGTGGCTTTGCAGATTTCTCCGCCCGGCGTAATCAGCCAGACGCGCGGCCCGCACTCATAGCACGCATTGGGCTGCGCATGGAAGCGGCGATTCCGTGGATCGTCGTACTCCCACTGGCACTCCATGCACATGGGAAACTTCGCCATCGAGGTTTGCGGACGGTCATAGGGAATTTGGCGGGTGATGGTGAAGCGCGGGCCGCAGTTGGTGCAGTTGAGAAAGGGATACAGGAAGCGGCGATCCTCAGGATCAAATAACTCGCGCAGGCAGTCGGGGCAGGTTGCGGCGTCGGCTGGAATTCCGGTGCTGATTTGACCTGCTGACTCACTGGCAGTGATTTGAAAGCCCGCGGCGCCGGTTGCGGAAATTGGACGAACAGTAATTGTGTCGATGCGAGCCATGGGCGGCGCTTCCGAACCGAGACGGACGAGAAAGGCCTCAACGCGCTCGGTTGGACCCTCGATCTGAATCGTGACGCCGTTGGTATCGTTGCCAACTGAACCTGAGAGGCCTTCATCCTGCGCCAGGCGATAGACGAAGGGGCGAAAGCCCACGCCCTGCACGACGCCGCGGACGAGCACTTCTCTTCGTTCTCGATTTGGCTGAGTTTCTTTCGTAAATAACCTCGCACCGGAGACCAGCATAGCGCATTCACGCTCAGTTCTTTTAGTCTTTGCAAGCTAATTCCCGGCAAGTGTTTCAAACAGCACAGGATTTGAAGCGCATTCAATTAGTCTGAAGGCAGCGGCTAAATTGGAAGGCGGAGGAATGAGTTTTCTGCGTACATCTGTGAAAAGGACGATAGCCTCGCTTGTTCTGGCCGTTCTGGGAACGACCGGCCTTGCGGCGCAGCAACTTGACTCGGCCGCGGTGATACAGCTTGCGGATGCGGCGGTTAAAGCAAGAGTGGATCATGTTGCGGCTTATACCGTCACCGAGCACTACACCGTCTACCGAGGCAGCGATGAGACGCATCCGTCGGCGGAGATGACGGTGAGAACCGACTATCGCAGAGAGAGCGGAAAAAACTATACGATTCTTTCCGAATCCGGCTCGGAGTTTCTGCGGACACATGTGTTGCATACGATTCTTGAAAATGAGAAGCTGATCAATCAGCCCGGCACGCGCGAGCATTTATGGCTCACTTCGGCCAACTACTCGATGCAGTTGAAGCCCGGCGTAAAAATTCTGGATGGGCGGGATTGCGTTGGGCTGGGGGTGACTCCGCGACGCAAGGCGGCCAACATGATTGAAGGAACGCTTTGGGTGGACGTGAAGGACGGCACGCTTGTGCGCATGGAGGGAAATGCGACGCAAAGTCCTTCGATCTTTACCGGGCCGGCGCGGTTGATGCGCGATTACGTCAACGTGAACGGGTTCTCGATGGCGACTCATGCGCGGGCCGTCTCGGAGAGCTTTCTTCTGGGACGGACTGTTATTACGATCGAGTACCGGGATTACCAAATTACGTCCGATGCGGCCAAGTAACCACCTGCCACATGCGGTGGGGCAGACGCTCACTATTCGTTCGCATGGGGTTTGTTGGCAGTGTATACGCATTCAGGTTGAGATTCGTGATTTCCCAGATTCTAAAATCTGGACCTGGCGCCCAGTCGATCTGGTTTGCCAGCGCGTCTTCAGGCGATTCTCGGCTATACTGGGCACTGTGACTCCGATTCTGGGCGACTGGAAACTCGATGCCGCGCTGGGCTCCTGCTTGCTGCTGGGGCTGCGGCACGGCTTTGATTACGATCATCTGGCCGCCATCAGCGACATCACCGCGGTGCAGCGCAATTGGCGCAGCGGGCTGCGGCTGGGAATGACCTACGCGCTGGGCCACGCCTTCACGGTGGCCGCGCTGGGCATTGCCGTGCTGGAGCTGCACCTGGGCCTTCCCGAGGGGCTGGATCACTGGACCGAGCGGCTGATCGGGCTGACGCTGATTGTGCTGGGCATTGGCGTGGTGGCGGGGATTCTGCGCAAGGACGCGCATGGACACAGCCATAGCCGCATTGAAAGCCGGTTGGCGATTGCCATCAACGGGGTGCTTTGGCTGGCCTGGCGGGTGCGCCGATGTTGGAAGCCCGATGCGCCGCAGCCGGAGCGCTTTCAGTGGATGTATAACGGCAAGTCGGTCTTTATGATTGGCGTTCTGCACGGCGTGGGCGCGGAGACGCCGAGCCAACTGGCGCTGTTTTTCCTGACCGCCAACCTGGGCGGGACTTCGCGCGGGATGATGGGCCTGGGCGCTTTTGCCGTGGGTCTGGTGGCGATGAATGCCGTAATGACGGCGACGATGGGCGGGGCCTTCAATGCCAGCGGCCACCATCATCCGCGGCTTTATCACGCGATTGCCTGGACTGGGGCGGCCTATAGCTGCATTATCGGGATCATATTCTTGTTTGGAATCTCAGACCATCTGCCGGCGCTGGGGTGAGGCTAGGGAACCGGGAACAGGGAACAGGGAACAGGAAATTTAATGCAATCCTGTAAGGAGCTTTCTTTTATTGAGATATATCGATAAAATAATATCTATTTACCCCGGTGACCGGTATCACGGAAGCACCAATCCAGCGCAACCTACACTTACTTGAGACGAAGTGCGGGGCGATCACCCTGCAATCTATGCCTGTGTTTGGGAGGAATTGTGCCTGCATTCACACCACCACCGCTGCCCAGTGACGATAAAAGATGGAAGATCGTCAACGGCACTATGCGCAAGAATGGCTTTGCCCGCCACGCGCTGATTGAGACGCTGCACACGGTGCAGTCGGCCTTTGGCTATCTGGATGACGATTCGATTCGCTTTGTGGCCAAGAGCTTGCGCGTGCCGCTGAGCCAGGCCTATGGAGTGGTGACGTTTTATCACTACTTCAGCCTGAAGCCGCCGGGCAAGCATACGGCGACGGTTTGCGCCGGAACCGCGTGCTACATCAAGGGCTCCGACAAGCTGGTGGCTGCGGCTGAAAAATTCCTGGGAATTGCCCATGGGCAGACCACGATGGACGGTGAGATCAGCCTGCTGACGGCGCGTTGCGTGGGCGCTTGCAGCCGCGCGCCGGTGGTGCTGTGCGACGGAGAGGTGATGGGCGAGGTGACCAAGGAACAGATGCTCGACCAACTGGAGAGGTGGGCAGTCGAATGACGATCGAAGAACTCGAACAGATAGCCAAGAGCGTCTGCCAGGAAAACGATAAGTACGATTTTGAAGTGAACGTCTGTATGGACCTGGCCTGCATGAGCCAGGGGTCGGAGCGTTTGCGGGATGCGCTGGAGAAGGCTGCCGGCGAGTCGGACAAGCACGTGCTGATCCGCCGCACCGGGTGCATGGGGCCGTGCTCCAGCGGGCCGCTGGTGCGCGTGGACCCCGATGAGCATCTGTATCACCACGTAAAAGCCGACAATGCCGAAGCGATTGTGGCCAGCCTGGGCAAAGAGCCGGTGCCTGAGCTGCAATGCGATTTGAGCGACCACTTCGACAAGCAGGTACGGGTGGTGCTGGAGAATGCCGGCCACATCGACCCGGAGAAGATTGACGATTACATCAGCCGCGACGGCTACAAGGCGCTGTTGACGGCGCTGACCGAGATGACCCCCGGCGGCGTGGTTCATCGCATCACGGAAAGCGGCCTGCGCGGGCGCGGCGGCGGCGGTTATCCGACGGGCCTGAAGTGGGGCACGGTGGCCAAGGCCAGCGGCGATTTGAAGTATGTGGTCTGCAACGGCGACGAGGGCGACCCCGGCGCATTCATGGATCGCAGCGTGATGGAAGGCGATCCGCATCGCGTTCTGGAGGGCATGGCAATTGCCGCCTACGCGGTGGGCGCAAGCAAGGGATTCATCTATGTGCGGGCCGAGTATCCGGTGGCCGTGGCGCGGCTGACGACGGCTCTGCGCGATGCGCGGCGGCGGGGCCTGCTGGGCAACGGCATCTGCAATACGCCGTTCAGCTTCGACGTGGAGATTCGGCTGGGTGCCGGAGCCTTTGTCTGCGGCGAAGAGACGGCGCTGCTGGCCTCCATCGAAGGCCGGCGCGGCACACCCAAGACGCGGCCTCCGTATCCGGCAGTCAGCGGCCTGTGGGGCAAGCCGACGCTGCTTAATAATGTCGAGACCTACGCCAACATTGCTCCCATTATTCGCAACGGCGGCAAGTGGTTTGCGAACATGGGCTCGGAGAGAAGCAAGGGGACCAAGGTCTTTGCGCTGACCGGCAAGATCGCAAACACCGGCCTGGTGGAAGTGCCAATGGGCATTAAACTGCGCGAGATCATCGAGGTGATCGGCGGCGGCGTGCCGGGCGGTCACACCTTCAAGGCGGTGCAGACCGGCGGGCCGTCGGGCGGCTGCATTCCGGCCGATATGCTGGACCTGGGCGTGAGCTACGACGCGCTGATGGCGGTCGGGTCGATTATGGGCTCGGGCGGCATGATCGTGATGGACGATACCTCATGCATGGTCAACGTGGCCAAGTTCTTCGTCGAGTTCTGCAAGACCGAGTCCTGCGGCAAATGCATTCCCTGCCGCGCGGGCACGGCGCAGATGCACACCCTGTTGACGCGCATCTGCGAAGGCAAGGGAACCATGGCGGATCTGGACCTGCTGGTGAGCCTCTGCGAGACGATCAAAGAGACCAGCCTCTGCGGACTGGGCATGACGGCGCCCAATCCGGTGCTGAGCACGCTGAAGTACTTCAGGAACGAGTACATCGAACATATTGTGAATAAGCGCTGTCCGGCCGGTGTCTGCAATATCGAAGCGCCCGCGCCTGCCGCCGTTTCTCAGGAGGTGCTGGCATGAGCGAGAGCGTAGGCGTCAAAACACTCACCATCGACGGACAAGAACTCAGCGCGCGCTCAGGCCAGACGATTCTGGAAGTGGCGCGCGAGAACGACATCGACATTCCCACCCTCTGCAATCTGGAAGGGCTGAGCAATGTGGGCGCGTGCCGGCTGTGCCTGGTGGAGATCAAAGGCAGCAACAAACTGCTGCCGGCCTGCGTGGCCACGGTCTATGAAGGCATGGAAGTGAGCACGAATACGGAGCGGCTGCAGAAGCACCGCCGCATGATTCTTGAGCTGCTCTTTGCCGAGCGCAACCACATCTGCGCGGTCTGCGTTTCCAACGGCCATTGCGAATTGCAGGCGATGGCGCAGGATCAGGGCTTGACCCACGTCAGCCTGCCTTATCGCAATCCTTCACTGAGCGTGGATGCCTCGCATGAGCGCTTTACCGTCGATCACAACCGCTGCATTCTCTGCACGCGCTGCGTGCGGGTCTGCGCGGAGATTGAAGGCGCGCACATCTGGGACGTGATGGGACGCGGCATCGACTCGATCGTCATCACCGATCTCAACGACGAGTGGGGAAAGTCCAGTTGCACGCGCTGCGGAAAATGCGTGCAGTGCTGCCCCACCGGAGCGCTCTTCGACAAGAGCAAGGTTGGCTCCGATCATCCCAAATATCCTGATTTTCTGCCTTACCTGAACCTCATGAGGGAAGCGCAATGAGCAAACTGAAAGTTGCAACGGTGTGGCTGGACGGTTGTTCCGGCTGTCATATGTCGTTCCTCGACATGGACGAGCGTCTGCTGAAACTGTCGGAGCTGTTCGACCTGGTCTACAGCCCGCTGGTGGACGAGAAGAACTTTCCCGACGAGGTGGACATTGTGCTGGTCGAGGGAGCAGTGGCGTCGGTGGACGACGAGGCAAAGATCCGCAAGGTGCGCGCGCACTCCAAGATGCTGATCGCGATGGGCGACTGCGCCGTGGCGGGAAACGTGCCGTCGATGCGCAATCCCTTTGGCCCGGAGGCGATTCTGGACCGCGCATACATTGAGAATGCGAGCTTGCAGCAGCAGATTCCCTGCGTGGTAGTGCCCAAGCTGCTCAATATTGTGCGCCCCGTGCACGAGTTTGTGACGGTGGATGTCTATTTGCCGGGCTGTCCGCCTTCGGCCGATACCTTTCACGCAGCGCTGACTGCGCTGGTAACCGGAGCGCCGTTGGATATTTCAGCGCTCACCCGTTTTGGAGCTTAACGTAGCGCCGGTCTCCAGACCGGCTGTCGCGCGGGCGTCTTCGTCCGCGCCTGTTGAAGAAATTTGGAGCTTTTTATGACCCAAACTATCACCATCGATCCGGTAACGCGCCTGGAAGGCCACGGCAAAATTACCATCCAACTCGACAGTCAAGGCCAGGTGGAAGACGCGCATTTTCACGTGACGCAGGTGCGCGGCTTTGAGAAGTTCTGTGAAGGTCGACCGTTTTATGAGATGCCCAGCCTGACGGCGCGCATCTGCGGCATCTGCCCGGTCTCGCATCTGCTGGCCTCGGCCAAGGCCTGCGAGGCGATCATGTCGGTGCGGATTCCGCACACGGCGGCGCAACTGCGGCGCGTGCTGAATCTGGCCCAGATGGTGCAGTCTCATGCGCTGAGCTTCTTTCATCTTTCGTCGCCTGATCTCTTGCTGGGCATGGAGTCCGACCCCGCCCAGCGGCACATCTTTGGCGTGGCTGCCGCGCGGCCTGATCTGGGCCTGGCGGGCATCGGCCTGCGCCGCTTTGGCCAGCACATTATTGAACTTCTAGGCACCAAGCGTATTCATACGGGATGGGTGGTACCTGGCGGCGTGACTGAACCTTTGACCGCCGCGCACCGCGATGAGATTCTGGCCATGCTGCCCGAGGCTTATGCCAATGTGGCTTTGGCGCTGACCGCCTACAAGCAGATTGCCGGCAACTTCAAGCCGGAGATCGAGGTATTCGCCAACTTCCCATCGAATTATCTGGGACTGATCAACGAGGACGAGTCCATCGAATTCACCGACGGCGCGCTTCGGCTGATTGATCCCAAGGGCGCGATCATCGAGGACGGCATCAACGCTCACCACTTCACGGAAGTAATTGGCGAGGCGGTCGAGAACTACAGCTACACCAAGTTCGTCTACTACAAGCCGCTCGGCTACCCCGAGGGCAGCTATCGCGTGGGCCCGCTGCCGCGGCTGAATATCGCCAAATCCATGGGCACTCCGCAAGCCGATGAGGAGTTGGCGCTCTTCAAGCAGATCTCCGCCGGGCCAATCGAGAGTTCCTTCCACTATCATCATGCGCGGCTGGTCGAGGCGCTCTACGGCATCGAAAAGATCGAGCAGATCCTGACCGACCCGCTGATTCTTGATAAGCATGTGCGCGCCACAGCCGGCGTCAACCGTCTCGAGGGCGCGGGGCAGATTGAAGCGCCGCGCGGCACCCTCAACCACCATTACAAGGTGGATGAAAACGGCAAGATGATCTGGGCCAGCCTGGTCGTTGCAACCGGGCACAACAACAACGCGATGAATCGCGGCGTGCTGCAATCGGCCAGGGCCTATGTCAAGGACGGCAAGTTCACCCCTGGCGCTCTGAATTGCGTCGAGGCCGTGATCCGCACCTTCGATCCATGCCTGAGCTGCTCGACCCACGCCTACGGGCAGATGCCGCTGGTGTTGACGCTGGTCAATGCCGACGGCGAGGTCGTGGACCAGGTGATCAGCTAAGCACGTCTGTAGCGCCGGCCTCCTGGCCGGCTGTCGTGTGGGCCTCCCGGCCCACACACAACGCTGGGCGTGTCGAGACATCCTCTGGCGGCGGGAACGCCGCCAGCACAGCCGGTCAGGAGACCGGCGTTACTCTATTCCAATGCAACATTCAAGCGCAATACGATGCCTCATCCTAGCCTGCGGCAACACGCTGCGCGGAGATGACGGCGTCGGGCTTTGGCTTGCCGAGTGGGCCGAGCGTCGCTTCGCGGATCAACCCACCATCCGCGTCATCGCATCGTTTCAATGGACTCCCGATCTGGCCGAAGACGTCGCGCGCGCCGAGTCGGTTCTCTTCATCGATAGCGCCGTCGATTCTGCTCCCGGATCAATCAAGCTAGCTTCCGTCGAGCCAGCTTCCGGCGGCACGGGCTATTCAACGCACCACGTGGACGCGGCCGAACTGCTCGCCCTGGCCCGCGACCTCTATAATTCCCTGCCCCGCAATGCACAACTGCTCACCATCGGCGCAGCCTCAACCGAGTTAGGCGAAGGCTTCAGCAACTCTGTCGAAGCCGCCCTTCCCGAGGCCTGCTGCCTGATTGAAGAGATCGTTCTGCGTCTGCTCAGTGATGACTTGTAGACTAGCCGGCTCATCCAGGGTATTTATTTATACACTTTTCGAACCAAGAGAAACGCGGGAGAATGGTGAGTGGTACGGGTCCCCTACTGTAGAGATAGGAAGCCCGGCGAAGGGTTTCAAGAGGAGGGTGAGAATTTGGAATTCACTCTGGTTTATGAAGGGCCTTTGTATGCTCACCGCGAAACTAGGCTACGGGCAGCCCATAAGCATTCGATCCGGAAGCAGTTCCACCCGCAGCTACGAAAACTATGGAGTACAAAGCTGTCGCATTGGGTATCCGGCAATCAAACATCTGCGCTGAAAAGGGTTTGGAGCGCAGGAGGACCTCTAGTTGAGCAAATTGCAAACCATTTTCAGGTGTGTGATTACCGGTTCGTTCCTCTGGTAACTGAGAGACTCATGCTAGCCTGCAAATTTGACATTTTGTTTTTGAGACGAGAAATCGGTAAAGGCAAGATCATTCAGGGCGGAGATATTGACAATAGGCTGAAGTCGCTATTTGATGCGATGAAGATTCCCAAGAAATGCGAAGACATTGGTGGTGAGAAACCAAGCGAGGATGAAAATCCATTTTATAGTCTACTGGAGGACGACAGTCTAATCACAGACATAAAGGTGCGTGCCGATACCCTCTTGACTCCAGCGGAATCTGTTGATGATGAACATATTGCAAAGCTGATTATCGGAGTCACCTTGCGACCGCTCCAACTTACTGAATTCAACTCAGATTTTGCATGAAATTGAGGTGCCATGAAGATCAACGGATGGAAAAGAATAGGGATTATTGCTTCTGTCGTCTGGATTCTCGGTGCTGGGGCACACACCTTCAATGTTGTTGATAACGACCTCATAAAGACTGCCAGCGCGCTAACGCTAAGTTGTGAGGAGGCACAGAACTGGCGGTGGAGCGCTGAATGTGATAAGCGATCCACAGACTATCTTGCGGAATCGAGCTATATCTTATGGATAGATGTGGCAGTTGTCGCGTTCGTTCCCGTACCTCTGGGGTGGGGATTTACCTATCTAGTTCTCTTTCTTGTGCGTTGGGTTAAGCGTGGATCTATTCGACCAATTTAATTACCAGTAGTTCCACGACGGGCGTCATCTCCGCATCGAGCGCAGCGCGGTACTGGCCTTTGGCCTCGCGCCTGAACTGAGTTGTGGGCTCAATCCTCCGCATGCAGGTCCGCCATGAGCGCTGCGACGCTATCGAAGCTCCTGAGATTTCCGGCACGCGCCTCGCGCATGGCCGCGATGGTGGTCTCGTTTGGCGTCAGCGGCTCAAACGGCAGCTTCTTTTCGCGAGCAATGCGGGTGAGAAGGAGGCGGAAAGCGTCGGAGACCGTCAGCCCCATGGCCGCCAGTACGCTCGATGCCTCTTCCTTGACGTGCAGGTCAATGCGGGCACGGACAACAGCATTTTCAGACATCGTAAGTTCCTCCTGGCGGTACGAGCTACATTGTAGCCCAAAATTCATGATACTCTCGACTTCGCTCCAAAAACAACCCGGCCCCGCTCTTGTTGAACGGGGCCGGGTTGGGCTGCGAAGGATTGTGGCCGGTGGGCTTTAGAACGCGCCCATCGTCTGCCGCAAGCTATACGAGCTGAGAGTCTTGATGTAATTCCCGCGATCAAACGCCGAAGTGTCAGGCACCGAGCGGCGGCTGAGGCAGCCGCGCGTCTCCCAGAGCGAAGTGTACTCGCGCTTCTCCAGCCAGTAATGCACGTCGGCGAGCACTCTCTTGATGTGCTCGATGCCGTGAATGTGCAGCGCCGAAGCCATCATGGTTACGCCGGCTCCTGCCATGATGCCCTTGAGAACATCTTCAGCCGAGTGAACGCCGCCGGAGATGGCCAGATCGGCCTTCATGGTGCCGTAGAGGATGGCTGCCCAATGCAGGCGGGGCAGCAGCTCAGAGGGCGTGGAGAAGTGCAGCGTGGGCCTGACTTCGAGAGTTTCGATGTCGAAGTCGGGCTGATAGAAGCGGTTGAAGAGCACGACGCCCTTCGCGCCCGCGTCTTCCAACTGCGAAACCAGATGCGGAATGCTGGTGAAGGAGCGCATCAGCTTGACCGAGACCGGAACCTTGACCGCCGAGGTGACAGCCTTGACCAAATCGAGAAGCTGGCCTTCCAGCAGCGCCGAGGTCTGGCTCTTGTCGGTTGCCAGCGCGTAGGTGTTCAACTCGATGGCGTCCGCGCCGGCCTGCTCCACGTCCTTGGCAAAGCGCACCCAGCCGCCGGTGGTGGCGCCGTTGAGGCTGGCCAGAATGGGGATCTGCACCGACTGCTTGCACTTGCGCAGGTGATCGAGATAGACCTCCTGCGTCATGCGGTAGTCGTCCAGATCGGGCAGGTAGCCGAGCGACTCGGCAAAGGAGTCGGTGCCGCGCGAAAGGTCGTCGTCAAGCGCCTTGGATTCGAGGTTCAACTGCTCCTCGAAGAGCGAGGCGAGAACGATGGCCGATGCGCCGGAATCTTCCATGCGCTTGACGTTGTCAATGCTTTCAGAGAGCGGCGTGGAAGAGACCACGACAGGACCGCTCAGCTTCAAACCCAGATACTGCGTTGAAAAATCGATCATTCGGCACCTCCGGCAGCGCCTGCCGCCACTTTCTCAGTCTTCTCTTCCGGCTTCTCCGCGGGAGCGATGTTGGGCGTCTCTCCGCGGCCGGGCATTGCGGCCCGCGCCGAGTAAACGCGCCACTGGCGCTCGACGTCGTCCTGCGCCTCGACCAGCAGCTCCGCCGCCAGACCCGGATTGCTGCGCGCTAGCATAGTGTAACGCGCCTCGCGATAGGTGTACTCCTTGAGCCGGATCGCGGGAGCCTTGGAGTCGAGCTGGAAGGGATTCTTGCCCGATTCGCGCAAGTCAGGATTGTAACGCATCAGGGGCCAGTAGCCGGACTGGACCGCGAGTTTTTGCTGCTCCAGGCCATGAACCAGATCGTAGCCATGGGCGATGCAACTGGCGTAGGCGATGATGATCGACGGCCCGTTGTGCGCCTCGGCCTCCTGGAAGGCCTTGGCGACATGGCTGTCATTGCCGCCCAGGGCCACGCGCGCCACATAGACGGAGCCGTAGCTGACGGCTTCCATCGCCAGATCCTTTTTGCTGTTCTTTTTGCCGCTGGCAGCAAACTTGGCTACTGCGCCGCGCGGCGTGGCCTTGGACATCTGGCCGCCGGTGTTCGAGTAGACTTCGGTGTCCAGCACCAGCACGTTGATGTTCTTGCCGGAGCCCAGAACGTGGTCCAATCCGCCAAAGCCGATGTCATAAGCCCAGCCGTCGCCGCCCAGAATCCAGACGCTCTTGCGAACCAGCGAGTCGATGATGGCCAGCAGGTTGCGCGCGTCGGAGCTGTCATTGCCGGCGAGCTTTGCCTTCAGTGTCAGCACACGCTCGCGCTGCGCATTGATCTCGGTTTCAGTGGCTTGCGGAGCGGTCAGCAGAGCCGTCACCAGCTCGTCGCCAATCACCGCGGAGAGCCGCTTGACCAGCAACTCCGCAAAGTCTTTTTGCTGATCGAGAGCGATTCTCATGCCAAAGCCAAACTCGGCGTTATCCTCGAACAACGAGTTGGCCCACGTCGGTCCGCGGCCTTCGGCGTTGGAGGTGTAAGGCGTGGTGGGCAGGTTGCCGCCGTAGATGGACGAGCAGCCGGTGGCATTGGCCACATAGAGGCGGTCGCCAAAGAGCTGGGTGAGCAGCTTGACGTAAGCCGTTTCACCGCAACCGGCGCAGGCGCCTGAGAACTCGAACAAGGGCTGCAAGAGTTGCAGATCCTTCACCTGAGAGTGCGAGAGCTTGGAGCGGTCCACCTCAGGCAGGCTGAGGAAGAAGTCCCAATTGTCGCGCTCCGTGGCGCGAATTTCCGGCTGAGAGGCCATGTTGATGGCCTTTTTGCTGGCGTCGCTCTTGCTCTTGACCGGGCATATCTCGACGCAGACCGCGCAGCCGGTGCAATCTTCCGGTGCAATCTGCAGCGTGTAGCGCTGATCTTCCATGCCCTTCCACTTGGGCTTGGCCCACTTGAAGGTCTCGGGCGCATTGGCCGCCGCTGCTTCGCTGTAAACCTTGGCGCGAATCACGGCATGTGGGCAAACCATGGCGCATTTGCCGCACTGAATGCAGAGATCCTTGTCCCAGACGGGAATGAACTGCGCGATATTGCGCTTTTCGTATTGCGCCGTCCCAGTGGGGAATGCGCCGCCGGCGGGAATTGCGCTGACCGGAAGCTGGTCGCCATGGCCGGCTGCAATCTGACCCAGCACGTTGCGCACAAACTCCGGCGCCTTGCTGTCGATGGAGGGAATCAGATCGAATTCGGAGTTGGCGGCCGTGGGCAGCTCAACCTTTTCCAGATGCGCCAGAGCGGCATCGACGGCGGCGTAGTTCTTTTGCACCACTGCCTCGCCGCGCTTTCCGTAGGTCTTGTAGATTGCCTTTTTGATCTGCGCGATGGCCTCTTCGCGCGGCAGCACGCCGCTGATAGCGAAGAAGCAAGCCTGCATGATGGTGTTGATGCGCGTTCCCATGCCGGTCTTGCGCGCCACCTCATTGCCGTCGATCACGTAAAACTCGATCTTCTTGCGGATGATCTCGGCTTGCGTCGTCTTGGGCAGATGCTGCCAGACTTCCGAGGCCGGATAAGGCGAGTTCAGCAGGAAGACCGCGCCGGGCATGGCCGCTTCCACAATATCCATCTTCTCAAGGAAGCTGAAGTTGTGGCAGGCCACAAAGCTGGCGCGAGTAATCAGATAACTCGACCGGATCGGATTCGGGCCAAAGCGCAGGTGCGAGGTGGTCATCGAGCCAGACTTCTTCGAGTCGTAGACAAAGTAGCCCTGGGCAAAGTTTGGCGTCTCGCTGCCAATGATCTTGATCGAATTCTTGTTCGCGCCCACGGTGCCATCCGAGCCCAATCCATAGAAGAGCGCCCGCACGGTTTTGGGATCTTCGGTGGAGAAGCTGGGATCGTAACTCAAACTGGTGTGGCTGACATCGTCGTCGATGCCGATGGTGAAGTGGTTCTTGGGGGAGGGCTTGGAAAGCTCGTCGAAGATGCCCTTGACCATCGCCGGTGTAAATTCCTTGGACGACAATCCATAGCGTCCGCCAACCACGGTCGGCTTGGCAAAGGGCAGTGTGGCTTCATTCTCGGCCAGCACCGTGACGATGTCCATATACAGCGGCTCGCCCGTCGCGCCCGGCTCTTTGCAGCGGTCCAGAACGGCAATCGACTTGACGGAGGAGGGCAGGGAAGCGAGGAAGGCCTTGGAATCGAAGGGCCGATAAAGGCGAACCTTGACCATGCCAATCTTTTCGCCTTGCTTGACCAACAGGTCAACGGCTTCCTCGGCGGCTTCCGCGCCAGAGCCCATCAGAACAATGACGCGCTCGGCATCGGGTGCGCCGTAATAATCGAAGAGGTGATAGGCGCGGCCTGTCTCTTTGGCAAAGCGGTCCATCACATTCTGCACAATGCCCGGAACCGCGGCGTGGTAGGGCGTGCAGGCCTCGCGCGCCTGGAAGAAGACGTCGGGATTCTGCGCCGTGCCGCGAATCCGCGGACGGTCGGGGCTGAGGGCATTCTTGCGGTATTCGATGATGAATTTATCGTCCACCAAAGCGCGGATCGTCTCGTCGCTGATGGGAAGAATCTTGCCCACTTCATGCGAGGTGCGGAAGCCGTCAAAGAAGTGGATGAAGGGGATGCGGGATTCGAGGGTGGCAATCTGCGCCACCAGGGCCATATCGGCCACTTCCTGCACGGAGTTCGACGCCAGCATCGCCCAGCCGGTCATCGCGCATGCCATTACGTCACTGTGGTCGCCGAAGATCGACAGCGCATGGGTGGCCAGGGTGCGGGCCGTCACATGCATCGTGGCCGGGGTCAGTTCGCCGGCAATCTTGAACATGTTGGGAATCATCAGCAGCAAGCCCTGCGAGGCCGTGAAGGTGGTGCCAAAGGCGCCGGCCTGCAGCGCGCCATGCAAGGCGCCCGCGGCGCCGCCTTCGCTCTGCAGTTCTTCAACGATGGGCAATGCGCCCCAAATATTTCTCTTTCCCTCAGAGCGCCACTGATCCGCCCACTCGGCCATTGGCGACGAGGGGGTAATGGGGTAGATGGCGACGACTTCGGTGAGTCGATAGGCAACCGAAGCAGCGGCTTCGTTCCCATCGAGAATTACCATTTTCTTTTCACTCATTACTCTTTGCCTCACAGCGCGGCCGGCGGAAATTAGACCGCTCTTTCGAGTCTCATCTTTAGGGTGTGTAGCCGCTGTGATGCAAAGCACAGGGTGGGGGCCAAATCCCAGAATGTGCGATTGAATTCGCAGTGTGCCGCCCCTTTTTCTTGCAGTCCAATCGGGTACCCAATGTATCGGTAAAACAAGCAACCGGGCCATTGAAATCTATCGGTTAACAGGTAGATTGGAATGGGATTGGACGGCGGGAAAAGCGGGTTCTGGAAGAATGTGAAATCGAAAGACTTTGCTTTTACGCAAAGGTCATTAGAATCGAGAGAATTGCCACGGAAACAACTACGATCCACGGCGGCGCTTTCGCAAGCGCGAGAAGCACGAAGGCCAAAAGCGCAATCGAGAGATCGCCCGCGGTGTGAATCGTGCTGCTCCAAAGCGGATGAATCAGTGCGGCGAGCAGGACGCCGGCCACGCTTGCGTTGATGCCTCGCAGGGCTGCTTGAATGCTGCGGTTTCCGCGCAGCGCGCTCCAGAAAGGAAGCACGGCGGTGATGGCCAACAGGCCGGGCAGAAAGAGGCCGGCCAATCCAAGCACACCGTAGAGTAGCGGACTGGGCGATGGGCGGACCGCTGCGCCCAGATATGCGCTGAAGGCAAAAAGAGGTCCGGGAAGCGCCTGGGCCGCGCCGTAGCCCGCAAGAAAGGATTCCTGGCTGACCCAACCCGGCGCAACTACGGCGGATTCAAGCAGTGGGAGCACAACGTGCCCGCCGCCAAAGACCAGCGCGCCGCTGCGATAAAAGGCTGAGAAGACGGCGAACCCCGCAACGGAAAATGTGCGCGCGAGAAGTGGCATGAGAATCAAAAGCACGAAGAAAATGATGGCCGAGGCAATGCCCGCCGTCTTTGGCAATGGCGCTTCAATCAGTACGCTGGATTCGATATTTGTCGAGCGGAAGAGCAGAAATCCAAGAGCAGCGCCGGCCGCAATGGCGCAAAGCGTGGCAATCTGCGCGGGTAGCAGCAACGTCAATCCCGCGGCAAAGAACGCAAGGGCGAGACGAGCACAATCCGGCGCGAGCGACCGCTGCATTGACAAGATTGCTTGCGCGACTACCGCGACTGCGACCAGTTGCAACCCATGCAAGAGTCCAAGCCCCGCGCCGCCGCCAAGAAAAGAGTGGCCATAGGCAAAGGCCAGCATCAGCAGGGCTGAGGGCAGCGTAAAGCCCACCCACGCCGCCAGGCCTCCAAGCCATCCGGCGCGCAGTATGCCCAGCGAAAATCCGGCCTGGCTGCTGGCCGGTCCGGGCAGAGATTGCGCAAGCGCGATGATCTCTGCCATGGCGCTGGCGCTGCACCATTTGCGGCGCTCGACAATCTCTTTTTGGAAGTACCCGATATGTGCGACAGGCCCGCCGAATGAGGTGCAGCCAAGGCGCAAGAAGACAAGCAAAACCTCGACACTGGAACCGCGGGCGCCAGATTTGCGCGGCCGGCCGTTTTGCGAAGTCACAGTTGAAGAATCTTCTGGCATCTTGCCACCGTTGATCCGGGGAATGGCTTTGCACGGTGAATGGGCAATTGATTTACGGCTCTGCAAATTGAATATAGCAAATCTGGATTGCACTGAATGCAAGAATGACGGCGGCTGGCCTCGACTTTAGTTCGTGATCTGGATCACAACACCAGCGCCGAGTATGGTATATATAGTGGACAGGAAGAATATGGGACGTTTCTCCAAAGTCGTGCTGCTTTCGCTGCTGCTGATTCTGTCAGGAGCGCCGGGCGATGCGTCCCTTCTTTGCGCTCAGCCGGTGAAGCCGCGCGCTCATGCATGCTGCATGAAGGCTGAAATGGCAAGGTCGTCTCATTGCGGCGCTGACTTGGCAACCATTTCTGGAACGTCATCCTGCTGCAAGGTGGCGCCCACCGAGTCATCCCCTATAACTCCTCCGCAACTTATCGGCAATTCGCGGAACGGGGCGATCGGGCTGCTTGCGGTTAAAGATATTGCCGGAGCGCTGCCTGCGCGAATAATCTCATTGCGGGTTTCGCCGCAAAGAGTTGCTGCGCGGCAGTTATCGCTTCACGCCCTCCTCTGCACCTTCCTGGTTTAATGCACCCTTGCGTCTAAAATTCCTCGGACCGGCAGGTCTCGAGCGCGAATTCATTCAGACCAAGGGAGTAATCCATGAGATTTCAAGATGTCTTCGGGATCGTTGCGATCCTGTTGTTGTTGCGGACGCCGATACTGCGCGCGCAGGAAAGCGGCGCAATGGCAGAGATGCCAGCGTCGAGTCTTCAGACGCAGCACAAGTCCGTTGCGCCGGTGCTGCTGCTTGACGATGTGATTCGGGAAGCGCTGGAGAAAAGCCCGGAGGCCCAAAGCGCGCTGCACGCCATCCAGGCCTTGCGCCTGCGCGTGCCGCAGGTAAAAGCGCTGCCTGATCCGATGGTGTCAGTAGGATGGGTGGGAAATCCTGCACCCTTCGACGTAATGAAGGGGGATAACTCCAGCTACCGCGGAGTCACTGTCTCTGAGCAGTTTCCCGCACCCGGAAAACTGAAGCTGCGGGGTGAATTTGCAAGTAAAGAGGCAGACGCGGCGCAAGCCGATTATGAGGCCATTCGGCGGAGAGTATCCGTGGAAGTAAAAACGGCGTACTACGAGTATTTCTACTACGATCAGGCCAAACAAACTACGGAAAGAAACAAGGAACTTCTGGATAAATTATCGAAGATCGCGGAAGCGCGTTATCGTGTCGGCAAGGCAATGCAGGTGGATGTACTGCGGTCGCAGGTGGAAATATCCCTGTTGATTGAAAAGCTGACTATGCTGGAACAGCAGCGGGCAACGGCGCAGGCGCGCCTCAATGTGTTTATGGTTCGCGCGCCGGAGTCTCCTCTGCCGCCTGCCACTGAAGTCAAGCCCGCAACCATGCGGTATTCGCTCGATGAACTCTACGCTCTTGCATTGGCCAACGATACAACCATCCTGCGAAGCAAAGCGATGGTAGAGGAGGGACGAATTGGCATCGCGCTGGCGCAGCGGGAATACAGGCCGGACATGGGAGTGAGTTATATGTATCAGCAGCGGTCTGCGCTGCCCGATATGAATGGCGTCACCTTCAGCGTAAATATACCGGTTTTCTACAAAGCAAAACAACGGCAGGGCGTGGCAGAAGCAACTGAGACTCTGCTTGCAACAGAGAAGATGCGCGACAACCGGCTGAACGAAATCAAATTTGAACTTAAGCAGCAATATCTAAGCGCCAAGGCATCGGAACGATTGCTGACTCTCTATTCCAAGGGCATAGTCCCGCAGTCGTCGCTTGCCCTGGAATCCTCAATGGCCTCGTATCAGGTTGGCAGCGTGGATTTTCTTTCGCTCCTGGCCAACTTTACTACGCTCCTAAACTACGAGACCGAGTACTACAGGCAATTGGCGGACTATCAGTCGGCGGTGGCGCAAATCGAGGCCTTGACCGGCATGGATGTAACTGGTCCCGACGTATCCGATCTTCAGCCCGCAAAGGAGGCAAAATAAAATGCCGATTCATAGCTCAACAAAGAAAATCATTCTTGGCGCGCTGCTCGCGTTGACGCTCGGGCTTGTATTCGCGGGCGCAACGCACCATTGGTTGGAACAGAGCGGGCACCCCGCTGTTGCAGTTCATAATGCGAAGGACGAACATCAGCCCGTCTATTGGTACGACGCTATGAATCCACAGCACCACTACAACCAGCCCGGCAAGGCTCCGGATGGCATGGACCTCGTGCCGCAGTATGCCGAACAAACTCCAGAGTCCGCCGCGCTGAAAACAAATTCCGGATCGCCGAACGCGACTAACACATCCGCGATGACTGTAAAGGACGCCGCCAATAGCGAGAAGAAAATTCTCTATTGGTTTGACCCAATGCACCCAGCCTATAAATCCGACAAGCCGGGAATTGCGCCGGATTGCGGAATGACACTTGTCCCAAAGTATGCCGAAGATGAGAGCATGGCCAAAATGCCGATGGGAACTATAACGATTCCTCCCGACAAACAAGCGCTTGCCGGAGTGCGGACCGCGCTGGTTGAGCGCAAACCTTTGGTTCGCGACATTCGCACTACGGCGGAGATTGTTGCCGATGAGACAAGGATCGCTCATGTCCATGTGAAAGTAGCGGGTTATATCGACAAAGTCTATGTTGATTTTGTCGGCCAACTCATCAAGAAGGGGCAGCCGCTGTTTACTCTCTATAGTCCCGATCTGGTCTCGACGCAGGAGGAATATCTTATTGCAAAGCGCGGCAACGCAACTCTAGGTAATGCGCCATTTCAAGAAATATCCGAAGGATCTCAATCGCTCTTGCAGTCGGCAAGGGAGCGCCTCAAGTTATGGGATATTTCAGATGAACAAATCAAAGAACTCGATATGACAGGAAAGGTCAGCAAAAATCTGACTTTTTATTCGCCAATTACGGGGTTTGTAACTGACCGCAAGGCCTTTCCGCAGACCTCCGTGACGCCGGACACTGAGTTGTATACAGTATCCGACTTATCGACTGTTTGGGCGAATGCGGATATTTACGAGTACGAGGTTCCCTTTGTTCACATTGGTCAGCGAGTATCTCTGACTCTCAGCTATTACCCAGGCAGGACTTACACCGGAAGTATCTCCTTTATTTATCCAACAGTCGATCCGCAGACGCGGACCGTCAAGGCGCGAATACAGATTTCAAACCCTGGATTTCAATTGAAACCGCAGATGTTTGCCGATGCCGTGTTGCACGTCGATTACGGAACCAAAGTTATTGTGCCTCAGGAAGCCGTTCTTAACTCAGGCGTCGAGCAGCACGTCTTCGTGGTTCGCGATGGCGGCGTTTTTGAGCCGCGTTTAGTTACCGTGGGGCCTGTCATGGACGGGAATGCCGTCATACTTTCAGGCCTGAAGGCCGGCGAAACGATTGTTGTAGCGGGAAACTTTCTAATCGATTCTGAAAGCGGATTGAAGAGCGCCATAGGTGGGATGAAGCCATGATGAATCGAATTATCGACTTCAGCGACAAGAACAGGTACTTGGTATTTCTTTTCGTAGCCGTAGCCATCGTCGTTGGGTGGACTTCGATGAGAAGTACCAAGCTCGACGCGATTCCCGATCTCTCGGATACGCAGGTAATTGTGTATGCAAAATGGGATCGCAGCCCCGACATCATGGAAGATCAGGTCTCGTACCCCATTGCGTCCGCGCTGCTCGGATTGCCGAAGGTCAAGGACATCCGCGCCTTCTCTGACTTCGGTTTCTCTTACATCTACATCATCTTCGATGAAGGAACGGACATTTATTGGGCGCGTTCCAGAACGCTCGAATACCTGAACTCCGTGACTCCGCGATTGCCTAAAGGCGTGAGCGTAGAACTGGCAAAAGACGTCACCTCGGTAGGTTGGGTCTATGAGTATGCACTCGTCGATACGACGGGTAAGTACAGCATCGACCAACTGCGGTCCTATCAGGATTGGTATCTGCGCTATGCTTTGCAAACAGTGCCGGGCGTTGCCGAAGTCGCGCCCATTGGCGGATTTGTGCGCCAATATCAAGTCAATGTCGATCCCAACAAACTGCTTGCTTACAAGATCCCCATCAACGCCGTGAGCGATGCGATACAAAAATCGAATAATGATGTTGGTGGAAGGCTCGTCGAGTTTACGGGCCGCGAGTACATGGTACGCGGCAGAGGATATATTCGCTCGCTCGATGACATCGGCAAGACTGTCATCATGGCCAACGAGCGGACCGGAACTCCCGTGATAGTCAGCGACGTGGCCACTGTGACCTTTGGCCCCGACATGCGTAGAGGCGTCGCGGAACTGGATGGCAAGGGAGAAGTTGTCGGTGGCGTTGTCATCATGCGTTACGGTGAAAACGCGCAGAAGGTCATTGAACGCACCAAGGAGAAATTGAACGACCTGAAGTCAACTCTGCCGTCCGGCGTGAAGTTGGTAACTACTTACGACCGCTCCGAATTGATCGATAGGGCCGTCGATAATCTGCGGCATACCTTGATTGAGGAACTGGTAATTGTCAGTCTTGTCATCATGATCTTTCTATGGGATCTGCGCAGCGCCATTGTTCCGATCATAACTATTCCAGTTACGGTTATTCTGGCTTTTATTCCGATACAGTGGATGGGAATGACGGCGAACATCATGTCTCTTGGCGGCATTGCAGTTGCAATTGGGGCATTGGTGGACGCATCCGTCGTGATGGTCGAACAAACTCACAAAAAGCTTGAGCATTGGGAGGCGGAGGGACGGCCTGGACCATCGCATGCGGTGGTAATTGCCGCCGTAAAAGAGGTTGGTGGTCCCAGTTTCTTTGCGTTGCTTGTCATTGCGGTTGGGTTCCTACCTGTTTTCACACTGGAAGGTCAAGAGGGAAGGCTCTTCAAGCCGCTTGCGTTCACGAAGAACTTCTCCATGGCGATAGCGGCATTGCTGGCGATAACGCTGGCTCCAGCAGCAATGCGCTTTTTATTTTCGCGCATGGATGGCTTTGTTTTCCGGCCTGGATGGCTCTCGAATACCGTCAACGCGATCTTCATTGGCAAGATTCACAGCGAAGAGAATCATCCTATCAGCAAGCCGATGATGAAGATCTATCATCCCGTAGTCGAATTTGTTCTCGATCATAAATGGCTGACAATCTGCGGTGCGTTATTGGTAATGGGGCTCAGCATCCCTGTGTACTTCAAGCTCGGGTCTGAGTTTATGCCGCCACTGGATGAGGGCACGCTTATCTATATGCCGTCAACGCTGCCTGGCATCTCGGTTGCCGAGGCCGCGCGCACGTTAGAGACACAGGACAAGATCATCGCCGCGTTCCCTGAGGTTGTGCGCGTATTTGGCAAGGCCGGCCGGGCGGAGACTCCCACCGACCCAGCTCCATTCTCAATGATGGAGACGACCATTGTTTTAAAGCCGCAGGATCAGTGGCCGAGGGTCGACCGATGGTACTCGAAGTCAGCTCCGATTTGGACTCAGAATATTCTGCGAAGGTTCTGGCCGGATCACAAATCAACTCAGGAATTGATTTATGGTCCGGGAGGTTTAAATGAGGCGCTGCAAATTCCAGGAATATCCAATGCATGGACAATGCCTATCAAGAATCGCACGGACATGCTAAGCACCGGCATTCGAACACCGCTTGGGATCAAAGTGCTTGGCTCCGATTTAGCACAAATTCAGCTAGTCGGGGAGCAGATTGAGACAGCACTAAAAGATGTTCCGGGAACGAGCAGCGTATTTGCGGAGCGCACTACAGGCGGGTACTTTCTCGACTTTGATTTAAAGCGCGACGAACTTGCGCGCTACGGCTTGACCATTGATGACGCCGAGAGCGTTCTCACGTCCGCGGTAGGAGGCGATCAGATTTCAACAACTGTCGAAGGGCGCGAACGATATTCGGTTAATGTGCGGTATCTGCGCGATTACCGCAGCGATGTCGATTCTCTTGAGCGTGTATTGGTTGCCACGCCCTCTGGAGCGCAGATTCCGCTTGGCCAGATTGCGGATATCCACATGAGAACCGGGCCCGGTATGATTCGCGACGAGAATGGCAGGCTGAGCGGCTATGTCTACGTCGATGTTTCAGGCCGGGATATTGGCAGTTATGTGCGCGACGCGAAAAAAGCTGTTGCGGATAAGGTCAAAGTTCCGTCCGGCTACGAGTTGGTGTGGAGCGGCCAATACCAGTTCATGGAGCGAGTGGCGCAGCGTTTAAAACTGGTTGTGCCTATCACGCTTTTCATTGTCTTCTTATTGCTCTACTTCAATACCGGTTCGGCGATCAAGACGATGATTATTCTTTTGGCCGTGCCATTCTCTGCGATTGGCGCAATCTGGTTTTTATATCTGCTGCACTACAACATGAGCATTGCGGTTTGGGTTGGCCTCATTGCTCTGCTCGGTGTCGATGCTGAAACCGCGGTCTTCATGCTACTTTATCTGGACCTTGCCTACCACGACGCTTTGAACAACGGAGGCATCCACTCATGGGACGATTTGCGCGAAGCCATTGTTCAAGGAGCGGTCAAGCGGTTACGGCCCAAAGTCATGACAGTTTCTTGTATGCTTTTCGGCCTGCTTCCTATCATGTGGTCCACAGGCTCTGGAGCCGATGTGATGAAGCGCATAGCGGCGCCGATGCTGGGCGGAATTATCACATCGTTCCTCATGGAATTGATAGTGTATCCGCCTATCTTTGCAATCTGGAAATGGAACTGGGAAGTGAAGCCGGCGCTGAAGCGTGAAGCCGAGCAGGTTCTTTCAAGTTGCGTTTCATGATTGCCGCAATGATTAAAAACTGTTGCAAAATTGTCAAAAGGAGAAACCTATGAAGAAAACACCACTGATTGTCTTCGCAATCCTCTGGGCGGTTATGATGCCTGCAATTCAGCAGCTTCATGCCGCTTCGCAATCGTTCGATGGAGTTATTAGCGACGCCATGTGCGGAAAGAAGCACATGATGCCGGGAAAGACAGACGCGCAATGCGCTCAGGAGTGCGCCAAAAGCGGCAGCAGCTATGCGCTTGTCGTAGGAGCCAAGGTATACAGTCTTGCGGGCAAAGCGAAGGCGATTGCGCCATTTGCGGGAAAGCATGTTCACATTGAAGGAAGCTTCAATGACAACACAATAACGGTAATTTCAATTACCGGGAAGATGCCGTCCGGCATGAAAATGTGAGCTTGCGGTTCGCGCCCGCTGCCTCTATCGGCGGCGGGCACGAGCGCAATAAGAGCAATTCTTTTGAATGGGTGAAAACCACGACGAAATTCGTTGTGCAGAGCGCCTGTGCTGTCGCGGAACTTGAACTGGCCGAACAAAGGGAATTTACGCTACCCCCGGCTCAATGGCAGGCTATCCTGGCGGCGCTCGACTAACCCACGGAGCCGAGCCCAGCTCTACGCCTAACCAGCTTCAATTCCAGCGGCTCTTATCGTTTCCGTCGTCGTCGATCTTGCGGCCCTGGCCGTCGAAGCGGACGGTCTTGCCGTGGCGGCGCATGTAGACCTCGAATTTGCGGGCGGCGCGGCGGCGCTTCCAGCGGTAATAGCGGTTGCGCAGGCCGTACCACCACTCGCTCAAGCCGAAGGAGAGCCCGCGACGCGGCGCCAGCTTGACCCACAGCAAGCCAGCCAGCGCCCCGCCCAGTTGGGCAAAGGCGTACTCGCGCTGCTGGCCAAAGAGCATGGCGACGGCGATCAGAGCATAGACGGCAACCATGGAACGGGCCTTGATGCCGATGGTAAAAAAGAGGAGAAACTGAGTGTCGCCGTAGAGCGCGCCGATGGCGACCAGCAGCCCGAAGATGCCGCCAAAACAGCCGTAGAGGGAAACCGCGGCCAAGGCAAAGCCCAGTGAACGACCGCAGGCATAGATTGCCGTTGCGGCGGCCGCGGTTCCCAGCACGGAGACCGCGTAGAGGCCCATGACCCAGGTGGCAGCGTGAAAGCTCTCCAGAAAGCCGGCGAGGAACCAGAGCGATAGTAGCTCAAGGACCGCGCCCAGAATCGTGGGGTGGAACAGGCTGTAGGTGAGGGGCTGCCAGAACCAACCGCGCAGGAAGAGGCTGGGGACAAAACCGAGCTCCGCGCCTGCCTCCAGCGACCAAACAGGCGCAACCAGCCCGGCCAGCGCCAGCGCAAAGTAGGCGGCCAGGTTCCAGAGAACCAGGCGGCGGGTTGCGCCGCGGAAGTCGGGGAAGGCAAACGGAGTTGAGCCAAAGTTGGGCATCGTCTGTCTCAGGGTAAATTGCCGAGCAGGCTGGTGTCATTGGATAAATCGGCCAGGCGCGCGTGAATTGAACTGCCCGCGGCGCGATCCGGGAGCCGATCGGTCAGGGGTTCCGCTCTGGAATTGCCGGTGGCGTTGGGTTGTTCATCGCTGTGTTCTTCGGCGGGGTAGACCAATGACGTATTCTTCCTCTGGGGAGTTGCAGTTGCATTTTGTGTATCTGCCTCTTGACCTGAGACCGGTTTCTCCCCAAGAATAGCGAAGACGCATTGCAGAGGATTGGTATCCTGCAATGTGATATGCCTTGGAGTGAGAGGAGGCCGCATGGCCAGCTGCCCTGAATGTGAGAACGACCTTGACATCGAGATGGACGAAGTGGAAGAAGGCGACGTCGTCATCTGCGATGAGTGCGGAATGGAGTACGAAGTGGTGGGCGTGGAACCGCTTGAGCTGACCCCGGTGGGCGACGACCTGGACGAGGACGACGAAGATTTGCTGGACGAGGAAGAGGAATAATAGTGAGGTTGAATCGCGCGAGTTTGGCGGCTGGAACGCTGTTTACGGTTCTGGCCGCGGGTATAGTTACGGCTCGGCCCGGCCAGGGCAGTTTTGCGCTGGGGCCGGTCGCGGCTGAGGCGCAAAACTTTGGCGAGCGCGTGGTGTCGGGCGCCGTGCTGGACGCAAACTCCGCGCCTGTCGCCGGCGCTACCGTCTTTCTCAAGGATTTGAAGTCGAAGAATATTCGCAGTTATACATCGACCGAGAACGGCCGCTTTCGCTTTACCCAGGTGAATATGGCCCAGGATCACGAGCTTTGGGCAGAGAAGGACGGCAAGAAAAGCGCGGTCAAGACCGTCAGCACATGGGATGCGCGCAAGGAATTTGAGACCGATCTGAAGCTGAAGTAAACGGAGGCGAGCCTCAGACCGCTTTTTTGATGGTCACGTCTCCGTTGATGGTTTTGATGATGACGCGGTTTGCTCCGCTGCCTGCGCGGCCTCCGGCGTGGATGGTCTTTCGCGGTATGCCTTTGGTGCTGTCCCACTCCGCATCGGTATGACGCGTGAGTCCCATGTCGTCGATGATCTCGTAGCTGCGGAATGCATTCTTGGTGTAGGTCAGTGTCACCTCCACATCCATCGAAAAGTCCTTGGGCACGGCCAGTTCGATACCACCCGAGTTCGACGTCAGCTCGATTGTCTGGCCGGCAGCGGAGGGATTGGCATAGCTCACCCAGATATTCCCCGCCATAGTCGTTGCATGAACCGATCCGGTTGCGCCGGTAATGGAGATTCTTCCGGCCATCGTGGTTGCCTCGACGGGTGCATTGGCGCGGTCGATGGCGATGTCGCCCCCCATCGTCTTGACGTTGGCGAATGAACTCACGTTTCCCAGATGAATATCACCGCCCATGGTGGTCAGGGTAGCTCCGTGCGGGGCCTCGGCGACATCGATTCCGCCACCCATCTGATTGACGGTGACCGGACCGGCGGGGATGGCATTGCCCGCCTGCTGGGAACTTGACGGTTCTGAGGTCTTGCAGCCAGGCAAGGCAACCGCGATTGAGCTCACAAGAAGAATGGACAGTATTGCGGTAGCCTTATGCAGAGTCATAGCGAGCATCGGGAAATCTCCGATAAAAACTTTTGAAAGCATTCGAAGCGTGCAGCGCACCGCAACTTCAAAATCTTCCATGGCAACATGGTATCGCGTTCATCATGCTTCTACGCGTGCGCGGTATTACAGATGCAAGAAGCAGCGGCCCCCATCGGCTTAGGCTTTGTTTGCGGAAGTCTTTCGCGCACACCCCCGGAAGCGGGATTCCTGAACCCAAACAGAAGGGCGGCCAACCGGATGGTTGGCCGCCCTTCGAGCAGTGCGGTTAAGCTGCGTGAGTTACTGCTCCAGAACCATGATCGTCGGGAAGTCGGATTGATTGGTGCAGACGATCTTGGTTGAGTTAATTACGGCGCAACTGGCCACCGCGCCGGAAGCATCGGAGACGATCAAGGTTCCCGTACCGGTTGTTGTCGTATCCCAGGCATAAGTCATTGGGTTTGACTGATCCCAGGAGAATTCGCCTTCGCCGACCTGCGAAATGTTGCCGGTGATAGCGCTGCTGGTGGTGCTCAGAACCAATTCACCCAGCATGGCACCCTTGTCGGCCTTCATTAAGGGCAATGAGCCGATCAGGTAGTCGCCGCCCACTTTGGCGTCGGTGAAGGTAGTCTGTGTCTGCGGTTCCGTCCAGCCGGTCGCAAGGTAATTCTGGCCGCTATTGTAATCGAAATCGAAGGCGCTGCCAGTGTTGAAGTAATAAGCGACCATTGTATCGGAGCTTCCGGAAACGGCAATGGTGGCTCGGCCGTTGTTGCCTGCGGTCTGGTCAAAGGTGATGGTGGATGTGGCGCCGATGTCCGAGCCGCCGGCTTTGTAGATGCCGTTGTTGTCCTGATACATCTGATTGACGGTGGAGACGTTCGAGCCGCTGCTGCTGGCCTGCACGAGCATCGAGTAGTAGGTGTACGTGTAGTCGGTCAGGAGCATATAACCCTGCTCGTAGGTGACATACGAACCGGTGGAGTTGCCGGTGTAGGAGGTCACAATCTGCTTGCGCACGTCGGCCGACTGCGCCGTGGCACTGTCGGTCTCGATCATGAACATGCGGTTGGCGTCGATGGTATAGACTTCGTAGGCCGACGTGCCGTTCGATGTTGAAAGTGTGAGCGTCGAACGGCCGTTGGTCGCATCCGGCACGGTATAGCCGCCACCGGTGATGGTCAACTCGGTTGCCGACTCATCGACGATGTCCGCCTGGTCTTCCACGCCCTGGCTTACAGTGCCGCCCGAAGTGGCAAAGCGTCCCAGAACTGCTTTCGGCTGGCCGTAGCTATTCTCGCCGTCCTGCTTGAAGACAAAGCTGTTTCCGGCAAAGATGTCGGTGCCAAAAACGCCGGTTGTTGTGGCCTGGTAGCAGACCCCGGTGCCGTGCTGACCTTCGAGATCGACCTCGGCCATACGGAGTTCGGTGGCTGTCGTAGTGGCCAGATTGGTGTCATTCAGCGCAATCGCGTACAACAGTGTGTCTGTCTTGGTAACGCCATTTTCAACGTGCGACGTATTCACCGTCATCAGGCCGTTGTTGTCCGCATTGATGCTGTAGCTTCCGGTAAACGTGCCCGGCTGCTCCCCGGTGCTGAAGTCAATGCCGTTGATGTCGTACTTGCCGTTGGAGATGGCGCTGGTGGCGCCGCCGGCCTGGAAGCTGGCCAAAGTGGTCCAGCGCGAGCCATCCTCGTCGAAAAAGCCGTCGAGCTTGCAGACGTAGGTTCCGTTGAGGTACTTGTTGCTGGCGCCGTTGGGGCCGGCAACGACGGGCAAGGTGTAGGTGGCCGTCGCGGTGTCGCTGGTGTTGTCCATGTCGGTCACCGTGACGACGATCGAGATTCCCGAATTGACCGCGGTGGGTGTTCCGGCAAACCACAAGGTGTTCCCGCCGGAGGTCGCCACCTTCAGGCCGTCGCCATTGGAGAGGGTGGCGAAAACGTACGGATAGTTGGGCGTCAGGGCGACCCCGTTCACCGTCCAGGCATAGTTGCCGCCGCCCGGCCCGCCCGACGCGTTGATCGCTCCGCCGAATGGCACGCCCACAATCGCGGATTCACTGAAATTGCTTGGCGATGGCAGGGAGACATTGGCGTAGGAGTTGATGGTGATGGTGTAAGTGACCGGGCCAACAATCGTGCCGGTAGCATCCTCGACGTAGACCTCGAAGGAGACTACGCCGGTCGAGGTGGGGGTTCCGAGAATCTGCAGCGATCCGGTGGAGTTGGCGGTGTCTGGAATGTACAGTCCATCTCCCAGGGAATAGGAATTGCCCGACCAGAAGTTGTTGGTGCCGTTGATCGAGTAGATATGCCCGTCGTAGCCGGCGTAGCCCCCGGTGGCGGTAATGCTGCCGGAGTAAGGCTGGCCGAGAACTGCCGGTCCCAGAGAACTGGGGTTGGCGGCAGGCAGGGCCAGGGGCGTGTAGCCGGGGGTGTAGTTGCCTCCCGCTTGAGCCCGGTTGCCGTTGGCGTCATAGGCTACAAACTCCCACCAATATGTATGTCCGCTGACCAAGCTTGCCAGGGTGGGAAGATTGTTGGGATCGGTCGGATCGCTGCCCCATGTGAGCGTCGTGAAGGAACTGTTGAAGGCATTTGAAGACGAGTTCAGGTAAGGAATCGACCACGTCGTAGAGTAGTTCAATTCATCGGCAATCCAGAACTGATAAAGGTAATTGCCGGGGTTGGCGGGGTACTGCCAACTGAAGGTGGGCGCCAGGGTTGAGGAGTTCGCGGCGGTGACCGGGCCGATAGGATAAAGATCGAGGGAGTTCGTGGAGGGCAGCAAGGCTGTGATTGTCGGGCTCAGCGTTTCTGAGGTTCCATCGCTGTAAGTGACCTGAACGCTGTAGACAGCGCCCACGGTTGGAGCGGTGGATGCGCCGATCTCGATTTGCAGATAGAAGCGGTCATTGGGGTTGAAGCCGTTGCCCAGATTCTCGGCGATGTCCTGGGTATACGCGGTATTGGCGTTTGCCAGAAGCGCCACGGACACCGGAATCTTGTTGACTGCGCTGACCAGCAGATCGATCCCATAAGACAGAGTGGAACTGGTGCCGCTGAAGCCGTCGCCGTCATTCACTTCAGAGACGATCCTCACCGAGCTGTTGGCGCTGGGAAGGGTCAGGTTTTGGCCGGTCGTTGCGGCGCTGATCTTCACCGACGGCACAATCATGTTGTAGCCGTTGGTATTGGAGACCTGTCCCAGGCTGCCCATGAGGCCGCTGTTTTTCTGGTCCAGGAAGGCGAACAGGAAGTAGTTGGAGCCGGCCGGCACATTGACCGTATAAGAGTTTGCCGCCGAGTTGGATGGAGAAGCAATCTTCGTTGCGTAGATGCCGCCCCCGTTCTGATCCCAGAAGCCCACATAAAGCGGCCCCGTTGGAGTGATGGTGGAGGGAATGGTCACCGCGCCGGAAACCGCAAAGCCGGCCGTAGGCGCGTTAACCGTCATCCCGCTGGAGATTGTGGACCACGGGCCGGTTATGCCGCCCGCCACGCCTGCCGCGCGGAAGTAATAGGTGCTGCCGTTGGTGAGCCCGGTAACCACCCAGGGATCGCGTCCGCCGGTCAGCGGGGTATTGTTGGTTCTGTCTCCGCTGATCGCCGCAAAGCTCTTGCTGGCAACACCTGTCTGGAAGGTCGAATCGGTGCTCCATTCAAGCGTGTAGGAGGTTGGAATCTCAATGTTCTTGCTGTTCAGGATCGGGTCGAAGGAAATAAATGCCCCGCCGCTGAAAACGCCGTTGCCCTGTAAATTATCCAGAGTCGGAGCGGCATCCACACTGACGGTCGAGGGATCGAACAGCGTGATGGAAGCGCCGCTCAGCGCCGAGTTGATAACGACAACGTTCTGGCTGCCGATGGGATTGGAGGCGTTCTGCGCGCTTGTTCCCAGGCTGTCCATCCACGCATTCAATGTGTATGTGCCAGGCGGCACGCCGCGAATTGTGAAGGCGCCTGGACTGTGAACAGCCGTGCCGTAGGTGCCGGTGCAGGTGGAGCAGCCGCCCATCGAGAGATAAACCCAGCCGCTCGCCGTGCCGCTGTAACTCACCGTGCCGGTCACCGTGAAGCCCACCGCGGTGCTGCCGATGGCAATGGTGTACGTTCCGCTGGCCTGATTGTTCAGGCTGTCGGTCACCGTGACGGCGACGGTGACCGTTCCCGTCGCGGTGGCATACCCGTTGATGGTCAGCGTGTCGCCGCTGCTGTATGCGCTCAAGCCATTGGACAATCCCCAAGACGTGCCGGTGGTGGCCGCTGCGCCGTTGACGCCCACTGTATAGGTGTAGCCCGAGCCGGAACCGCCGGTAGCAACGACCAGAGTTTTGTAGGAATGGTTGATTTCACCCGCGCCAAGAGCGCCGGATGCGGGCAGCGTAAACGGATAGTAGACGGATACCGTAAACTGCTGGGTCGCGATAGTACTGCTGGAATCCTTCACCTGCGCGGTAAAGGTGGCAGTTCCGGCAATCAGTGCCATGCTTCCATTCGATACCAGACCGCTGGACGACAGGCTCAGTCCCACGGCCGCAAGGCTGCTTGTGCCCGCTGTATTCGTTGACCATGTGTATGTGCCGGTACCGCCGCTGGCAGAGAGTTGCTGCGAGTATGCGCTTCCGACTGTGCCTTGGGGCAGCGAACTGCTGGAGGTGATGCTCAAGGCCAGGGTCACCGTAAAACTCTTCGACACCAGCGCCGCCGGCCCATACGTTGCGTTGCCCGCCTGCGTGGCATGGATCACGCACGCGCCCGCGCCGACCATCGTTGCCGTCGAGCCGCTCACCGTGCA
>Ga0181516_10000195_pt1 | contig 64287 bp, 53 predicted proteins | sample PEATcosm2014_Bin_25_FD_121104 | JGI IMG/M metagenome (GOLD analysis project Ga0181516, IMG submission 121104) | Peatland microbial communities from MTU Mesocosm Facility, Houghton, MI, USA - PEATcosm2014_Bin01_10_metaG | ecosystem: Environmental > Terrestrial > Soil > Wetlands > Peat | place...
TCCCGTGTCCGCTCCACGCGCGGGTCCTTCAACTCAGCGAAATACTTCAGCGGATTTTCCATATCCCCATCTCAACCGCTTCTACCTTCCCTGCATATAGCGTTTAAGATGCGTTTGCCCTGGCGTATGCGGTACAGCTGAAACGCCCGGGTCTTCCCTTAGTGGCCGCTCAATGTCTCCGGCCAAACCATCGAACTCATGGTACGCGTTGAATAGGCGATCAACTCCGGGTTGGTCGGCAATTCGGAAATTGGGTTGGGCGTGGCGGCCAACTATTGCCAAATCTCTAGTGCTGTATCGACAGTGCTCCGCGTGCAAGAATTTCCTGTTGCTGAAGCCCCATGGCCCTCCAGAATCTGCGATTTACGACTGTCGTGCCTGGGAAGGGCGCTCCCGGATCAAATGAACCTTTGGATACAGTGGGTTAACCGTTCGCCGTCTCCCAGTCGCCGTTCAACGGAGGATTCCGCCGTTCGCTGCATCGGGTTTGGGTTGACTGGGGAGGGCGGTTACCCTACAAATGCGTATTCAGACTTCGGATTTCCGCTGTGGAATCTGAGGTTTGGGCCGGGTGAGCGATCAGAGCCGCCGAGACCTTCAAATTGAGGAGACCGCAACATTATGCCCAAAGCGATCAAGTACGTCGAGAAAGCCGCCGTCTACGCGGCTCAGGGTGCGTGGGTGGTTTTTGAGCGCCTGAACCGCATCAGCCCGAATCCTTCGTTTACGCCCAAGTGGAGCGACAAGCCGCTGCAGAAGAGCTATTTGAAGGAGAAGCCGCCTCTCGGCTGGCCGCGCACCACAGACTCGCTGTGTCCGAAGTGCGTGCCCGAGATTCGCAAGCAGATTCTGGACGGCAAGCTGCCCCATGAAGTTCTGCTCAACGAGAAGGTGGGCGAGATCAAGGCGCAGATCATCGAGCGCGACGGCAAGATCCTGATGGTCAAGGATTGTCCCAAGCACGGGCACTTTGAAGACGTGATGTCGATCGATACAAAGTTCTTCAAGCATCTCGAAGAGAGCTTCCCGGGCCGCGACGTGCGCGCGCACAACGATGAGAAGCTGCACCACCACGGCACATCGACCATGACCCACGGGCGGGGCGCGGTGCTGACCATCGACCTGACCAACCGCTGCAACATGATGTGCGATCCGTGCTTCATGGACGCCAATCAGGTGGGCTTCGTCCACGAGCTGACATGGGACGAGATCAAGACCATGCTGGACAACGCCATCACCCTCAAGCCCAAGCGGCAGATGAGCGTGCAGTTCAGCGGCGGCGAGCCGACGCTGTCGCCTTACTTCCTCGATGCAGTGGCCTATTGCCGCAAGGTGGGCTACAACAGCGTGCAGGCGGCATCGAATGGCATTGAATTCGCCAAGAGCAAGGAACTGTGCCGAGCCGCTGCGGAAGCGGGCTTGCGCTACGTTTATCTTCAGTTCGACGGCATTGGGAACGCGGCCAACTCGCACCGCAAGGTGGGCAACCTGTTCGACGTAAAGCTGCAGGCCATCAACAACCTGCACGAGGCTGGCGTTGAGATCGTGCCGGTGACCACCATCATCAACGGCATCAATAACGAGCAGGTGGGCCGCATCATTCAGTTCGCGCTCGACAACCCCAAGAAGATCAGCTTCCTGAGCTTCCAGCCGGTCAGCTTTACCGGGCGCGACGAGGACATTACCGACGACCGCCGCATGGCGCAGCGCTACACGCTGAGCCACATGGCGCACGACGTAAAGAGCCAGTGCGGCATCGGCGAGCCGGAACGTGACTGGTTCCCGATCAGCTTTATGGCCACCTTCTCCGACTGGGCCGATTTGATTCACGGGCCACAGGCCGAGTGGGGCCAGCTCTCCTGCGGGTGCCATCCCAACTGCGGCATCGGCATGGCGCTGATGATCGACAAGGAAACCAAGGAATCGGCGCCGGTAACGGCCTTCCTCGACATGGGCACGGTGGCCAAGGATCTGGCCAAGGTGAACGATGCAGCTCGCGGCAAGTGGCTGTCGGTCATCGGCCTTACTCTGGCGCTTTTGCGCAACTACGATCCGTTCCAGTCGCCCACCCACTTCAAGATCACCGACATGCTGAAGAAGATGGACAAGACCTTCAACGCGACCGGCAAGAACTACGGCAGCGTGAAGGGCGACCGCACGATGGAGGACATCAAGTTGCGCCGGCAAGACCGGTGGAACTTTCTGTTCATCGCCGGGATGTGGTTCCAGGATCTGTTCAACTACGACTTCCGCCGCACCGAGCAGTGCATCATTCCCTACGCCACCCAAGAGGGCGAGATCAGCTTCTGCGCGTACAACACGGGCATCGGCTGGCGCAACATCATCGAGAAGATGCACATGACGGCCAGCCTGACCAAGTGGTACGAGGAGCACGGCAGGCATGAGATCTTTGCGGGCGGCAAGAAGGTGGGGATGACGCAAGTGGGCCACGATTTGACGCTGAATATGGCGCACGTGAACTCCGAAGCCAACCACACGCTCGACGAGTTGGGCATCGCCAAGAACGCTCGCGAAGAAAAGCTGCGCGCTCGCGCCGCTACTACCGCTGACAAGGTCAAGGAAGAGGCTGAGAACGCGCGCATGGCCATGCTTTATCGCGAGCATGTTCTAGGCGAAAAGCCGGTCGAGGGCCTGGTTCGCCTGGACTCGATTGCTCCCGCCAAGCCTGTTGCGCAGAAGGAAGCCGAGCCTGTCGCCGGAGACTAACTCCCTACCCTGATTCACTCTACGCGCGAAGGCCGTTCCCAAAGGGAACGGCCTTCGCTGTCGGCTTGGCCGAAAAATCGTCCGTTTACCTGTTGCTTTCCAAAAGGAAGTGTGGCATCTTACCTATGGGAAACCAAGAGAGCGACGCAATGAAGCGAAAGTCGGATGTTCAACAAGGAACGCTGGCGCTGATGGTCCTGAAGACGCTCGATGTGCTGGGGCCTCTGCACGGCTACGGGATCGCGCGGCGGATCGAGCAGATCAGCGGAGACCTGCTCGCGGTGAACCAAGGCACTCTTTATCCAGTGCTGCTTAAGCTGGAGCAGGAAGGCGCCATTGCGTCCGAGTGGGGCGCTTCGGAGAACAACCGTCGGGCGCGTTTTTACCGGCTGACCCGCGCAGGACATAAGCAGTTGCAGAATGAGACCGACGACTGGGCGCAAACGGCGGCGATCATCGCGCGGTTCTTCGAGGTAAAGGCGGAGGATTTGTCATGAGATTCCTTAGGCGATTTCTGACGCGTCTCAAAAACTTCGCGGCAGGGCGGCAAGATTATCGGCGGTTGCAACAGGAGATGGAGGAGCATCTCGCGCTGCAGACTGAGGAAAATCTTCGCGCTGGCATGACGCCGGCGGAGGCGCACCGCCAGGCAGTGCTGAAGTTTGGCGCGGTCGCCGCAATCCGGGAAGGGTATCACGCAGAGCAAGGGCTGCCGTTCATCGAGAATCTGTTGCAGGACTCGCGCTTCACCCTCCGCATGCTTGCCAAATCGCCGGGGTTCGCCACCATCGCGATTCTCACCATGGCGCTCGGCATTGGAGCCACGACGGCTATCTTCAGCGTAGTCGATGCCACGCTTTTACACCCCTTGTCCTATCCGCAGCCGGAGCAGTTGGTGCGCATTGTGGACGATCTTCCAGGGGTGGGCGCGCAGGATGTCGGGCTGTCCGTGCCCGAGTGGAAGGACTTTCAGCGTTCGGGAATATTCCAATATGTGTCCGTCGATGGGAGCGGGTCAGTGAACCTCACAGGCTCATCTCAACCTGCGCGGATCGCCTTCAAGCCGGTCGCGCCAAATTATTTTGCGGTGCTCGGTGCAAAGGCGCAGTTGGGCCGCGTGTTCGATCCCAACGATCAAACGCCCGGGTTCAATTTGGAAGTGGTCATCAGCGACGGGCTGTGGAAAAGGGCCTTCGGCGGCGACCCTCATATCCTTGGCAGAAGTTTGCGGCTCGACAACGATGCTTATCGGGTTGTAGGCGTCATGCCGGCGAGTTTTCGCGATCAAGGTCGAACCACGGAGGAAAGGAACACTGAACTGTGGGCGGCGGCCGGTTTTGCCGCCGCGCCCACTCCGCCACCCGTCCGCAATTTACGGTTCGTTCCAGGAGCCATTGCGCGAATGATGCCTGGGCTGACGATTGAAGCGGCGCAGAGCCGGCTGGACGGGCTTGTTGCATCGCTCCAGAAACAATACGCGGCAGATTATCCGCCCGAAAGCGCGTGGAGGGTGAGGCTTGTGCCGTTGAAGGAGAGCCTGGTCGGCAATGTTCGCCAGTCGCTGCTGCTGCTGCTCGGCGCGGTGGGATTGGTCCTGTTGATCGCCTGTGTGAACGTCGCCAATCTCCTTCTCGCCCGCGCCAGCGCAAGAGGACGAGAGATGGCCGTTCGCCAGGCGCTTGGAGCCGCAAGATCGCGGCTGGTGCGGCAGTTGCTCACTGAGAGCTTGCTGCTTTCCCTGCTCGGCGGATTAGCCGGCTTGGCGATTCTGTTCTGCACGAAGGGGCTCCTGCTACGAATGGTGCCGGACAGCCTGCCGCGGCTCAATGACATAACGATCGACTGGAGCGTTCTGCTTTTCGTGCTCGGGGCTTCTATCCTGGCCGGCGCCATCTTCGGCTTGGCTCCCGCGTTGCAGGCCGGCCGGCTGGATCTTACTCAAAAGCTCAAGGCCGAGGGGCGCAGCACGACAGGGTCCGGCGAGCAGGCGCGCACGCGCCGCGTACTTGTGGTCACGGAATTTGCGCTCTCCCTGGTGCTGATGATTGCCGCCGGCCTGCTGCTGCGCAGTTTCTGGGATTTATTCAAGGTGCAACTGGGGTTCGATCCGCAGAACGTCATGGCCGTGCGCACCTGGCTCCCTGTGCCCAACGATCCAACCACGGACATCTATGGAACCCCTGCACAGGAGGCGACCTTCATACGCGAGGTTATTCGCCGCAGCGCGGCGCTGCCCGGAGTGCAGGAGGCAGCGGTGGGAAGCCTTGCGTCCGTGCCCTTGAATCACGGCCGAAACATGGGCCCGCTGATCCTTGAAGGACGGGACGTTCGCGGCGGCGATCCCCCGCTGGTCGAAGCGTCGAGCGTTACGCCGGAGTATTTTCACCTGGTGGGAATCCCCCTGCTCCACGGCCGTTTGTTCAACGGCCAAGACAGCGAGAATGCGCCTCAGGTCGCAGTGATCAACGACGCATTTGCGCGGACCTATTGGCCCAACGAAAATCCTCTTGGCAAGCGTGTCAAGCTCAACCCCGCGGCCACTTCCTGGATCACGGTGGTGGGTGTCATTGCCGATGCGCGCACCGAGTCACTTGAGAATGCCGGCATTCCCCAGCTCTACCGGTGCTTATATCAGAGGCAGGATAAAGAACTAGCGATATTTATGCGCGGGCGGCTGGACCAGGCGCGAATTCCGGAAGAAGTGCGCGAGCAGGTGCAATCCGTGAATCCGGAGCTTCCTGTCTTTGGAGCGATGACCCTCCCTGGCGTGGTGTCCGGCGCACTGTCCCAGCGGCGATTCTCGATGGAGATGGTTCTGTTATTCGCGGTGACGGCGCTGCTGCTTGCAGGAATAGGAGTCTATGGAACGATCTCGTATCTCGTCAGCGAGCGCACGCACGAGATTGGCATTCGCCTGGCTCTCGGGGCGACGAGGGGGAAGATCATGCAGATGATTCTGCGCCAGGGATTGGAACTCGCGATTGCCGGCGCTGCCGTGGGCCTTGTTGGCGCCCTCATTGTCTCGCATTTGATGGCAGGCTTGCTTTACGGTGTGACTCCCACCGACCCCTTGACGTTCGTGGGCGTCACTTTTGTGCTTACATCTGTGGCGCTTGCGGCCAGTTATATCCCCGCGCGGCGGGCGACGAAGGTAGACCCAATGTTTGCCCTTCGCGAGTCATGAACAGGAGGAGATTCTTGCTTGACCCCGCGCGCTGCTGGATACGATAACGGGCGCATTGTAGCTGGATCTCGACCTCGGTCAGCTCTTGGGGCTGCTCCAAACCGAGAGCGCTCCTGATTGCGAAGGCCGCAAAATGAAATCGACCTTTTCCGTGCTTATAGAAGTAATACTCCCCTATACCAAAAGTTCTTGATTTCAATAACCTTAGACAGGCCGTGACTGGTATTCATACAATCTTCAGGTTGCTGGGTTATGCTCGAAACGCAGAAAAGCGGAATCAGTCCACGACTCGAACAATCTGAGTCGCGCTTTGCCCACGCACCAACTTACTGGAGATACCACCATGTCATGCAAGCCTCTCGTCGTTGCAACACTCGCCTTTATGCTTCCATTTGCAGGCCTCGCCCACGCACAGGACAGCGGCCCGTACAAGGTCCTCAAAATTCAACTCGTCGGAGGCGATGGCGGATTCGATTACGTCACTGCCGACCCTGACGGCCGCAATCTTTATGTCGCTCGCTCTGGCCCGGCCGGCCACATCGGTGTCTATAACCTCGACACACTGGCCCAGGTTGGCGATATCCCTGGCATAAGCGCTCACGGCGGAGCGGTCGATACCGCGACCGGGCACGGATTCGCAACCTCAAAGCAGATCACAATGTTCGATTCCAAGACCTTTGCGATTCTGAAGAAGATCGACGTGCAGGGGAATCCGGACGGCTATCTCAACGACACGCGCAATCACCGCTTCTATATCCTTAGCCACTCGCAGCCGAATGTTACCGTCCTCGACGATAAGGACGGCTCGATCCTGGGCACCATTGACCTCGGGGGCGCGCCCGAGCAGGCCGCTGCCGACGGCAACGGCAAGATCTACATAGACCTCGAAGACAAGGACGCCATCGCTGTCGTTAACGCGGACACGATGAAGATGACCGGCAAGTACGACCTCTCCAGCAAGGGCGGAGGGTGCGCAGGCCTTGCGCTGGACGCGAAGAACAATATCCTCTTCGCCGCGTGCCGCGACAAAAACAACATGATCATTTTGTCGGCGACGGACGGGCACATCCTGACCGATCTGCCCATTGGCGTCGGGTCGGACGGAGCGACATTTAACCCGTCGACGATGGAGGCCTTCAGCTCACAGGGCGATGGCACGCTAACAGTGATCAAGGAGGATTCGCCCACGAGCTTCTCCGTGGAGCAGACGGTTGCCACGCCGTCGCGCGCCAAGACGCTGACCCTGGACACAAAGACCAACCAGATCCTGACGATCACTGCCGAGTATGGTCCGGTGCCTGCCGCACCAGCCGCAGCGGCTCCGGCGCCAGCCGTCGCAACTCCACCGGCCGGCAGTCCTTCAGGTGCTGCTCCATCGGGCGCACCGGCCCGGGTGCGCGGTCCTCGCGCGCCGATGATCCCAGGCTCTTTCCAGATACTCGTGATTGGCAAGTAATCAACTGAAGCTGAAGTCGAGAGGGGGGGCGGGTGCCCCTCTTTTCGACAGGCCACGTCTGCCGGGGGCCCAGCTCTAAGCTTTCGCCATCATCGCTCGCAGCGCCGCCGCGTACTTTTCCGGCAGCGGGATGCGGTTCAACTGGTCGTCGCAGACCACATGCACCGTCTCGCCCTCGGCCAGGAGCTTGCGCTCTTCCGCTTCGGGGGCTTTACGCAAAATCTTATAGGCGAACTTGAGCACCGATCCGCGCAGCAGCGATGGGCTGGTCTCGATCAGAATCTCATCGTCGTAACGGGCTGGTGCGCGATAGCGGCAAGTGGCCTCGACCACGGGCAGGATGCACTGGTGGTCGATCTCCAACTGGCTATAAGTCAACCCGAGAGACCGCAGCAGCTCCACACGGCCGATCTCAAACCAGACCAGATAGTTGGCATAGTAGACGATGCCCATCTGATCGGTTTCGGCATAGCGGACGCGTACTTGGGTGGTTACGGGCATAGGTGCAGTGGTCAGCGATCAGTTGTCAGTAAAACCTCGGGGGCTGATCACTGACCACTGATCACTGTTTTACGGCTTCAAATGCGCGAAGATGGGCAGCTTGGTCACGTCGTTGAAGATCACGAAGGCGAAGAAGGCGATGATTACCACAAACGCGGCCTGGTAGATGCGTTCTTTCACGTCGATGTTGATGTCGTGGCGAAGCACGCTCTCGATCAGCAGAAGAAAAATCATACCGCCGTCGAGGATGGGGAATGGCAGCAAGTTGAGCACGCCCAGGTTGAGGCTTATCTGCGCAGCCAGCCCAAACTTGGGAAGCCAACCCTTCATCTCCGCCGCTTCTCCCGCCATCCGGGCAATCCCGACCGGGCCTTGGAGTTGGTTGACGGAGACTTTGTGAGTAAACAGCCGTCCTAGCACGTCGACAATGAGGAAAGAGTTGTCAGAGCAGAATGCAGTGGACTTAGCGACCGCCTTGTTGATCGGCAGTGGATCGGTGCGGAACGGAATGGCAGTGGCTGCAAACCCCAGCTTCCAGCCCGCATCGAGCTTGACTGGACTTACCACGACGGGGGGAAGACTGACGCCATTGCGCACCAGCACCAGCGACATCGGCTTGCCCTGGCCGGACTGCATGTAAGCGAGAAGCGTTTGCACAGTATGGAATGAGTGGCCATCTACGGACTGGATGGCATCGCCGGGGCGGAAGCCGGCACGTTCCGCTGGTGTATTAGGCATCACTTCCTGGACACCTATCGGGCCGGACAGAAACTGCGGCAGAAGGCCCGCATCGCCCAGGTCGAAGTCATCGGTTTTGGCTGCGGGGGGCACACGCAGGGACAGCTCGATCATTTGGCCACCGCGGTTGACGGTGACGGGAATTACCTGGTTCGCATTCAATTTGAGGCGTTCGTATACCTTTTCCCAATCGGGAATGTCCGCCTTGTCGATGCGGAACAAAACATCGCCGGGCAAAATGCCAGCCTGGGCCGCCGCCGAGCCTGGCGTCACCCACTCGACAGTTGTGGTCTTGACTTCAACCGAGGGGACCTCGTTGAATACACCGAAGTAAAAGGCCATCAACACGAAGGCCAGGACGAAGTTGGAAAACGGTCCCGCCAGGCCGATTAGCATTCGCTGCCAGCGGGGATGGGAGGTGAGAGCGCCGGGATCGTCCGCCAAATCGGCGGCGCCATTGCCAGCCCCCTCTAGGTTCTGCTCCGGGGATTCCCCGGTCATCTTGACGAAGCCGCCCAGCGGGAGCAGGCAGACCTTGTAGTCGGTATCGCCATATTTGAGGCCGAACAGGCGTGGACCAAAGCCGAAGGAGAATGCTTCGACGCGGACGCCGCAAAGCTTGGCGACAGCAAAGTGGCCAAATTCATGGACCACGACCATGACGCCGACAAGGACGATGAAAGCAGCAGCGGAAACTAAGAACTCATGCATAAATATACGGTCATTCCTCGGGGAAAAGCGCGTCCGGCCAGCGAACTTATGTCAACAGAGCGCGAGCCGTTTCGCGCGCCTCGCAGTCGCTGGCGAGCACCTCCGCGATGGTTGCGGGGTGCGCTTCCGGCGTGGATGCGAGCACCTTCTCAATTGTACGCGGGATCCCGTTGAACGGGATGCGCCGGTCGAGGAATGCCTCGACGGCCACCTCGTCGGCTGCGTTCAGGGCAATACAGTGCGCCCCGCCCTTTTCAGCGGCTTCATAAGCCAATCTCAGGCAGGGAAAGCGCTCGAAGTCGGGTGGCTCGAAGTCCAGATGGCGCAAAACCGCCAGGTCGAAGGTGAGCTTGGAGGCCGGCCGCTCCGGCCAGGCCAGCGCGTAGAGGATGGGCAGGCGCATATCGGTCACCGAAATCTGCGCCAGGATCGACCCGTCCACGTACTCTACCAGAGAGTGAACCGTGGACTGGGGATGCACTGTGACGCGCACCTGGCTGGGCAGCACGTCGAAGAGGCGGCAGGCCTCGATGATTTCAAGCCCTTTGTTGAGCATGGTGGCCGAGTCGATCGTGATGCGGCGGCCCATCACCCAGGTGGGGTGCTTGAGCGCCTGCCCGGGAGTAATGGCGGCAAACCGGTCGAGCGGAAGCTGCCGGAACGGCCCGCCTGAGGCCGTCAGCCAGATGGTTTTGACCTCGGCGTGGGCGCCGACCCGCAAACACTGATGCACCGCGTTGTGCTCGCTGTCGATGGGCAGGATGGGGACGTTGCGCTCGCGGGCGGCGCGGGTGAGGATCTCGCCGGCGGCCACCATGCACTCCTTGTTGGCCAGTCCCACGGGCTTGCCGGCCAAGATGGCGGCGTGGGTAGCCTCAAGTCCCGCCACTCCCACAATGGCCGAAACCACAAAGTCCGTGTCGGGCAGCGTGGCGCAGGCGACCGTCCCTTCGGTACCGTGGACCACTTCGATCCCGGTCACGCCGGCTTGTCGAAGACGCTTGGTCAGCTCCCCGGCCAGTTCGTCAGTAGCCAGCGAAACCACTTGCGGCCGCCAGCGAACGGCCTGGGCGAAGGCCTCGTCGAGGTTGCGCCCAGCGGCCAGCGCGGCCACTTGATAGCGGTCGGGGAATTGCTCGACGATGGAAAGGGTGCTCTGGCCGATGGAGCCGGTGGAACCGAGAATGGAGAGTCGCTTCAGAGTATCTTGAGAATTGCGCGATTCCAGAAATGCCATTAGAACCCCTGGTGGATAACCTGAGCATACCAAAGCACCGGGGCGGCCAGCAGGAGGGCGTCGATGCGGTCCAAAACGCCGCCGTGACCGGGCAGTAGGGAGCCGGAGTCCTTGGCCCCCACCGAGCGCTTGAGCGCTGACTCGGCCAGATCGCCTATCTGCGCGGCCACATTCACTAGCACCGCCAGCCCCAGCCAATACCAGATGTCCTCGGGGTAAGAGAGCTTGGCCGAATCCCACTGCGCCAACCAGGATGCCAGGGCAATCAGGCCGCCGGCGGCCAACACGCTCCCCGCCACCGATCCAATCGTGCCCTCCCAGGTTTTGTTGGGGCTCAGCGAGGGCGCCAACTTGAGCCGGCCCAGGCTGCGGCCCACATAGAGAGCGGCAATGTCTCCCGCCCAAACCACGCACATCAGAAAGGCCACCAGCGAGGGGCCGTTGGTCGCCTCGCGCAGGGTAGGCAGGGCGATCAAAGTCAATCCCACATACAGAAGGCAGAAGACGGAGGCAGCCGCATCCACCATCACGCGCTCTATGGACGAGCGGAAGGTGCAATAGACCAGCAGGCCGAGGCTGAGACCGCCGAAAATGGGCGCGGTCTGGTCTGGATATGCAAAGTTGCCGGCAAACAGCATAAAAATGGCCACCATCACCACGACGCGCGGCGGCTTGGCCCCGCTGCGCTCGACCAGGCCCAGATACTCCCAACTGGCAAGCGCCGCCACCCCGGCAACGGCAAGCGTAAACAACCACTGCCAGCGCGGGCCCAGGAAGACCAGGAAAAGGACAACCGGAATCAACACAAGAGCTGTAAGGATGCGTTTCATGCCAAGGGTGAGGATACACCGTTGGGGCGGAGCGCTGGGGCGATGGGCCGGTCATCAGGCTGCGGCATACGCATCCCGACTGCTTAAACGCTTGAACTGTAAAGACAATGCAGGCAGAGGAATCGGTGCGGCATGTGACGGGAAACACACGAAGTCACACCTCAGGGGCCAAAGACCGCTGATTGCAAGCCACTTAAGTGCGCACTGACGCCCCGCACCCTTCAAAATAGCCCTATACGCCGGATCTGGTTATCCAGGGGCCCATCCAATTTATCAAAGAACAATACTCAACGCACTTCGAATCTAAAAGAAGCGCGCTGACTATTTGCCGTCCGATCGCAGCCAATGCACAAATGCTTCGGACCCTCCGCGCTGCGCCATCGCTTCCTTTAGCCGGAAGCGCAATTTTTCCGCCAACTGCTTCGCCTTAACCGCCGAATCTTCTGTCTTCGGCGTCGTCTTCACGTTTTCCAATGAATTCTTGCCTCCACGTCCAATCTTCGTCAGAATGGTCCGTCTAGTTCACACTTGGCAATGTAAAAGGACGCAAAAGAACAACCAAGGTAATCAAACGGCTGCGATCTTGATCCGTTCCGACTCTTCATCCACTTCGCCTGAGCCCTCGCCGAGGCCGCCATACCGGCGTTCCCGGCGTTGGAAGTTGGCGATGGCTTCGAGCAGATGAATTCCGCGAAAGTCCGGCCACAGACGCTCGGTCACGAAGATCTCTGTATAGGCGACTTGCCACAAAAGATAATTTGAAAGCCGCATTTCGCCCGAGGTGCGAATCAGGAGGTCCGGGTCCGGCATGTGCGCCGTGTAGAGATGACGATGAATGTCTTCCTCGGTGATGCGGGCTGGGTTTGTGTGCTTGATCTCGACCTCGGCCGCCAGCGAGCGGAAGGCGTCCACCAGTTCGGACCGGCCGCCGTAGTTTAGCGCAAGCGTGAGCGTGGTGCCGGTGTTGCGAGACGTGACTTCCGCGGCCCATGCCATCTTGTCCTGGACCTCGGGAGGGAGCTCTCGGGTGCGTCCGATGTAGCGAATGCGAACGTTGTTGTCCATCATGCGCTGCACATTGCTCTCGAGGTAGGTCTTGAGCAGGCGCATGAGGAAGTTGACCTCGGCGCGAGGACGGCGCAGGCTGTTCTCCAGAGAAAACGCGTAGAGCGTAAGCCAGGGAAGGCCGATCCGCGAGGCGGTTTCAGTGACCAGCTGAACGCTTTTGGCGCCCTGCTGGTGGCCCTGGAACCGCTTAAGCGAGCGATGGCCGGCCCAGCGGCCGTTGCCGTCCATAATGATGGCCACGTGCTCGGGTAGGCACTCGGGCTTAAGCGTCGCATAAACGGCGCGCTCCTCTGAGGTCAGCTCATGGATGCGCAGCATGCCGGATAAATACAAAGGACTCGCCTCTACATTGCTCGTGCGGCTTCATGACCGGCGCCCTGGCGGCATCCAAAACGAACGCCGGAGGAGAGTGCGCCGGAGCCGGATCAACCGGCCACCGCCCACAACTGGCTCCTTGGCCAAGGCGTGGTTCTCCCTAAGCCGGAGCCAAACTGTTGCAATATCGACCGTAGCACAAGCGCCCGACGGTCGCAATGAAACCCCACACCCAATGGAACGCGCGGGGCTCGCGGAACCGATGATCGACGGGAGACCGACACGGCGCAGTACCAAAGCCGGAAACGAAATGTTCCCGGCGGTGACGAACGCTCCGGGCCTTTATGCGGTGCGCCGGCGTCCCATGGCTGCATCCCGCACTGCGCCCGAGAACAGCATCCGCTGCATCGAGTCCAGATGAGGCAGCAGAGCGGCAATTTCGGCCAGGAACGGGTCGGCAAGGATCGACGCGACCTCATCGTCGCGGCGGCTGCGGGCGTCACGCACCAGGTGGCATACGTCAACCTCGAGGGCCGCGGCCAGCCGTTCGAGCGAACCGAGCGTAGGAATCGCCTTGCCGTTTTCGATCTTGGAAATATAAGTGCGGGGTACCTGCATGCGTCCGGCCAGTTGACGCTGGCTGAGGTGGCGCGCTTTGCGAATCTCGCGCACTTGTCCGGCAACCTGCAGCCCGGCCTCGGCAGAAGCCGGGGTAGACTGACTAACCACAAGTTGCGGAGCCAGCGGCAAGTGCTCCTCCAGATCGAGGGGCTTGTGGCATCTTCTGCAAAGGGAGTTGACGGTCCTGAATTGAACCAGACTGCAGTGATCGCACCGCAGTACTTCGCGTGCATCCACGCTAACGAGGGCAATAGCCATGGGCTGTGTGCGGAGTGCCAGAGCAGGAACTCCGGGGTGCCTTTTCGCACCGCGATATCTGTTACTTTCGGGGAAGTGAACCATAATTGTCAAGTGGAAACTTAGGGGCGAGCCTAAGTTTCACCCATCATACCCTGAAAAACCCTAAGAATCACGAACCAAATTGAACAACACAGAGAAAAATAAATTTTGCCCGCGGCAGTTGACACTTAGGGCTCGACCAGGGAGGATGCCTGACCTGTCAACTCCACGTGAGATTGAGCAGGCGCTGAATTTGAAGCGGTCCGATTGTCAATTCAGTTGTCAGTGGAACTTTCGTGGCATTCCTGCTCAAATGACAACGCAATACAATTGTGGGCAATTCGTCGCAAATTGATTCGTTGTTGGAAGCCCAGGCCGGAGTCCCCTGTTGTACGGGCAAGCTGGCCTTGTGAATCAAGCGTAGGCAGCAGGGCAGTTTGACGGGCAACCCTCTGTGGAGGCTGAAGATGAAGTGGTATGTTCTGGCGTGGAAGAGAGCGGGCGATTTCTACGGGCGGTCCCGGCGCAAAGAGTATTGGATGTTTTCACTTTTTCACGTGCTGGTCTCCATGTTGCTTGCCGTCACCGCTGTTGCAATCCGCGCGGTTGGCGGTGGCGCGATCCCGATCGGCATCTATACCGTTTATGCGCTCCTCGCGATCATTCCTTCGACATCTTGCACGGTGCGCCGGCTCCACGACACAGACAAGAGCGGCTGGTGGCTGCTGATTTCTATGATTCCCTTTGTTGGATTGATCCTGATCGTGTTCCTGATCATCGACGGCGACAAAGGAAGCAATCAGTATGGACCTGACCCGAAGCAGCCGGAACGGACCGCGACCGTTGCTACTGTTGCGACCGTTTCCAACTCCCCCATCGCCTACACCACTAGCCCTACCGCCGCAGCCACAGCCGAAGATTACGCGGCTTGGCAGCACCATCTAGCTCAGCGAAATCCCCTCTCCAGGCCACCGGGGGCCACGATTAAGGACGAATACGAACAGTTCATGGCCGACCGGGCGAAGAACCGGCCCGCGGTTAGTTCAGACGGTAGTCCGGCATGATGTTTGGTTTGCGAAAGTCAACCTCACATCGCGGAGTAGGACAAACTCGTCAGGTGGGTTGCCTGTGATTTAATACCGCGTGGATGATCGGGAACAATAGCCAGAAGAAGCCTGGTGTCTCAGGTCGCTCCAATTGTCAATCCTCAGACTGGCCAATCGCAGTGCGGTAGAAACCCGCCGCAGTAGTCCGATCCCGCCTTCACAGGCTTGAACAGCCCTGAATGCCCTAGAATGAATACGAAATATCTCTGACGCAGGATTCCTCTCTCATGACCGAAGCGCTGAAGTCCACACTCGTAACCTCACTCGAAACGGCCGCCGCTCAGGCGGGCCTGGTTCTCGTCTCCGCCACCAAGGGCAGCGACACGCAGGGCCGGCCCACGGCGGTCTTCCAACTTGGATTGCCGGACCCCGAACTTGCCGGTCGCACTCTCAAGTTGGAGTTGAACGAGGCCTTCGCCTTCGACAAACCGGACCTGCTGCCGGCGATGACGGCGCATCTGGCGGCCGAAGCCAAGCGGCTGCGCAATCCCCGACCAGAGTGCTACGTCACCCTCGGCGGCCTGCCGGTGGCCTTCGGCCAGTTCCAATGGCCCTTCCATCGCTCCACCTCCGGCGCTGACACGTATATCGTCCACGGCGAGATCTACCTGGCCGATGGCGGGGCGCATAACCTGCACGCCAAAGTGGCGGCCTCGGTCACTCAGACCTTTGCGGAAATTGTGCCCGCCATGGAGCAGCCCTATGCGGAGACCTTCGTCTACAACGCGGTGCGCAAGACGGTGGACCTGGGCCAGCTTGAGTTCATCAAGAGCGGCAACCGCCAGCCGGTGCCTGTAACCACACGCTACTACAGCCGCTGGCAGAAGAAGTTCCTGTTCACTGAGACCAACGACGCCGAGCGCCTGGAATATCTGCTGCGCAAGGTTTATTGGCTTAGTGGCGTGATGGGCGACGGCAAGCCGGTGTGGATAGCCGACCCGAGGGACGCGCAGTACCTGAACACGACAGAAGAGGATTTGCTGCGCATGGCCGGGGCTGAGGCTGGCGAGGGACTGATGGTGCTGGACGGCGAGTTTGCCGAGGCGACCATGAAGTTGATGGCCCGCGCGTATACATACCAGGCCACGCTCGAAGCCGCGCTGAACTTTACCAAGCCGCAGTTTAACGAGTCGATGCGGTCGGGGCACGCAAATATGTAGGAATTGGGCGTGCGACCGTCTAGCTGCTCAAAGCACCGAGCCGCAGCCGGAGCAGAAGCGCGCACCTGGCGCGTTGGTCTGGCGGCAGCGGCCGCAGGCAATGAGAGTGGCTGCCTGACCAGCTTGCACCGTGGGTGGCATGTTCACCGTCACGTTGACTGGCTGGCCCCATCCCGGCATTGGGATGCCCAATGCGGCAGCGATCCCCGCAGCCTGGATGGCATTGAACTCGCGTACCCTGGCGGGCATGAAGAAGCACTCGATGAAGCCGAGGAGCCATGGAATCGGCGTCCAACTGAAGCAGAGGTAGATAATTCCCAGGCCGATCCGCCGCAGATAGAAGTGGTGAACGCCAAAGCCGCCCAGAAACAGCGCCAGCAGAATGCCGACGACCTCGTCGCGGCGCACGGACTCATATTGCCTGTAGAAGATGGCTTGCGGGTTGGGATACGGGATGCTGCTCACGGGTCGTTCTCCTTGCTCTTTGGTCAATATACGCAACCGCGCCCACGCGGGTTCCCAGCCGACGCGCGTCGGCCATTGTTTCCCAACCTTCGGCGGCGGAGAGCATCTAACTCAACCATGAACAGAGAGACACCTTCCGCCGCAGACAGCGGCACATTCCTCATTGGCGGCGATCTGCCTGTGCATCGCCTTGGCTATGGAACCATGCGGCTGGTGGGCGAGGGTGCGTGGGGCGAGCCCGCCGATGCAGCCGAGGCCCGACGCGTTTTGCGCCGGGCTGTTGAGCTGGGTGTTACGCTTATCGACACTGCCGACGCCTATGGACCGGAGATTGCCGAGCGGCTGATCGGTGAGGCGCTCTACCCTTACGCGCCGGGCGTGGTTATCGCAACCAAGGGCGGCATCACGCGCCAGGGCCCGGCGAAGACCGAGTACGTGGGACGCGCGGGTTACTTGATCCAATGCGTCGAGATGAGCCTGCGCCGGCTGCGGCTCGAACGAATCGACCTCTACCAATTGCATAGAATCGACCCGCGCACGCCGCTTGATGAGTCGCTGGGCGCGTTGAGGCGGATGCAGGAGCAAGGGAAGATTCGGCACATCGGGTTGAGCGAGGTGTCGCCAGCGGAGATTGAGGAAGCCGGCAAGATTGTCGAAGTCGTGACTGTCCAGAATCGATACAGTTTGGCCGACCGGCGCAATGAAGAGACGTTGGTGTATTGCGAGAAAAAGGGGATTGGATTTTTGCCCTGGTACCCCATGGGCGGCGGCAAGATGATCAAGCCGGAACATCCCTCGGCGCAGGGGATGGCGCAGGTCGCCGCGCGGCACTCGGCCACGCCGGCGCAGCTTTCGCTGGCGTGGCTGTTGCAGCGGTCGCCGGTGATGCTACCGATTCCCGGCACGTCGAAGGTGGCGCACCTGGAGGAGAACGTCGCCGCCGCAGGGCCGAAGCTGACGGCGGAGGAGCGGGCGGAGATCGAAGCGGCGGCGCAGAACTAGGGTTGGACCGGCGGAACGACCGCAGTATCGCGCTCCCAGCCTTCGTTTTCGAGCTTGATGTGCTCGATGGCGACTGCGTTGCTGTTGGCGTCGAGGTCGGGGAGGGCCCGATACTCTGAGGGCCAGCAGCGGTAGACCTTGTAGGAGCGAACGAGCTGGCCGGCCTCGTTATAGAAATCGATGACGATGTCCTTGCGGAACTCGTTCAGAGATACCTCAGAGCCGAGTCCGGCGCCGAGCTTCCAGACCAAGTTGGCCCAGTCTTCAAAGGCCGTATCGTCGGTGAGCCCGCGCTCCAGGGTAATGGTTTCAAACTTGGTTCGGCCCGGCGACTTGCGGCTGGTGCTTGGGTCGCCGCCCTCGCGATGCTCCACGACCTCTGTGGTCCTCAGCAGGCCGGTTACGCGTGAGATTGCCGGGACGTACTGGCCGTCCCATTTCACGCGGAATTTGAAGTTCTTGTAGGGGTCGAGGCGTGCCGGATTGGTGGGGAATTCTGCCATGCGTGGAAGCATAGCATCTGAAACAGGACATCTATCTAGAGTTTGAACAAAAAGCCGCAACCCTAAAGGCCGCGGCTCCGTTGAATTCGCTCCGCCCCTGTGAGGTGTGGGATCGATCAGCTTAGGTATCCCAGGGTTCAGCTTGCGCTTGATCCTGCCATCCCATATACGAAAACCTGTCCGTGGGGACCGCGGCCTGGGCAATTCTCGGCTGATTCCTCGGAGAGCGAAGGTATCAGTGACGAAGCCCGTTGCCGGGCTTGGTGTTCGGGCTGGAACCCGTACCCTTCAAACTGACTCGCTACCGCGAGTCCCCCTAACGCCCGTTTCCGTGATACCATCTCGGCAAAGGCCGTCCCCGCCCGCTATCCGGCCGAACTCAGGAGGTTCCCTTGAGTCCATTTTCACGCCGCGAATTTCTCAAAGCTTCCCTTGCCGTTGGAACGATCGGCAGCGTCGGCGCTCTGCCTTTGCAGGCGACGCCGCGTACCGCCGCGGACCTTGTCGCACTCGGCAAATCGGGCACGCAAGTAACGCGCCTCGCTTTCGGCACCGGCAGCGACAATGGCTACGTGCAGGCCGCGCTCGGCCAGCCGGAATTCACGCGCCTGGTTCACTACGCCTACGACCGCGGCATCCGCTTTTTCGAGACCGCGGAGGCCTACGTGACCCCCGCCATGCTTGGCGAAGCGCTGAAAGGGATTCCGCGCGACAGCTATCAACTCATGAGCAAGGTGACGACCAACGAGGGCGCCGATCCGCAGAAGCGTTTCGATGCCATGCGCCGCACTTCGCAGACCGAGTACTTTGACATCATGCTGCTGCACTGGCAGCACACGGCCGAATGGGTGGGCGAAACACGCCGCTGGCAGGATGGCATCCTCGAAGCGCAATCGAAAAAGATCATTCGCACACGGGGCGCCTCGGTGCATGGCCTGCCCGCGCTGCGCCAAGTGCCCGGCAACAAATGGCTGGAAGTGGCGATGATCCGCATGAACCACAACGGCACGCGCATGGATGGGCCCACGTATGAGGACAGCTCCTATCCAGCCAGCGTGAACGAGGTGGTGGAGCACGTGAAACAGGTGAAGAAGGAGGGCATGGGCGTGATCAGCATGAAGCTAGTGGGCAACGGCGCCTTCACGCGCCACGAAGACCGCCAGGCCGCCATGCGCTTCGCTTTCAAGAACGCCGGCATCGATTGCGCCACCGTAGGCTTTAAAAGCACGCAGGAGATTGACGAGGCGATCGATAACATGAATGTGGCGTTGGCATAGGGAAACTGAGGCCGTGTCCGGTAGCAGCGCTTTTTCCTGCGGGGGCAAAAAAACAAAAGAGCCGCAGCCCCTTCCAAGGCTGCGGCTCTTATTGCGGCTAGCGTTCAGCCGAACTGTTACATCTCCTTGACGCCTTCGACGAAGGCCTTCAGCTTGCGGCTGCGGGACGGATGGCGCAGCTTGCGGAGGGCCTTGGCTTCGATCTGGCGGATACGCTCGCGAGTTACCTGGAAGCTCTGGCCTACTTCTTCCAGGGTGTGCTCGGAGCCGTCTTCGAGGCCGAAACGCATCTTGATGACCCGCTCCTCGCGCGGAGTAAGGGTGCGCAGAACCTGCGAGGTGTACTCCTTGAGGTTGACGCTGATAACCGCTTCGGAGGGAGAAACCGCCTGGCGGTCTTCGATGAAGTCGCCAAGGTGCGAGTCTTCCTCTTCGCCGATGGGCGTTTCAAGCGAGATGGGCTCCTGCGCGATTTTGAGTACCTTGCGCACCTTGGCCACGGGAATGTCCATGCGCTTGGCGATCTCCTCGCTTGACGGCTCGCGGCCCAGCTCCTGCACGAGCTGACGGCTGGTGCGGATGAGCTTGTTGATGGTCTCGATCATGTGCACCGGGATGCGAATGGTGCGGGCCTGATCGGCGATGGCGCGGGTGATGGCCTGGCGGATCCACCAGGTGGCATAGGTGGAGAACTTGTAGCCGCGGCGGTATTCAAATTTGTCCACAGCCTTCATCAGGCCGATGTTGCCCTCCTGAATGAGGTCGAGGAACTGGAGGCCGCGGTTGGTGTACTTTTTGGCGATGGAGACGACCAGGCGCAGGTTGGCCTCGATCAGCTCGCGCTTGGCCTGCTCGGCGTCCATGTCGCCCTGGATCATCTCGCGCTGGGTGCGCTTGAGCTCGACGATGGAGACGCCCGCGTCGCCCTCGATTTTCTCGAGATCGGTCTTGCAGTTTTTCTGCTGACGCCGGTATTCCTTCTTCAGCTCCTCGCTCTTGCTGGCTTCATGCTTCTGGTCCAGCGAGCGAATCTGGCGCTCGAGCGTGCGCATGGTGTCAACGGTCTTGTTGACCTTGTCGAGCAGGCGCTTGCGCTCGACAGGCGTGTACTTGAGCTCCCGTACGATACGCGAGACGAAAACCTTCTCGCGGGCGATCAGCCAGCGAGCATGCCGCGCATCGCGGGCCTTGGTCTTGGACGCGGCAGCGGGCGCAGCCTGCTTCTCCTCGAGCTGCGCAATCTTTTTCTGGTGCTTCACCAGCGTGTCTACGCGGGCCACGGTGGCCTTGACGCGCGTCTGCACAACCTCTTCGGTGAGCTCTTCCTCGTCGAAGATTACGACTTCCTTGACGTTGCGGACGCCGCGCTTGAGATCCTCACCGAGAGCCACGATTTCGCGAATAACGATAGGCGAGCGGGAAATGGCCTTGAGGACGCGCAGTTGGCCGCGCTCGATGCGCTTGGCGATTTCGACTTCGCCTTCGCGGGTAAGCAGGGGCACGGTGCCCATCTCGCGCAGGTACATGCGAACGGGGTCGTTGGTTTTTTCCAGAGTGCCGGGGGTCAGGTCGAGCTCGACGTCTTCGCCCTCTTCCAGCTCGAAGTCCTTGTCGGCGCCGAATTTGGGGCCATCGAGCAGGTCGATGCCCTGGGTGCCAATGGTTGTGATCAGGTCGTCCAGATCGTCGGGCGAGGAGCCAAGCTCATCCGGCAGCATTTCATTCACATCGCCGTACGTGAGATAGCCCTTTTCCTTGCCCACTTCGATCAGGGTGTCAATATCGTGTTCAAACTTGTCGTCAATCGCCAAAATGTTCCTACTCTCTCGTGCAAATCAGATTCAGCACCGTTTTTCGCGACGGTGCGGGGGCCCAGTCCAAAGCACGCCAAAAAGATTTCCTAGCTAACAGCGAGGAATCCCGGCGCACACAGACGCGGACCTGCGGTCACCCGCATAAAAGAAGCGGTTTCAGGTAGTTGCTCGGAACAGGATGACAAGCGCTTCAGGTTTCTCCTGGTTCGCCCGCGAGCCGAAGCTCATGGTTGGGGCAGAGGGGCGCGCATCCTCACAGAGATCAATAGATTACCACAGTCTGCCTTGCTTGGGCCAGCGCAAGTTCGTGGCGTAGACAAGTTCCGGGCAGACTGCTTCGAAACCAGGCTGTGCCGCTTTGCTTCCGGCCCGTCCCGTCTCCTGTTAATTAGACGCACAAAAGGGCTCAATTGATGCACGGTGAACGGCGGCTCGACCGGAGCCGGCCGGCTTGATTCCGGTCATTGGTCGAACGTCGGGGACCCACCATGCTAACCTGAGTTTTCCGGCCCATGGAGTGTTCGTTTGCAATCCAGCGCGTTCATCATAGCTGTCTTCGAGTTTGTTTTGCTGCTGTTCTCGCTCAGCGTGCATGAGTGCGCTCACGCGTGGATGGCCAGCCGCCTCGGTGACCATACCGCCCGGGAGATGGGGCGTGTCTCGCTCAATCCCATGGACCACATCGATCCCATCGGCACCCTGCTCTTTCCCGCGTTGATCGTCTTTGGACCGTTCATCAATTTCAGCTTCTTTGGCGGGATGCTGGTTGGCTGGGCGAAACCCACGCCGGTGCTTACCCGCAACTTTCGTAAGATCGTCCGCGACGACAATCTGACTACCCTGGCCGGCCCGGCTTCGAACCTGCTGCTGGTGCTGATTGCGTTCCTGGGGCTGACCGTCATCTCGGTTGCGGTCCCGAATGGGCGGTCACTTGTGCGAGTCACCTTCCTTGCCATGTTCCACGGCGGTCTCGTCATCGGCGTACCGTCGGGCTTGCTGGCGGCCGTTCTGCTGTGCAGCATTGCCATCCGGGTCAATCTCTCACTTTTCTTCTTCAACCTGCTTCCCATTCCTCCGCTGGACGGCAGCCACGTTCTGCGCAATATGCTGCCTTACAACGCTGTACAGGTCTACGACCGGATTCCGATATGGGTCAGCTACCTGTTCATGATCGTTTTGGGCGGGGCGTTGCTGACGGTGCTGCTCGACCCCGCGCTGACGCTGGTTTACTTCGGGCTTAGTCATTTGTAGGGCGCGTCGAGAGCAGTCCTCCGCCTCCCGGTACAATGGAATGAGCCTTTTCAGCATTCTCTGAAAATCGGCTGCATTCTCTTGGCGTCATCCCGGAATCGATAAGCAAAATGGCCGAACCCGCTCTTCTCACGTCCCGTCCTCGCGTCCTCAGCGGCATGCGCCCCACCGGCAAGCTCCATCTGGGCAACTACATGGGCGCCCTGGCCAACTGGGTCAAGCTGCAGGAGCAGTACGAGTGCTACTTCTTCATCGCCGATCTGCACGCGCTTACCACCGACTATGCCGATCCCTCACAGATCGCCGCCAACACCAAAGACGCGGTGCTCAACTACCTGGCCGCTGGGCTTGACCCCGCCAAGTCTGTGATCTTTTTGCAGAGCAAGGTCTTGCAGCACGCCGAGTTCTATCTGCTGCTGGGCATGGTCACCCCCCTCAGCTGGCTGGAGCGCGTGCCCTCTTACAAGGACCAACAGGAGAATCTTGCCAGCAAGGATCTGTCGAATTTCGGCTTCCTCGGCTATCCACTGCTGATGGCCGCCGATATCCTCCTCTACCAGGCCAGTTTCGTTCCCGTGGGCAACGACCAGACCGCCCACGTCGAGCTGACCCGCGAGGTGGCTCGCCGCTTCAATCAGTTCTACAAGCTTGACGGCGCAGAGGTGCTCCCCGAGCCGCGGGTGCTGCTCACGCCCTCGCCCACGCTGCCCGGCACGGACGGCCGCAAGATGTCGAAGAGCTATGGCAACACCATCCTGATGACCGACGCCGAGCCGGTGGTCCGGCAGAAGCTCAAGACCATGGTCACCGACCCAGCCCGCGTACGCCGCACCGACGCCGGAGACCCGGACAAATGCCCGGTGGGCGACTTGCATAAGGTCTTTTCGACTCCGGAGACGCTGGCTAAGGTTTATGACGGCTGCAAGTCGGCTGGAATCGGCTGCATCGAGTGCAAGGGCTGGGCCGCCGATGCGCTGGTCCAGGTTTTGCAGCCTATTCAGGCCCGCCGCGCCGGCTTTTCCGAGGCGCAGGTGAAGGAGATACTTGAAGACGGCTCCAGCCGCGCCGCTGCCCGCGCCGAAGAGACCATGGAACAGGTACGCGCTGCCATGCAAATGAAACTGCCCGGCAAGTGATTGGAACAAGGTCCGTTGGGAGTCTTTTGGGGGCAACAAACGAGAACTGGAAGAAGAAAACAGCATTGACCGATCAGCCCGACAAATCCGAGCAGCCAGAGACAGTCGACGAAGCAGTCGCGACAGCAGAATCAACGCTCGCTGCCGAGTCCACAGCCCCCGGCGAAATGGAGGCCGCGGAGACAAAGGCCGCCCCGGAGCCGCCCCGCGAAGCCCCGCAACTGGTCCTCACCGCAAAGCCCGTTCCCGAGGCGAAGCCAGCCGTTCAAAAGTCCGCCGACAAGGCCGCTGCCCGCCAGAAGGCGCGGGAGGAGGAAGCTGAGCAGTCTCCCTTTTCGGTGTTCGTGGGCCAGGTCTATGACGGCCCGCTCGATCTGCTCCTGGACCTGATCCGCAAGCAGGACATCGACATCTACGACATTCCCATCGCCAAGATCACGGCTCAGTTCCTGGCCTACGTGAACCAGCTCAAGGCGACCGACGTGGATGTGGCCGGCGAGTTCATCTACACCGCGTCGCTGCTCATCCACATCAAGAGCAAGATGCTGCTGCCGCGGTCGCCGTCCGGCCCCGACGAGGCCGACGAAGATCCCCGCCGCGAGCTGGTGGAGCGGCTGCTGGAGCACGAGCGATTCAAAAGCGCCGCCCAGATGCTGCAACAAAAGCAGATGCTCGAAGCTGCCACCTGGACCAACCCCGGCTTTCGCGAGTTTCAGGACGATGCGGCCGCGGAGCCGGAGATCGCCGCCGACACCGTCGATCTGGTGCGCATCTTCCGGGACATTCTGGAGCGCGCCCGCAACCGGCCGGTCCTCGATGTCGAAGAGGACTCGGTAACCGTCGGCCAGATGATTCAGTTCCTGGCCCGCCGCCTCACCATGGAAGACAAGCCCGTCGCTTTGCGCCGCCTGCTGATCCACACCCGCTCGGAGCGGGCGCTGGTGGCCATGTTCCTGGCGCTGCTTGAGCTAGTCCGCCTGCAAGCCGTCCTGCTGCGCCAGGATCGCGCCTTCAGCGACATCTTCATCAAGAAGCACATAGGCTTCGAAGCCGTCATGAACCAGGGGCTGAGCAACGCGCTCGACGATTGGCGGTAATCGGTTAATTCAAGCAGTTTTGTTAGCGGTGTAGATGCACTTCCCAGTTTCACGCACGAACTTCAATGGAATCTTGGGATTGTTGATGTCCTTGTTGCCATCACTGGCCCACTTCTTGGCCCATTTCGTGAAGTAGGGCTCAATTTGCGCCGGGGTCAAGAGATATATCTCGATTAGTTCGATTCCGTCGTAAACGGCAGATATCCAATCCACCTGCCTGTACTTTCCAATAATGTGCGGATTCATATGGTGGTGCGTAGAAAAGCTCTGCGTGAGATGAATGTTCACCGACTTCAATTCGTATTCCCGGCCGTTCTCGTCCCGAGCGTCGTTTCCCTCACGCCCCGGAAGAATCGTCAGGCCCGTATACAACAGGATTTGGAGAATCTTGCCGCCATTATCTTGAAAGATATCGTCGATTCCATGCGCGGAAGCCAGCCTTTGGAGCTTTCGGATTCCAGGCAGGAGAGCGCGGAGTTTCGCGCGGTCGGGATGCGGTCTCATGCTAGCTCCTCCGCCAGCAGGTCCACAACATCAACTCCCAGGACGATCGCAAGCCGCTCCATACTGTCGATGGAGATGTTTTTCTCGTTTCGCTCAACGCTTCCGATATAGTTCCGATGTAGGCCGGCGCGAGCCGCGAGTTCCTCTTGTGAAAGACCGTGCGCCAAACGCGCAGATCTCAGGTTGACCGCAAACCTTGCGCGCGCGGTAGTCTGAGAGCTCGAGGTTTTCATTACCTTCCATGGTCGCCCCATGCTAAGCTGAAATCTACAGTCTATAGACTGTATGAGGTAACGATGTCGGCTACTCTACTCTACGCGAATCCTGCTTATTCGACGCAACTTGGCGCCGCATTTGTGGGCGATTCCATGAAATTGCTTGCGGATTTGTCCGACGGCTCAGTGAACCTGGTTGTCACCAGCCCTCCCTTTGCACTCCAGCGGCAAAAGGAATACGGCAACCTCGACCAGGCAGAATACGTAGATTGGTTGCTGGAATTTGGACGGCTGGTTTACCGGAAGCTGCGTGAAGATGGGAGCTTTGTTCTTGATCTCGGCGGCGCTTATCGGAAGGGTGTTCCGGTGCGCAGCCTCCACCAGTTCAGGGTTCTGCTGAAGTTCTGCGACGAGCTGGGGTTCCACTTGGCACAAGAGTTTTTCTGGCACAATCCGTCGAAGCTGCCTAGCCCCATCGAGTGGGTGAACAAGCGCAAATTGCGGGCCAAGGATACTGTCAATACACTCTGGTGGTTTTCGCGCTCAGAATGGCCCAAGGCCAATGTTTCCAATGTATTGACGGAATACAGCCCGCGCATGAAAAAGCTACTCGAAGATCCTGCTGCTTTCTACACCCCCAAGGTGCGGCCATCGGGACATGAGATCGGCCTCGCCTTCTCGACCGACAATGGCGGGGCAATTCCCTCGAACCTGCTGCAGATTTCAAACTCCGAAAGCAATGGCATCTACCTTGGAGTATGTAAAGAGTTAGGAATTAAGGGGCATCCGGCGCGTTTTCCTTCTAAATTGCCTGAGTTTTTCATCCGCTTGCTGACCGATCCTGGCGACCTGGTTGTAGACATCTTCGCCGGCTCCAACACCACTGGCATGGTCGCTGAAGTTGAGGGTAGAAGGTGGCTTGCCTTTGAATTGAACCGCGAATATGTTGCCGCTTCTGTACTCCGTTTCGTGCCCAAGGGACTCTCATTGGCGAGAACGAAGGAGCTGTATTCAGCCATTCTCCGCAGTGAATCGGTTTCCATCGAGGAGGAAACTGGATTTCAGCCGCAGTTACTTGCTGTCTAAGCGAACTTGCTGTAAGGAAAGGAAGCAGCCTGCAAAATGGAGGAAAAGTCAAAACCTCGCGACGGTCGCCACAGTCTCCTTTGGGAGGAACTCCAGGAGAAGGCCAAAGGTGATCCCGAACTCGCAAAGCAACTGGAGGTAGCGATGTCCATTATTGAAAGGTACAGCGAGACCTTGCAGATGTTGGCGGATTCATGATCTGCTGACACGCTGTCGTCGCGGGATTTCGGCCACTGCGGCGCGCCAATGCGTCAACCGCCGCCTATCCTATGCAGAATCAAACAAGCAGAGCTATACCGTGCGACTCGCACCGGTTCGCTCAGGCGTGTCAGTGCATCTTTTAGGCTTCGGGTTGGGATACCGAACTATGCTCCATGTCGCAGAACGCCTTCCTTGGGATAACCCGCGTCTTCCAACCTGAAATTCACATCCCTTTAATCTACCTCGTATACTCATTGTTCAGTCTGGGAGTTGTCCCCTCAACTCGACTGGACGACTTCCCATCCCAATCCCTGGAGCATCCACCATGTCCGATTTGGCGACAACCGTCGACGCCCGGCCACCGGCCGCGGCGCTACTAGATAAGAAGATGAAGAAATCCCACGCCATGATCAGCGGAGGCGTAGTACTCATTGCCCTGGTGGTCGGCCTTGGATTTATTGGCTTCAGCATCGTCCAGGACTTCACGGGTGTGACCGTCGGCAGCATCTGGCCCTATCTGCTGTTGATTGTCGCCCTATTGATCGCGCTTGGCTTCGAGTTTGTGAACGGCTTCCACGATACCGCCAATGCGGTGGCCACGGTCATCTATACGCATTCGCTCGATCCGAACATCGCCGTGGTCTGGTCGGGGCTATGCAACCTTACAGGGGTCCTGCTTTCTTCCGGAGCGGTGGCCTTCTCGATCATTACGCTGCTGCCGGTCGAGCTGATTCTTCAGGTCAGTTCCGGCGCCGGCTTCGCTATGGTTTTCGCCCTGCTGATTGCAGCCATCATCTGGAATCTCAGCACCTGGTGGTTCGGTCTTCCGGCATCGAGCTCTCACACCATGGTCGGCTCCATCATCGGCGTCGGCATTGCCAACCAATTGATGAGCGTGCACACCGGTACCTCCGGCGTCGACTGGGAACAGGCGACCAAGGTCTTCAAGGTACTGCTTATCTCGCCGGTGGTGGGTTTCGGTTGCGCGGCTATCTTGCTGATGGTCCTGAAGCCCAAACTGCGCGTAATTGGTTGCAGCTTGTTTGCGTTGCTGGTTGCAATAATTGCCCATTATGGATTCTCGCTCTCGTTCTTGTTCTCGGCTTTGATCGGTGTCGGTATTGGTGTCGGGGTGTGGGCGGTACTCCTGATCGTCCCCGTCCCCGATGCGCTCTTTGAGGCGCCCAAAGGCAGTACTCCTCCGCCGTGGCCCATCCGCGCCTTGCTGATTCTGACCTGCTCCGGCGTCAGCTTCGCGCACGGCTCCAACGACGGGCAAAAGGGTATGGGACTGATCATGCTCATCCTCATCGGGACAGTTCCGACCGCGTACGCCCTTAACCACGCGGTCACCGGACACGATACTCAGGCCTTCATTGCCGCGTCGGAGCAGGCGGGGCACATTCTGGACCAGCACGTAGACAAGAACGGCGTCCTCGGCGAGGATGCCCGCGGCGAAGTTACCGACTACATCCGCACCAAAGAGATCAAGCCGGATACGGTCCTTGCTCTCAGAGAACTGGTCAAGGATCTGGAAGGGGATGTGGTTGTCTACAAGGAGTACAAGTCGGTTCCTGCCAACAAGCAAGCCAACGTGCGCAACGATATGTATGTAGCCAGCGAAGCCATCCGCCTGATGCAGAAGAATGGCAATCCGAAGTTCACAGCAGCCGAGGCCAAGGGTCTCGCGACCTACAAGGGCACGGTGGATAAGGCGACCAAGTTCATCCCCACATGGGTCAAGGTAGCCGTAGCTTTGGCGCTTGGCATGGGAACCATGGTGGGCTGGAAGCGCATCGTCGTCACCGTTGGCGAAAAGATCGGCAAGGAGCACTTAACCTATGCCCAGGGCGCCTGCGCCGAGCTTGTCGCCATGTGCACCATCTCGGCCGCCGACAACTTTGGCCTGCCGGTCTCAACCACGCACGTTCTCAGTTCGGGCGTGGCCGGCACCATGGCAGCCAACGGCAGCGGGTTGCAACTCTCCACCATTCGCAATATCGCGATGGCCTGGGTCATGACCCTGCCGGCGGCGGCGCTGCTCTCCGGCTCGCTCTTCTGGCTCTTCCGGCAGGTCGCCAGCTAAAACCAATGGCGGCGAACCAAATTGCCGACACTCAATTCGGGCATTATTGAATGCCAGAACAAACCACCCCGATTGGCTGCCAATCGGGGTGGTTTGTTTGTGGTCGAATTCGTACGCTGCTTCCAAGTTATGGGTAATCGCTACAGATTGAACAATTCCCGCAGCCGCCGGGTTTGCGCGCGGCTGACGGGGATCTCGGTCTGGCGCTTGTCGTTCATGCGCAACTGATAGCTGGACTTGAACCACGGCACCACTTCGCGGATATGGTCGATGTTCACCACAAAACCGCGATGTGCGCGCCAGAAGAGCGCCGGGTCAAGCAATTCCAGCAGTTCTTCGAGAGTGCGGCACTTGGATTGTCCCTCGAAGGTCTGAGTGACCAGGCGAATCACGCCATCGTCGATGGCCGCGTAGCAGATGTCGGCCTGGTCGATTAAGAGCAGCCGGCTCTGTGCCTGGACGATCAGTTTGTTGGGGAGCTTGCCCGGTTGAGGTGTGCGCGAAGCGCCTTGCGGACTATTGAGCAGACGAAGCAAGGCGTCGAGCTGGGACTCGGCGTGGGCGTGGACGGATGACTCCGGCAACGAGTTCTTGCCGCCCCCCGCTGGAGCAGAGGCGGCTCCATTCAAACGGTCTCGGACCCGTTCCACGGCCTGCTCGACGCGGGTGCGGTCGAAAGGCTTGAGCAGGTAATCGACGGCATTCACGTCAAAGGCGCGCACGGCGTACTGGTCATAGGCGGTGGCAAAGACGATCTGTGGCAGGGGCTCGGCAGTTTCGCCCGCGGCTGTTCGTTGCCGGTTGCGGTCCATCAGTTTCTGGATCACGGCAAAGCCGTCCAGCCCCGGCATCTGCACATCGAGGAAAACCAGGTCTGGGCGATGCTCTTCAATAAGGTCTACGGCTTCGATGCCGTTAGCGCCCTGCGCCACCACCTCGACTCCGCCGACTTGATCGAGCAGGTACTTGAGCTCGTCGCGGGCCAGTTGTTCGTCGTCGATGATGAGCGCGGAGATGGTCATGCGGATCGGAACTTCGATTGTGGGAAGGGAGCAGGGCTGGGTCAATTGCGGCCTGACCCGGCCGGAAACCAGCCCAAGCCGGGGAACGGGTTTACTCGCCCAGCACGCGCAGGCGGGCGGGCATGTGATCCTTGGCCAGCTCATGGCCGCAACGGGTGCAGAACTGGTCAGAAGGGCGCACGGTTCTGAAGCAGTTGCCGCAATTGGCGGTAAGCCGGTAATCGCACTGCGGACAGAAGTGGAAGTCGCTCTGCACATGCGTAGAGCAGCTAGGGCAGCGCGAGACCTCGGGCTGACGGAGGAGGAAGTAAAGTACGGCGCCGATACCGCCCGGCATGACAAAGCAGATCAGCATCCAGAAGCGGGAACTCATGGCGCGGCGCGGCGCGTCCTTGCTGACGTAGCCGACCATCAGGAAATAGAGCGCGACCAGCACGCCCCCGGAGATGCTGAAGTAAATGTGAAAACCGAGTGGCGGCGGATGGTGTTGCTGTCGCGGCAAAATCTGCCAGAAATAGTACTCCACCAGCACAAAGGCGACGATTGAGACGATGAGCGACCACAACGGAATAATGCGTTCGTCTTCGTTCACGGAAATGGACTGTGGATCATGCATGAGGCAACTCGTCCCTGAGGGAGCATTTCAGTGGAATTAGCACAGCTTAACCTTTATTTAGATGGACGGGAAACTGAATCTGGAAGTTGCGCCCACTTTCAAAGTTGTTATTCTTGGCCGATGAGCTTTGCGTCAGGACTTCCGGTGTAACCACCCGGCGAGCAGCGCCGAGGCCAGGAGCGCCGCACTCAGAAAAAATATCCAAACGCTCATCTGGCCTGTCAGACCGGTCAGACGTTCCTCCTCGATCAGAGTTTCTCCTGCCCACCACACCAAAGGTCCTAGCACCAGAAGAATGACCAACGCGGCAGCCAGCGCCACGGAGCGGACGCGTTTGCGCCCTGCCTTCTGTTCCTGCATCACACCCAGCGAAGCGCTCACGACGCAACGGGTGCGATGCGCCACGGCACACTCGCGATTGGCCTGGTTTCCGGCAAGAGCCGACAACAGGCCAGCGTCGGCGCCGGACCCCGCTGCCTCTTCGCCGGCCTTGCCCTCAGCCAGCCCGGTGGTCTTCACACCGCTCCTCAAGGCGCGGGCGGGCGCGCTCAAGCTTGGGTTTGATGGCGGCGAGTCCCCTGTATAGTCTTGATTTTACAGTGGAAAGATGCGCCTTGGTGACCTTTGCGATCTCTTCCAGAGACAGCTCCTCGTGGAACCGGAGCACCAACACCTCGCGGTAAACCATATCCATCTGAAGCAGCGCAGCTGCAATCCGCTCCCGGTCTTCGAGGTTGGCAAAGCGGTCGAAGGGTGTCGGATCGCCGTCGGCAATCTCGAAGCTCATGGGCCGGTCGTCGTCGCTTCCGCCCTCAAAAAGTTCGTCGAGGCTGGACATGGTACGCTTGCGCCGCTGGTCGATCAACAGGTTGCGGGCGATTGTAAACAGCCATGTGTCAAACCGGGACTGGCCGTTGAACTGGCCGCCGCGCACCAGAACACGCATCCAGACCTCTTGAAACAGGTCTTCGGCCATCTCGCGATTGCTGGTCAGGTAGAGAAGATAGCGCATCAGGCGATGCTGATAGCGGACGATCAACTCGTCCAGCAGACCAGCGTCCTGACGCTTGAGCCCGGCGGCTACTGCGAGGCTCTCCTGCCGCACCTGATCCTGAGCTGCGGGGGACAGGGCCCTACCGAAAATGGCTTGAACGGACGCGACTGCACTCATCTCAATCAATTAGACGACAGAACTGCCATCCAAGTCTCTCAAAAAGCGGATTCACCTCAACAAACCGACCCGCCGGCGGTAACAGAATGGCCGGCAGACCTCGAAAGGAATGATTCAATCCGCTGTCTTGGGGCCTTTCCCGACCACTCGCAGGGCCTCCTCGACGGCTTTGGCAGCGCGGCGCTCGCGGGCCTCAATGCTCTGGTAGTAAAAGATTCCCAGCAGATGACCGCGCCGCTGCACGGGCGTCATCGCGTCCCAACCCTTGCGCGCCTGGGGCTGGCGCAGAAAAGCCGCATGAAGGATGGGCGGCAACTCGGTCTCGCCCTCGAGAGTGAGCAGCAGGCGCTCGGCCATTCTTTCGGCTCGCTGGCGGCGCGTGGCGGCGCCCTTCGGCTCGTTGACCCATGCGCCAATGTCCTTGCGCATGGAGTAGCTCAGCCCGTCGAACCACTTGCGCAGGCGCCTGTCGCCTTTGAGCGCATTTGCCAGTTCCGACGGGATTACGGCCGCGCGCTCTTCAAGGTCCGGTTCCAAACAAATCCGCACCTTCGACCCTACTCTTGCCTGAGCCGCAGCCTGCATTTTCTTGTTGACCAGCAAGAAGTGCCCTCCGCCAGCCGAATTGGCAAACAGCGAGGTGCGAAAGGGGAAGCCCTCGGTATTGCTGTTCGCAGGCATGATCTCGCCGCGCACGCGCAGGCGATTGCGCATCGGCCACGCCTTGGCCACATCGAAGGGAATCCGCGCGATCACCCAGCCCAGCCCCGTCTGAAGCGGCTCGAGCACGGCGGTGAAGGATTTGATGGTGGATGGGCTCATGGGTTTGCAGACAGCCACAGCATACGACGGGTTGAGCCGACGGGGACATCAACGCGATCCGCCCTGTTAGTTTGAGCGGTGGCTAGACGATCCAACCGCCGCCAACGACCTCGTCGCCGTCGTAAAAGACGGCGGACTGGCCGGGGGTGACGGCGCGCTGCGGTTCGTCGAAGGTGACGACGACCTCGGTGTTAGGATCGCATGTCCCCAAGGGCGAGGGACATGGGCCACCCGGAGTTTTTACTGGCTCCAGCGTGGCCCAGGCGGGCTCGTGGCGATGACGAATCTTGGCGCGCACCCGCATGGGGGCGGTCAGCTCCGGGATGGCGATCCAGTTCAGGTTGCGGGCGCGCAGCGTAAGCGTGGCCAGCTCGGCGTCTGCGCCCACGGTGACGCGGTGGCTGGCTGGGTCGATGTTGAGCACGTAGAGCGGGGAGGGCGACGAGACGCCTAGTCCCTTGCGCTGGCCCACGGTGAAGTTGGAGATGCCCTCGTGGTGGCCGAGAATCTCGCCGCTGGAGGCGACCAGTTCGCCATCGGTCTCTGGAACCGGCTCGCCCTGCTCCTCAAGATAAGCCGCCAGGAACTGCTTGTAGTCGCCGCCGGGGATGAAGCAGATCTCCTGCGAGTCGGGCTTCTCGGCCAGCGCCAGACCGTGCTGGCGGGCAACTTCGCGCACCTCGGGCTTGGTGAGGCGGCCGAGGGGGAAGAGCGTGCGGGAAAGCTGCTCCTGGGTGAGGCCGAAGAGGAAGTAAGTCTGGTCCTTGGCGCGGTCGGCGGGACGCTTGAGAATCCAGCGGCCGCGCCCCTCGTCGCGATTTGCATCGAACTCGTTGATGGCATAGTGGCCGGTGGCGATGCGGCTTGCGCCGATGCTGCGCGCGGTCTGGAGCAACTGGTCGAACTTGAGATGGTTGTTGCAGAGCGAGCAGGGGATGGGCGTGCGTCCGGCGAGATACTCGTCGACGAAGGGACGGACGACATCGCGCTCGAAGCGGGCTTGCTGGTTGACGACGTAGTAGGGGATGCCCAAGTGCTCGGCGACGCGGCGGGCGTCGTAGACATCGTCAAGCGAGCAGCAGCGGCCTGCCTTCGGAGCATCCGGGATGCCGTGCTTGCCGGCCAGGCGGGTCTGGTCCCAAAGCTGGAGGGTGAGGCCCACAACGCTGGCGCTGCCGTCGGCCTGCGCATCGCCCGCGTGGGCGAGCATGGCCGCAACCGTCGAGGAGTCTACCCCTCCGGACATGGCTACGGCGATGGTTATGCCTTCTGTCATAGGGAAGAGCTAAGTCTGTCTAGCCGAATGAGCCTAGGTTTAGGGTAGTCGTTTCCGACGATCACTGCAAAGACGAGCGGACGGGGAGGAGGAAGAGGAGCCGATGGGATTACTATGGGGATGGATTCTATGATTGCCAAGAACAACTCGGAAGATCCTGACACGCAGGCCAGAGCTTTCTCCGCTCAGATTTCGGAAGGCGGTCTCCTCATCCTGCAGAGCTTGATTGGTCGTCAACTCTATCGAGTGCTCGCGCCATGCCTCCAGGTGGCCGGTGCGCATTTCACGGCCCCGAGTTTCTCCATCCATTTCTCTGACGAAATTGGTGGAAGGTGGTTCCACAAGTACGTCAATATCTGCTGCGAATGGTCGGAAACTCCGCTGACTTTCACTGACTACTGGGACATACTGATTTCCTGCGAGAACAAGCCAAGCGGTATCAATGTTGACTCAAGCGGAGCCATTGTCGCTCCATGCACGATATGTTTTTACAAGGCGAAGCCGATTAAGAAAATCGAATTGTATGAATTCCAATTGTCGGCTGGGCAAGGGAGTGACCTAGAGACCGTTACGTACGACAAAGCGATTCGGTTCGAACACGAAGGTGGAACGGCATTTTGCATCGCATGTCAGGTCAATGGCCCAGGCGATGCCACAGAGGTTCACGTCTCTGAGGATGAAGCAACAATTAGCCAATTCCTAAATGGTTCTCGCTCGCGTACATGTCTCACTGCTATTTGAAGCGCCTGGAATGAAGTTCTCTGTCTGTCGATGAAGGAGTTCCAGGAGAGCATATCTCTGTGAAGTCATGTGACGCATCCCGCGTCAGCCCAGCGTTCCCGCCTCCACCGGCGAAAGCGCGCGCAGGTGTTCGACGGCTTCGGGGACGACCTGCAAAACATAATCCACATCGGCTTCGGTTGCGGTCTTGAGCAGGCTGAAGCGGAGGCTGGCGCGGGCTCTGGTCTTGTCGAGGCCCATAGCCATCAGTACGTGGCTGGGCTCGGTGGCTCCGGAGTGGCAGGCCGAGCCGCCGGAGATGCCAACGCCCTTGAGGTCGAGCGCGATCACGAGAGCTTCGCCCTCAAGCTGATCGAACCAGATGTTGGTGGTGTTGGCTACGCGGGGAACGGACGCGCAACCATCCTCATGAACAAAACCGGTTGAGGTTCGAGGTATCCCACTCTTGCCGCAAAAACAAGTACGCGGCAAGGATGGGGCACCCAGCATTTGTGGAATCGACGAGCCGTTAACGCCGGTGCCGGGGATTTGCAGGAGTCCGGCTTCGAGGCGGTCGCGCAGGGCGGATAGCCGGTCGATGGTTCCGTCGTCGAGCGAGTGCATGGCCAGCTCCGCTGCCTTGGCCAGGCCCACGATGCCTGGAACATTCTCAGTGCCGGCGCGGCGGCGGCGCTCGTGGCTGCCACCCACCAGCAGCGGCTCGATGGGAGTGCCGCGGCGGACAAACATAGCGCCGATGCCCTTGGGGCCATGCATCTTATGGGCGCTGATGGAGCAGAGGTGGCAGCCGAAGCGGCGGACATCCAGCTCGATCTTGCCCGCGCCCTGCACGGCATCAATATGGAAGTAGGCGCCTGCCGCCTGGGCGATCTTGCTTATCTCTTCGACGGGTTGCAGGACGCCGGTTTCGTTATTGGCCAGCATGACGCTGATCAGGCGCGTTTCGGGGCGGAGGGCGCGGTGAATGTCTGCCGGGTCGATGAGGCCGCTGGGCTGGGGCGCGACAAAGGTGACTTCGACACCCCTGTCGGCCAGCCGTCGGGCCGCCTCAAGAATCGCCGAGTGCTCGATGGATGTGGTGATGAAGTGGTCGCCGGGGCGCAACATACCGAAGATCGCCGTGTTGTCGCCCTCGGTGCCGCCGGAGTTGAAGACGACCTCCGCAGCGTGGCAGTTGAAGAACTCGGCCATGGTTTCGCGGGCGCGGTCCACGGCGGCGTGCGCGTGCTGGCCATGCAAATGGATCGAGGAAGCGTTGCCAAAATGCTCCATCCAATAGGGGCGCATGGCCTCCATCACCTCTGGCAGCAGAGGCGTGGTGGCGTTTGCGTCCATATAGACTCGGCGCATCGCGGCAGCCTTCCTTTGTTCAGATTGTACGGGGAATCGGAATCATTCGCGTGGCGCTCTACGTTCAATGGGAGGTTTGCGGGGCTGTGCTGCCGCGAATCGGCGCTGGGCTGGCGCGGCAATTCGCCGTGGACAAGCTTGGTCTCTCGCTTCACGGGGCATTTGCGGCGCAGTACGAGCTGGATTGCTCGGCAGTCCCAGCGTCATAGCGGATCTCGGAAAAGCCGCGGTCAATATTAGCCATCAATTACGAGACAGATAGGTAACACTGGCTCTTGAACAACACGCCACGGACCCCAGGCTGCCGGATTCTCCGGCGTGCGATCTCTAGTGAAGCCGACAACATAAAGAGGTTGCATCATAACCGCCGTGCTAGTGAGTCGGAGAAACAGCGGAGAGAAATGAAACTTATCAAAGGAATAGGAACAGGACTTTGCCTTACCGTGGTCTGTCTTCTCGCCATGCCGAAAGCAAAGGCTGACGACTGGGACAGGAAGACTGTTGTCACCTTCAGCGAGCCAGTCGAAGTTCCGGGCGTGGGCGCCCAGACTTTGCCGGCGGGCACCTATATCTTCAAGGTTCTGAATTCCCCTTCGGACCGGCACATCGTCCAGATCCTCAGCGAGGACGGGCTCCATGTGTTCACCACCATTCTCTCCATTCCCAACTTTCGGTTGAAGGCTACGGACAAGACGGTCATCACCTTTCGTGAGCGGCCCGCCGGGGAGCCTGAGGCTCTGAAGGCTTGGTTCTATCCCGGCCGCGAATGGGGCGAGCAGTTTGTCTATGAACGGTCCAGGGCCATTCAACTCGCCAAGGAATCCAATGAGGCGGTGCTTTCGACCCCCGTTGTACTGACGGACGGCTCCGCCGATGCTTTGAATACGGCAACCGTTGAGGCAGTCAACCCGAACGGGGAGACAGTCGAGACGGCCCAGGTTGTCGATGCGCCTCCCGCGCCAACCGAGGCAATTGCGGTTGCGCCGGCGGCGACAGTTGCTCCGGAGCCTGCTGTGACGCCGGCGCCCGAGCTTGTCGCATCTATGCCTAAGACAGCCAGTTATCTTCCGCTGATTGGGTTGGTTGGGCTGCTTTCATTGGGCGGCGTTTTTCTTATCTCAATCGCCTTGAAGCACATGGCTTAACTCGATTGAGAAGGGGATCACAAGATCCCTTTAGCTTGTCCAGAACAGTGGTATCGGGGAGGCGACGCGCGAGTATCGCCTCCTCAATCCATTTGCAGGTCAGTTGCATGGCCCGGCTTCAGGGACGACGCTTCATGGTAAGTTCAAGGACTGAACGGATGATTGAGACGACCGCATCCGCGCGAAGAGTACAAGAAGACGCGAGCGGGCGGCCTCCCCGGTTCTTCAACGGCCGAATGCACATGACTGCGAAGAGTCCCATCGCGCTCTGGGGCATGACCGCATTCATCGTCGCAATCCTCATGTGCCAGGTTGCCGGGGCACAGAACTCCGAACCTCCTCAAGGCCGTCCTGGCGACGACTATACCCTCCAACTGAATGCAAACATGGTCGTCCTGAGCGCAACTGTTTTGGGCCACCACAACGAGCTTGTTTCCGGGCTCGGCAAAGACAATTTTCAGATTTACGAGGATGGAGTACTTCAACAGATTAGATACTTCAGCCACGAGGATATTCCGGTCACAGTCGGAATTCTGGTGGATAACAGTGGAAGCATGGGGCCAAAGCGCGCCGATGTGATTGCAGCGGCAATGGCATTTGCTCGCTCAAGCAATCCCCAGGACCAGATGTTCGTGGTCAATTTCAATGATCGTGTTTCCTTTGGGCTTCCGTCGAATACGCCCTTCACAGACCGGAAGGACCAACTGCAACTGGCCCTCTCTCAAATTCGTACGATCGGCCAGACCGCACTCTATGACGGGATGGTTGCGGGTTTCGATCGTCTCAAGCAGGGCGATCGCGACAAGAAGGTTTTGATTTTGATCAGCGACGGCGGCGACAACGCGAGCAAGCACAGTCTGGCGCAGGTGATCGAGCTAGCAAAGCAATCCGCAGCAATCATCTATTCGATCGGCATCTTCGACGAACAGGACGGCGATCGGAATCCCGCGGTACTTAACCGGTTTGCGAAAGCGACAGGAGGCGAAGCTTTCTTCCCCGAAACGTCGAAAGAGATTGCACCGATTTGCGAGGGCATCGCTCGAGATATTCGCAATCAGTACACTCTGTCCTACGTTCCCACGATTGCCAGGCAGGATGGCAGCTATCGGGTTATTGAAGTGAAGGCCAGCGCGCAGGGCCGCGGACGGTTGTCGGTCCGTACCAGGGCTGGGTACTCCGTCCCTTCAACACCCCCAACCCCTGTAGCGAGGGCAATCCGTCATGACATACCCAACTGAGCAGGAGAGGTTCGCAATGCGAGGCCGCCAGTTTCTTCGCTGGACAAGAAGACTATTCTTTATTGTCGGCGCCCTCGCGGTCTTCTATGTTGCTCTAACTCTGCTCCGCGCAAGGTCCTATCAGGAAGATGCAAACAATTCGCTGGAACAGCAGATGCATGCAGAAGAGCGGCAGCAGGTCAGCATGCCCAGGGCCACGCCGAAAAAAGGCGAAGTCCTGGGCCGTATTGAGATTCCAAGGCTTGGAGTCCGGGTGGCGATTTTGCAGGGAACTTCATCGCAGACACTGCGGCTCGGCGTGGGGCATATCGAAGGGACAGCGCTTCCCGGCGAAGCCGGAAACATCGGAATAGCCGGTCACAGGGATACATATTTTCGAAATCTTAAAGACATTCGCCCAAACGACGAGATCACGATTCAAACAGCCTCCAGGTTGTCCCGCTACTCGGTGGATTGGGTACAGATTGTCGCTCCGGGCGACTCAGGCATCCTTGCCCCTTCGACTGGATCTGCAATTACCCTTGTGACGTGTTATCCATTTCACTTTATCGGCCCGGCTCCAGAAAGATATGTCGTCCATGCTCACGCAATGTAGAGGCCGGCTTCATGCGCGAGGCGCTTCCACCAGCAATTTACGCTTGATGGCAGCGACGATAGGAGCAACCGGCTTGAGCAGTGATCCAACGACAGGAGTTACCGGCTTCAGAATCGACTTCATGACGCGAATTACCGGCTTTTGCGAGTTGTGGTCTGGCAACTGGTCAAGAAGGACCACATTGAGCAGCGACTTGTGCACCTGGATGCGGCCGTTGTAGCTGATAAAGCCGAGCTTGCGAAAGCGATTCATGAAGAAGCTGACGCGGGACCGGGTGGTGCCGATCATGTCAGCCAAAGTCTCCTGAGTGATGGGCGGAATGAAAGTCTCCGGGTCGCCCGGCTTGCCAAACTCGGCCATGATGAGGAGAATGCGCGCCAGCCGCTTTTCGCTGGAGTTGAAGAGCTGATCGACAAGATCTGCCTGAGTTCTCATGCTGCGCGCCAGCAAGAACTTCAAGAAGATGTCGGCGAACTCAGGTTCATCGTGCATGACACGGACCATCTCTTCCCTTTTTATCTTGAGCGCAGAGCAGGTATTGACGGCGGTAGCTGTTGCGAGCCGCAACCCAGCCACCGACGCGAGGCACTCTTCACCGACGAATTCGCCGGGGGAGAGGAGCGTGATGGTGGCCTCTTTGCCGTTCTGTGACACGACAGTGAGCTTTGCTCGGCCCCTCTGAAGATAGTAGACGGAGTCTGCTGGATCTCCCTGGGAGAAGAAGGTCTCTTTCGGGCTTACTTCGACGATCCGTCGGCCGAGACCGGCGTTTGCGAGAAACGCATCGGCGTCGAATGTATTGTTGTTTTCATCGCTTACAGATTTGCTTGAATCACTGATCAACATATTTCCTCGCATCATACGGCTTGTTCGGACGATTTGTCCGGAGTGGACGACTCTTGCCTACGTAGCAGCCGCTTTGAATGTCGATAATGAACGTGGCGAGCGGATCGAAGAACAAAGAAGAACGCTCGGACTTAAGGGAGTGCAGCAACCAAGTCAACCTAATACCGGCGACCCAAGCCAGAGTTGCATCTTGGGGAGCAGGCGCAAGCGTAAGGACGGATTCTCCGCGCGAGGGCATAACTACACCCAATCCCTTTCCATCATCGCTTTGCGCCGGACTCCTCGTCTGGTCCGTATTGCTCAACCTGAAGAAATAACCTGAAAAGCGGGCATAAAGAGTACTGGCGCAAAAATGGGAGGTAGCGCCGCGCGATTGGCCAGGAAGGAGAGCAAGAACAGGGGCATTCCGCATTGATTCTTGCTTGGCGAGGGAGTGGAGCGCGTGTGCCGGCTGGCCTCGTTCCTGTTATCGATGTTGCATGGCGAACTCAGTAAGGTCCAGACCGCTGCGGGCGCGCGCGTTGTTGCGATCGCAGGCCAGCACAGCGCGGAACTGCCTGAGAGCGGCGGGATAATTGCCTTGCTCCCGGCTTCTCTCTGCCTGGTCAAGCATTTTGGGAAGCAGGTTTGCATCGAGATCGCAATTGCCGCTCACGACCTTGGGCTGGTCGGCCGGAGATTTTGCGGCGTCGGAGGGCTTGACGTTGGTTTGTTTTGGTTCTTCCTGTTTGCGGCTCTTCAGCGTCTGCTCTACGGGCTTGGCGGGTCCAGGCTGGGTGGCGACAGCGGTGACGGCGACGGGGTTCGACGGCTGGCTTTGAACCGGCTGGGCAGCATAGGAGACCGTGCCGGCAACGGGCGTCGAGGCTGACGAGGCGGGTTGCGCGGCGATGGCCGCCGGGTTCCCGGCTCTCTTGTGAGAGACGGCGAAGACAACAATCAGGACAGTCACGACGGCGACCGCGCAGGCGACGCCGATGAGCATACGGAGATTTGCGCGCGGGCGCGGGGCCGGGAATCCGAGATCGGTCTCGTCAGACCCGGCGGCACTCGGCTTAATCGCTTCCTGCCCCAACGCGTCCGGCAATGGGTACAAAGCCCGATCCGTTCCCGGTGGAAGTGGCTGAGAGGAAGCGACGACCGGCTCCTGGGGTGGAGCAGGCGCCTCGACCTCCAAGCCATTCAGTTTGATAAACCGAGTGAGAACTTCATCGTCGGAGGAGCGGCTCGACGATGCCTCGGAGGCGCGCCAAAGCAGTTCAGAGAGTCCCGCTCCGGAGGCAGTTTGCACGGACAAGCCGGGGAGATCCTTCAAGAGTTCGGCGGTATTGGTGGTGAGCAGAATCTGGCCCGGCGCGGCGTTTTCTAGTGGGAGCAGGGCGGAACTGTCAGCCTCCAGGGCGGGCAGATCGGGTGTGGAATGAACAAGAACCGCGGCGGCCGTACCGGCGAACCGGTCAGTTTCAGCAAACCCCTGAAGAGCCCAAAGGAGGCGGCGAGCTGTGAGAATCGCCGGTTCAACGCCGGAAAAAGCGGCCACAAGGAATCTGCCGCCGGGCGACGACGCGACGCCATGCCCAGCCACAATCAGATCCAAGGTAAGGCCCACGGCTGGATCGCTGCTCTTCCAGGACAATTCGGCGGCCCGATCGTTCCGATGGGCCCTCCATAGCCGGATGGAGAGCGCGGCTCCCACGGGCGTAGGGCTCTCCCTTACCGGCTGAGTAGCCTGAGTCGCTGGCTGGTCAGGTTGTCGAGATTGCTCGATGGCGGCCATTTTCTCTGGTGACGCAAGGCGGCGGGCTTTGGGTTGCCAGTCCGCAAAAATGATTGCACCCCTACGGAGGAGGATGGTAGTTTAACAGACGTAGCGAACTCGGGGAAGAGGGTTCGCGGTTTGCCGGTGTGGTCCCCCATTGCGCTGGCGGTTCTCGGCTAAATTACACGCTGAGGCATTCCGAATGCAGTTAAATAACGAACGGCAGGCCGGGTCAACCTGCCGGCTTGGATAGAGTCTCGGGGAATCCATGGCAATGTGTGTGGTTATGCAAGAAGCAAGATCGCAGCGTAGTTTTCTCTTCAAGGCCATCGCGCTGGCAGTGCTTGGCCTGGGCTGGCACGCGCCGGCGGCTCATGCAAAACCGGCTTCCCTGACGGCCATTGAACTCTACGATGGGCCGACGGGCGCCGCCTATGTGCAACTCGGAGACGTGCTGATCAATGGCAAGTTCGAGATGCGCAATTGCACTCCATTCCAGTCAGCGGCAGTCGACAAGTCTACTTACGGGAAGATGGACAAGGTGACGCTGGCGCCGGGCGGAGTTCTGGAGCGGGGCACGGACGGCGTTTTGCGGTATAGCACTGGCCAGGGTCAGCCGATATGCCTGGCGCCCGACAGCGTAAAGTTCGACCACAATGTGCCTTTTACTCTGTCGGAACTGGCGGACCGGGCGGCTTTGACCGGGACTCCGGTCGCGCCTTCCAGCCTGCCGGCAGGCGGATTACCGCCGTTGAAGAAGGGCGTAAAGCTGGTTTTTGTCGCAGCCCCCAACGTGGAGCTAGCCGAGTTCTTGCGTGCACAAAGGGCCGGAGATATTGCCGGCTGGCTGAGCTATCTTGCAAAATATTCTGCTTCGGTTCACAACTCCGACGCAAAACTAGCTTTGGCGACACTCTATGTGGCAGCCGGCGAGGCATCGCTGAATACCTACCAGAAGTCCGAGGCCACGGGGTCGCCCTCCTATAGCGACTTGAAGGATGCCAAGACTCAGGCCGATAACGCCAAAACTGCCTACCCTGGCTTGGATCAGACGACGAAGCTGCTCGCGGAGATTCGCGCGAAGCTTTCTGTTATCTCGGACAATGGCCGGAGCGAGCTGTCTGCTTACCAGGTTGCATTCAAAGGCCATGCCGCTGGTTATGTTCACCTGCAAAATGCCAGGAAGCTGAGCGATGCGGTGAACGGAGTCGACTCGGTATTTCTGCCGGGCCAGAATCTTCATATCGATGTGATGCAGGCCAGCGATGCTTTCGATAACGCCTTGAGGTCGGCGGAATCGTCGGTGGTGGCCAAGCAAATGGACCAGGCGCTGGAGGCAATTGCACCCTTGCGCGCATTCAAGGACGAAGAGCCGCGCGTAGCCGCAGTGATCGATGCGGCTTACGGCTATTATCTGCAATTGGGCAAGCAATTCGGGGACGCGGCGGATTGGCAAAACGCCATCCAGGATTACGAGAAGGCCGTTGGCGCGAAGGACACTCCGGAGGCGCAGGACGCCCTGAAAGAAGCGCACAAGCAGGAGGTCATGGTCGAGGATAAGGCTGCGGCCGCGAAGGCGCTAGCGAGCAGTCAGGAGTTTGAGCAGCAAAAGGACGCGATCAACGCGTTTGAGGTGCTGTACAATTTGCCTCCTTCGCAGCAGGCATTGGTGGCCGGCGACCTGCAAAGGCTGCAGGCGGACTACGTCCAGAGCGCGGTGAAGGCGGCCAAGGATCTTCAAAAGGCGCACGACCCCATCCGTGGGCTGGGAGATGAGATTGGAATCGAGAAAGCATACAGCTATCTGCAGCGCGCCTACGAATTGAGCAAGGTGGACGCCTACCAGGACACGATGGTGATCCTTGGCGACGATTTGAGCGGGTACTTTGTCGACCAGGCCAAGCGCTATCTGGATAAGCCTTCCGGATCGGGCACTGAGATTGGCTGGACCTACCTGGAAGAGGCGTTGTTCTATAAACCTTCCAATCAGGCGGCGCACGACGCCAAAGTCGCGGCGTCTCCGGCTCACGCGATGCATTCGAAGCTGTCGATTCGCGTCCAGTTCCGCGACCAGACTTCGCAGCGCGACAGCACCGGCTTCAGCCACCAACTGGAGGACGCGATCATCACTGGACTCGAAGCACCCACTCTCAAGGCGGTTCGATTTGGCGAGACGACCGGCGGCGTGGAACCGGATTTCCAACTGGCGGGCGATGTGCTTGAGCATCAGATCACCGAGACGCCCACGATAGAAGCAAAGGAGTCGAAGTATCGCGCAGGAACACACGACGATCCAAGTGAGGCATGGAACAAGGCCAATCGGGCCTATGAGGCGGCGATGCGGCAACTCACAACGGATCAGTCCGCGCTTGGAGGCGCGGAATCGAAAGGCAAGAAAGGCGACATCAAAGCAGTCAGCGCAAAGATAAGCGAGGACCAAAAGGCGGCTGCGGATGCCCAGGCATTGGCAGACTCCTTGCCCAAAACCGTCACCAGCGACGTGATTCGCCCCTACCAGTACATTCGGAAGACCATCGATGTGAGAAACACGATCAAGTTGCAGTTCCGCATCGGAGAGACGCTGAATGGGCAGATGGGGGATCCGATAGCGGTCGAAAAGGAAGACCCCAAGCAGTATTCGATGCTGGAAGATGTGAAGGCGGACGATACCGAGGGAGTGAAGCTGGGCGGGACAACGCCGAACACCAGGGAACTGCAAACTGCGCTTGAAAATGCGGCACGCGATGAACTGATCCAGAAGGTGCAGTTGAAGGTGCAGGATCTGCCGCGCGAGATCTATGACGCGGGCAAGTCAAGGGAGCAGGAAGAAAACGCGGACGGCGCGGGTGAATATTACCTGCGTTATCTGAGCTGCACCACGGACAATGGGTCCGCCGAACGGCGGCACGCCAGAGAGTTCTTGGCGGAGAAGTTCAACATGAAGCTGGGCGGAGACTCGCAGTAGCATTCAGCAGGCCAGCGGAGGTTGTTGCAACAAAGGCCACCGAGCTTGTCTCCTATGTGCGCAGTAACAAACGAGCGAGAGACGGAGCGAGAGAGTGGATTCTCCCGAGAACAAGCCGGCAGGCACGCTAACACGGATCGGCAAGTACGATGTGGCGGGAGTGCTCGGGCGCGGCGGGATGGGTGTGGTCTACCGGGCCATTGACCGGCATCTCGGCCGCGAGGTCGCGATCAAAACGCTGACCGAAGGGATCAAGAGCGATTCCGACATGCTCGCCCGCTTTTACGACGAAGGGCGGAAGACGGGCAGCTTCAAGCATCCGAACATCGTCACGGTCTATGAACTCGGCGACGACAACGGGATTCCCTACATTGTGATGGAACTGGTCGACGGCGATCCGCTGGATAAGCTGATCGGGGCCGACGAGAAGCTTCCGCTGGTGGAACGCCTGCGGATCATGGAAGAAGTGTGTTCCGCGCTCGGCTATGCGCATCGCCACAATGTTGTCCATCGAGACGTGAAGCCCGCGAATATCTTTGTGCAGCCCGACGGGCGCGTCAAGCTGCTGGATTTCGGGATTGCGCGGCTGGAGGAGAGGAAGAGCCAGGATCTCAGCCTGACCCGTCCCGGCCACATCATCGGGACGGTTCCGTATATGGCGCCGGAGCGGCTGCGGGATAAGCCCCTTGACCGCCGATCAGACATCTTTGCCACTGGAGTGGTGCTGTATCAGTTCCTGTCCGGAGAGCTACCTTTCTCCGGAGATGAAGTCGTGCTGATGCAGAAGATTCTGAATGAGCCGCATCCGCCGCTGAGCACCAAGTGCAAGGGTTGCCCACCATCGCTGGATGCGATTGTCGATAAGGCGCTGGCCAAGTCTCCGGACGACCGCTATTCGACGGCGGACGAGATGGCCGCGGAGTTGAACACGACGATCGCCGAAATCCAGGAGGAACAGGCACAGGAATTATTGCCCGAGGCCAAGCGGCTGATGGAGGCGCAGGATCTTCTTCGCGCGCGCGCTACGCTCCAGCAACTGCTCAAGATACAGAGCAAGCATCCTGAGGCGCGTGAGCTGCTGGCGGAGATTCAACGGCAACTGAGCCATCGCCAGCGCGAGGAGAGGATACAGCAGATTCGCCAAGAGGCCGAGGGCTTGCTGGAGGAAAAGGAGTTCGACAAGAGTCTCGCGATTCTGGATGAGGGACTGGAGTTAGATACCGCGAATCAGGAACTGGTCAAGCTGCGGCAGCGAGTGGAGAAAGCGAAAGAGAAGCAGGCGCGCATCCGCGAGTATCTGCGCCAGGCGGATGCGGCAAGGCGGGAAGGCGACTACCAGGGGGCAATCTCCGCTGTCCGGAAGGCGCTACGGGTAGACAAGTCGAACTCCAAGGGAATCGCGCTCGTGAACCTTCTCTCCAAAGAGGCGGAAGAGGCGGAGAGGCGGGCTGCGGTGAAGGCGCTGCTGCAAGCCGCTCGCGGCGAGCTGAACGCACGGCACTTCAAAGAGGCGATCGATGTACTGCAAAAGGCGGAGCAGGTGGACCCGACCAACCCGGAGCTGCAGCTCCTGATTGGGGACGCCAATTCCGGCCTGGAACAGATCCGGCGCAAGGAGCTGGTTGCGCGGCTTGAGAGCGAAGCGATCTCGGCAGCGGGTATTGAGCAGCTTCAGAAATGCGCGCGGGCGATTCAGGAGGCGATGGCTTCAATGCCCGCGGAGACAGCGCTGATCCGGCTGAGCGCGCAGGTCGAGCGTCAGATCAAGGAGCACGAGAATCGCCGCTTTGTGGACGAAACGATTCAGGCCTGCCGCGACCTTCGGCCCAGAGAGGCGTTGACGGTGGTGCAGAAGGCCAGGCAACGCATTCCAGGCGAGGAGCGGCTGCAAGCCCTGGAGAAACTGCTGGCCGATCGGGTCAAGCGCCAAACCGTCGAGGAGCGCCGGGAAGAGCACTTGTCCCAGGCGCGCGAGGCCCTCAACAGCGGCCGATACGGGGATGCGGTTCATATCCTTGAGGGTTGCCAGGCGGAAGGCATCGCAACAGATGAGATTGGTTCGCTGCTGGAGTTTGCCCATCATGAAGAGGCCGAGCATCGCAACGAAGCGCTGATGCGCAGCCGGGTCGCGCAGGCGCAGACGCTGATCGGGGAATCGGCCTACGAGGAAGCGATTGCGTTTTTGGACGATGCACTGCATCAAAGCGACGACACGGCCCTGCGCTTTCTGCGCGATCAAGCGCTGGAGGGTCGCGACTCGCTTAAGCAGCAGGTCGAAGCGGGGTTGGCACATGCGGGCAGGCTGGCGCGCGCAGGCAAGCAGGCAGAGGCCATCGAGTTTCTTGAGGCGCTGCCGCCGGTTGTCCGGCGGTCGGCGCGAGTGCAGGCGGCTGAGTCTGCGCTCAAGGACGAGCAGCAGCAGGCGACCTTTAGGACGATTGGCAGGGCGTACGCGAGTCTTGAGACGGAACTTCCGGTGGGTGAATACACGATCCGCCGCGTGGCGGCGGCCTTAAGCAACTCCACGTTTGCGGGTTCGGTTGCAGAGGCGTTCCGGGGAAGGATGCGGGCTTTTGCCGAGCGCGCGGTTGCCGACTTGACCGGTAAGTACAAGGTTCTGGTTCGCAACGGCGACAAGGCGGGAGCCGGTGAGTTGGCCACACAGATCGCGGGGATCGTTGACTACGCCGGCCCGCAGGCGAAGTCCGGCTGGGAGAGCCTTGTGAATCAGCCGGGGCAGACGAGCGTGCGCGGCCGTGCGCGCAACTGAGGGTTGGGTCCGAGGCGAGATTTCACCGCGAATTCACAGCGGCAATCTCAAAAAGATTCAAGCAGGCAGAGCGAGAACGAGGATGCAGGTGATATTGTCCTGGCCGCCGCGCTGCTTGGCCATGCTGATCAGGTTTGCGCAGGCAGTCTCGAAGGTCGAGGCCGCGAGGATGGCGGCGATTTCGTTGTCCGTAAAGTAGCGGGTCAGGCCGTCGGTGGCCAATAGAACGCCGATGCCGGGCTTGAGATCGACGGAGTAGAAATCGGGCTGCACCTCGGCCGCCACGCCCACCGCGCGGGTAATGACGGACTCCATGCCGCGCAGGTCGGCGCTGTGTGCGTTCTCGATGGTCAGCGTTCCATTGCGAATGAGTTCATTGATATAGGAATGATCGACAGTGAGCTGCGCGCATTGGTCGTTTTGGAGAATGTATGCGCGGCTGTCGCCGACGTTGCCCAGGATGAGCTTGTCTCCATCGAGCGCGGCAGCCACCACGGTGGTTCCCATGCCCTTGTTTTCAGGGATTTGCCCGTTTTCCCAAACATCCAGATTTGCTGTGTTGATGGCATGAAGCAGCCTGGTGCTGACGGGGATGCCAGAGGTGACGGAGGCGCCATAACTGCTCAAGATGGCCGCGACTGTGCGCGAGCTGGCGACTTCGCCGCTGGCCATCCCCCCCATGCCGTCGCAAACGACATAGATGCCAAGCGATTCGTCGAAACCGTAGAAGTCTTCGTTGTTGGTGCGGACGCAGCCAACATCGGTGAGGGCGGAGACCGCGATGCGGATGGGCTGGGCGGTCGAAGGCGGAACGGGCTCCGCAGACATTTCAGGCGGCTTCGATTCCAACGCAGGAGCTATCGCAACGTCAGCTTGGGCCGCTGACTGGTCCGGCAGTCCAGGGGCCGAGGCGGCTTGCGAAAGATCGTTGGTAAATTCTTCGCTCATGGTCCAGCCTCAAATCTATCAGAGGTAGTTGTTTCTCCCGCCCAACTCTCGTGCGATCCGTGGAAACGCTCTAGCGCGCTACGTTCGAAACACAGCGGAATCCTTTCATGAAATCCGGATTCAGCAAGGGGGCTCCGGGGCCTGAGGCGTCGAACAGGACAATCTCAGGGGCTTGATTGTTGAAGCTGAAGAAAAACTTCAGGCGGTTGGGAGAGACCTGTGGAGCAGCGAAGCCAAAGTGGAAGACAGACCACGGGCCGGTCATGGCGGGCGCGGTGTTCTTCTGGGTGGCGAGAGTGATCTTGCTGGATGGCTGGGAGGTCCAATGGAAGGTCGCCGATTGACCGCCAGAACTGATTTGCTTGCCATCGATGTTGAGGACCGCGTTGGCATCTCCGGGCGACTTGACCTCAGTGAGGGTGAAGTCGAGCGAAGGCTGGTTTCCGCCGCTGGGATAGAGGGCGGAAGATATCTTCTGGGCGTGGGTGAGGAAGTTGAGGAACGCGGGGTTGATATGGACCGCGGAGCCGGGAGCCACCACAAATTGAGAGCCCTGCTGCGCCACGAGCGCATGCATGGATGCCGTGAATTGGGAGAACGATCCCGAGCCGGGAGCGAAGACTTGCGCGACCTCCTCGGTGGAAGCCTCGTTCGAGGACTGGGGGTTGAATGGAAACTTGGCCAGGATCGGCTCAAGCTGTCCGCAGAACGTCTTGGCTCCGCCGCCGGCCGCTGCCGCGGGCGCCTGCGCAGCGAGGTTCTTTGCGGACTCGATGGGGGCCTCAAGAAGGGCGAAGCTGGTCTTGTCCATGCTGCCGATGGGGTCGGGCAGGAACCCATTGCGGAGGTTTTCGGCTGCTTGTTCGGCGGTAACGGCGGCCTGGACAACCGGCGCGGCGGCGGTGGGATCGTTGGCGCTGGTGGTGTTGAGGGTGAGGTTCTTGACCACTCCCTCAAGAGCCTGAAGGGACTGGATGTAGGCCTGATTGGAAGAGCCAATCAAGCGGTTGTCCGGGTTGGAAGGCGGGACGACGGACTGTGGCGCCTGGAAGGCGGTGGATATCTCCGGCGCGGCCACGCCGGTGTTGGTCGAGATGAGGGAGAAAAGCTGAAGCAGCGCGGAGGTATTGGAGTCGAGTGCGCCGAGCTTGTTGCCGGCGTCGGCAAAGTTCCGGTAGGGAATGAACTGCGCCTTGGTCAGGTAGGTTCGCCAAGTTTGAAGGTAGTCGGCAAAGTACGCCTCTTTTAACTGGCCGGAGAGGACGACTCTGTCGATGGGAGGCCCAGACGCGGGACCAAGCACCCATTCTTCCCCACGGAAGTAGGGGTCGGGGTGAAGGATTGCGTCCTGCATGAAGGCGAAGCCATCCTTGCTGAACGCGCCTTGCACCATGTAGCCGTCGACGATGTATTGCGAGGAACCGGGGAACTTTCCGTTGAAGTTGAAGCCCGGAACTTTGCGGTTGGCGGCGGACAACATACTTTGGTAGACGTGCTGGAATCCCTGGAAGCCATTGAGGTAAGCGCGGGCCTGGGCAACCGCGACATCGTTACGCGGAGCGCCGGCTTGCCCCATGCAGGAGGATGGCTCGGTGAGCAGGCTGGCATAGAACTGGAACTGAGTTTGCGCGATGCTGGAGAGGTCGGCGGCGGGCGTTGCGCTGCCGGCCCACTCGGTCAGCAGGACTGTAGGAAGAAAGTCAAGCGTGTCCTGCGCCGAGTCGGGGTTGGGATCGGAGACAGTGATGATGTATGCCTTGAGAGGCCTGTAGGTTGCGCTGTAGTCCGAGTCGGGAACAGGAACAAGCGGCACCGCGCGGAGCTTGGCGAGGATCTTCTCCTGCGTAGGTGCCAGCAGAAGAGTGCGGAATTTGTTTGAGTAGGCCTGGCAGGCTACCGGATAAAGAGCATCGCCGCGGTATAGGCCCATGCGATCCATGAGGGGTGGGCCATTCTTGCGATATTGCCCGAGTTCATCCAGGACTGCCCTGAGCTTTTCCAGGTTTTCAAGATCGGCGGAGGAAGCGAACGTGCCTGCGGAAACTGGCGTCGCCGGAGCAGCTGCCGCTGCGGCCACGCGTTTTTCAAGCGAGCGGTTGTGAAAGAACGAAATCGTGGTCAGCGTGAGCAAGATCAAAAAGACCACGCTGACGCAGATAAGAAGAAAGCACTTGAGGAAGCTGGTCCGAGTGCTCGCGCGGCTGGCTTCTAACGCCGATTTGTCGGCGAGCAGAATCTTCGAGAACAAGTGGGGAAGAAAGACCCACTGCGCAACCTTGCGCGTGCCGCCTCGCCTGGATTGAGGCGCTGGGGTCTGCGGCTGCTCAAGGGCGGCGAGTGAAAAGATGCGGGTGGCCCCGGCGTTGACGGGAGCGGCGGCCTGGGGTTGAGCAGGGCCTATGTCGAGGACGTCCTCGACCACATGGGCTCTCATGCCGGCAAAGAAGAATCCTCGCAAGAAAGGGTTGACGCCGATCTGGCTGGGACGAGCAACCTCGGCCAGGAAGGAAACGACACCGGCGCGAAGTTTGCGCAGGTCGCGGGGGAATTCATAGGCCCGGGCCATGTCTTGGAGTTCGCCGCCGCGGGAGAGAATATCGAGACGGAACTCCGAAAGCGCATAAACAAGCTGGTCGAATCGAGAGCTGATGAGAGCCGAAGCTTGCTCCATATACAAACCGGAGCCGGAGCCGAGGGAAGACAGAAGCGTACCGATGGGGAGCTTGACTTCTTCGTCCGAGAGACGGCTGACGTACTCCGCAAACGGAGTGACGTTGTCCAGCTTGGTGAAGAGCACATAAATGGGCAACGAGATACCGAGCGTCTGGGAGAGCTGGCGGAGGCGCTCGTTCAGGGATTGAGCCAGGGCGCGAATCTGCTCAGAGGTGTTGGGAGCCAGAATGCGCTCGATACTGACGCAGACCACAACGGATCGCGCGGGAAGGCGGCTGTCACCGAAGACCGAGCCAAGCCGGGCGGGAATGGTGGCTCTGAGGAGTCTCATCCACAACGGCGGTTGGCGCAGGAGCGCGCCTCCGGCTTCAACCAGAACGTAGTTGCCGGCGAGCCAGACATTGGCAAGCTGGGTGGGAACGACGACGCCGTCGCGATAGACGTTTCCGGCGAGTAACTCGGGGTCCAGGCCCGACTGGAGCACGGTTTGCGTCTTGGCGGAGTTTTCATCTCCGACAACGTAAATCAGAGGCAGGGAGGCGAGGGACTTGGCCCCAGCGCGGCCGGCCTGGCGAATGCGGGCATCCGCGTCGCGGAGCAGAGTGCTCAGATTGATGGCATCGGGTGTGTCGGGCCCGCCTGCTTGCGCGGAGGCTTTGGCGAGCTTGTGCAGGTACCACAGGATGAAGATGGTGGCCAAAGCGCCCAGCAAACCGAGAATCACGCAAAAGAGCACCAGCTTTGTGCCCTCGAAGTGCAGGGCAAACGCTCCCACAATCACCAGGGCCATATAGAGAAGAAAGATCAGTATCCCAATCAGGATGCGCTTCATAGGGATATCTCCGAAAGGCTGATTGCCGGGCGAGACGCGAGACTCAGGGAAACAAGATTGGCAGGAGACTGCTCGTTGCTTCGAGCGGCGGTTGGAATGGCCTGACCAAGGACTAGCACGTATCCGACGTAGGCAAGGACGGTGACGACGGCCAGAAGGATGGCAGTTACTGCCAGGATGAGTACCCATGGATCTTTTTTGGGCCGGGGCGGAGCAGCAGGAGTTTCCGCGGGACGGAAGAGGGCGTAGGCGCCGCGGATGCGTATGATCTTGTCGCGAATCCGTTGGAGAATCGTGTGAATCTCGGATGCGTCTCCGAAGGCAAAGCGCCCGCGGTAGCCGAGCTGAAGGCAAAGGGCATGAAGCTCCAGCACATCGGCAACCTCCGCGGATTCAGGGCGATTGAGCAGATCGGTCACATTGCGAAAGAAGTATTCACCGGCGAAGTGCCCCCCGAACATCTCTTCCTGCAATGGGCGGCGAGCCCAATCGGCAAAGGTTGGGTCTTTGGAGTTGAGGACGCTTTCGTCGAGGAACCCGATCATGGCGTAGATCGCCATCTTGGAGGCTTCATCGCTGTAACCCATGGCGGAAGCGTCCTTGACTGCTGCTGAAATCATCTTGCGCAACGTAGCGCGAAAGGAATCTGCGTTTTCAACGCGCTGAACGAAAAACCGGGTTCGCAGAATGACGGTGAAGACTTCCTGGAAGGCCAGGGCCAGATTACTGGTCTTCATCTCTTGAACAGGGGAAGCTGGAGAAGAAGTCATGCGGAGGTCTCCGTAATGATGGTGAGTTCAAAGATTGCGTCGCCGAGGTCGCCGGGCAGATATACGCCAACCTGTTTGGTCTGGAGGATGTGCTGCCAGCAAGCGCCGCTGAGAGAGATGGAGAAGTAATGCATGTCCGCCTGAGCGTGCAAAGCGGCGGGCGGGACCGGTAAGTGCATAAGTTCAAGGCCGGGCAGAGCGCGCTGCACAAGCTTTGCAACGCCCTCGGCCGAGCAGACTTTGACGAGCCTTGGCGTTTGGCGCAGGATAAGCGACTCGGCGATGGAGGAGCGAACGCCAAAGATCCAGCGGGCCCGCCGCAGGCAACGCTCGTCCTTCACTTCAGCGGCATAGATGTAATTCTCTGCCTTGCGGACCTGGAGAGTGACGCTGTTGGATGGAGCTACGACTTCAAGATAACGACGGATGAGCGCATCCATCTCTTTGAAGGTAGAAGTCAGGTCGCGATGGCGGTAGGGAGGGATCTCATCCTTGGTGGATTCGAGGGCAAAGGTGCTCAGTGCGCCGGCCAGGCGGGCAAGATCCCGATAGACCTCTTCGGGGTGGCTGCGACGGTCCAGCAGATGATGGCGCAATGCCGGAAGGCTCGAGCAAAGCGCGTGAAGGAACCAATAATTGGCCACATCCAGGGCCGATGTGCCCAGCTCAAAGCCGCCGGAGCTGAGCCTCATGCTGCGTGTAGACACGACCTTTTCATCGATAGCCTGAACCAGCCGGTGAAGGATAAGAACCAGATTCTCACACGCGCTGATGCGCAGGCAGGGAGGAATAAACTCGGGGTCGCAGGCAAACCCACCTTTGCCGTCGCGGAAGACGCGGGCGATGGGAAAGGAGACTGCTCCATCCGGGAGTTGAGCCTGGCTCAAGAGAACAAGATTCTTTCGGGCAAAGGAGACACTGTTTTCCCCCTGGCCAAGGGCATCGTCCCGGAGTGTGCGCTGCACTGCGCCGTACCTGACGTTGGGGCCGCCGCCGAGGTCGCAGTCGAGGCCTTGGTCCTGACGCGGCGGGATGGCCAGGTGGAGGATAATCTCGCTGTCGGTGGAGGCGAATAAACCGCTCAGTTGAGCAGGTTCTGGAACGGAGTCGCAATCGGGCAGATCGAAGATGAGACCGTCAGGCAGGATGCCGGAGGCGAAGTTGAGGATGGCGAGACCGTTACTGAGGGCCTCGGTATCGATTGAAAAATGGAGAAATCCCCATGGATCCTGGCGCAGGTTCGAATTGAGAAACCAGAGCGTGTCTTCAAAATAACGGCTCTGAGTCTGGAAGTGGTGAGGACCGAGATGCATGCCTTCAGACCAGACGACCCGCGACAAGAACTTCATAGTAGGGAGACCACCATGGGCGAGAGTTGAAGATCCGGTTGGTTTCCGTATCGATCAAAGGCGAAACTCAAGCGAGAGCAGCTTGGCCTTGATCGATAGAATATGCCGCCTGTCCAGACGATACTCGGGCAAAACCTTGGCTGAGTCTATTCGACCGGTGTGGAAGGGTGCAACCGCATTATACGCAAAATCTTTTTGGGTAAATAGGCAAATCGGGCGCAACGGAATGATTTATGCTACCCGCATTGCACCGGAGGCCTGACTGCATGGACAAACCGACGACACCCAATGGACCGAACGCGCCACCGTGGCCTGAGGAATCCGGCTCTGACCAGGGCTTTGGGGCAACAGGCGTCTTTCAGGTGGTTCAGGCTGACAAGAAACCCGAACCGGCCTCTGGCCCGGGAACGGAACCGTGGTTCCAGGAGTATCGAGCCCCCGAAGCAGCGAAACCGATACCACCGCCGACGCCAAAACCGCTTGCAGAACCCGTAGTCCACAAGGTGGTGTTAGGGGCCGGCGCGGAGAGCTCGCCGGAACTGCTGGACCGGATGCGGCTGGCGTCGGCTGAGAGAACGGCCCTGGCGGAGAAGCCTTCTGCCCCTGCGTCTGGCGGCCAAGGCAGCGGGGGATTCACGGAACTGCTTCGCACCCTGGAAAGCGACCTGACTTCGCCCGCGCCTCCCACGCGAGAGACACCTGCTCCGGCGCGTCCAGCTCAGGAGTCGGGGTTCACGTCTTTGTTGCGGACGCTGAACGAGCCGGAGTTGGCGCCAGCACCTGCGGAAAGCCCCGTTAAGACGGTGCAGCTTCCTCCCCAATTTGCCAGAACTATTCCAGAAGAACCGGTGAGGGCTCCCGCTCCGGCAGCGCCCGGTGGATTTACACAATTGTTGCAAACAACGACAGGCGGAGATTCGGAGATGAGCACGCCCCCATCGTTTCGCCCAGTGCCGGGTGAAACGCCGGCTTTTGGGGGACCGGCCGGGACGAGTCCGGCGCCGGCGGAAAACAAGCCGGGCGCGTTTACGCAGTTGTTCAGCAGTTTGGGAGGCAGCGAGACGAGCGCGCCGGTCCCGGCGGCGACTGATCGCGCGGCAGGCGATTCCTCTCGCGGGAACGCGGGTTCCTTCACGCGGATGCTGTCGCTTGAGCCGCAATCGGCTGCTGCTGAGCCAGCCTTTCAGGAAGAGCGCAAGCCTTTGCCTGGAAGCGTGAATTACGGCCTTACCCCAGGGACGGCGGCGCCGGCCGCGGCGAGCCGCGATCCATTTGCGCCAGCGCCGGTTGTGGAGTCCAAGCCGGCCGATAGCGCTCCGCCGGGGGGCAGCGTTGGCATTACGCGCCTGATTCAAATGCTGGATGAGCCTTCGAAGCCGGCGGTTCCGCGAATCGAGCCAGCGCCGGTAAGCGCTCCACGGGGAACAGAACCGGGCGTTTGGACGCAGACTTTCGCTTCCCTCTCGACGCCCAACGCGCCTGCCGCGCAGCCTGCCCCAACGGTACCGTCTTGGTCTTCTCCGCCGCTTGCGCCAGCAGCCCCAACCGGACGCGATGCGCAATTCCCTGGCAGTATGAATGAGCCTGTTGTACATCCCGCCGCGGCCGCGGGACCCAGCGAGTTTACGCGGATTCTGGATGCGTCAAGAATGCGCGAGCTGGCTATGAGAGGTGGCTCCGGCGCGGCGAATCTGCCCCAGACGCCGGTGCCCCAGGCCCCCGCGCCGCTTCCCCCGCCCCCCATCGGGGGGATGCAAGGGATGGGAGCAGTGCCTCACCCAGGGGTTTACCCTCCCCCGCCCCCGCAGGCACCCACATATCCCATGAGCTATGGATCACCGGGCGGAGCGATGCCTGCGCCGGGTGGGAGCATGCCGCAAGCGCCCGGCATGTATGCGCCAGCCCCGCCCCCCATGCCTGCGCCTCCTCCACCCCCGCCGCCGAAGCCTGCGGAGCCTGGAGTAGGGAAGCTTCAGCAGCTCGTGCCAATGTTGCTTGTCGTGGTGATTGTTTTGCTCGTTGTCCTGATCGTGACGGTCATCTTTCTGATGAAGCACTAGCGGGAGCGTTCGTTTATAGAAGCCTCTCGCCGGTGTCGAGCAATTCTCTCAGGCTTGATCCTCAGGTTCGCCGAATCGACGCTTGATCTTACCTGCCATCCACGAGCCTTGCGATATGCCTGCGAGTGCCAATACGATCCAGCCACAAAGATCCCACAACGATTCTTTGCGTCCTTCCTGCGTCAGCCATGGGGGAAGCGTAGGCTCGAGATAGAACCACAGGGACACGCCCGACATGATCAGCGCCAGAATGAAAACGTGCGGTATCAGCAGCTCCGCAACATAACGGGGAACCCGAGGATCTCCAAAGAAATCGTCTAAGTCTCTCAACACTGATCCGAGAGCGAAGAAAAACACATAGACGGTATAGGAGCCACCGATTGCGATATACCATCTCCAAGGTTGTCCGCGAAACGCAATAAACAGGATGCCGAAAGCCAGTATCGCTGGGAAGTGAGCCCAGCGCCATAACCCCGGCGAGGACTCTTGTTCGTCGTCTGAAGGCGTTTCTTCGTCTGGGCTTGAGCTTTTCAAGTCGACATAGTCATCGGGCATCGTTTCACCAGCTTTTCCGCAGCATCTACTGCACAATAGCGACGGAATTCATATGTTCCGCACCGCGGCTTACGCGGTTCTTGTAACTCGCCGCAATAAACTCCCTGAAGAGCGGGTGCGGCTCCAGAGGCTTTGACTTGAACTCGGGATGAAACTGGCAGCCCAGGAAGAATGGATGGCCGGGTATCTCGACGATCTCGACATACGTTGCATCGGGGGTGGTCCCGCTGATGCGCAAGCCGCCTCCGGTGAGCAGCGCTTCGTACTCGCGATTGAACTCATAGCGATGGCGGTGGCGCTCGCTGATCTCGGTAGCTCCGCCATAAGCGTTGGCAGCCAGCGAGTCTTCCTGCAAGATGCATGCCCACGCGCCCAGCCGCATGGTGCCGCCCATCTCTTCCACCCCCAGCAGCTCACGCAGCTTGTAGATGATGCGGTGCTGGCTGGCGGGGTCAAACTCGCTTGAATTGGCGTTCTTCAAGCCGCAGACGTTGCGGGCAAACTCGATGCAGGCCGTCTGCATCCCCAGGCAAATTCCAAAGTAAGGCACCCGTTTCTCGCGGGCATAGCGGATGGCATTCAACATGCCTTCGATGCCGCGCTTGCCAAACCCTCCGGGAACCAGGATGCCGTCGAATCCCTCTAACTGCGACTCATAACTCCGGTCCTCTGGAGTCTTCGACTCAAGCCCTTCGGCCTCGATCCAGGTTACTTTGAGCTTAAGGTTGTGAGCGATAGCACCGTGCGTCAATGCTTCCTTCAGCGACTTATAACTGTCCTCGTACTCAACATACTTGCCCACGATTGCGATGGAGACCTCATCCTTGGGGTGATAGCAGCGATCGACCAGCTCCTGCCATTTGGTGAGGTTGGCCTCCGGCGCATCCTTGTGCAGATACTTGAGGATGAGGGCGTCCACTCCTTCTTTAGCAAAGCCCAGCGGCACCTCGTAGATCGAGGGTACGTCCTTAGCTCCGATCACGGCCTTCTCTTCCACGTTGCAGAAGGCGGCAATCTTCTGTTTCATCTCGCGGCTCAGGGTATGTTCGGAGCGGCAGAGCAGGACGTCGGCTTGAATCCCGATGGACAGCAGCTCCTTGACCGAGTGCTGCGTCGGCTTGGTTTTCAGCTCCTGCGCGGCGGCGATCCACGGCACCAGCGTCAGGTGAACAAAGACGGTATTCTCGCGGCCCAGTTCCTGCCGCATCTGGCGAATGGCCTCAAGAAACGGCAGCGATTCGATATCGCCCACCGTGCCGCCAATCTCGACGATGGTCACGTCCGCGCCGTTCGCCGAAACCTTGCGCATGGCGTTCTTGATCTCGTTGGTCACATGCGGAATCACCTGGACCGTCTTGCCCAGATAGTCACCGCGCCGCTCCTTCAAAATGATCTGCTCGTAGATGCGCCCCGTGGTCAGATTGTTGTCGCGAGAGAGCGGCGCGTGAGTGAAGCGCTCGTAGTGGCCAAGATCGAGGTCGGTCTCAGCGCCGTCGTCGGTGACAAAAACCTCGCCGTGCTGGAAGGGCGACATGGTGCCCGGATCGACGTTGAGGTAGGGGTCGAACTTCATCATATTCACGCGCAGGCCGCGGCTTTCAAGCAAACAGCCGATCGAGGCTGCTGCCAGGCCTTTACCTAAACTGGACACAACTCCGCCCGTCACAAAGACATACTTTGCCGACATCGATGCAACCTCTTGACTGGATTGTTTGGATTGGCCGTACGAGGTGGACACCATCAAGTATGGCAGAGATCGCGCGGGGAAGAAACAGAAAAATGCCCCGGCTGATGAAAACGCGCGCCAATCATGCTGTAACTGTATTCATTTCAAAGATTTGAAAATTGCGGTCGCCGGAACCGCACCGAGAACCTTCCATGGCGGCGACCTGACGCGGATGCCGGGCAGCAAGAGGTAGAGTGAATGAAGAGCTGATGATCGAAAGAATCACGATTCTCAAAACCGACATCACCACCCTCGCCGTCGATGCCATCGTCAACGCCGCGAATAGCTCGTTGCTCGGCGGCGGAGGGGTTGACGGGGCGATTCATCGCGCTGCCGGCCCAGAGCTCCTCCACGAGTGCCGCCTGCTCGGCGGCTGCAAGACCGGCGAGGCAAAACTCACCAAAGGCCATCGCCTTCCAGCCAGACATATCATTCACACCGTCGGCCCGGTGTGGAACAGTGGAGAGCATGGAGAGCGGGAGCTGCTTGCCAGTTGTTATGTTTCTTGCTTTGAGATTGCTCGAAAGCACGGTCTGCGGACTCTTGCCTTCCCTGCCATCAGTTGCGGTATTTACAGGTTCCCCGTCGATCTTGCGGTCGAGATTGCAATGCGGGAAACCGTTGCGGAGCTGAAGGGGAACAATGCACTTGAGAAAGTGATCTTTGCCTGTTTCGATGAAGACGTCCACGCCGCCTATCGCAAAGGCATTGCAAATCTCACCTGAAGTACTCCGAGAGCGCCGCCAAGCTCTGCCTGGTTGGCGTCCCAGGCTGTGCCCCCCAGTGAAACTCCACTGATGGCGCACAATTCTTACCCTGCGCCGTGACTCTTAGCAATCCGTTGTCCTTTCCCACTACGCGCGGAAAGTCCAGAGTTACAGCATGGCCGTTCTGGTCTGTCGCCAGCAGCCCATTGATCGCCTCGCCTTCTGAAACCGAAAGCAAAGGAATCCTGGACTTTGGAGGAAACCCGTCCGCAAAGATCAAAACACCCAAGGCGTCGGGAAGAGCCGTCCTCACCTCGAGCCTGCAACCGTTGTCCTGAGAGACTGCCGGTAGAGGCACGACCGTTCCGGGAATCAATAGTTCTTTGTCCAAGCTGGAGAGGGCCAGCCTCATCGGCTCACCTTCATCGGTCAGAGGCATCACGTCCAACTCATCCTCTTCGCCGACTCTCATACTCGTCTCCTGATCCGGTCGCGGCTTGTGAACCATCAGCAGACCTTGCTCGTTCACGTAGATTTCGTGCGAGTCGATGGAAAGCTCCTTCCCCACCGGCCATGAACCCAACAGATATGCCTTGCCTTCCGGCGCACCGTCGGCAAACACTCTAAACCTAGAAAATCGCTTGCCGTGTATTGGCTTTTCATCGATCTTCTCAAAGCGGAGCTTCAGGCCTTGGGGATTGAGACGATTGGGCCGAGCTTCATCCCAGCCCACTTGCCGCCGAAGAATATCGAGAACATCCGCTGGCGGCTTTTGTCCCCGGAATCCTGAATAATTAGGATCGTCTGGGCCTGCTTGCTTGGCGCCTTGTGCATATAAAAGGCAGCATGAAAGCAACGCTACGGCCAAGGGAAAGAATGTGCTTGACGTCTTGCGGGCAAATGGGAGCATGGCAGCATTCTCTGCCTTTTCACCGCCTGTCCGCAAGTCCTCGCCGTTAAAAGTTCAACGTGATCTTCGCCGTCAGCGCCCGCGGAGTTACATAGTGCGTTCCGCTGAATGTGGACAGAAAGTTATAGAGCGCGTACTTGTCTGTAACATTGATCGCCGTCAAATCCAGGTCCACCTTGTAGTGCTCCTTGTGGAAGAGGTTGTTCTTGCCGATCGTCGCGTCGAACAGGTTGCGAGGCGCAATGCGCTGCGGGTTCTTATCGTTGTCACCCGTATTTGGAGCGGGGATGGTGATCAGGCTCGATGAGAACTCGGAGGCCGGGCAGATGCTCGGAAGCGGATTCGTGGGGGTTGCCGTAACACCGTTGCAAGTGAAGCCGGCCTGAAACTCCTCGTCGGCGGTCAGCGGGATGCCGACTGCGTTCACCATCGAGATCGCCGGCTGCCCGTTGAGCGTCGTGGAGGTGGCAAGGCAAGGACTGTTGGGGTCCACAGCGGCAGTGCCGTAGCAGGGTGCGTTGCCCGCCACCAGGCCCGAGTCGTACCGCCAGTTGAAGCCGCCCCACAGCCCATTCAGCGCCTTGCCGCGGCTGAGCGTGTACTGAATATGCGAGGTCTGGTTGAACTTCTCGTCGTGGTCGATGCGGAATGGAAGCCCGGTTTGGCCAACGGTGGCGCCTGCGCCGGCCACCTGCGGCGGATAGAAGCGCGCGGCTACGGATGACATCACGACATACGCGCTGATGTTACGAAACTCCGGAACCTCCACATGCAGCGCATAACCCGGAATCTTCGAGCTATGCCAGTCGATAGGGAAAGTGATGGGCGTGTTGCCCAGCACGCTGAAGTCGAAGGCGTTGTGCGTGTACTTCCAGATATACTCCCCGCTGACCACCACCCGCTTGCCAAAAGCCTGCTGCAAGCCTGCATGAAACTCGTTGCGGAAACCCGGATTCAGCGTTCCCGAAACTCCTGGCGAGCAGTTCAGTAATGGCGCGAGAACCGCATTCGAGCATCCTCTGCTGGAAAGCACAAGGTTCTCGTTGAATGGCGTTTCCAGCGTTCGCGCATAGGAGATACGCAGCACAGTCGCGGTCGGCTTGATGTTATAAGCAATGCCTACACGCGGCTGGGTCTGCTTGGCGTCCGCCAAGCCGTTGTAAACGTCCTGGCGCAGACCCAGGTTGAAAAGCCAGTTGCCCGCCTTGATCTGGTCTTCAACAAAGAGTCCCAGTTCCTTCACGTCGGCGTGGCCAGAGTAGTTGTAATAGCTTCCGCCGCGAGTAAAGTCATACAAAGCGAGAACGGAAAGATAGTTAGGATTCTGCCCCGAAGCACCGCCTGGGCATTGCGATGGATTGGAATATCCAGGCAGAGAGTTGCCATATGCATCCACGCACGGCGAGTTATAGGTAGCATCCACAACGCCCAGGCTGTCGTCCTCGTTTAGAAACGTCTGCCCATACTGCGCGCCGGCCTTGAAGGTGTGGATGCCCTTGGCGTAAGAGAAATCCGCATGAACCGCGGAGTTGGTCAAGGTACGGGCCTGGGAGATCGACGAGGTTTGCAGGTTGGCAGGACCCAGATCGGCGAGTGGAGTACCGCTGGGATAGTAGTTATAGTCGTCCCTGCGGACAAAAGCACCCAGATCGAAGACGGAGGTATTGCCGATGATGCGCGTGTAAGTCGGCGAGATATTGATGGTCTCTATCTTCGAGTGCTGATCTGTGTTGCCGACGTTAGCGAAGACAGGACTGGGGCTGGCGCCGCCGCCGACCACGTTCTGGACGTTCAGGCCGTCATAGGAGTTGGGCGTCTGGAACCACGACCGGCTGTAGTTCAGGTCAAGGTGGACCGAATCGACCGGAGTGAAGTTGTAGTCCACGCGATTGAAGACATTTTGCTCGTTGCCCGTGTCGTGGAAGACCGCGAACTCCGGAGGATCGAGAAAACGCCCGGAGTTCAGACCGTCAGCCTCGACAAAGTTACCCCAATTCTTGCCGCCATAAGCCAGGTCGAAACCTGCTGTAGCTGACCCAAAGGCTCCATAGGAGCTGCTGATGCTGCCAGTGGGCTTGGTGACGCCTTGCCCGGACCGTGTGGTGGCCACGATCACGAGACTGGTCTTGCCGCCGTATTCGGCCGGCGGCGCGCCACTTATCACCTCGATGGACTGAATCGAATTCGCCGGAATTTGGTTCGAGAAGACTTTGCTCTGCTGGTCGGTGATTGACTGGCCGTCGACTGAAAACGAGTTGGAAGCATGGTCGCCGAGGCCATGGAAGAGCCCGTTCGAGTCGGCCGACACCCCAGGAGTTGTGGCCGTCACCAGCGAACTAAGCGAGGACGACTCGCTCTCCAGCGGCACCTTGATAAAGAGGTCGCGGTCTACTTCGGTGTGGAAGGTTGGGTCGGTCTCGACCAGGTCGCCGCTTGCCTCAACCGTGACGGTGGAGTCGGCAGTGGCGATCTGCAAAACCAATTTGAGGCCGATACCCACCACTGAGCGAATCTCAAAACTCCGGCTCAACGGTGCAAAGCCATTGGCGGACACTCCAATCCTGTATGGGTTGAACGGGATGTTGGAAAACTCGAACTGGCCCAGGTTGTCGGTCGAAGCGGTTCGGTCCAGTCCGCTGCTGGCGTTTGTTAGGCGGACCGTGGCATTGGGAATCACGGCGCCGGATGGATCGGTAACCGTGCCGCGCACAGCACCGGCGTTGCCCGTCTGCCCGGGCGCATGGAGCGCTGCGACAAGCAAGATGAGAAGCATAAGACTGCTGAAAATAGTGCCGCGATTGAACGGCATAGGTGCCTCCGAAAGATGGTTGACGGCTGATGGGGAATCAGCCCGCGGAGGGGAAATCCGCAGAGCCTCATGAATCCTGGAGCATCGTTTCTGGCCTCAAAGAAACTACCTGCCTGGGCCCCTTGCCTCGCTTCGGCGATGGCACTATCTGGGTCGACCCGACGGGCGCGTTCTAGAAAGATTCCGGAAAGATGGACTAGCAGCCGGCAGGAGGGGGGCGGGTGATGAACTTGGGATGCCAATGCCGGATGACCGTCCGCGGCGCAAATACCGGGGCGGCGGTCTCGATCTGGACGAGTACAACCACTGCGGCCATGACCGCAACAGGAGCTGCCGTATGCATCGCGATGCACAGCGGGCAATGGTCGGCATCGCTGTCGAGCGGATGCATGTGCGCCACCTGGACCACCGTCAGCAGCGCCAGCAGGACAAGACACACCACGGTCACCAGCGCCAAAGCTCCTTGCTTTGCGCGGTGTGCCCCGCGGAAATCTGCCTGAAATCCTGTCAACAAAACATCCCCTGGATCAAGGATACACAGTATTGGACGCACGAGGGCCGGTAGGGGTTTCCACGCCGGCTTGAATTTCGGCCGAAGATTGCTCCAAACGCAGTCTCCCCCCGTTCGTCTAAACTGTGGTGCGATGGTCTATCTCCTTCATTTGCGGCGTCTGGCGGTCGGTTCCCTGGCAATTGTCCTGGTGTCGGCGGTTGTCGCGGCGGCGCAGACCCAGACGCCTGTTCCCCTCAAGCCCGCCGTACCCGGCGTGGGCGCCAACCACCGGCTCATCCTCAAGGACGGCACGTATCAGCTTGTCCGCCAATACCAAATTGTGGGCGACCGGGTGCGCTACATCTCCGTTGAGCGGAGCGGCGACTGGGAAGAACTGCCCGCCGACTTGGTGGACTGGGTGGCCACACGCCGATGGGAACGAGACCACGAAGCAGAGACCGTTGAGGCGCCTTCGCCGGCGATGAAGGAAGCTGAAGACATCGACAAGGAGGAGGCCGCCGAGCGCGACGAGCAAAAAGCACGAATGCCCGAAGTGGCGAAGGGACTGGAACTTCCCGATGAGGACGGCGTCTTTGCGCTGGACACCTTTCAGGGGACGGCGGAACTGGTGGAGCTGCTGCCGAGCGAACTTGGCGCAAATGCCAAGACCAAGCACGGACTGAGCACGCTGAATCCTCTGGCCGGCGCGAAAGCTACTCTCGAACTGGAGGGCGCACACGCCAAGGTTCACCTGCACGTGAACGATCCGGCCATCTATCTCTCGCTCAACGCGCGGGACGACGCGGAGAAGGTCCTCTCCCACGCAATGACCGTAAACACCGGCGGCGCGAAAGACGTAGCCAGCCGCAAGCATGGCGCGCATTCGGCGGCGTCGGGCTTCGCCATCGTCCACGTGGACGAGCGCAACACCGTCCGCATTGTGGGCGCCATCCACATGAGCCCAGGCGGCGCGCTCACCCAGAACGAAGATGTGATTCCCGCCAAAGTCGAGGTTCTTCCCGGCAAACATTGGCTCAAGATTGCGCCCGACAAGCCACTGCTCATAGGCGAATATGCGCTGGTGGAGATCATCTCAGTGTCGGATATCAACCAATCTGTGTGGGATTTTCGGGTGGACCCGCAGTTGGGCGATAATCCGGGGTCGATCGGGCCGATCTTCAAGTAGCGGAGGACGCGGGGTTGAGACGCTTCAGGGTTCAGGGGTCAGCGAACAGTGGACAGCGAATAGCCACGCCAGCGACAAGGACCTGTCGATTCACACCGGCAAGCAAGAATCGCTCGCTGCGGCCCCGGCAGGGAATGGGGAATCGAAATACGGCGAGTCGGGAGTTAGCAAGGCGCAGGGCGGGGAACGCATCCCGGCTCTCGGATTCGAGACTGGGGCTCCGGCCGGGGTTGATCGGATCGGTCAACGCAACGGCGTTAGAACTAAGTCGCTGGCGCGACGGACGCTGCGGCATGGGCTATTCCCGGGCATTGTTGGCTGTGTAAGCCTCGGGTCACAGGAGGTTTACCGTGACCCATCTTCGGCAGTTGATGCTGGATGAA